>OGPS01000198.1_pt1 | contig 61717 bp, 45 predicted proteins | sample 1552931 | NCBI WGS metagenome assembly OGPS01 (sample SAMEA2580252, study PRJEB22360) | human gut metagenome | biome: human gut; feature: human-associated habitat; material: faeces | place: Denmark | collected 2008/2010 | reverse complement strand
GGTTGCAAAGGTACAGACTTTTTCCGTTTCCGCAACTTTTACACCATACTTTTTTGCAGAAATTTTTCAGGTTCTTGTCTAACTCGCTGATTTACTTTATACTATAAAGAATAATTTTTATTGCAATACGAAAACGGATGTGAAATCTCCTACATTATATAATTCGTGCGGGCGCGTACGTGTGCGCGTAAAGAGCCGGAAAAAGTTTTACAAAAAATAGAGGAAAACAGCTGCAAAGCCTGAAGCTGCGAATGGAATACGGAAAAAGGAACGGAGTTTTTACACGGACAAGGAGGAACTTTTTACGTTTCCGCTACGAAAAACATACGGTTCAGCAACGGAAAACGTACGGTTCGCATGGCGGAAACATACGTTTCGCCGAAGGAAAACATAAAAATAATGGAAACGTTACGAGATTTTCGACCCGAGGTTTGCAGAAAAATTGGCTCCAAATGAAAAAGCTGATACGGTTTTTCCGGCAAAAGCAGGAAAACAGCCCTTCGCGTAAGGGCATAAAAAAAGGAGTTCCGCTGAACTCCAACCTTTGTTAACCTTAAATCTAATACTATGAAAAACACAGTACAAAAGTATTTATTTTATCTGAAACAGCAAAACGTAAGGCCTAAAAAGAATGCTTTACAACATACATTAACCACCAAGGCGAAATATTCAAAGCAGTTAACAGAATTCATAAAATAAAAAAAGAGGCCCCTCATCACTGAGAAACCCCTTCAAAATGCAAATTAAAAGAGAGACATTAAAAATATCCTCAATCTTCTGTCCATCCAGTATAACGATACCCCTCAACGGTATAAGTTGCCCCCGGATCAACAGTGGTTGTATAAGTGAATGATATTTTATCAGCTATAGTTCCCGAAGGTGCTGTAGCTCCATTTAATTCCAACTTTCCATCTGTCACCGTGAAAGTTTCTTCTGAAGAAGCCACATTTCCAGCCAAATTCATCACATCAGCACCCGAAAAGGACAACTCAGGCACGCTGCAGGAAATTTTTCCATTTATGAAATAGCTCTTTGCCGCATCTCCAGGAGTATTAGTCGAGTTATACGCCCCAATACGAATCCAACATTTATCCTTATCATAATCACTTGTATTAGCTAAAAAGCAATCCACGTGTTCAGCAACAACCGCTCCATTTCTCGATACAGACACCGTATACTGTCCTCCTAATGGATGAATCGGTGTATACTCAATATCATAACTCAAATCTTCCGAATTACAAGCTGTCAAAATCCACAAACAAGACAGCAACATATAGATATATCTTAACTTTTTCATAAAACAATTCTAATCAAAAACATTAATCATTTACTTTCCTCTCTCTACTTGCCACCACATTGGCTCTTCCAAATTCTTCGTTACAGGTGCATTAGGATTATACTGTGAAGAACGTGAAGGTATCAATAAGCGACGAGGAAAATCAGTTGGCTGTAAAACGGAAGAACCCGGTGCCACCAATGTTCCCAGTTCATAGCCTGGAGTAAGTTCACGCTGCAAAGCCACATCTGAAACACGCACGGTAGCAGCACTACTAATAGCAGGAATACCTGTACGGTTACGGTCAAATACACCGTCCAGTGCGTTAGCATGTGCATAAGAAATCCATTTCTGCGTCATAATACATTTCATCATCGTTTCTTCAGAAGTCGCATCGAATGCATAAGCTCCACCTGCTGCAATAAACTCTTCTCCTTTACCAGCTGTAGATTCCCAACGGTCAAAAGCAGCCTTTACTCCATTATCATATTTCTCTTTCGCAGCAGAGGCATTTCCCAGACGCGCATAAGCCTCAGCCTCCAAGAAAAAGATTTCAGCCTTATTCATCAAATATACAGGGTCATCATAAGCCTGAGTATATGCAGACGATTCAACCAAAGCTATCGTACTGGTTTGGGGCTTACTTCCACAAGGAAGCCCTTCATATATATCAGAATTCTCACCTTCGCCATTCGAAGCCGCAGTCACTTCATAAAGATTAGCAATACGCGGGTCATCATAATGCAACAAGTATTCAACCAAAGTATGGCAAGCACGGATATTAACCTTTGTATTTAACTGACGAATATTATATTCATACAAAGGATTTCCCTTATCTGTGGCATCTTCAAATTTTGTAAAAGCACAATCGTCTTCTAAAAAATCGTTTTCATCCAACAAAGCTTGTATGGCTTGCTTATTTGCATCAAAATCACGTACCAGAACTTTCAGCTTCAAGTTTTTGGCAAATTTTCTCCACTTCTCTATATCACCCTCCAAAAACATATCATAAGTATCAATGTATGAACTTGATTTCTCTGCTGCCTGAGGACATTTATCTATAGCTTCTTGAAGCAATGACAAGATTCCCGGATAAACGACTGTACGTCCATCATCATAATGAGGATAAGGATATTTCTCCTGGTCCAAAGCTTCTGTAAACGGTATATCTTCATACAAGTCAGCCAGCATGTGATAATTATAGGCTGTCAACACCTTAGCAATCACCCAATAGTCCCATGCTTCTTCTTGCTCGGCCATCGCAATTACATCTTTCAAATCGGGCAACGTATTGGTGTATGCATTCGTAAAGAAGCCATTGTATGACGTTACAGTTAAACTATAGTTACACAATGTGTTATACTGGTTGGTGGTATTTCCCTGTGTAGTAAACTGCAACCACATATCTCCCATCAAATCACCGTAAAGCCCCAGCTGAGAAATAGTAGAAGCACAGGCAGACGGCAACAATGCCGACATAGTGGTAGTAACCGGGTAGTTAGGATTATCGTTCACATCAAGGTAATCTTTACAAGACGTCAACGAAGTGCCAGCTATCAGTAAGGCAAATAAACTGGAATATAATAATTTATATCTTTTCATAAAACAATATTCTTTAATGATTAAAATACGACTTTCACATTCACACCAATATTACGTGTAGAGCTTGTACCGGTAGTTTCACCGAATTCAGACAACAAGTCATTACCCAAGTTAGACACTTCAGGGTCTACATAATTATTTTCCTTCGGAGTGAACAGAAGCAAATTACGTCCTACCAAAGCCAGAGAAACCTGCTGGAACGGCGTCTTTGCCAACATGGATTTCGGGAACGAATATGAAAGTGAAACTTCACGCAGTCTGAAATAATCTTTAGGAATAATAAAGTGACGACGTACTTCCGGACTATATGAATAATTTCCTAATGCATTATACATTTCATCTGCACGAACAGGAATATTATTTTCCACATATTGGCCATTTACCACTTTTACAGAATGCGGATAAATAAACGAATTACGTTCATTAAATACCGTTTGTGTAGAGTTTCCGTTGAAGTGAGAGATATATGAAGTATTTGACAACATATATCCACCTTTTCTCCAATCAGCAGATGCACTAAGCGTAAATCCTTTCCACTTCAATGTGGTATTAAATCCCATATTAAACTTAGCTTCTGAACTACCTACATATTCATACTCTGTATTACTGTCTGAGAGATAACCGTTATTGTTCACGATATTATAACCATAATAAGGGCTATTTTCATCCATCACTTTATTTGCAGCCGGAATACGGAACATACCTACCGGCTCACCTACTTTCAATACATAGTACACACCACGCCAGTTCGTATAAGAATATTCATCTGTTCCTTCCCACAACTCTTTAACTTCACTCATGTTCTTTGTGAATGTAAAACCTAAATCCCATGTCCAGTCCTTAGTACGTACCGGTGTCAAGTTCACCATTAATTCCACACCCTGATTCTGAATTTTACCGATATTTTTCGTTTCATACGAATAGGCTGTTTCCGGAGCCAATGAAGCAGAAATAATCTGATCTTTTGTCATACGATTATAGTAAGAAGCATCCACTGTTAATCGGTTTCCAAAGAAACTTCCAGAAAGTCCAAATTCATATTCAGTAGTCATCTCCGGTTTCAGGCTGCTACTCGGCAAAGTATTATTCGAAGTCATACCCATCACACCTCCGATAGGCATAGAAGTGTAATAGCCATTAATATCCTTAAAATTAGCAATCTGATACCAAGATGTAGTCTTATACACATTTGCATCATTACCTGTTTGTCCAAGAGCTGCACGCACTTTCAAGAAATCTACCTGATGTTCTTTTAAAGAAGGCAACATTTCCGTAATCAAGAATGAAACATTGGCACCTCCATAGAAAAAGCTGTTGTTTCCAGCCGGAAGAGTAGAAGACCAGTCATTACGTCCTGACAAATTCAAGAACATCATGTCCTTGTATCCCAATTCAGCTTGTGCAAACGCACCAATCAGACGACGCAATTCTTTATATGTTACAGAAACAGCCGAAGAAGAAGTATTGTACAAGCTATACCAGTCAGCAACTGCCAAACCATCTACATATCCTCCACTATATCCATACGAACGCTGGTTCAAGTTCCATCCGGCCACTGCATTAATTGAAAAATCGCTCACTCTATAGTCAGCGTTCAACAAAGCTGTAGCATCTATCTGACTACGGTTATAACGATATTCAGAATAATAGCCTAATGACTCCGTAGCTCCACCAAGCTGACTGTAAGAGCCATTGGAGAAAGTAGTTTTAGGCTCCTGTGAGTTTGTACGGTTGTTAGAGAAGTCACCACCCAAACGTCCTGTCGCCTTCAAGCCTTTCATAATTTCATAGCTCATCTCAATACGTCCATATACACGGTCATCCTGATAGTTACTTCTATAATTGTCAATCATGTAATATGGATTGGTTGCATAGAAGGTATAATAGTTATCCAAATTATAACGTTCATCGTTATAATCCTTCATCTCGCTATAATCCACATCCACCGCATGCTGCAACAGCTCCATATACATATCATTACTACGACTGATATCCTTACGTACATAGTTCATGGTCATATCTAATGAGAACTTATTGATATTCATATAACCACGCAATGAAAATGTATTTCTGGAGAATTGGTCACCATTATTAGGCAAGATACCATTTGAAGACAGATTTCCGTATGAAGCTACAACTCCCACTTTATCATTACCATAACGAATGCTTACGTTATTATTCTTTTCAAAACCTGTCTGATAAAAATTTCTCAAGTTATGTTCTACGTAAGAGAATGGCTTTGTCATGGGAGTTTCCAACTGGTCTGATCCCCATTCATGCATGGTACCATCCAAACGAGGTCCCCACGAACCGTTTTCACTTCTATTCCAGCTTCCCCATCCTTGTCCAAACAAATCCTGAGTCTGCATTACACGCAATACTTTTGAAGCTGTAAAAGAGCCATCGTATGTCACGGTCAATTTTTCTACCCCAGCTTTTTTCGTTGTAATCATTACAACACCATTAGCTGCACGAGAACCGTACAATGCCGTAGCAGAAGCTCCCTTCAAAATGGTTACAGATTCTACATCTTCTGAATTAATATCATTGGCAGCATTACCAAAGTCTGTAGTAGAACTGTCGTCTGTAGGGCTTCCACGGAAAGTTGAGTTATCAATAGGTACTCCATCTACAATGTACAACGGGGAGTTATTATTCAATGAAGATATACCACGAATCAATACTTTCTGAGAAGTACCCGTGTTTCCTGCAGATGAAATTTGCACACCTGCTACTTTTCCACTTAAACCTCCCATTACAGAACCTGATTTACCCGCATCTATATCTTCCGACTTCATAGTAGTTGCTGCATATCCTAAGGTTTTCTCACTGCGCTTCATACCCAATGCAGTAACTACAACTTCATCCAATACCTCTGCATCACTTTTCAGGACCACATGCATAGGCGTATTTTTTATCGCTACTTCCTTGCTTTTCATTCCCACAAATGAAACAATCAAGGTCTTACTGTCAGCTTTCACCCCTGAAATCATAAAGTTACCATCCACATCTGTAATGGTTCCCTGGGTAGTCCCCTTTACCAATACTGAAGCCCCAACAATGGGCAACCCATCTTCTTCGGAAGTTACCACACCTTTTACAGTTACTCCTTGCGACCATGCTACACCCGTCCATACAAACAGCAGGGCCAGCATCAATGTTAGTTTTCTTTTCATAAATCCCTCCTTTGATTAAACATAAAAATAAATCTCATTCAGTTGATAATACTTCATAAATACATATTAAAACCTATTAACAACATCGCAAAGATATATATTTCTTCAAATAAACAACAAAATATTATTGAAAAATAGAATCTAAAACCAAAAAGATACAACATAATCGAATATCAATTCATTTTAAATTCATAAAATTAAAGAAATATGAAATATTCAATCAGAAATAAAAGACAAACCGTAAGAAAAACACAATAAATAAATTCAAATAATACAGAATTCGATATATAAAAAGAACAAACAGAATGATTAATTCGATAAGGATAACATGAAAGAATTGTCAAATCAGAATTTAACAGAATGAAAATAAAAAAGCCGCCCCCAAAGGGACGGCTTTCAAAAAATATGTCAACAAAAAATTAGTCGATATAACGTTCGATTGTCTGTGCACGGTCAGGACCTACAGATACAATCTTTATCGGAGTACCCAATTGTTCTTCCAGGAATGTGATATATGCATTGAATTCTTCCGGGAATTCATCTTCACTCGTCATCTTCGTCATATCTGTTTTCCAACCTGGGAGCTCAGCATATACAGGTTCTACTCCTTCTGTAATATCATACGGGAAATAGTCGATTTCTTCTCCGTTTACTTTATATGCTACACAAGCCTTGATGGTATCAAATCCATCCAGCACGTCGCTCTTCATCAAAATCAGCTGAGTTACACCATTGACCATAATTGCATAACGCAAAGCAACCAAGTCAACCCAGCCACAACGGCGTTCACGTCCTGTTACAGCTCCATACTCATGACCTAAATCACGAATTGTCTTACCTGTTTCATCAAAAAGTTCTGTAGGGAACGGACCTGAACCTACGCGTGTACAATATGCTTTCATAATACCATACACTTCACCAATCTTGTTAGGACCTAATCCCAATCCGGTGCAGGCACCTGCACAAATGGTGTTAGATGAAGTCACAAAAGGATATGAACCGAAATCCACATCAAGCATAGTTCCCTGAGCACCTTCACAAAGTACTGACTTACCTTCGTTCAGCAGACGATTGATTTCATGCTCGCTGTCTACCAGAGGGAACTGACGGAGGTATTCGATACCTTCCATCCATTGCTTTTCCAGTTCAGTAATATCATATTCATAATTAAGACTCTTCAGAATAGCTTCATGACGAGCTTTGGCAGCAGCATATTTTTCCTCAAAGTTATGCAGAATATCACCTACGCGCAATCCATTACGGCTCACCTTATCAGTATAAGTCGGACCAATACCTTTTCCGGTAGTTCCTACTTTTGAATCTCCCTTGGCTGCTTCGTATGCTGCATCCAGAATACGATGCGTAGGAAGAATCAGATGAGCTTTCTTAGAGATGTGCAAACGTTCTTTCAACGGATGTCCGCTTGCTTCCAACGCTTCAGCTTCTGCCTTGAACAAAGAAGGATCAAGTACCACTCCATTACCAATGATGTTCACCTTATCGCCCTGGAAAATTCCAGAAGGAATAGAACGGAGCACATATTTCTGACCTTCAAACTCAAGAGTATGTCCGGCATTCGGGCCTCCTTGAAAACGAGCAACCACATCGTAACGGGGAGTCAATACATCGACGACTTTACCTTTTCCTTCGTCGCCCCACTGTAAACCTAACAAAACATCTACTTTCATGATTCTTTATGTTTTATATATTCCTTATACTATTTCTTTTTCCGCTTGGCCGCCATACACTTACTGCACAGTCCATAGATATAAAGGGAATAATGCGAAACATAAAATCCCTTCAACTTTGTCTGCGCAATAGCCTGCTTCAGGTTGTCGTCCTCAAATTCCGACACCTTTCCGCAGCAGGTACAAATCATGTGATGGTGGGTTTCATTATTATATGATCGTTCATACTGGGAAGTATTGCCAAACTGGTGCTTGATGACCAGCCCTGCATCTATCAGGAGAATGATGGTATTGTACAAAGTAGCCCGGCTCACCCGGAACTTTTCCTTCTCCGCCATATAGCTGTACAACTCGTCTACATCAAAATGCCCCTTGATGGAATAGATAGTATCAAGTATAGCATACCGTTCAGGCGTCTTTCGATGTCCGTTCTTCTGCAAATACTCTGTAAGGATTTGTTTGACTGTATCTTTTATATTCTCTTCCATCCCAATAATCGTTCAGCGGTCAAAGTTATATTTTTTTGAGTAATTTAGAAAGATTACAAGCCATATTCTATCTCATTTTTTATTTCTTCTGCCACCATTTTGATTTCCGGCTTAGAAGATTTCAACAAATTCCCTAACATACGAAGTACGGTACGAGAATTTGTCTTTGATTGCAAGGCGAATTTACACACTGCTCTGGCTGCCACTTTACGCATTTCTGTTCCTCCTTCCAATACGGTAAAGGCCTGGTCCAAGAACTCCGCTTCTGCTCTTTCATTCAGTGTCCATCCCTTCATCAACAAACGAGTCATCAACAGATACCCGCACAGCTGGAAATATTCCCGCTCATCGGCTATCCATGGAAAAACCACTTCTGAAGCGTATGGCAAGCGCTGGAACAGATTCATAACCGTATATTCCGCCAGTTCCGGATAGCGCATGTCTTCTATCCATATTTCTGCGATTTCCCGACAGAACCCATCTACGGGCTGGAGCAATCCGGCCATAATCTTACATTCGCGGATGTTTTCTTTCCATAGAGCCTGCGCCAGCTCATGACTACACGGATAATCTGCCGCAATTTCTTTAATGCGGGGATATTCAATACCAAAGTTCAGTTTATAGTCAATACCTTTTTCACGCATACTTTGGGAAACCATTCCGTTCATAAACAAGCGGAATTTCGACTTTATTTCCCTGATTGTATCTTGTATTTCTGCCATAATCAAATAGTCAAATTAGAACAATCACGACCATAACGAAGCATCTGTTCGGTATAGCCTTCTGTATAATCAAGTTTTACATCCATAATACGCCCCTCGGCATCATATTGAGGACAATACACCGGATTGACAAATCCTTTATAGGGTGCAAGATGCAGTGAACGGTAACGGTTCAGGATTTCCTCATGAAGCGTTGCATCCAATTTCACGGCGTATTTCTCTACGAGGGCACGAGCTGCTTCATAATCGCCTTCGCTCTTTATGCGCTGAATCTCACTCAATAATGCGGCAAAAAGTCCACGAAGCTGGAGATAGTCGTTGATTTTCACGTAAGTCTTCCCTTCTTTCTTCACCAGTTCCACCACATTCTTTGATTTACCGTTCTCCAAAGCCCAGCGAGCAATCAACTGACGGTTACGCATGTGAGCTTCTTCCAAATCACAGCCCGGTTCGATGCGTACCATCTGCGTAAGAAGTCCGTTCATCATGTAAGCATAATATTCAGCCTTGTATGCTTCTTTATCGGGAGTCAATCCCAGTTCCACCAGTTTTTCATCAGGCAAATAATACAAGCCAAACAAATCTGCACGTGCTTCTTCAATCGTAGAGCCATACGCTTTCAACGCATCCGGATCAACTCCGGGAAGTAATTTTCCTGAGCCATGTCCTACACATTCATGCAAGTCTGTATGAAGGTCACCTGTAATGTCGGCATATTTTTCCAGCAAGTCTTTTTCTTCCTGACTGTACACAAATTCTTCACGGAAGCCATTGCCTTTAGCCGCCTTGTTATAAGCGTCTGTCAGATTTCCGATAGTCACCGATTTTGACCCATGCAGACTACGAATCCAGTTTGAATTAGGCAGATTAATTCCTATCGCCGAACTTGGATATAAATCACCACCCAGCATAGCCGCTGTAATCACTTTAGCAGAAACTCCTCGCACCACCTCTTTCTTGAAGGAAGGAGATACCGGAGAGTGGTCTTCAAACCATTGTGCATGCTGGCTGATAATTTCCGTACGGTGAGTAGCTTCTTCATCCTTAAAGTTTACAATTGATTCCCAGCTTGCCTTCATGCCTAACGGATCACCATAGCTTTCAATAAAGCCATTAACAAAATCTACTTTTGAGTCTGTATCCTTTAACCAGGCAATAGAGTAAGTATCAAATGTCTTCAAATCGCCCGTACGATAGAAGTCTATCAACAGACGGATGACTTCACGCTGTGCCTCATTTCCAGCCACTGTTTCCGCTTTTTCCAACCAGAAAATAATTTTTTGAATTGCCTCTCCATACATGCCGTCCAATTTCCAGACTTCTTCCTGCAGAACTCCATCTTTCTTTACCAATCGACTATTCATTCCATACATTACCGGGTGAGGGTCAGCTGCCACTTTTTGCATGGCATAAAACTTCTCAGCCTCATCCTGAGTTACTCCTTCATAATAATTGGCAGCAGAAGTCATGACCAAATCTTCCCCATCGGCCTGATTTACCCGCTTGGGCATCACTTTAGGGTCAAACATGACAGGGAACAATTTGTCGCACATCGCCTGGACTGACTCGCCATCCTTTAGAGGAAGAGAAGCGACATCTACCTGCTCTATGCACTCACGCAAAAATTCCGGTGAGAAAGCAGGCACAAACTTATCACACGCATAATGGTGATATATGCCACTGGAGAACCAAACGCGTTTCAGATAAACTTCCAGTCCCTGAAATTCCGGATTGTTACGGTCGCCTGAATAAGACACATAAACCGCCTCCAGCAGTTTTCGAATCTGTAGATTATGCTTTCCGTTCTGGTCAAAAAGAATATCTCTTCCTTCCAAAGCGGCCTCTGAGAGGTAATAAATCAATTCTTTCTGCCGCAAAGACAAGTTTTCAAAACCTGCCACACGATAACGCAACAGCTGCAAATCGGCAAACTGTTCCACTATATAATTAAAATTTTCTGACATACTCATTTCAGCTCATTTTAGGCGTTATTACAACATAATTATACAAAAATCGTAGAAGTTTTTCGATTTCACAACAATAGTTCCGAAAACTTTATCAAAAAACTTTACTATTCCACAGAGCTTTCATTTAACCACAAGCCCCTTCTTTCAGTACTTCCTTGGCAGTACTACAATCCTCCCCTTGCAGTACTCCAGTACTTCCATGGCAGTACTGGAGTACTCCCAAGGGAGTACTGGCTTTAAATAAAAGAGTGTTTACATCCGCACAAAAACACGAAAAACGGTAACTCTTTATTTTTTTATATATCTTTGTGAGCAAAATTTAAAAACATGAGAGAACAAATGCTGAAAACACTCAAATCTTATTTTGGGTACACTTCTTTCCGTCCGCTTCAAGAAAAAATCATTTCTACCATTCTTCAAAAGAAAGACGCATTGGTGCTCATGCCGACCGGAGGAGGAAAATCCATGTGTTATCAGCTACCGGCTCTGCTGATGGAAGGGACGACCGTTGTAGTTTCTCCATTGATTTCTCTCATGAAAGACCAGGTGGAGTCTCTACAGGCCAATGGTATCGTAGCCCGCGCTTTAAATAGCACGAACGATGATGCTACCAACGCCCAACTCCATTTTGAATGTGTACAAGGAAGAGTAAAACTTCTTTATATATCTCCCGAAAGACTGATGTCGGAAATAAACTACCTGTTACGCGACATCCACATTTCTCTGTTTGCCATTGACGAAGCTCACTGTATTTCTCATTGGGGACACGACTTTCGTCCTGAATATACACAGCTGAAAGCCATACGGCAACATTTTCCCAATGTACCTGTAGTCGCTTTGACTGCCACTGCCGATAAAATAACCCGTGAAGACATCATACGGCAATTGGACATGCGCAATCCGGAGGTCTTCATTTCTTCTTTCGACCGTCCCAACTTGAGTCTGGAAGTGAAAAGAGGGTATCAGCAAAAGGAAAAAATCAGGGCCATTGTCAAATTCCTGCGCAGACACCGTAATGAAAGCGGCATCATCTACTGTATGAGCCGCAACGGTACGGAGAAAGTAGCCCAGCTATTGGAAAATGAAGGGTTCGACGTAGGTGTTTACCATGCCGGTATGTCAAATGAACAACGGGAAATGACGCAGGATGATTTCATCAATGACCGGGTACAGATTATCTGCGCAACCATTGCATTCGGTATGGGAATTGATAAATCTAATGTCAGGTGGGTAATCCATTATAACCTGCCCAAAAGCATTGAGAATTTTTACCAGGAAATCGGGCGTGCCGGCCGCGACGGACTTCCCAGTGAAACATTACTTTTTTACTCTTTTGGCGATATTGTCCTGCTGTCGAAATTTGCGGCTGAAAGCAATCAGCAGGGAATCAACCTGGAAAAGCTAAACCGCATGCAGCAATATGCAGAATCGGACATTTGCCGCCGAAGAATTCTTTTGAATTATTTCGGAGAAACCATGAATCATGACTGCGGAAACTGTGACGTATGTAAAAATCCTCCTGAACGCTTCGATGGTACCATCATTGTACAAAAGGCCTTAAGTGCCATCGCCCGCGCCGACGAACAAATCGGTACCCGCACCCTGATTGATATTCTGAAAGGATATGCCAGCCAGGAGGTAATTGAAAAAGGGTACGACAAACTCAAGACATACGGTGCCGGAAGAGATGTTCCCGGAAAAGACTGGCAGGACTACTTGCTCCAGATGCTAAACTTAGGTTATTTTGAAATAGCCTACAACGAAAATAATCACCTGAAAATTACGGAAGCTGGGAAAAAAGTTTTATTCGGCAAAGAACGCGCACAGCTGGTAGTCATTAAAAGAGAAGAAAGTTATGGAAAGAAAGGCTCTGCCAAAGAAAACAAAACAGCTTCTCCTACCCCCTTATTCACTCCGACCGTATTTGAAAATGAAGATGAGGGCTTGTTTGAGGCACTTCGCCAGCTACGCAAAAAGCTGGCCGACCAGCTGGCCATCCCTGCCTATATTGTACTGTCCGATAAAACCCTGCACCTGCTTGCCCTGAAAAAGCCCGGTGATATGGAGGCATTTGGTGAAATCAGTGGAATCGGCGAATTCAAGAAAGAAAAATACGGGAAGGATTTCCTGGCTGTCATCAACGAATATTTAGGCAGGAATTAACGACTCCAGCGAGTCCCGACCCATACCGGACGAGCAAACGGATGTCCAGATGATGCAGTACGTGCATAACGTACTGCTGGCAACGTGTTTGGAAGATGTGCCTTATCGAATGCCACAAAATCTTCATACGATACCTGCTCCACAGCCATCCCTATTTTCATAACCTTTTCATAGAGTGACATGCGGGACGGTGCATTAAAAGCACAGGTATTCGAGTTCATCATACTATCTTCGGAAGGACGATAAGCTCCCTCCGGATAAGTACAAGCTCCCTCATACACTCCCAGATGCTCGTTCTGATAACGGGAATCGGTCAAAAAAGAAGCCCACATCACGCTGTCTTCCGATGCGGTAAAATCTACATTTTGTGCCCATCCGTTGGCTTGCATTACACGTATCCGCTGCACTTCCAGTGTAGAAATGCTTCCTTTGTCTGAATATACATATTCATCCTCCAGTTTCCCCAAGCCATGCCCTATCGCCTCGTGTACTAAAACCTGCCGGAAATAATCACTCTCCAAATTTTCAATTATCGGACAATACGCAATGGCGAATTCTATAAACTGACTATTTTTATCCTGATAGCCGAAATAAGTTGTACCAGCATAAGCATGAGTGTTCAGAATAACCACAGCTAAACAGTTCTCTCGTTTGTCTTCTTTTACTACCTTTCCCACATACACTTGCACAGAAGCGTCATCACCGGAGATAGCTGAGCTATTTTTACCTGCCAGCTTACAGCTGAATGCTGTCTTATACCCTACTCCAAAGTCATTATTCTCAGAGACAGCATTGATCATGAATACATCAAAATATTCTCGCAAAGACTTCACAGGTTCTTCAGTAAACAGATTTTCCATAGCCTTTTCCATCACACGCCGATAAGTTCCATCGGAAAACTCCTGGTCTACGAAACCGTCTCCCATCAGTACGATTGGAATCCCCTCTCCTTTTACATGCTGTTGCAATGTATCAATCTTACCATCTTCCGAGAAATCAACCGACTCCAGCACCTGGCCTCCCTGCTGAGATATTTTCACCGTCGCCAACTCTTTTTGCGACCCATCTTCTTCCTTTACAAAGAGTAAATAAGCCGAACGTGACATTCCTCCTTTGTTCGATGCCGCATGTAATAAAACTTCATGCGTTTCTGAGGAAGCAGAACGAGAAGACGTTTCCTGCCTCAACCAACTTCCAGGCTCGGAAGAAGTATATACTTTCAGTTTCTCTTCATCTACATTTGTCTCAAACTGAATGGAAAATACTCCTCCTTCCACTCCTATAAGATATTCTTTTTTCTCCGGAAGCACATAATCTCCTATCTCCTGAAGAACAGAAATCTCACAAACCTCATCACCAGACGTCAGTTTGACTTTGGCCTCCCGCACTTGATTTGAATTGTTCTCAAAAACAGCCGTTACTTTCACCTGACACTCACCAGCCTCCCCCGACAGAGGAGATAAACTTAACCACGCTGCATCTGTGGTAACATTCCATGTGCCCAAACTGGTAAATGAAATGAATGCTTCATCCCCGACAACTGATTGTAAAGTCACACTTTCCGTCACATTCTCAAATGCAACAGATTCCATTTCTTTGTGACAAGAAGTCAATAACATCAGAAAAGCCAAACACAGATTGAATAATGTCGTTTTCATACAGCACGATGAGAGCATTCAAAAGTTCATAATTGTTTACCGGAAGAAGTTCATAGAAACAAAAACAGGATTACAAAGAGAATTCTATCCTGCATACTGACAGTGTTCTCTTTGTAATCCTGTCTGAAGAAAGCAAGCGTCCGTTACTTATCCAAGGAATGAAATAAGTACACCGGCAGCAACTGCTGATCCGATTACACCCGAAATATTACTTGCCATACAATATTGCAACACGTGGTTCTTCGGGTCATATTTCAACGCAATTTCATTGGCTACACGGCTGGCCATCGGCACAGCACTAAGACCGGTTGCTCCAATCAACGGATTAATTTTCTTCTTCGTAAACAGATTGAATATCTTCACGAAGAAAATACCACCTGAGATTGAAAGTGCAAAAGCCAAGAAACCGCCAATCACGATACCGATAGTCGTCCAGTTCAGGAATGCATCGGTAGTCATTGTAGCTCCTACTGAAATACCCAGGAAAATAGTAGCCGCATTCATAATGCTGTTAGATGCTGCATCGAACAAGCGAGAAGTATTGCTACCGATTTCCTTCACCAAATTACCGAACATCAGCATACCGATCAAAGGCACTGCACTCGGCACGAACAAAGCCACGATGGTAGTACATGCAATCGGGAAAATAATTTTCAGAACGCGCAGATTCTTGATTTCCGTTTTTGAAGGATATTTCTTTTCCTGTTCCTTCATGTTGATGGACAATTCTTTCTTTGTACACCACAAACGTACTACCAACGGCACGATAACCGGTACCAAGGCCATATAAGAATAGGCTGCAATGGCAATCGGACCTAACAAATGCGGAGCCAGCTTAATGGTTGTAAAGATGGCTGTCGGGCCATCAGCACCTCCGATGATACCCAAAGAAGCAGCTTCCTTGGGAGTAAAGCCCATCAAAATAGATACCAGCAATACGGCAAAGATACCCAACTGAGCAGCCGCACCGAAAATAGAAAGACGAAGATTACGAAGCATCGGACCAAAATCGGTCAGTGCACCTACTCCCATGAATATAATCGGCGGAAGGAATCCCGTCTTAATCAACATATAGTAAATGAAGTTCATCAATCCCAGTTCATGTGCGATTTCATGAAGCGGCATTTCCCAGATGTTCTTCATCACACCGTTCACCATGACCATTCCGTTTTCATCGGCCTGCACTACCCCCATATCACCGCCCGGGAAGTTGGCCAGCAACACCCCGAAAGCGATAGGTACCAGCAGCAACGGTTCGTACTGCTTCTTGATACCCAGATAGAGCAAGACGAAAGCAATGGCATACATGATGAGAAACCGCGGGTCAGCAGCAATGTTGCTGAAAGCGGTCATATCATATAATCTTTCTAATATCTCTTCCATTACAAAATCTTCATTAATACATCATCTTCTGATACGGAGTCACCGGAATTTGCACAGATAGCAGTAATGGTTCCACTAAACTCAGCACGGATAGCATTGTAAGTCTTCATGGCCTCTACATAGCAAATTACATCTCCCTTGTTCACCTTGTCACCCACTTTCACCGGAGTTTCCTGCGCACTCTTCGTCAAGAAGAATTTACCTTCCAGCGGAGAAAGCACTTCTTTTCCTTCACCAGCCGGAGCTTGGGCAGCCGGAGCAGCTGCAGCAGGCTGATTCTGTGCAGAAAGTTTAGACGGATTGACATCGCCAAAGGCTACTGTTACACGATAAGCCTGACCGTTTACATCTACTGTCAAGACTTTAGTCTGGTCATTGGCCATGTGTACTTCTTCCTTAGCTTCACGACGTTTCTTCACATCTTCCAGGAAGTCAGCTTTTGCCTTTCCGCTCTTATAGGCTTCATACTGAGCCGGATGCATGGCATATTCAAAGAGTTCTTCATCATCCTGTCCAGTTTCCCATTTCTTTTCCCACATCATCTGACGGTATTTTTCCAGCTGATCAGGATAGTTGTCCTGTGGGTTGCCTGTGAAGAACTTACGGCCTTCACGTTCAGCTTTTTCCACAATTTCAGGAGCCAATTTGCCAGGCAATTGTCCGGCTTTTCCTAAAATCATGTCCCAAATATCGTCGGCAATCATACCCCAGCGTTCCTTGCCTTTTTCCAGCTGGATGACATTCATCATGGCCAGATTCTTCACATACTGGCTGAACGGAGTTACCAGGCACGGATAACCCACACGCGGCCATACGTATGCTACCTCATCAAACAGTTTAATCAGCAGTTCATCCTGAGTCATGAACGGCAAGTTACGTTTTGCCTTATACTTATTGATAGATTCCAGGTTAGTATCCAAATCGGCCATCAAGCTACCCATCATACCACCCGGAAGTCCCGGTCCAATCAGCAAAGAGTTCATCAGACGGTTCTTCGGACTGATATACAATCCCAGGAAATCATCCATAAATTCCTGAATCAGGGAACGTACCTTCATATAGGCCTGCATATTGATTTCGGGCACCTTGAATCCGGCATCTTTCAGCATGGCCTGCACACTGATTACGTCTGCATGTCCGGTACCCCATGACAACGGGTCCATACCTACATCCACATAATCACATCCGGCCTTGCACACTTCCAGAATAGAAGCCATGTTGAAGCCCGGACCTGCATGAGAGTGATACTGAATCGTAATATCCTTGATTTTCTTGATACCTGCCACCAGCTTACCTAAGAATACCGGACGGCCAATACCTGCCATATCCTTGATACAGATTTCATCGCATCCTGCATCAATCAGTTTCTTGGCCATATCCAGATAATATTCCACGGTATGAATCGGAGAATAAGTGATGCAGAGACAGCACTGAGAAATCATGCCGGCATCATGTGCATAACCGATGGAAGGAATAATATTTCGCACATCGTTCAATCCGCAGAATGTACGGGTGATGTCTGTACCCTGAGCCTTCTTTACTTTATAGAATAATTTACGTACGTCGGCCGGTACCGGACTCATTCGCAAACCGTTCAGCGCACGGTCGAGCATGTGTGTCTGAATTCCTGCTTCATGAAAAGGCTTTGTCCACTCGCGGACTGCCTTGTTCGGGTTTTCACCAAACAACAGATTTACTTGTTCAAAACCTCCCCCGTTTGTTTCTACACGGGCAAAACACCCCATTTCAATAATGACTGGGGCCACCTTCACCAACTGGTCTACTCGCGGTACATATTTTCCGGCACTCTGCCACATATCGCGAAAAACCAAACTAAATTTGACTTCTTTTTGTTCCATGACTAATACATGTGTGTTTTTCTAACAGATTACTGCAGTTTCTCTACTTTTATTACCTGACCCTTTCCGGCTGTCAAAATATCCACAGCCGCCTTAATGGCATCCATTGCACCGGCATCGGTAGATGCACCCGTAGCGGCCACCTTCTTTTTAGGCGCTTCTTCAGGAGCAACTTTATTTACAATGGAAATCAGAAGCTGGCTTAACCAGATAACAATGAGCAGAATTACAAAGACTGTGACCATTCCGACCACCATCAGCAATAATCCTAATTCAATGTTTTCCATTTCTCAATTAATTAGAATATACATAAAAGGCGCTCCCTGAAAAAGGATTCAGAGAGCGTCCCAAAAGTAGGAAATTCCATAAAGAACTACTACTAAAACTCGTTAAATATTTGATATTTTATTTATGTTATCGCCTTATTACTATCAAAATAATATTTCATCAAGCGATTTGCGTTTCTTAGTTTGCACTTCTTGCTCTTTTGCATAACCCACAGGAATCATCACTACCGGCTCCATGGAATCAGGCAGACAAAGCACTTCCCGACAAAGCGATACATCAAAGTTGCATACCCAGCAAGTGCCTAATCCCTGCTCCGTTGCAGCCAGGCAAAGATGCTCTACGGCTATAGCCACATCAATGTCTGCATGGTCTTTTCCGTCCGACTTGCGATGCCAGGATTCCTCATGATTGGCACAAGCCACGATAATGCAGGGCACATTTTCCATCCAGTCTCTGGGGTAAGCTTTTTTCAGTTGTGACAAGCGGGCCTCATCAGTGACTACGGCAAATTTCCAAGGCTGAAAATTCACAGCCGAAGGAGACAGGCGTACACATTCCAGCACATAGTCTAATTTTTCTGTTTCCACCGCACGCGTTTCATAATTCCGCACGGAATGGCGCATTTTTACTAAATCCAAGAAATTCATATTATTTTCATTTATAGTTTTATCTCTAAATTAAGTCCCAAAATATTCAGGCAGCGCTTCACGTCATATTGGCGGCAATAATATACGTCTAATGCCGTTTTACAGGAAAAAGGCCATCGCACTCCCGGACGATAACGGACGCGTGGCAAGGAGAAGAAAGCCTTGTCACCTACCGGCTGAAAAGCTTCCACCGAGAAATAAGGATACACAATCCAGTTGCCCGGCTCATAAGCCACTCTCAAGCGTGAGCGTAGCTGCGCTTCATTTGCTCCACCTATAAATGTGTGCTGCAAAAGTTCCCGCCAACCTAACCTTATATTTCGTCTGGTTCCTGAAACGATAAAACCGGCCTGATAGCGATGTCCAATTTTCCATCCGGCAGCCCCACGGTCACGGTATTGCAATTCGTAATATCCTTTTAACTGCAACAGTGGCAGCACACGGTAATTCATCCCTACATTCAGCCTTCCCCGTTCCATCTCTCTCAAACCGTTTTGGGTACGGGCCTGAAATGTACCTCTGAATTTCACCTTTGGATTGAGTTGCCAGTCTACCCGTACTCCCGTCCAGGTGGCAAACTCTCCGTCGGCCACAGCGTACACAGGGAATGCTACCAGACATATTCCCAGTACAAGCAACAGTGCACCCAATCTGTATAGTTTTTGATTCATAAATTCCAGTTCCAGCTAAATTCACCGTGCAAGGTATCAAGAAAATCCTGAATTTGCAAATTCAAAGAACCCCCTCTTCTTCATTTCACATTTGAGCCTATTTCCTACCTCAAAACAGCATCAGGCAGCCCAAAAAGGAACAGTTTAACACCTTGCATCATCAATTCGTAGTTTTTTTTCGCCTATTCATAGATTTTATTTTCGAATCAATAGATTTCTCAATAGTTTTGCACAGATTCATCAACTCAACACCATGAAACAAAACATACTATTATTCATTCTCATCCTATTAATCTCAGGATGCAGTCAGAAAGATATAGAGCCAAGCTTCTCACTGCAAGAAGAAACAAGTTCAATTACTTTAGCCTCTGCGGCCAATTCCCAGACTGTAATCAGTTTTACCAGTACACGGGAATGGAAAGCAAGCACTTCCAGCGAATGGCTGCTGATTTCTCCTACTTCAGGAGAAGCCGGCACTTATCAGATGGCTCTGACGGCTTCCAGTAAGAATAATAGCAAAAACTCACGTACGGCTACGGTAAATTTAGTTTCTGCCGGCCTCACCCAGTCGTTTACCGTTACACAATCGCCTGCAGAATATGTAGAACTGGAACAGACAGCGTATTATACAGAAGCGCAAGGAGGCTCACTACAAATCAAGTTCACCACCAATCTCAGCACTGACGAACTGGCTATTTATGGCACGGCCAGCTGGCTTACACAACCGGCCAACAGTCGCACAGACCAGGCCTATGTGGTCAATTTGACCGTTTTACCGAACGAAGAAGAAAAGGAAAGAACAGCCTATCTTTATTTTTGCAAAACGAACGGTGAAGAAGAGGAAATACTTAACAGTGTTACCATCATACAGGAAGGTACCGATACCAACACATCTACCGATTACTCCGCAGACAAGACCGTACGCATTCTTCAGCGTGCCACACAGGGAAACGGACTCTCTATCGTACTGATGGGAGATGGATTTCTGGACACTGACATTGCAAATGGGACATACGATGAAGTCATGAACAAAGCCATGGAAAACCTGTTTACGGAAGAACCGCTGAAATCGCTTCAAAGCTATTTCAATGTATATTCCGTAACGGCTGTTTCCCGCAGTAACAAATTTGACGGTTACAACACGGCTTTCCAATGCCAAATGGAAGGAGGAATGAGTACCTTGATAACCGGAAACGATGAAAATGTAATAGACTATATACAATGTGTAGAAGGGATTGATGTGTCCGAAACACTGGCTGTAGTCGTGCTGAATTCGCCCTTGTATGCCGGAACGACCTACTTCGGCTACTACAGCGAAAACCAGGTAACCGAATTAGCCATAGCCTATTGCCCGATTATCTACAACCTTGAAAACGATAGCTTCAGGCAAGTGTTGGTACACGAGGCAGTAGGACATGGATTCGCCAAGTTAGAGGATGAATACAGCTACGAAGAAAACGGAAAGATGCCTTCGGATGAAATAAACGACGTAAAAATGCTGCAAAGCTATGGATGGGCACAAAATGTGGATTTCACTCAGGATGAAAATACCATTTTATGGTCATCTTTCCTGAATGACAGCCGCTATAGTTCAGAAGGAATCGACATTTATGAAGGAGCTTGTACCTACATGAGCGGTGTGTATCGTCCTACGGAAGACAGTATGATGAACACCAATACATGTGGATTTAATGCACCGTCACGAAAAGCCATCTACGACATGGTGATGAGAAGAGGAGAAAACCGGGAAACCTCCTACGAAGAGTTTGCGGACTTTGATAGCCGGAATGTTTCACAGATACAAACCCTTACCCGGACTTCGAATGCCATTAGCCGCCCGTTTACACGTCCGCACTTCGTCCACAAATCCATTAATAAATAAAGCCCCAAAAGCCAAGAAGGAAATAAATGAATTGCCTGAAAATATCTATGTTTCTGCTGGCTGAGACGTACGTTTCTCTATCGGAAAACCTACGTTTCGCGTAAAGGAAACCTACGTTTCCCGACAGAGAGACATAAAAATTACTTCGGCAAAACAATAATCACATAAGGACATTTTAGAAAGACCTGTTATAAATAATATCAGAAGTAATTTACTTCAAACAAAAACGCCCTGAGTCTGTGACAGATACAGGGCGTTGCTTTTTTTTATTTTTCGTTCATCTCTTTATCCAGCCATCAGCAAGATAAGCAACTGAGCCGTCAGGATACGCAAAAACATGGTCAACGGATAAACAGTTGAGTAACCTACAGCCGGCGCATCATTTCCTGCAATCTGATTGGCGTATGCCAAGGCAGGAGGGTCAGTATTACTACCGGCAATCAAACCCATCAACGTGAAATAGTTCACCCGATGATGCCAGCGGGCAATAATACCGGTAATGAGCAACGGTATGAAAGTAATCAGGAAACCGAGTCCCACATATAACACGCCATCACCTTCGACTACCATCTGCACAAAGTTCTCGCCGGCTTTGATTCCCACACTCGCCAAGAAGAGCACCAGTCCCACTTCACGAAGCATCAGATTGGCACTCATTGTGGTGTAGGTTACCAGTTTCACTTTATGTCCGAAACGTCCAATCAAAATAGAGATAATCAGCGGACCACCAGCCAGACCTAATTTGACCGGAGTCGGCATACCCGGAATGGCAATAGGCAAACTTCCGAAAAGGATACCGCAAAGAATACCGACAAAAATAGTTACGATGTTCGGATGGTCCAGACGACGCAACTGGTTACCCAGCAAGTTAGCCACACGTTCGATGGCATCCTGCGGACCAACTACCATCACACGGTCGCCCACCTGCAAGCGAAGCTGACGAGCAGCAAACAAGTCCATACCCGAACGGTTGACACGTGTCACGTTAACTCCATACATACTGCTGAAATGAAGTTCTCCCAGCGTCTTTCCGTTGATATTCGGTTGTGTCACCAAAATACGGCGAGACACCATCGGTTTGTCCTGCTGGTTAGTGGCATCCCAGTCTTGTTCGATTTTCGGACCGATGAAGGCCATGATAGCTTCTGAGTCATCTTCCGCACAAACCAGGAACATACGGTCACCCAGACGAAGCACCGTATTGGCATTCGGCGTAATCATGTGGCCGTCCTGAATAATACGCGTACATACAAAGTCACGTGCCAGGAAGTTCTGTACCTGTGACAACGTCTTACCGCTCAACGCCTCATTCTGTACCTTCAGTGAGATAGTATAAGGCTTCATGTGCGGATTGGCTTCTTCCTCTTTCTGAATCTCGTCACTATCACGCTGCACATCTACCCGGCAGATATAGCGGATAATAATCATGGAAAGAATGATACCCATCACACCCAACGGATAAGCACAGGCATATCCCATGGCAATTTCAGGACCCTGATAGTGCAACTGCTGCAAGGCTTCATTTGCCGCACCAAGTCCCGGAGTATTGGTAACCGCTCCACACAGGATACCTACCATCATCGGAATGTCTACTCTGCCCTGCAAAGCAAAGTACAAAATCAATGCTACGGCAATATTCAGGAATACAATTCCCACTGCCAGCAGGTTTAATGTAATACCTCCCCGTTTAAAAGAAGAAAAGAATGAAGGACCGACCTGAAGTCCGATACAGAAGACAAAAAGAATCAGTCCGAAGTCTTGCACGAAAGAAAGAATGGCAGGATTTCCAGTAAAACCGAAGTGTCCAGCCAAGATTCCCACGAACAAGACGAATGTAACTCCCAGCGATATGCCGAAGAATTTAATTTTTCCCAACAGTACCCCCGCCGCAATTACAAAGGCATACAATGCCACTATATGCGCTATCGAGTTGGGATTCGTCAATAAATCTTGTAGCCAGTTCATAGATATTAAATTAGTTTATTCAGGGGGCAAATGTAACCAATTAAAAATAATAGGGCAAACTTTTCTTTCTTTTTTCATCCCAACCTTCTTTCTGATGTATTCCGTACACTCTTTTCCCGTCCAAAAGCCTTCAGCACCCCCTGCACACGTTTAATGTTTTTAGCTTTCTATAGCTATAAAAAAGGGGGAATGTAGAATAAACAAGCGGAAAATTTGTATATTTGCCCATGCAGGCTACAACCTGTGTGATAATTTTAAATCTGAATATCAACCCAAAAACACTAATTCACTATGGCAGATAGTAAAGAAAAACTCTTTTCAGATTTTTCGCCCGTGTCCACACAAGAATGGATGGACAAGATTACGGTAGATTTGAAAGGAGCCGATTTTGAGAAGAAGTTGGTATGGAGAACCAACGAAGGTTTCAAAGTGAAACCATTCTACCGTCAGGAAGATTTGGAAGGATTGAAAACCACAGAGGGACTTCCCGGACAATATCCCTACATCAGAGGCATCAAGAAAGACGATAACACCTGGTTTATCCGTCAGGACATTACCGTAAACGATGCTGCTGAAGCCAATGCCAAAGCCCTTGATATATTAAATAAAGGTGTAGACTCACTCGGATTCCATATCAAAGCCAAAGAACTCAATGCAGAATACCTCGATACTTTGCTGAAAGACATCTGCTGCGAATGTGTGGAACTGAACTTCTCTACCTGCCAGCGTCATACGCTGCAACTGGCACAACTGCTGGTAGCCTATTTCCAGAAAAAAGGATATGCACCTGAAAAGCTGAAAGGCTCGCTCAATTTCGACCCTATCAGCAAAATGATGCAAAAAGGAAAAGACGTAAGCGCTGTCATTGCCACGGGTAAGGAACTGGTGGAAACACTGGCTGCATACCCGCATTTCCGTTGCATTGCCGTGAACTCTGTACAGTTGAACAACGCCGGAGCCTACATTTATCAGGAATTAGGATATGCACTGGCATGGGGAAATGAATACCTCAACCAGTTGGTAGAAGCAGGCGTTCCTGCCGCACTGGCTGCCAAGAAAATCAAATTTAATTTTGGTATCAGTTCCAACTATTTCATGGAAATTGCCAAATTCCGTGCCGCACGTATGCTGTGGGCTGACATCGTAAAACAATACGCACCGAAATGCCCTCGTACGGACTGCAAGAATACGGGAGCCGACGGCACTTGTTACTGTGCCTGCAAGATGGTAGCCCATGCAGAGACATCTAATTTCAACCTTACTTTGTTCGATGCACACGTGAATTTGCTCCGTACGCAAACTGAGGCCATGAGTGCTGCCATTGCCGGAGTCAACTCCATCACGGTATCTCCATTCGACAAAGCCTATGAAACACCGGACGATTTCTCTGAAAGAATTGCCCGCAACCAGCAGTTGCTGTTGAAAGAAGAATCACACCTGAACCGTATCGTTGATCCGGCTGCAGGTTCTTATTATATTGAAAATCTGACTGTAGCCATTGCCAAACAGGCTTGGGACCTCTTCCTTTCTGTAGAAGAAGCAGGAGGTATGTTGCAGGCTGTCAAGGCAGGAAGCATTCAGGAAGCTGTAAACCAAAGCAACAAAGCCCGTCATGAAGCGGTTTCCAAACGTAAAGAAATCCTGTTGGGAACCAACCAGTATCCGAATTTCAATGAACTGGCAGGCGACAAACGTCCGCTGGATGGATGCAAGAAATGCGGTTGCGGTGGAGAAGCACACGAAGAAGAAGGTACTCTGGCCAAATTGGAAACCGCACGTGCAGCCAGCGAATTCGAAGCTCTTCGTCTGGAAACTGAAAATTCAGGCAAACGTCCGAAAGCTTTCATGCTGACCATCGGTAACCTAGCCATGCGTCAGGCTCGTGCACAGTTCTCGTGCAACTTCCTGGCATGTGCAGGCTATCAGGTAATTGACAACTTAGGATTTGCCAGCGTAGAAGAAGGAATTGAAGCTGCCATGAAAGCACAGGCAGACATCGTGGTTATCTGCTCCAGCGATGATGAATATGCAGAATATGCTATCCCGGCCTTCAAGGCACTCAACGGACGCGCTATGTTTATCGTAGCCGGCGCTCCGGCCTGCATGGAAGAACTGAAGGCTGCCGGCATTGAAAACTTCATTCATGTGCGTTGCAACGTACTGGAAACCTTACGCGAATACAACAGCAAACTCTTATCCTGAATTGAACTATGAGACAGAATTTCAAACAAATCGATATATTTGCCGGTTTCCATCCGCAGAATGGCATGGAATGGCAGAAAGAAAATGGCATCACTGCCAACTGGAAAACGCCTGAACAGATTCAGGTGAAACCTGTATACACCAAAGAAGACCTGGAGGGTATGGAACACCTGAACTATGCAGCCGGTATTCCTCCTTATCTTCGTGGCCCGTACTCTATGATGTACACCTTCCGCCCGTGGACTATCCGTCAGTATGCCGGATTCTCTACCGCCGAAGAGTCAAACGCATTCTACCGTCGTAACTTGGCTTCCGGTCAGAAAGGATTGTCAGTAGCTTTCGACCTTCCGACACACCGTGGATACGACCCTGACCATCCGCGTGTAGTGGGCGACGTAGGTAAAGCCGGTGTATCTATCTGTTCACTGGAAAACATGAAAGTGCTTTTCGACGGTATTCCTTTGAACAAGATGTCTGTTTCCATGACCATGAACGGTGCGGTACTTCCTGTCATGGCATTCTATATTAATGCCGGACTGGAACAGGGTGCCAAACTGGAAGAAATGGCCGGAACCATCCAGAACGATATTCTGAAAGAGTTCATGGTGCGTAACACCTATATTTATCCGCCTGCCTTCTCCATGAAGATTATTTCTGACATCTTTGAATATACTTCTCAGAAGATGCCGAAATTCAACTCTATCTCTATTTCAGGATACCACATGCAGGAAGCGGGTGCCACTGCCGACATTGAACTGGCTTATACACTGGCCGACGGATTGGAATATCTTCGTGCGGGAGTGGCTGCCGGCATTGACATTGACGCTTTTGCTCCGCGTCTGTCATTCTTCTGGGCCATCGGTATGAACCACTTCATGGAAATAGCCAAGATGCGTGCCGCACGTATGCTGTGGGCCAAGATTGTAAAACAATTCAATCCGAAGAACCCGAAATCACTGGCACTGCGTACACACTCACAGACTTCCGGATGGTCACTGACTGAACAGGACCCGTTCAACAACGTAGGACGTACTTGTATCGAAGCCATGGCTGCCGCATTGGGACATACGCAGTCACTGCATACCAACGCATTGGACGAAGCGATTGCCCTTCCGACCGACTTCTCGGCACGTATTGCACGTAATACTCAGATTTACATTCAGGAAGAAACGCAGATTTGTAAGAATGTAGACCCGTGGGGCGGTTCTTACTACGTAGAAGCATTGACCAACGAACTGGCTCACAAGGCTTGGGAACACATTCAGGAAATCGAGAAACTGGGCGGTATGGCCAAAGCTATTGAAACCGGTATTCCGAAGATGCGTATCGAAGAAGCTGCTGCACGTACTCAGGCTCGTATCGACTCGGGTGAACAGACTATTGTGGGTACAAACAAATATCGTCTGGAAAAAGAAGACCCGATTGATATTCTGGAAGTGGACAATACTGCCGTACGTCAGGAACAGATTGAGAACCTGCGCCGTCTGAAAGAAGGCCGTAACCAGGCTGAAGTGGACAAGGCATTGGAAGCTATTACCGAATGCGTACGCACCGGCAAGGGCAACTTGCTGGAACTGGCCGTAGAAGCAGCCCGCGTACGTGCCACACTGGGAGAAATATCTGACGCCTGCGAAAAAGTCGTAGGACGTTATAAAGCAATTATCAGAACAATATCAGGCGTGTATTCATCAGAAAGTAAAAAGGATGCAGATTTCGCACGGGCTTGCGAACTGACCGAAGAATTTGCGAAGAAAGAAGGCCGTCGTCCGCGTGTCATGATTGCCAAGATGGGACAGGACGGACACGACCGTGGTGCCAAGGTAGTAGCTACCGGATTTGCGGACTGTGGTTTCGACGTGGATATGGGCCCGTTGTTCCAGACTCCGGAAGAAGCCGCTCGCGAAGCAGTAGAAAACGATGTTCATGCAGTGGGAGTTTCTTCATTAGCTGCCGGACACAAGACATTGATTCCGCAAATCATTGCCGAATTGAAACGTCTGGGCCGCGAAGATATTCTGGTCTTTGCAGGTGGTGTCATCCCGGCACAGGACTACGATTTCTTGTATAAAGCCGGTGTAATGGCTATCTTTGGTCCGGGTACTTCCGTGGCTAAATCAGCCTGTCAGGTAATGGAACTTTTGTTAGAAGCAGAAGAGGAATAAAAATAATTTCCACCATAAAAAAAGCGTTCCGGATTTCGAATCCGGAACGCTTTTTTTTGATAATTACTATAACTTACTTATACGTAATCCAGCGAATCATTTCCTTGAAAGAAGGTTTCTTGCCATACATCAGAATACCTACCCGATAAATCTTTCCGGCTATCCAAATCATGCCGAAAGCAGCAACGTACAGAATAACTACAGACAACATCGTTTCCCACACCGGTACATCGAAAGGCAGACGTACCATCATGACAATAGGTGAAGTAAACGGAATCATAGAGCACCAGATAGCCAGCGGTCCGTCGGGGTTATCAGAGCTGTAGATACCTGCATAGAGGGCAAAAATCAACAGAAGAACAATCGGCATCATAAACTGCTGCGAGTCTTCCTGCCCGTTGATGGCCGCACCAATAGCTGCAAATATGGATGCATACACCAGGTACCCTCCGATAAAGTTCAAGACAAAGAGTCCTCCCATCTTGGCCAGATTCAGTCCCTGAAGAGTAGCCAGCAAACCAGATGCTCCTCCCATCAGTTCAGGAGAACTACCGGAGATTCCCCCGGCTACAGCCAACAATACTATAATCAACACCGCCCAGATAGCCAGCTGTGCCACACCAACCAGTCCGATACCAATAATTTTTCCAATCATCAACTGAAAGGGCTTGACAGAAGAAACAATGACTTCTACAATGCGGTTGGTCTTTTCTTCCATCACACTTTGCATCACCATACCTCCGTATGACATCACAAACATGTAAATCAGTAAAGTCAGTACCATACCGGCTGCCATAGCCGCTCCTGCATTGGATTCACTTTCGCTCCCGTCTTCTCCCCATTTTACCGTGCGGATATTCAACTTGCGGTTCACATCCTGCATGATGGAAGGCAACTGCGGAATGTCATAATGCAGCAGCTTGTCCTGACGCACCTGCTCGTCAAGCGTCTCACTCACCAGGCGCGAAAGACTGTTGGGCACTTCTTTCCGCGAATAAATCGTTACAGCCTCCGGATGTTCAGCCAGGTCGGCCTTGATTTCTACTACAGCATCAAACTGTGTGGAGTCACTTCGAAAAGAGGCTTCCATCTGAGGAACTCCCACAAAATGCCAGGATTCATCGTCTTTAAACTGAGGAAGGTATTTCATGGTGGCATCAATAACGGCTACCTGTTTCTGGTCTCCGCCCTTGACCGTAGACAACCACAACGGGACAAAAATAAGTGCCGCAAAAATAAACGGCATCAATATGGTAAGCAGGATAAACGACTTTTTGCTTACCCGGTTTATGAATTCACGCTGAATAATAATCCATGTCTTGTTCATAGCTGAAAGATTTTTTGATTAGATTTTCCCCTCTACCGTACGGATAAAGATATCATTCATGGAAGGGATACATTCGGTAAACTTGCAAATTTCGCCCTGCGCACCTACAAGTGACAATAACTCAGAATTGGAAATGGAAGTGAGCTTCCGCAGTTTATAGTTTACCGTCTGCTCATCCTGCACCTCACTGCTGACAATTTCAAAGGCATCCGAATTCTGCAAAGGCTTCGAAGACTGCATTGTCAGCTCATACTGATTGCTTTTATAACGTGAACGAATGTCCGTTACCGCTCCCTGCAGCACCACCTTTGAATGATTGATCAGTGCAATATGGTCACAGATTTCTTCCACAGAAGCCATGTTGTGCGTGGAGAAGATAATGGTATGTCCATCGTCTTTCAATTTCAGGATTTCTCTTTTCAGCAGTTCCGCGTTTACCGGGTCAAAGCCTGAAAACGGTTCGTCGAAAATCAGCAGGCGGGGGCGATGCAACACGGTAATGACAAACTGCACCTTCTGCTGCATACCTTTGGAAAGTTCCTCCAGCTTCTTGTTCCACCAAGGCATGATTTCAAAGCGCTCAAACCAGTCGGTTAGTCTTTTCTTCGCCTCCTGACGGCTTAATCCTTTCAACTGTGCCAGATAGATGGCCTGTTCGCCCACCTTCATTTTTTTGTAAAGTCCACGTTCTTCGGGAAGATAGCCAATGGAATAAATATCTTCCGGGCGTGAGAGTCGTCCGTCAAACCACACCTCACCGGCATCGGGAGCTGTAATACGGTTGATAATACGAATCAGCGTGGTCTTTCCTGCCCCATTGGGTCCCAGCAAACCAAATACCTGTCCTTCGGGCACCGTGATGCTTACACCATCCAGCGCCGTATGGTCGGCATAGCGTTTTATGACCTGTCGTGTTTCCAAAAAAGAATCATTCATGTCGTTACTTATTAAAAATTGAACATTTAAAAGATATAAGTTTCACAAAGTTATCAATTTCATTCAAAGTAAAGAAAATTGTTCCTATTTTCTGCATAAAAAGCAGGAAAGAAAAAACGCAAGCGCGTTTGACCTGAAACGCAAGTGCATTTGAAGTAAAACGCAAGGACGTTTGATCTTAAACGCAAGTGCGTTTTGAATTGAACGCAAAGGCGTTTTGAAAGACAAGAAAAAACGGCCCTTCAGGGAGAAAAAAGCGGAAATGCCCGCAGTAACTACTCAGGCATTTCCGCAACAAATTCCAATAGAATGAAAAGCTTACAGGAAGAACTTAAAGACAAAGATGAAGGCCAGAATATACATGGCCGGTGTAAGCTTCTTGGTATGTCCGCACAACAGATTAATCAAGACATAGCTGATCATTCCCAATACGATTCCATCGGAGATGCTGTAAGCCAAAGGCATGAAAATGATACAAATAAACGCCGGGATGGCTTCCGAGTAATCCATAAAATCGACTTTCTTTACAGAAGACATCATCATCAGACCTACCAGAATTAATACGGGAGCCGTAGCCGCACCCGGTACTGCCAAAAAGAACGGAGCCAAAAACAATGACAGAAGGAAGCACACTGCTGTAACAAAGGAAGTCAGTCCACTACGTCCGCCTTCACCCACTCCGGAAGCACTTTCCACGAAGGTGGTAATGGTACTGGTACCCAGCATAGCACCGGCTGTTGTTCCGATGGCATCCACCAAAAAGGCTTGCTTCAGGTGAGGAATCTTTCCATCTTTTGTCACCATTCCGGCCTTTGTAGTCACTCCGACCAACGTACCGATGGTATCAAACATATCTACAAACAGGAAAGTAAACACTACAATCACCATTTCCTTTGTAAAGATATGCTCCCACTGGAACTGGAAGAAAATGGGTTCAATAGAAGGAGGAGTGCTCAACACACCATCCAGATGCGTCAATCCCATAGGAATACCGATGACAGTCGTCAGCAAGATTCCTATCAGCAAGGCTCCACGAACTTTCTTCACCAGCAAGATGGAAGTAATCAGCAGGCCGATAATGCCCAGCAAGGCCGAACCGGAAGTAATATTTCCCAATGAAATCAAAGTCGCATCGTTATTCACAATGATACCGGCATTCTGCAAACCGATAAACGCAATGAACAAGCCGATACCTGCGCCAATGGCATTGCGAAGGCTCAAGGGCAGCGCATCTACAATTTTCTCACGCAAATTGGTTACCGTCAGCAGAATGAATATGATTCCTTCCAGAAGTACGGCAGTCAGAGCAAACTGCCAGGTATAGCCCAGCGTAAGACAAACGGTATAGGCAAAAAACGCATTCAACCCCATTCCCGGTGCCAGTCCGAAAGGCAATTTGGCATAAAAGGCCATCAACAGTGTAGCAAAAGCCGAAGCGATGACTGTCGTCGTGAAAAGCGCTCCCTTGTCCATACCTGTAGCCGCCAGAATGTTGGGATTGACAGCCAAAATATAGGCCATGGTCAGAAAGGTCGTGATTCCGGCCAAGATTTCCGTACGCACACGCGTCTCACGAGGGTTAAAACCGAATAATTTTTCCAGCATTTTCATTTTATAATCGCTTTAAATGATTCAACCGGTTTAGAAAGACCACTTCATGGCCAGCGTCGGGATGAAATAGAATCCGTTACGATCGGCAAAATCCGTACTCAATTCCCATTCTGTACCTACACTCAGGTTCAAGTCTTTGTTTACATGCTTGAACTTATTCAGGTTTACCCAGAACTGCGGTTCGCTGATGAATACAAAGTCATGGTTATTTCCATCTACATCCGTATGTTTTTCACGCCAGAAATCCGCAAATCCGCTGAAAGTAAATTTTTCTTTGCAGAAATTCAGGGTCCATGTACCTGTCAACTGAAAGTTATGCGGTTTCTCATTCTTCTGAATATATTTATACAGCACCTGTACGCCGAATACCTTGGAAAAATCACTGCTGTTCCATGAGTAGGTAGCACCTCCCAGGAAGGCATTGTTGATATAATTCAAACCTCCGTTGTATTCTACATGTGCAGAAACAGGAGCCTTCCAGAATTTCAGTTCACGGCTGATTTCCCAATAAGCAGATGACACTCCTTTGTCTGTATAATCCATATCGACAAAGAAATAAGTGCTACCCCACTTGTCTGCCTTGAACATCTCGACCGTTGTAGTCACCCATGGACGTTCGTCCAATGACTTATACAAGGCACGACCAAGGTCATAATGCAACTGAATGTTCTGAGCCATCACTTTTCCTGCGCATACAGAAAGAAGAATAAACGCAAAAAGAAATAATTTTTTCATTTTAATTTAACGTACTTTTAATGGTTTTTAAAATCGGCTGCAAAATTACATAAAAAAGCGGTATAAAAACAAAGAACTCGTTATCTTTGCTCTTAAAGAGCATAAATAAGAAGCCATGAAAAAACTGTTAATCATTCTATTGATGTGTGTGATGGGCCTGGGAGCAAAAGGCCAGGTATCTCAAGAAGCCTTCCGCCAATGGCACGGAGACAAATATTCCATGTTTATCCACTTTGGACTTTACTCACAATTAGGTGGAGTATGGCAGGGTAAACAGGTGAAGAATGGATACAGTGAACAGATTCAGGCTTTTGCCCCAATTTCCAAGGAGGATTACGAAAAAATTGCCGGCCAGTTTAATCCTACACAGTTTAATGCTGACTCCATTGCCGTACTGGCAAAAAAGGCGGGAATGCATTCCATTATCCTGACCAGCAAACACCATGACGGCTTCTGCCTGTTCAAAACGGCTACTACTTCCTTCAACTCATACGATGCGACTCCATGCAAACGGGATTTTGTGAAAGAAATGTCGGAAGCTGCCCAGCGTCATGGACTGCGGTTCGGACTGTACTATTCGCTTATCGACTGGCACTATCCGTATGCATCGCCCATGTCACCTCATAACGCTGACTTCATTACAGAAGCACACCATGCTTTTTCGAAAGCCCAACTGAAGGAGCTCCTGACCAATTATGGAAAGATTTCCGAACTCTGGTTTGACATGGGAGCAAATACTCCGGCACAAAGCAAGGAACTGTATGAACTGGTACACCACTACCAGCCCGACTGCATGGTGAGCGGACGCCTGGGCAACGACCAGTATGATTTCTGCGTAATGGCCGACAATGACTATCCGGACAAAACCCTTCATGCTCCCTGGCAAAGTGCCGCATCCATGTTCGATGAGACCTGGGGATACAGAGAATGGCAAGACCGGGGAAGCATAGAAAGCAAAGTTCGCGAAAAAACTCAAAGCCTGATCAATGTGGTTTCCAGAGGAGGAAACTACCTGCTGAACATCGGTCCGAAGGGAAACGGAGCAGTAGTTGACTTTGAAAAAGAAGTGTTGGAACAGATGGGGGACTGGCTTTCCCGCTATGGTTACGCTGTATATCAGACGGAGGCTTCTCCTTTCCAGGAAGAGTTTACATGGGGAGAAGTAACACGCAAAGACAATCACCTGTACTTGTTTCTCTCAGGAAAATATCCGACAGATGGAAAAATCACCCTGCAAATGCCGGGCTATCTTCTGCAGAAAGGAGACGGGAAAATGGCTACATACCTGCAATATGGTGACGAGGTAGTATTGACCGTACCGGCCTCAGCCTACAAGGACAAACAAATACACGTATTGACTCTTTCCTTCGATAAAAAGATTGAACCGTTCCCAGGAAAAACCATCAGAAATGCCGTACTTACTCCTCGTAACGCTACGACGCAATACAGTTACTCCTGCTTTGACTACTATACGAACTACCGCAGCATTACGGGCTACAGCTGGAATTTCGAACAACTTCTGTTGAAACAATTGGAGATTATCTACACTTCACAGGAAGCAGGAAGAGAAATAGACCTGATATTGGATGGAAAGACCTACACCGTAACACTGGACAAAGGAAAAGAGATAAAAGAAACGGCTTTTTCAGGTACTACCTGGGGAGATACCTACGTATGTGGCCCTGGCAGCGGAGTGTTCCACTCGGCAGAGAAACTGGATGCAGATTTGCAGCATGCACCTGTTTCAGGTAAATCATGGACCAAAACAGATAAAGACAGTGACAAGGTTTCCTGCCCGATTCTATCCAGCTATTATGTGATGCGAGAAATAGACTCCCCGCGTTCACAGCATATTCTGGCGGAAATTGGTGCTGGAAATGGAATGGAAGTCTACCTGAACGGAAAACTGATAGCCAAGCATCTGAATCCGTATCGCACGAAGTTCCGTACGGAAAAAGTGATTCTTCCACTGAAGAAAGGAAAGAATCAGGTAATCCTCCGCAGCTATAACCGTTTTGAAGACGAAGCGGCTTATCTGCTGCGCCCTGCCGAGGAACAGAAAGCCTACCGTCAGGATTTCATCATACCGGATGCGGTGAACGGAAAAGAGCATAGCCTCACTATAAAACCACACAATCCCTCTTCTCCGCACACAGATGCTGAATTATTCAACCTGCGTATCCGGTTAAGAAGGATTGCGATGAAAAAAGTCAAAGAGGTTAATACACCTCTTTGGCTACCTTATATACACTGTCGGATGCCATGAATGTGTAAAAGTGCAGGCCCGGAGCTCCGTGTGCCAGCAAATCCTTACACTGTGCCTTGCACCATTCCACTCCTACAGCTTTCACTTCTTCGTCCGTCGTACATTTACGGAGTTCAGAAGCAAAGGCTTCAGGAATGTCTGTGCGGAACACTTTAGGCAATACATTCAACTGATTCTTAAATACCACAGGCTTGATTCCCGGAATAATGGGCACGTCAATACCTTCCTGACGGCAACGCTCTACGAAAGCATAGTATTTCTCGTTATCGAAAAACATCTGTGTCACTACATAATCGGCTCCGTTGCGTACCTTTTCTTTCAAGTAGAACAGGTCGGACTCCATATTGGGAGCTTCTTCATGCTTTTCCGGATAACAAGCCATACCGTAAGAGAAAGGTGTTTCAATTCCTTCTATCTTGGAGCCATCCAGTCCAATACCCTGATTAAAACGGTTCACCTGTTCCTGTAAATCGGTGGCATGCTCATGGTACAGACACAAATCTTTTTCTGCAATGTCCAGCGGCTTGGAATCTCCTCTCAGCAGCAACAAGTTGTTAATGCCTAAGAAATTCAGGTCGAGCAAGGCATATTCCGTTTCCTCCTTCGTAAATCCCTTACAGATGATATGAGGTACCGCCTGAATGCCATACTTGTTCTGAATAGCAGCTGCAATAGCTACCGTTCCGGGGCGCTTGCGTACCGTAGTCTTCTTCAGGTTTCCGTCGGGCTGCGGCAAATACACTATCTCACTGTGATGTGAAGTGATGTTGATGTATTTAGGGTCAAACTCCCTCAACTTATCAATGATGTGATATACTTTTTGTATACTGTTTCCCTTTAACGGTGGCAAAATCTCAAAGGAAAACACGGGTTCCTTACTATTCTTTATCAAATCTATTACTTTCATAGTGCATTTGTATAATTTGTCGGCAAAGATACAAGCAAAAGTGCTATCCACCAACAATCGGAAGATATTTAGAAAAAACGGACTGTTTTTCCCATTAAAGACGGATAGAATTAGAATAATATTCTATGTTTTATTCTGTTTATGGAATAAATACACAGAAAAGGATTTCACGTCCCTATATGTGCAGTCCATAGTCATGCTTCACTTCATCCATGACAAACATACTTTCCAGCGAACCCAGACTGTCAATTGTTCCCAATACATTAATAATAAACTCCTGATAATATTTCATGTTCGGAGCATGGATTTTCAGCAGATAATCGTAACTGCCGGAAATGTTATAGCACTCCGTCACCTCCGGAATGTTCTGAATGATACGGGTGAACTCCATCGCTATGTCTTTATTCATCCGACGCAATTTGACATTACAGAACACCACAAATCCCTGATTCAGTTTGTCAGCATCCAGCACGGCAATATACTTCTTGATGTATCCTTCCCTCTCCAGCCTTTTCAACCGTTCAAATACGGGAGTAGACGACAGACTGACCTGTGCCGCCAGCTCTTTAGTGGTCAACCGGGCATTCTCCTGCAACGTACGGAGAATCTGCAAATCCACTTTATCCAGTTTTTCTATCATAAGAATATTATTCTATTATGAATTGTTTTACGACAGCAAATCTACAAGTTTTTTCTTTTAAACCATCATTATATAGAACAATTCTCCATATTTTCATCAAATATTGGATGATATAACCACACAAACTACTTTTGCAGTATCATTTAATCACTTTTACACACTTACGACTATGGATAGAACTAAGCTACACTTCGAAACCCTCCAGTTACATGTGGGACAAGAAAATCCCGATCCGACGACCGATGCACGAGCAGTCCCCATCTATCAGACGACCTCGTACGTCTTTCATGACTCGGCCCATGCGGCTGCCCGTTTCAGTCTGGAAGACAGCGGGAACATCTATGGCCGACTGACCAATCCCACCCAAAGTGTACTGGAACAGCGAGTCGCTGCATTGGAAGGAGGAGTAGCTGCCTTGGCCGTAGCCTCCGGAGCGGCCGCCATCAGTTATGCGTTTGAAAATATTACGCGCACCGGTGACCATATTGTATCGGCCCGTACCATTTATGGAGGAACTTACAACCTGCTGGCACATACTTTCCCCAGCCGTGGGATACACACCACTTTTGTAGACGCAGAAGAACCGGCAAACGTGGAGCAGGCCATCCAGCCCAATACTAAGGCGATATTCATTGAAAGTTTAGGAAATCCGAACTGCACGCTTGTCGACATCGCCCGCATTGCGGAAATAGCTCACCGTCATCAGATTCCTTTACTGATTGACAACACATTTGCTACTCCTTATCTGCTGCGCCCCATTGAACATGGTGCCGACATCGTCATACATTCTGCCACAAAATTTATCGGAGGACACGGCACGTCATTAGGAGGTATCATTGTGGATTCCGGTAAATTCGACTGGAAAGCTTCCGGTAAATTCCCCCAACTGACAAGTCCTGACCCGTGTTATCACGGACTTTGCTTTGCCGATGTGGCAGGTCCTGCGGCCTATATCACCCGAATACGCGCCATTCTGTTACGCGATACCGGAGCCGCCATCAGTCCGTTCAATGCCTTCCTCCTTCTGCAAGGACTGGAAACCCTCTCGCTCAGAGTGGAACGCCACGTAGAGAATGCGCTGAAGGTAGTAGACTTCCTGCAGCACCATCCTAAAGTGAAAAAGATCAACCACCCCTCCCTTCCTGAGCACACTTCCCCAGCCCTTTATCAGAAATATTTCCCCAAAGGTGCCGGCTCCATCTTCACGTTTGAAATCCAAGGCGGACGTACGGAAGCACACCGCTTTATCGACCACCTGGAGATATTCTCCCTGCTGGCCAATGTAGCCGATGTCAAATCGCTGGTCATCCATCCGGCCAGTACGACACACTCCCAACTCAACGACCAGGAACTGGCGGAACAAGGCATCACACAGTCTACCATCCGTCTTTCCATCGGTACCGAGCACATTGAAGATTTGCTTGCCGACCTGAGTCAGGCCCTCGAACAAATCTAGTCCAAAACACAAACGGAGAATGCCCATTTCAGTAACGCGCATTCTCCGTTTGACATATTCTTTTATACGCCGCAATTTATTCCAGTTCGTCGATATTCAATTCTTCACTTTTCCGGTATCCGGAACTGGTCAGTACCGCAATCAGTTGCTGTTGCTCATCCACCAGACGCACTTCAATGAAAGGTACCCTCCCATGATTGAACGTCTCGGTAGCCTCCGCATATACATACCCTTCACTGATCGCACGCAGAAAAGTGATATTGGCATTCAGTGACAAAGTCAGACGTCCACGGCTATTGGCCACAGCGGCAAATGCCAAATCGGCCAATGTAAACAATGCACCTCCCTGACAAACTCCTCCGGCGTTCAGATGCTTTTCAGTCACCTTCATCCGGGCTTTGGCATATCCCGGACTGATTTCCAGTAATTCCACTCCAGCCTCAGCCGCAAAACGGTCGGCCGACAGCATTTCTTTTAACGTTCCCATATCTTTTAGTGAATTGTAACCATTGTAGCTCCGAAACCGTATTCACGGAAAGAAGCATCCTGCCATTGATAAGTCTTATATTTACGCTTTAGCTCATCCAAGATAGCCCGACGCAATACACCGTCTCCCTTTCCATGGATAAACACAATCCGCTGCCCTTTCTTCTGCTTGTATTCCTCCAATGTCTTACGGAACACATCCAGCTGATAATTCAGCATTTCGGCGTTTCCCATACCGGTAGTGTCATCCAGCAGTTCATGGATATGCAGGTCGACCTCCACAATTTCATTCTTTACCACATGCTGCTTTTTCTGCAACTTTGCCGGTACGTCCTGCACGTTCTTCTGCAACAGCGCATTCTTGATGTCGTCAGCCGAAACATATACCTGCTTTACCGCTTCATCATCCTTGACAATCTCATAAATCAAGGCCGGTTCCTCAAAAAAGTCGGAAGACTGGAAAGTATGCAACTTGTAAAACTTCACCGTATCAATGCGCAACTCCTGATTCACCGCCTGTTTCAGCAAGAAGGTACGGTCATCCTTATAAGCCAGAAGCTGTACGGCCACGCGCTCCATACCGTTCAATGCACTCTTTTCAAATTCTTCCAGGTGCATCTTCATGTTCGGTTTCACCGTTCCCCGGCTGCGTAAAGTCCAGCTCTTACCCTCTGCTGAAAGATACAAATAATCAATAAAATAGTTACTGTCATTCACCAGATAGGCATCAAATGCAGTAGAGGATATGGACTTTACATCCTGCGGCACATAAGCCAGAAACACATTCAGTACGTCATTTCCACGGATTTCGGGTGCCCGATAAGTTATCGGCTTTTCCTCTTCCTCCTCTTCTTCTTCAACTTCCGGTGCAGAAGGCTTGGCTGTAGATTTCAACGGGATGTTATAATCGTCAGTCTGTATCACCACACACTCCCTAATCAGCATAGGAATTTCAAAACCATCTTCTCCTTCTACCAAGGCAATGTCCTTTCCTTGAAATCCCCGGACAATGCCACCACCTACTTCACTCAGGAAGCGTACTTTATCTCCTATTTTCATAATCTGTCTTCAATTTATTACACTCACAAATGTAACGACTTTCCACGGAATATGGAAATTATTCAGCAGTCTGCAAAAGGAAGTCCACGAAAAAATTATTATGTTAGGAGGATTCTGCTATTTGTTGTACTTTTGCAAAAAAATAAACGACATGGAAGAAACAAAACATATAAAGATTAGCGACTACAACTATCCGCTGCCGGATGAACGCATCGCTAAATTTCCGCTGCCGGTCCGCGACCAGTCCAAGCTGCTGGTGTATCAGCACGGACAAATCAGTGAAACACATTTCACCTCCCTTCCGGACTACCTGGAGCCCGGTACCCTCATGATTTTCAATAACACGAAAGTCATTCAGGCACGTCTGCACTTCCGCAAGGAAACCGGCGCGCTGATTGAGATTTTCTGTCTGGAGCCCATCGAACCCAACGACTATGTACTCAACTTCCAGCAAACCCAGCATGCGGCCTGGCTATGCATGATTGGCAACCTGAAAAAATGGAAAGAAGGCCCTCTGCACAAGGAAATGACAGTAAAGGGAAAGACACTGACGCTGACTGCTACCCGTGGAGAATGTCACGGCACCAGCCACTGGATTGATTTCACCTGGGACAATCCGGAAGTAACCTTTGCCGACATTCTGGAATTCTTCGGTGAGCTGCCCATTCCTCCTTACCTGAACAGAGAAACACAGGAAAGCGACAAGGAAACTTACCAGACTGTCTATTCGAAGATAAAAGGTTCCGTAGCCGCCCCGACTGCCGGTCTGCATTTCACGGAACGCGTATTGAACGCTCTCAAAGAAAAAGGAGTGGATTTGGAAGAAGTCACCCTTCACGTTGGAGCCGGTACTTTCAAACCTGTGAAAAGTGAAGAAATAGAAGGCCACGAAATGCATACGGAATACATCTCCGTAAACCGTGGAACCATAGAGAAACTCCTGGCACATGGAGGTGAAGCCGTGGCGGTAGGAACCACTTCTGTCCGTACACTAGAGAGCCTTTACTACATCGGTGTCACCCTGTCACAGCACCCCGATGCCAGCCAGCAGGAACTACACGTACAGCAATGGCAACCCTACGAAACTCATCCGGATTTAAGTACCACAGAAGCCCTGCAACAGATTCTCGATTACATGGACCGGAACCAGCTCGATGCCCTGCACACCAGTACACAGATCATCATTGCACCGGGATACAATTACCACATCGTCAAGAAAATGGTCACCAACTTCCACCAGCCGCAAAGCACCCTGCTGTTACTGGTCTCTGCTTTTGTGAAAGGAAACTGGCGTCCCATCTACGATTACGCGCTGGCGCATGATTTCCGCTTTCTGAGCTACGGAGATTCATCTTTACTTATTCCCTAACCCCAAACAGAAGAAACAATGACAGACAATAGCGAAGAAATGTTTCCCATCGTAGACGAAGAAGGAAACATCACAGGTGCCGCTACCCGAGGAGAATGCCACAACGGCAGTAAGCTGCTGCATCCGGTAGTCCACTTGCATGTATTCAACAGCAAAGGAGAATTATATCTGCAAAAACGTCCGGAATGGAAAGACATCCAACCGGGAAAATGGGATACCTCCGTAGGAGGACATGTAGACCTGGGAGAAAGCGTGGAAATGGCACTGAAACGGGAAGCCGGAGAGGAACTCGACATTTCCGGTTTTACTTCTCAGCTGCTGACACATTATGTATTTGAATCAGACCGGGAAAAAGAACTGGTATTTTCGCACAAAACCGTATTCGACGGACCTATCTCGCCCAGTGAAGAACTGGCAGGAGGACGTTTCTGGCCACTGGATGAAATCCGGCAAAATTTAGGGAAAAACGTTTTCACGCCCAATTTTGAACGAGAATTCACTACAGTTCTAAATCAGCAATAACAAGAGCAAAAGTAAACAGAAAACGTTACATACTTTTCTGTAAAACAGTCTTATCCTTATTACGTTTCCCCTAAGGAAAACATAAGTTTCCCACAGCGAAACCGTACGTTTCCGGTATGAAAAACGTACGGTTCCGCCGTGGGAAACATAAAAAATATAAAGGCATTACAACCTTATTACCCTATCATTTTAATATTCCACCTTATCCGTTTTTTCAGTCCAGTCCTGAAAAGCCCGAATAGCTTCTTCCGGCAACAAAACTTCTGAGGGCAGACGTCTTTCCGCCGGTTTCAAATCCAGTTCCTCATAAATAAAGGCATCGTCAAAGCCGATAGCTGCTGCATCGTGCTTGTTATTTCCATAATACATACGGTCCAGATGTGCCCAATAGATTGCACCTAAGCACATGGGACATGGTTCACAAGAAGTATATATCTCACAACCACTCAAGTCAAATGTACCCAGTTTCTTAGCTGCCGCACGGATGGCACTTACTTCTGCATGGGCGGTCGGGTCGCAATCCGGCGTCACACGGTTTACTCCCGTAGCTACAATCTCACCGTTCTTTGCAATGACAGCACCAAAAGGACCGCCACCTTCAGCTACATTCTTCACTGACAACTCAATAGCCTTACGCATCAATTCTTCTTTCGTCATACCATATTATTTTTAGTAATTCGTAAAAAACTTGATGAAAATACACAAAACTATAGAATAATCCAAACTTTTTGGCTACATTGCAAAAGCCACACATAATAACAGCCGCCTATGAAAAACCGCCTATTCATTTTGTTATGGTGTATTCCCGGCTTTCTTTTTTCCGTCACTCCCAAGCCGGATGTAGAAAAACTGACAGAAACGGCCGATACTTATTATCAGGCAGGTAAGGTAGATTCTGCCCTATGGGCTATCGAACAAGCTCTTCAACTTGCAATGACAGAAAAGGATACCTGTGCCATGATGTCATGTTACACTTCACAAGGAGTCTACCTGCGCTCGTCCGGAAAACTCACCGAAGCAATTGCTGCCTACGACAAAGCCCTGCAATATGCGCCCCTTCTTTCCGGTAACAACGAAGAAAATTTACAGGCAATTACCACATTATACAACAACCTGGCTACTGTCTACTTGGATATGAAAAATCCGGCTCAGGCTGTAAAATACGCCTTAGATGCGGTTAAGCAGGCCGATAAATGTCAGGATAAGTCATTCCGCACACAGATTTATACCGTCTGTTCTTCCATTTTCATCACTCAAGAAGAATATGAAGCCGCCAAAACCTATCTGTCTAAAGCCATTGCCCTATCCCAGAAATTGCAACAGCCAGAAACGGAACTTGGTGCCCGCACGTACTACCTGCTGACCTTGTTCCGCACCCAGGCATCTGCCTCAGAAATCCAGAAACTGGTAGAACAAACGAATGCACTTGCCGCTAAGGTCAACTCTACCATGGCACTTGTCAATTACTATCAGGTACTTTTCTATGTCCAGCAGACCCGTAAAGAATGGAAGGCTGCCACTCAGACTGCACAGAAAATCCTGCAACTGCCGGGCATCGAAAATTATCCGTTCCTGCAATATGACGTGTATAACAACCTTCATCTTGTCTACAAGGAACTATCTGACTTTCCACAGGCCTACCACACGCTGGAATTGGCCAAGGCACTCAGCGATTCGTTGTTCGTGCAAGAAAAAAGTCGCCAGTTGGAAGAGCTTTCCGTGAAATATGAAACCCAGAAAAAGGAGCTGGAATACCAGAAGCTGCAGGAAAAGCGTCAAAAGGAAAAGCAGAATCTGCAATTGAAGATTACGTTTCTGTTAATCCTGATGGCTATAATGGCCTTCGTTTCACTCTACTTTATCCAAAAACAAAAGCTCCGTATTGAACGGCAGAAAAGAGAAGCAGAAGCACAAAAGCGTGAATTCGAAACTTTGCAACGCGATACGGAACGAAATGCCACACGTGCCTATCTGAAAGAGCTCGAGAAAGAACGCAACCGTCTGGCCAAAGAACTCCACGACGGCGTTTGCAACGACCTGTATGCACTCGAGATGAATGCCTCCACACTCAACGAATCGTGGAAAGAACTCCTGCGTTCCAGTCGGGAGAACATCCGACGTGTATCCCACGAACTGCTTCCTCCTACCTTCCAGGAAACGACTTTAAAGCAAGTATTACAGAACTATGCTGAACGGATGACCTCTGCGTCATGCAAAGTCACCCTGACCACTCTTCCCGAAGAATGCGACTGGTCTGTACTTCCGGAAACTTATTGCCTGAACATCTACCGCATCATTCAGGAGGCTACCGGTAATGCGCTCAAACATGCCTTCCCCACTGAAATCCATCTCACACTGGAGTGGAAACTTCCGAATCTGGAACTCATCATTTCACACAACGGGAAATTCAGCTCTACCTCAGAAAAAGGTATCGGACTACAAACTATGAAAGAAAGAGTGATGGCAATGAAAGGACACATTTCAGTTGAAGCAGAAAAAATACAAATCATTATTCCGCTTTTCCTATAGAAAAACTACGGCTTCCCGTGGGCATTATCTCAAGAGGGTTGCGTACTTTTGTTAACAAATAAAAAGACTAGTATTGCATGAATTTGAATGTAGCCATCGTAGACGACCATCCTCTTGTGCTGGAAGGCCTAAAAAGTCTGCTTCTTCAGACTGAAGGCATAGAACACATCTATACTGCCCAAACAGGTTCACAACTGGGCAGTTTGCTCGCTCTGCATTCAATTCATCTGTATATCATCGATTTAGACCTGCCTGATATAGACGGTTTCGAACTGATTCATCAGATTAAGCAGAAATCTCCGGAAGCAAAGATTATTGTCAGCACCATGCACGAGGAAATCTGGATTGTCAACAAACTGAAACACCCTGACATTGACGCTGTGGTATTCAAGTCTTCTGCTGGAGAATACATTCAAAAAGCCTTACAGACAGTTTTAAAGGGGAAAAAATACTATTGTCCGCAATTCCAGAAACTCTATAAAGTAAAAGATAAGATCGGGCACACACCCGACACCCTCGATTCTGCTCCTACCATTCGGGAATTGGATGTACTGAAAGCCATAGCCAAAGGAATGAGTACCCACGAAATATCCGAATGTCTCTTTATTTCAGAGAATACAGTAGAATGGCACCGGAAAAACCTGATGGTGAAGTTCGGGGCCAAGAATGCTACCGACCTGGTTATTAGAGCCCTGTCGAAAGGCTACCTCAGTATTCCGCTGAAATAAGTATTGCTTTGTTTTATTTTATGTTTCACCTAAATTATCTGCTACCATGAAAACATTAGCTTATTATTTGTTAGGTATCTTCTCACTATGCATCTTGAATGCCTGTGAGAATGAAGAAAACCCAACTCCGGAACCTCCTCCTTCCAAAGGACAGGAAGCGGTTCAAGAAATCGTAGAAGTACTGAAAGAGAGCAACCCGGAAGTCAGCCTGTTTGTAGAAATACTGGAAAAAGTGAATGTAGCCGACCTGACACAAGACGAACTGACCGTCTTCGCGGTGAAAAACACAAGTACTACGAGCCGTGCCACTGTACTGGATACCGCTTCCATCAAAAATCACATCGCCAAAGGACGCTATGCCAAAGAGGATTTAACAGATGGCAGTACCCTGACCAGCATCAGCAACGAAACGCTTTATGTGACGCGTACTGAAAATGACGTACTGATTAATGGAGTCAAGATTGAGGGAAATGCCATTCCTGCCGGAAACAGCTATGTGTATGTCGTTCCTGAGGTGATTCCGACAGCAGAGGTTCCTTTGGTTCCTTTGCATGCAACCACCATAATCACCAAACTACCTACAGGAGAAGCACTTGCAGGAGTCAACATCGAAGCAAAAGATGGAAGAGGAAACCTGCTTGGCACTTTCACCACGAATGAAAACGGTGAAGCAATTATTCAGCATCAGAGTGATACATTGAGTTATGTGATTAGTAAAGAAAATTTCTCTAACCTACACGACGGCTTCTTAATCGCAGGAATGGATGAAAACGGAAATTTAATCTACGCCGACTTAAACGGAGATGGCCTGATAAACGTGGATGATAAAGTGAGCAGTGACCCTTATACTTACTTCGTAAATTATAAAGATCTTCCGGAAGACAGTCTGACAAAGACTCACTACATGGCAGAGATAAAAGAGGAAGAAATCAATGTATCTGAAGTGGAAGCACTATGGAAACAGTCATTTGAAACATTCCTTACTCAGAGCAAAAACATGGAATTCAACCTGTTATATGATAAAAGTTTTGATTATAACATGATTGAATATACCTCCAGTACTTTCTGGGATTTTGCTTACCAAACAATAAATGAATGCAAAAAATACCTGGAACAACTGACTTCACTCAATACCGCAGAAGGATGGGAAGCTTCCTGGAATCTAACCGTCGACCTGGGAGTCATTCAGAGTCAACTGTTTGGTCTTTATGGGAAAATAGCCCCGCTTGACAATGAAGAAAGTAAGAATCAATTAATATACTATCTGGCCGACCTATCCGACACTCTTCCTATCCAGTTGGCTATGGCCTCAAGAACATTACTTGGAAAAATATATTTATTCTCTGGATATTATGAAGATGCTATTCAGCAATGCCTATATGTCCTGAATAGCAACATATCCGCACTGGACGCACAGGCTCTTGATAATCTTGAAAGTAAGGAAGTTATTTGGGGAGGATATAAAGACAATTTTGGCAATCCCGGAGGCAGCTACATTCATCCAGTTCTGCTGCGTGAAGTCTACCTTATGGCTGCCATCGCTTATTCTCAAACCGGAAGAGAAATGGAAACCACAGAAATTAAAAACATCTTAAACGAGGCATTCTCTATCGAAGGTACAGAATGGAAAGACTACATCAATCTGCTGCAAGGAACCGGAAGCGCTTATCCATATTACCGGTTGCTAAACATACCTATCGAGCAGACAGGATTCAACCCGAACAAACATTTCTATCTCCCCATTCCTCAAACTGCACTCGATGCTTATCCAGGAATGAAGCAGAACCCTGGATATTGATTCTCTCTTACTCTCTCTCTAACACAAAAAATCCCAGCCGGAAATTCCGACTGGGATTTACTTTATATCTGAAAGGGGAAGATTACATCATACCGCCCATGCCACCCATTCCCGGAGCAGCCATCGGCATTTCAGGTTTTTCTTCCTTCTTTTCTACAATAACACATTCTGTAGTCAGGAACATACCTGCGATAGAAGCGGCATTTTCCAATGCTACACGAGTAACCTTTGCAGGATCAACTACACCGGCAGCATGCAAGTGTTCGTATACATCTGTACGGGCATTGTAACCGAAGTCACCTTTACCTTCACGTACTTTCTGTACTACAACTGCACCTTCCTTACCAGCGTTAGCTACAATCTGACGAAGCGGTTCTTCGATGGCACGCTTGATGATTTCGATACCTGTAGTTTCATCTGCATTGTCACCTTTCAAGCCTTCCAATGCATCGATGGCACGGATGTAAGTTACACCACCACCCGGTACGATACCTTCTTCAATAGCGGCACGAGTTGCACACAAGGCATCATCTACACGGTCTTTCTTTTCCTTCATTTCTACTTCGCTGGCAGCACCTACGTAAAGAACTGCTACACCACCTGACAATTTAGCCAGACGTTCCTGCAATTTTTCCTTATCGTAGTCAGAAGTAGAGTTCTTGATTTCAGCCTTAATCTGGTTGATACGTTCCTGAATCAATTCTTTCTGACCTGCACCGTTTACGATAGTAGTGTTTTCCTTAGAAACAGTTACCTTGTCGCAAGTACCCAACATTTCGAGTGTAGCCTGTTCCAGTTTCAAACCTTTTTCTTCGCTGATAACTACACCGCCAGTCAATACGGCAATATCTTCCAGCATAGCCTTACGACGGTCGCCGAAGCCCGGAGCCTTCACAGCACAAATCTTCAACTGACCACGCAGACGGTTAACTACCAAAGTAGTCAATGCTTCGCTGTCTACATCTTCTGCGATAACCAACAAAGGTCGTCCGCTCTGTACAGCCGGTTCCAGAATAGGCAAGAAATCTTTCAAGTTAGAAATCTTCTTATCGTAAATCAGGATATACGGATGTTCCATCACGCATTCCATCTTTTCAGTATCAGTTACAAAGTAAGCAGACAAGTAACCACGGTCAAACTGCATACCTTCTACCACACCGATTGTAGTATCTGTACCCTTAGCTTCTTCGATAGTGATGACACCGTCTTTAGAAACTTTGCGCATTGCATCTGCAATCAGCTTACCGATAACCGGGTCGTTATTTGCAGAAATTGTAGCCACCTGTTCAATCTTATCGTAGTTATCACCTACTGTTTCAGACTGAGCCTTGATAGATTCCACAACTTTTGCCACAGCCTTATCGATACCACGTTTCAAATCCATCGGATTTGCACCGGCAGTTACGTTCTTCAAACCAACACCTACGATTGACTGAGCCAATACAGTAGCAGTAGTTGTACCGTCACCCGCATCATCACCCGTCTTAGAAGCAACTGATTTTACCAGCTGAGCACCTGTGTTCTGGAACGGATCGCTCAATTCCACTTCTTTTGCTACAGTTACACCATCCTTTGTAATGTGAGGAGCACCGAATTTCTTTTCGATGATTACATTACGACCTTTCGGGCCCAGTGTTACTTTCACTGCATTAGCCAGTTCGTCTACACCTTTTTTCAACTGATCGCGAGCGTCAATGTTGAAGAGAATATCTTTTGCCATAGTGAATTTCCTTTCTAATCTTAAATTCGTTAATTACCTAAATTATCCCAAAACTGCCAGTACATCGCTCTGACGCATCATCAAATACTTCACACCTTCGTATTCGATTTCAGTACCAGAATATTTACCATACAATACAGTATCACCTACTTTCAAGACCATTTCTTCGTCTTTAGTGCCATGGCCAACTGCCACTACTTCACCCTGCAACGGTTTTTCTTTCGCTGTGTCAGGAATAATGATACCACCGATTGTTTTTTCTTCTGCAGGAGCCGGAAGAATCAGGACTCTGTCTGCTAATGGTTTAATGTTCATAATGCTATAATTTAGTTTATATTTTATCGTTTATCAAATGCGTTAAAGCACCTATCTTTCTGCGAAAAGCGTGCCAAAACAAAAGACTGCCATTATGACATAATCAGCCTGACAGTCCTGGCCATTATACTGACACATCTGACACTTTCCCCTTGTCCTTCAATACACATAATGGAAAATCCACCCAGCAATACGTTGCAAGACTTTAATCTCAATATGAAATAAAAAAGAAGCTCCATGGCACACTCAACGCAAGTCCATGGAGCTTCTCCTTTCTATATAATTTTATTGTTCTTCCGATTCCGAGAATAAATCTCTTGCAGGAGTCACCGGCGTCATGCCTTTGTCGACTTCCTGTCGGATACGGGAGGAGAACTTCTTTTTCGAAGTGATGCCCAATTCCGTCAGCATATCCGCCTGACGAATCAGATTGCCTTTTCCCTGCGAAAGCTGCCCCAACGCATTCTTGTAGGCCGTGGAAGCTGCCTGTAAAGAATCTCCAATCTTTTCGAAAGTCTCGGTAAACCCTACCAGTTTCTCATAAAGCACCGTTCCTCGCTTGATGATGTCCTGAATATTTTTCACCTGATACTCCCGCTTCCATAAATCCAAGGCCAATCGAAGCGCTGCAATCAGGTTGGTCGGACTAATCAACACGACCTTCTTCTGGTAAGCATAATTCCAGATGTCCGGATCGGCCTGCAAGGCCAACAGATAAGCCGGTTCGTTCGGTACGAACATCATCACAAAATCCAATGAAGACACATTGTAGCTGGAATAATCTTTCCGGCTCAACTCATCAATGTGTGCTTTCACCGAAGCCAAGTGTGCTTTCAAGTACTGTTCACGTTGCACGGCATCTTCGCAGGCCACATAGCTTGCGTATGCCGTAAGCGATACTTTTGAGTCTATAATCACCTGACGGTTATCCGGATACACCACCAGTACATCAGGCTGCATCCGCTGTCCCAACTCGTTTTTGAGCGGTTCACCATGTTCATCCTTCAAGAATTCCTGACGGAAATATTCTTCACCTTCTCTCAGACCGGAATTTTCCAAGATAGTCTCCAATATCATTTCACCCCAATTTCCCTGCATCTTGGAATCTCCTTTCAAGGCGCGGGTCAGGTTGTTGGCATCATCGCTAATCTGCTTGTTCAACTGCATCAGTTCTTTGATACGGTCTTCCAAAGAAAAACGCTGCTTAGACTCTTTATCGTACACCTCTTCCACCTGATGCTTGAATTCTTTCAAATTCTCTCCAAAAGGTTTCAACAGGTTACTCAGGGCTTCCGAACTAAGCCGGTTGAATGCCTCCGTCTTCTGCTGGAAAATCCGGTTAGCCATATTCTCAAACTCCGTATTCAGTTGTTTCCGCAATTTCTCCACTTCTTCCTTCTGATTCTCCAGCCGTTCTTCCAGGTTGCGACGCTCTGCCTGTGAAGTAGCCAGTGCCCGGCCTGCCTCTGCCCATTTCCCAGAAAGTTCATCTACCTGTCCACGCAACCTCTCTGTTTCCTTCTGATACTGCTCTGTCAGCAATTCAGCACGTTCCTTTTCCGCCTTCAGCAAATCCTGTGCATGCTGTTGGTTCATCTGTAACTCCGACCGCAAAGAAACGGACTTCCTCGCAGCCCACAAATAACCCAGCAGTCCTCCTACTATCACGCCAACAACCAAATATACAATTTCCATATTCTCTACTAATTTTCGAAACACCTATAAAAAACACAGGTTTCACGAAACAGAAGTCCGAAGCATCTGCCTCTTCCGTCTTCTTCCGTGAAACCTGTGTCCTTTTTATTTATGATTAATCGCTCACGCTTATCCGTTGATGGCAGCTACCAGTTCTTCCGGAGTAACCAGCGACTGTTCGCCGCTCGTCATATTTTTCAGCATGACTTTTCCTTCTTTCATTTCATTTTCGCCCACAATGGCTACAAACGGTACCATCTTTGCATTGGCATAGCTCATCTGTTTCTTCATTTTGGCAGCATCCGGATAAATTTCTGCACGGATACCAGCCGCACGTACCTGTGCCAATACCGGCAATACATACGCAGCCTCAGCTTCACCAAAGTTGACGAACAGCAACTGTGTACCGTTCACCGCTTCTTTCGGATACAAATCCAACTGGTTCAGTACGTCGTAAATACGGTCAGCACCGAATGAGATACCCACTCCTGACATACCTTCCATACCGAACACACCGGTCAGGTTGTCGTAACGGCCACCTCCACTGATACTACCAATCTGTACGTCCAGCGCCTTCACTTCAAAGATAGCACCCGTATAATAGTTCAGTCCACGAGCCAGTGTCAAATCCAGTTCCACTTCCGACTGAATACCCAGTCCGGCAATCGTCTTCAGGATAAACTCACTTTCTTCTACTCCTTTCAGGCCAGTCTCACTTGCAGCCAGCACATTCTTCAGCGTAGCTAACTTCTCTTCATTCGAACCGCTCAACAGGATAATCGGCTGCAACTTATCGATAGCTTCCTGCGGAATACCTTTTGATGCCAGTTCCGCATTTACATTGTCCAAACCAATTTTATCCAGTTTGTCGATAGCTACTGTAATATCTACAATCTTATCGGCTTCTCCGATGATTTCGGCAATACCTGTCAGAATCTTACGATTGTTAATCTTGATGGAAACACGAATACCGAATTTCTGGAACACCGCATCAATCATCTGCACCAGTTCCACCTCATTCAGCAGGGAATTACTGCCTACCACGTCGGCATCACACTGATAGAATTCACGGTAACGTCCCTTCTGCGGACGGTCGGCACGCCATACCGGCTGAATTTGGAAACGCTTGAACGGGAAAGTGATTTCATCACGGTGCATTACCACGTAACGCGCAAAAGGAACTGTCAGGTCATATCGCAAACCTTTTTCACAGAATTTGCTGGCCAATTTTGCAGCATTGCGGCTCAACAGTTCTTCATCTGTCAGTCCAGAGAAATAGTCACCTGAATTCTGAATTTTGAAAAGCAGCTTATCGCCTTCCTCTCCGTACTTACCCATCAAAGTAGACAGGTTTTCCATGGAAGGAGTCTCTATCTGCTGAAAGCCGTAGCGATAGAACACCTCGCGAATGGTGTTGAATATATAGTTACGTTTCGCCATTTCTACCGGCGAAAAGTCTCTTGTTCCTTTAGGTATACTTGGTTTTGTTGCCATAATGAATCAGTCTTTAAATTAACGGGGCAAAAATACGAATAAAATTTCTACCTTCCGCACACAAAACGAAAGGATTTCATGCTTACTCGCGACGATTCATATAAATCGTTACGTAGTAAATCAGCGTAGCCAGTGAACCCAAGGCAGCTACGACATACGTATAGGCAGCCGACTTCAAGGCATCCGTAGCCTGCTGATGATTGAACGCATTGGTAATTCCGGCACTACTCAACCATACCAGTGCCCGACGGCTTGCATCAATTTCTACCGGAAGAGTAATGAAACTGAACAACGTGGTCATGGCAAACAGACAGATACCGATAAGCAGCAGCTGCGGAAAAGAGTTGACCATCAAAATACCTGCCAACAACACCCAAGATACGATGGAAGAAGAAAACTGTACTACCGGAACCAGAGCCGAACGCATACGTAAAGGCGCATATCCCCGCGCATGCTGTACCGCATGTCCGCACTCGTGAGCAGCCACTGCCGCAGCAGCCACACTCGCACTACCATAAACTCCTTCACTCAAATTCACCGTCTTGTTCATCGGATTATAATGGTCGGTCAACATTCCCGACGTACTGGTCACTGTCACGTCGTAAATACCATTGTCACGCAGCATCTTTTCCGCCACTTCCTTTCCTGTCATGCCATTGGTCAACGGCATCTGGGAATATTTTTCAAATTTACTCTTCAGGTTTGCCTGAACCAGGTAACTGATAATCGCAATACCTATAAATACAATCCAAATCAACATAATTTCTTCATTTAATTGTTATACTAATTCTTTTAGCAAAAACCTTGCCAAAAGAAAGGTTGTCAGTCATTTCTGTCCAAAGATAAAGATTTTATTTTTCTATTCAGGCAACTTTACGTAATTTTGCTCCGTATTGAAAGAAAGACCATGATAGTTTGCATAGCCGAAAAACCCAGCGTGGCACGCGACATCGCCGATGTGCTGGGAGCCAAAAACCGAAAAGAAGGATACATTGAAGGAAACGGATACCAGGTAACCTGGACATTCGGTCATTTGTGTACCCTGAAGGAACCGCATGAATATACTCCCTCGTGGAAAAGCTGGAGCCTGAGCAGCCTGCCCATGATTCCTCCCCGCTTCGGAATCAAGCTGATAAACGACAGCGGCATTGAAAAGCAGTTTCACATCATCGAAAAGCTGATGCAGGAAGCTGAAATGATTATCAACTGCGGGGATGCCGGCCAGGAAGGAGAACTCATCCAGCGGTGGGTAATGCAAAAGGCCGGTGCCAAATGTCCGGTTAAACGACTCTGGATTTCCTCACTAACGGAAGAAGCTATACGCGACGGATTTGCCAACCTGAAAGACCAGGCAGAGTTCCAGCCGCTCTACGAAGCCGGACTGAGCCGCGCCATCGGTGACTGGACTTTGGGCATGAATGCCACCCGACTATACACCTTGAAATACGGGCAGAACAAACAGGTACTTTCCATCGGACGAGTACAGACTCCTACTCTGGCCCTGATTGTAAAAAGACAGCAGGAAATCGAACACTTCGTACCCAAGCAATACTGGGAACTGAAGACGGTCTACCGCGATACGGTGTTCTCGGCCATCGTACGAAAAAGCGATGAGGAACTGGCTGAAGAGGCTGAGAAGGAAAAAGAGAACCCTTCGGCCAAGAAGAAAATACAGCCCGATGCCAACCGGGGCATTCCGCAGATTACCGACGAACAGACCGGAAAGGAATTACTGGAACGCATCCGGAATGTAGATTTTACCGTAACCGAAGTCAGCTCCAAGAAAGGAACGGAAGCGCCTCCCCGCCTGTTCGACCTGACCTCTTTGCAGGTGGAATGTAATAAAAAATTCAGCTACTCGGCCGACATGACCTTGCAGCTCATCCAGTCATTATATGAAAAGAAGGTGGCTACTTATCCGCGTGTGGATACCACTTTCCTGAGTGACGACATTTATCCCAAGTGCCCTAAAATTCTGGAGGGGTTGAAAGACTATGCCGTTTATACGACGGTATTAAGCGGAAAACCACTGATTAAATCGAAAAAAGTATTCGATAACAGCAAGGTGACCGACCACCATGCCATCATCCCCACCGGGGTACAACCGCAGGGCCTCAGCGACATGGAAAAACGGGTGTTCGACCTGATTGCCCGCCGCTTCATCGCCGTGTTCTATCCCGACTGTAAGTTTTCTACCACCACCGTCATCGGTGAAGCAGACCAAATAGAGTTCAAAGTAACCGGAAAGCAGATTCTGGAACCTGGCTGGCGCATAATCTTTGCCAAGGACGTTCCGGAAGAAGGGAAGGAAAACGAGGAAGAAAGCGTACTGCCCGCTTTCACCAAAGGAGAAAGCGGCCCGCATAGCCCGATGCTCAACGAGAAATGGACACAGCCGCCTCGTCCCTACACCGAAGCCACCCTGCTGCGTGCCATGGAAACTGCCGGAAAGCTGGTGGACAATGATGAACTTCGGGATGCCCTGAAAGAAAACGGTATCGGTCGCCCTTCTACTCGTGCAGCCATTATCGAGACCTTGTTCAAACGGCATTACATCCGCAAGGAACGCAAAAATCTGATTGCTACTCCTACCGGAGTGGAACTGATTCAGTTGATTCACGAAGAATTGCTGAAATCGGCCGAACTAACCGGTATTTGGGAAAAGAAATTGCGCGAAATCGAGCGGAAAAGTTACGATGCGGGTACCTTCTTAGCTGAGTTGAAGCAGATGGTCACCGAAATAGTTTACAGCGTACTGCGTGACAACAGCAATCGCCGTGTGACCGTTACGACTGATGACAGCCCTAAAATCCCGCTGAAAAAAGCAGCTGCCCCTAAGAACGGTGAAGAAGAGCCCAAGAAAAAAGCGGCTCCCCGCAAGCCACGGGCCAGTAAGAAAGCAGCCACTCCCGAAGCACCTAAGGAAGACAACCTGCCTGCCGATGACAGCATCTTAGGAAAAGCCTGTCCCGTATGCGGCACGGGCATCATTATCAAGGGAAAAACAGCCTACGGATGCTCTCAGTGGAAGAACGGATGTAAATTCCGCAAGCCTTTTAAAGCATAATTATAATGCATTACAAAATCTCCCCAAATGTCAGATACAAAAACTCAGACATTTGGGGAGATTTATTGTATATCACTTAGAAATTATTCATTTTCATTTCACAAACTTATTTCCAAGCCACCTTCTCACGGGTTCATCATAGAGCTTCAGGCACAAGTATGCCAATGCGATACTTCCGAAATATACGACAGCTGCCACCGGCCAGGTGTCTTCCAACGTATACAACTGTTTCTCGATAAGCCATGAATAGAATACATACATAATAGGATAGTGAATGGCATAAAGCGGATAAGATATATCTCCCAGGAACTTACAGATAGCGGTCGACTGCTTGTCTGTTGTCTTGCCGGATGCCCCCATACACACCAATAGAGGAAATACCACCGCAATGCATATCATCTCGAACACGCCATTCAAGCATACAGGTGAGTTACCTTCGATATAAGGCACACAGAAAAGCCCCAACAGGATAATACTGCAAATCCAGAATGCGCCTCGAATCTTGAACGGACGGAAATTTCTTGAAATCAGCATACCTACCGTGAAAGGAAACAGCATTCTCAGCATGCCTCCCCAGAAGTTCAGTCCGTCGAGCGTCCAGCCCACTCCTATCATGCCATAACCTACCACATCGAACAAAGCAAACCAGGACAATCCCAAACCGAGCAGTATGACCAATACTGTCAGTGCCTTATTACTCAAACGATGAATGAAAAGAGCGTAAAGCATATTACCTATATATTCAAAGAACAATGACCAGCTCGGTCCGTTCAAGGAAAACATCTCTCCGTTTCCGCGTACGTCATACCCGGCTCCCGGATAAGCCGGAATAAAGCACATTGCAAGCAAGAGTGCCAACATGACCGCGGAGGTAGCTACATGCGTACCATCCCATTTCACTCCCCCTTGCACAAAGAAAGCAATACAACCGATTATCGCCCCCATAATAATCATCGGATGAAGTCGGATAAGTCTCCGCTTAAAGAAGCCTTTTAACGTCATGTTCTTCTTCCACCGGTCATCGTATGCATATCCGATGACAAAACCAGAAAGTATAAAGAAGAAATCGACGGCCAGATAACCGTGATTAATGACAGTAATGAGGGTACCTCCTCCGGCAAAAGAAAAACCTTCGAAAATGTGATAGAACACCACAAGCAGTGCGGCCACCCCTCTTAGCCCGTCAAGAAGTTCATAATGCGGTTTTGTATCTGCAAAAGCTGAAGATGAGATTCGATGATTCATATTGAGATAAATAAAAAGGATTAGGATTTATAATTCATATATTGCGCAAAGATAGGGAATCTCATCCATTAAAAATTTGTCCTAAATCAAATTACGGCTTTTTGCTTCGCAACCTGCTGAGAGTAGAAAGGGTGATTCCTAAATAGGATGCAATGTATTTCAGATTTACCTTTTTGCATATTTCCGGAAATTGTTTCTGAAATTCTTCATAACGCTCTTTTGCCGGCAATGACAACCTCTCTTTATGGCTTCTGTGCAACCGTCTGTATTCATTCTGGTGTATGATTCTCCCCCAGTTGCATAACTCCAAGTTGGTTTCCATAAGATTTTTGAGGTCACTTATATTGATTCTGTAGGCTTCCACTTCTTCCAGCGTTTCCACATATTCCTCACTTTTTTTGTTGTAATATAATTCATCCATGCTGAAAACAATGCATCCCTCTGCTCCGAACGAGGTAGTGTATTCCTCTCCATCGACCACCCAATAGGCTCTTAAGATACCCTTCTCTATAAAATAAGCATACTTACAATAAATACCTTCCTTTATAAGTTGATACCTTTTAGGAAAACTGCAAGGTGTTAAATAGGACTCAAGGTCCTTTATGGTTAAATCGGACACCGGATATTGCTTTCTGATACTCTCTATTATATTTTTCATTTATAAGACTTGGGGTTCAATAAATAAAACTTACACACCGAGCTAGGCGGCCCGGAAACACAACCGTATTCGTTTCTGCATTTTAAGCCACCTCAATCATAGCTACGATACGCTTGGAGGATAAAGTTATAAAGATTTATAGCATAGCCGATAATTTCTATCAGGAAATTCTACCTCTCCCGAACATATAATTACAAATTCCGAAAAGCATAATTCAGAACGCTTCGAATAATTCTCTGTTTCACACTGCAGGATTTGTATTTCACAGTGTGAAATATGTATCCCACAGTGTGGTTTTTGTATCCTACACTGTGAAACAGAGAATATGATTAAGCATTTACCACTTTATCTCTCTGTGTTTCAAAAGAATAATCAAATCTTTTGTAATTTATATCGAAATCTCTCTCATTTCTATTCAAAAATATCACATATTCAATTCATGTGCTTTTATTAATTTGCGACAAACATAAAATCAAGTTAAATTCTATACTTTAGCTTATTCTCTTCAAAAAAAATAGTGCAAAAACAAAACAGCAGAAAAGTGTCATATTGTAGCAGAATATCTGTATTTATCCACTCTAGAATCCTCTACCTTTGAAGTTGTAAAAAAACTAATATAATGGGAAATAAATTTTATGGTCTCTTAAAATTAGAAACATAAAAATATTATCAAAATGTATAACCTTATTTAATAACTAAAACATTGTAAATCTATGAATTCATTAAAAAGTGCCCAACACTTTATGTTTGCTCTAAAAAGTTATCGTATTTTTAAATTATGTCCTCTATTTCTAGCACCAGGAATCCACACAAAGCTTTATCAGAAGTTAAATATCAGAGTTCCAATTGAAACATAATCCTCAATAGCTATATTCCAATACGAGCATACTACAGATAGTATATACATCTTTAATTACAGCAACTAAATTATAAATTCCAATTTTTACTCATAAAAATTTCTTATACAAAAAGAGTCAATTATGACAAAAAGCCATTTGCAATTTTAACTATTTAATGATTAAAAAATCTTTTAACCACTCTAACAAAAAAACACATGAAAAAACAAACAAATTTCAAAAGATGGCAGCTAATTTTAATTATTGCCTTACTATGTCCAACTTTTTGTATTGCTCAATCAATCCAAATAAGCGGAACTGTTTTTGAACAAAATGGTATGAGCGTTATTGGTGCAAGTGTTCTCGAACAAGGCACTACTAACGGAGTTATTACTGATATGGATGGTAATTTCCAATTAAAGGTATCCCCAAATGGTACTTTAGTTATTTCATATGTAGGTTATCAAACCCAAAAGATTCCCATCAACAATCAAAGAAACTTTAAAATAACGCTAAAAGAAGATACAGAGATTCTTGATGAAGTTGTGGTAGTAGGATATGGTACAATGAAGAAGAGCGATATGACCGGAGCAATATCTTCTGTAGATACAGATGAACTGGTAAAACGCGCTACAACAAATCCAGCAGAAGCTTTGCAAGGCAAAATAGCAGGTGTTAACATTATGAAATATGGAGGAAATGCAGGTGCAGGTGTTTCGGTAAAGATTCGTGGTGTTAAATCATTCGGTAACAATGAACCATTATATATCGTAGATGGTTTCCCTGGTGATATAAATAATGTAAATCCGTCTGACATCCAATCATTGGAAGTATTGAAAGATGGTGCAGCTGCTGCAATATATGGTTCAGTAGCAGCTAATGGTGTTGTCATTATTACTACTAAGAACGGTAAAAAAGACGAAGGTATAAAGGTTGATTTCAATAGCTATCTAAGTTTTACTCAAGTAGCAAAGAGACTTGAATTACTAAATGCTAGAGAATATCAGCTGGTACATAAACAAATGTATGAAAACTATAATCAGTATTCAAGTTCACCTATAGAATTGCCTGAATATGTTTCAAGAGACTATAATACAGATACAGATTGGCAGGATGCAATGCTACGTTCTGGCCTTTCGCAGAATTATATGATCAGTCTTAGAGGAGGTAATGAAACTGCACAATATTCTATTTCTTATAATCATGCTGATGAGAAAGGTATATTTATAGGTAATAACTTTAAACAAGACAATGTCAGAATGAAAATGCATCTAAAAAAGAATATTTTTGATATTGACGCAAATCTCAATTTAAGAGTAACAGATAATAAACAACCTAATTATTCCCTTAAAGAAATATATATGATAACTCCACTCATGGAGATATATGATGAAAATAATGAATACGGTTTTGCATTGTCAGATCATGATGGTTTACCTTCATGCAGAAATATTATGGCTGACAATCATTACATAACAACCACTGATAAAGTTTATTATACTTCAGGCAATATTAGTATTGGAATCAAATTGACTAATTGGTTGAACTTCAAATCAGGGTATTCTTATAGAGGAGACCATTACAGATCAAGTTATCATGCTCCAAGATACATAGCAGATGTAAAAAGTGTAAATGAATATCCTTATTATAGTGAAAGTACTTCTTATTGGCAGGAGCAGGTCTTTGACAATGTCCTTAATTTTAATAAAGAAGTAGGTTCTCATAGTATCAATGCAATGATTGGTAGCTCTATAACAGCTGATAGATACACATGGAACTCAATTGGTGTTGAAGGAAAGACAACTGTATACCAAGTTGAAAATGGTAATTTGATTACAAATGTGATACCTGGAGGATTTCTCGATGAAAACTTTGCTACAATAAATGCTGGACAAGGTGGAACTTATAGTGGTTCAGGTTCAATGTATGAATATAATAGAGCATCATTCTTTGGAAGAATAAACTATAATTTTAAGGACAGATATTTAATTCAGGCAACTGTAAGATATGACGGTTCTTCAAAATTTGGTGCCGACAGTAGATGGGGATGTTTCCCTTCTGTTGCTATTGGCTGGAGAATTAGCGAAGAAGCTTTTTTTCCTAAACAAGATATTCTCAATAATCTTAAGTTCAGAGCAAGTTGGGGACGTCTTGGAAATGAAAATGCCTTAGGATATTATGATTTCCAAGCGCTTATAAGCACATATAATACTAAATACCAAGGATACGTACAAGGTGATGGTGAAAATCCATGGGCAGGAAGTATTGCAAGAGGCCTTGAAAACCGTTCATTAAGATGGGAAACAACAGATACTAAAAATATTGGGTTTGACTTTGGTATGTTCAATAATAGATTAACAGGTAATATTAACTATTATGTAAATAGGACCGAAGATTTATTGATAACCAAAGCATTAGCCCCTTCAGCAGGTTTAGCTAATCCTATCTTGAATGTTGGTGTAATAAAGAATAATGGAATTGAGCTTGAAATGAACTGGAATGACAAAGTTAATAAATTACTATATAATATTGGCATTAATTTAAGTACCATAAATAATGAAGTAGTATCTTTATCAGATGAAAACCAGATTCTATATGGTGAAGGGTTAAAGTTTGGAACAGAACATTTTCCCACACAAACCAGAGTAGGCAAACCCATAGGTTCTTTCTATCTATATAAGACAGACGGATTATTCCAGTCCATGGATGAAGTAAATGCTCATATTAATGATAAAGGGGAATTGCTGCAGCCAGATGCCAAACCAGGTGATATAAGATTTGTTGATACAGATAACAATGGAATTATTAATGAAGATGATAAAGTGTATTGTGGTAGTGGAATGCCTAAATTTGAAGCTAATATTAATCTTTCATTAGAATATGCAGGTTTTGATATGTCTGCAGTAATAAGTTCTTCAATAGGTAGAAAAATATATAATGGAAATCGTTATTTATATGAGGGTATGAACTCTGTATCAAATTTCCTAAAATCAACACTTGATGCTTGGACACCAGAGAATACAGATACTGAAATTCCTCGAGCTGTTTATCAAGATCCAAACAATAATACAAGAGAATCTGACAGATTCCTTGAGAATGGGGATTTTATACGTTTAAGACAACTGCAAGTAGGATATACATTGCCCAAACAGTTTGTAAGTAAAATTAAGATTGACAAATTAAGATTTTATGTTAGCAGTGAAAATCTATTCACTATAACTAATTATTCAGGTGTTGACCCGGAATTTTCAAGATCTAGTGTACTCAATAATGGTATAGATAAGCTGGTTTATCCATTTACTAAATCATTTACTATTGGGGCACAATTAACTTTTTAATAACTTAAAGATATAATTTTATGAGAAAAATAATATATATAGCTGGTTTATGTTTATCAACCATGTTCTCTTCGTGTGAAGATTTTCTAACAGTAGAGTCACCTGATCAATTAACTTCAGATTCTTTCTGGAGAAATGAAGCTGATGCTCAGGCTGGAATCGCAGCAGTTTATTCACAATTGGAGAACTCCCTTGATACATGGGAATTTTCAGAAATCAAGTGGCCTGTTGAAGCATATAGGGAAGATATTATAGAACTAGGAAAAGATGCCATGAATTATCCTAACTGGGTTGAACTTGGTAAATATACCTATACCAATGGTAATTCACAGATAACCAGCTATTGGAGAAATAATTATAGAGGTATCAGTTTTGCCAATCAGGTTTTAGAGAAAGTTCCATTGATTCCTGAGGGGAATATTAGTGAAGAAATTAGAAATCAAATCATTAATGAAGCATATTTCTTAAGGGCATATTATCATCTTAAATTGCTGTTGAACTGGGAGAAAATAATAGTTCGTGATAACTATATTGATAATGAGAATGACTTGGACAAGGAATTATCAGAAAGGAACAGTGCTTGGGAGTTTATTATTAGTGATCTCACTAAAGCTACTTCGCTTCCTGAATCATATTCATCAGAAAATGTGGGTAGAGCAACAAAAGCCGCAGCTTATGCATATTTAGGATTTTCAGAGATGACACGGGCTTATGAGAATTTTCTTGATAGAAAAGGTTTAGAAGCGGCACTTTCAGCATTGGATAACGTAAAAGGTTATGAACTTGAAAATGATTTTGTTAGTATGTTTAATGGGTCAAATAAGAACAGTTCAGAATCAATCTTTGAATTACAATTCTCTTTAAGCACAGCTAACGGTGCTGACTACGGTACTCAGATGCACAGATGGATTGGGTGTAATGAACTTTTGGGCTGGGATGAAATCAGACCTAGTGAAATTCTAATAAATGAATTCAAGAAAGAGGGAACAAAGAATTCAGACGGCTTGTATGACCAAAGATATTATGAAACATTATTCACTAAATGCGAATATTTCAATGATAATACAGGAAAAGTCTATGGTAAGAACTATGATGACTGGTTTTCGTCTGAAGTGTATGCTTTTAGAAACTTGAGTTCAACTTATAAATGCAACTTTTTGGGTGCGGATAATAAGCAATAA
>OGPS01000192.1_pt1 | contig 62371 bp, 65 predicted proteins | sample 1552931 | NCBI WGS metagenome assembly OGPS01 (sample SAMEA2580252, study PRJEB22360) | human gut metagenome | biome: human gut; feature: human-associated habitat; material: faeces | place: Denmark | collected 2008/2010 | reverse complement strand
AATAAAATATTTTAAATTAAATTTTTTATTTCCTTATATATATTCTAAATTGCTTTAATTTATTTTGTTTTATATATCAAAAAATTTCCAGTTTAAAAAAGCATTATTGGAGCATCATATATAATGTGAAAAGCAATATTTTTTCACATTATATTTTAAAAAAAGTTAAACACGTTCTATAGGAGGTGAAAAACATGGCAAACTCATCAAGTAACAGTAATTATAAAGTAGTTCCAGAAGCTACAGACGCTTTAAATAAATTCAAATATGAAGTAGCTTCAGAAGTTGGTGTTAATTTAAAAGATGGTTACAACGGAGATATATCAGCTAGAGACGCTGGTAGAATCGGTGGTAACATGGTAAGAAAATTAATACAACAAGCTGAATCTCAAATGGCTAACAAATAGTTTTAGTACTAATATATCTTAGTATTTAAATTATTATAAAAAGACAGGAATTTTCTTCTTGGTTTTATGAATCTCTGTTAAAGGGCATACATAAAGGCAGGAATTGAGTTCCTGCCTTTTCTACTTACATAATAATTTATTAATTAATAGCTGTTCCATTTACATATAATTTATAACCGTTAAAATCAATATTACTATACGATGTATCTGCATCTTCTAATGATGTTACGTATGAGTCTCCTGTTAATTTAATATTAGATGTATCATCTAGTTTTAAATCTATACTTTTTGCAGAGTTATTAGCATTTATTGTTCCTTCATAAGAAGACTTTGTTAAATTCATAACTAATTTTGAAATATTATCTAATTCAATGTTTCCATTTAGTTCTTGATTTGTAGCATTTAATGTTACATTTCCACCGTTTTGCCCAGATTTTCCCCACTGGTTTGTTTCTTTTGCCGATAGTAAAATATTACTTCCATACACTAATTTAGTATTTTGTAAATTGATTACTGCATCTGTGTTGGTTATAAAAAACATTGGTGCTGTTTTATAATAGCTAGATGACTCTAGAACACTTAGTGTAGAATCTGTACAATTAAGAGTTCCTGTTCCTTCACTTGCATCTCCTGACATACTTTGGTAGATCATAATTCCGCAGACATCTGTTTCTCCTCTATTCCCTTTTCCTGCTGCACTTAATGTTGAGTTTTTTACTGTTGCTGTATTTTTTCCTTCTACTACAACCATTTGAGAACCATTAGCAATACCTGATGTATTTTCTATACTAATATTTCCTGTTGAGTATATAACTGGAGAACCCGAACCATTTGTTTCTAATTTTGAATTTTTAGCAATAACAGTTCCTTCTCCTCTATCTGTTGCAAGTGTTGCACATGAACCTCCATTTGTTGTAATTGTAACATTATCTGCTTCAATATAACCACCATAAGTTGCATCTAATCCTCTTGCTGAACCTTCAGCAGTTGAAGCTATAGTAGAATTGCTTATATATATCTTAGAATTTTCTCCTGTAGAAAATACTGCATTTGCACCTTTTGCATTTGTTGATATAGTAGTATCTTTTATAGTTGCTGTTGAATTTTTTGTCACTAATATTCCCGCATTTACTCCGTAAAATTCAGAATTTTCTGTATTTGAACAATCTCCACCTGATTTAATAACACTTGCACCATCAAGTATTAAATTTGCTCCATCTTTTACAAGTATAACACTTTTGTCTTTTTCTTCTGAAGTATATGAAGATGACAAAGTTTCATTTCCATTTACTTCTACTTCGGATGTATATTCTATATTTGCTGTAGAAACATTTCCCTGAAGTTTCATACTATTATTTTTATCTTGACCTTCATAGTTATGACCTAAAATATTATTAGCTATATATACTTCTAAAAGTGTTAAACCTGCTGTTATAGTTACAACAAAAACTATATATAATATTATTCTTTTAGCTCCTTTAAATGTATCTTTAACCGTTTTTTTATTGAATTTTGACATTATTAAATAAACCATTAATGCACTTATTACTAGCCCTTCAATTCCAAATAAAATATAATATACAGTTTTGATTTTAGTACTCTTTTCTTTTCCATCTGGTCTTGTTGGTGGCTCTGATTGATTGCCACTTTCTTCTCCATCTGGTTTTGCTGGTGGTTCTGATTGATTGCCGCTTCCTTCTCCATCTGGTTTTGCTGGTGGTTCTGATTGATTATCTCCACTTGATTCTTTTGATTGCATGCCCTGCATCTTTCCTTGTTCCATCATATCTTTTTGCGAATTTGCTGAATTTTGACTTGCAAAATTTATCGTAAAATAACTTGAAATCCCCATGATAATTATAATCACAATTATAACTATATTTTTAATTTTTCTTTTCATATTAACCTCCCTCTCTTTCATTTATTATTTTAAAAGATAAAGATTAAATGAACATTAAATATATATTTTTTTCAATTTTATTTAAAAATAATTTTAAATGTTGTATATCCATTTTCACAACTTACTGATATTTTCCCATTATGATTTGTTACAATATTTTTAGCTATTGCTAGACCTAGTCCATATCTATTCTCATTTCTATTTCTCGATTCATCTGCACGATAAAATCTTTCAAATATCTTTTCTCGTTCCTCTTTTGGAATTTCTTTTCCTTTATTAGATACTGTTAGAACAATTCCTTCTCTTTCATTTTTTAAATTTACTTTAATTTCTCCTTTATCCAAACTATGTCTTATTGCATTATCTAGCAATATTCCAATAACTTGTTTTAGCTGAATTTCATTGCATAAAAAGCTTATATTATCTTCTATATTATACTCTAAATCAATATCCTTTTCATATATTAAACTTTCAAATGTTAAAATTGATTTTTCTACTATTTTCGATAAATTTTCATTATTGTATTGTTCTTTAATTCCATGTTCTGATTTTGCCATATCTAATAAATTCGAAATAAGATTATTCATTCTCTCCGATTCGTTTTTTATATTATCAAGCCATTTTTTTTCTTCTGGTTCACTTTCTAAAGCTTCTGAACTTGCAATAATTACAGAAAGTGGAGTTTTTAATTCATGTGAAGCATCTTCAATAAATTGTTTTTGTTTATTAAACGTTTCTATTACTGGTTTTATTATCCAAGACGTTAATTTCTTAGATATGTATATAATTACAAGTTCCAAAATAATAAATATAAATATAGATGTTTTTGATATTTGTATCAATTTTTCTTTTGAATTCGAATTATCCATAATTATTAAAGCATTATTATCTTTCGTAAAAGAATACGAGTATTGGTCAAAATATAAATTTCCGATGCTCATATTTTTTTGGGAATCTTGTTCAATTATTCGCTTTGCTATTTCTTTTATTTCTTCATTTGATATATTATCTGTCGTGTGATTAATTACATCTAATATGTTAAAATCCTTGTCTAATATTGCAGTATATATAGTTGAGTCCATAAAAATTTTGGGTTCTACATTCGTATCTTCATTAATTTTATCCTGCTGATGTTTTTCTTCTTCAGGTGGTTTATCATTTTCTTTATTTTTATTTTCGTCCATCCTCAAGAGATTTTGCTTGATACTATTTACTTCTTGCTGATAATTTTGATAATTAAAAATTACTAAAATACTAATTAAAAATAACGTTAAAATAAAAAAAATAACACAAAACACCTTATTCTTTAACTTTTTCATCACTCACCTCTAACTTATACCCCAATCCTCTAATAGCTTTAATTTGTATTTTCGATCCAATTATTTTTATTTTTTTCCTAATAAATGATAAATATGCTTCTAAATTATTTGACTCTGCATCACTTTCAAATCCCCAAACTTTTTCATATAATTTCTCTCTTGATATAATTTGTTCAGGATTATTCATAAAATATTCTAGTAGCAAAAATTCTTTACATACTATATCTATCGATTCATTTGTTGTAACACATAAAAGATTAGTTGTTTTCAAATTTAATTTTAAATCTCCTACTTCTAAATAATCTTTTTCATTTTGCTTTGTAGAATTTCTTAATTGTACATTTACTCTTGCAACCAGTTCCTCAATATGGAATGGCTTTGTTATATAATCATTTGCTCCATTATCAAACCCATTTAACTTGTCCTCTAATAAAGTTTTAGCTGTAAGCATTATTACCTTTGTTTTCTTTCCTTCTTTTCTAATTTTATTTAGTATTTCAAATCCATTTAAATTTGGCAACATAACATCTAATATAATTAAATCGTATATATTAGTCATTGCACTAATTAAGCCCTCTTCACCATCACATATAATATCTACTGCATATTTTTCTTTTTTTAATCTGCTTGCTATTACATCTGCTAAATTAAACTCATCTTCTATTATTAAAATTCTCAAATTTCTCACCTCTAGAAATTATAACTTAAATTTATTAAACCAATATTAAAAATGTAATTTTTATTATTTCTTTATTTATAATCTAGTTTACTTTTACTGCATGTAAAACTACGCGGTAAGTATTATCATTTGCACATGTAGATAATGTTATAATAGAAGAATTTGTATCAACTGGTGTATTATAATTATATACACTTCTTGAAGTTAAAGTATCCAAAAAGGTTTTATATTCCGCATTATTTTTAAAATCATTTGTAAAATAATATGTTTCTGCTTTTATTTTATAATTAGAAAAAACTTTATAGATTTCTGTACCATTAACTGTTTCAAATGTAATATAGTAATTCTCTTCATTTTTATACCATTCTTCTTTTATGGTATCTTTTAAACTTGCGAACATACTTCCATCTCTACGGTTATGTCCAAATATAGAAATATTTTTATCTGTTCCATCAAATTTATTTATATAATTTGCAAATACCCAACCAGCTGAATTATAAGATTTATCAAAACTATGAGTTAAATAATAAGCATTATCATTTGATTTTACAACCGGATAATTTATTTTAGTTCCTTTAACATTTAACCACCCGACTGTATCACTATTTTTTTCTATCAAATCTTGAATTTTAACTTCTAAAGCAGATACTTCTTCTTCTCCTATTATAATCTGCTTTGTTGATTGTGCATAATTTGATACAATTTCTTCTAAAATATCCCCATTTTTTTTATTTTCAATATACCAATTATATAATTGATATACGCAAATTATTATAATAATAACTGATACTATTCTAAAAAATAAAATAGCAAAATTCATTCTTTTAGACTTTTTCATATGTTTTGCCATAAAATTATACCTCGCTTTTTTTAATTTTTATGCAATTAGCTGTGCTTTTATAATCATATTTTAGCATAAAAAATAATAAAGGACAATAAAATTGCCCTTTATTTTATATGTATAATATTACAAAATTACATGCTTTTAAGCAATAAGCTTAACGTAACTTTATTTGCTATCTATTATGCTTCTGGCTCTACTAAACCAAAGTTTTTACCATCTTTTAGTCTGTAAATAACATTAACTTTTCCTGTTTCAACATTAGCGAAAGCTAAAAATTGATTTTTTGGCATATCTTCTAATATTAATTTAGCATCTTCTGGTGTAACTGGTTTTATTTCATAAAAAAGAGTTTTTACAATTTCTCCTTTAACTTCTTTTTCACCTTCAAAATTTGCATTTGATTCTTTTAATCTAATTGATTCTGTCATATTTTGTTTATCTTTTTTAGTTTTCATTTTTCTAATTTGACCTTCAAGAATGTCAATATCTTTATCTATAGAAGCATATAAATCTTTGCTTCCTGTAACAGCTCTAAATATATCCGCTGATGCTGTAACATGCATTTCTGCTACTTGGTCTTTTCCCTCAGTTTTTATTGTTGCTTGTACATCAAAATCTTCTCCAAAATATTTTACTAATCTTTCGCATTTTTTTTCAATATAGTTTTTAATTGAATCTGTTGCCTTTAGTTCCTTTCCTGTTATTTTTATATTCATAAAAATCTCTCCTTTCATTGTTGTTCTTTTGTTTCAACATCACGTTGCTTAGGTCTATTATATATTGTTTACTTATTTTTTTCAAGGTAATTTTGTAAAATTTACAATTATGCACATTTTGTACACATTTTGCTATTTTTTTTAGTCCTTCCCTTGCATTTTAATAAAATTCATGTTATAATGATTTTCGTTATATTTACTAATTTAAAGGGAGGTGCAAAAAAATGCCAAATATTAAATCAGCTATTAAACGTGTTAGTGTTATCGAAAAGAAAACTTTAAGAAATAACATGATTAAATCAGGATATAAATCAGCTGTTAAAAAATTCGAACAAGCATTAGAATCTGGAAATATTGAAGAAGCTAAAACTCTATTTTCTCAAGCTACAAAGAAGATTGATCAAGCTTGCAGTAAAGGTGTTATAGTTAAAAATACAGCTGCTAGAAAAAAATCTAACTTAGCAAAAAAATTAAATGCAGCTATTGCATAATAAAACGTAAAAAATTGTGCACAGTTTTTTACAAAAAATAAACAATTTAGTTTTTACTAAGTTGTTTTTTTATGCATCTAAATTGCAAATATTACTGGTTAAAATTACCTTTGATTTTGTTTTATACATTATGTTAATATATATTTATAAATATATAGAAAGCTGTGGTGTTATGGAAAAAAATATTAATATATTATTAAAAAGATTATCAAATATTGATAAAAAGATTTTAAAAATAATGAAAATTGGGCTTAAGTTTTCATTTTACTTTTGTATTTTAGCAACTTTAATTTTATTTACATATAATTTTCTTTATCTTCCTGCATTATTTTATACTGGAATTTCATTACTACAATCTGGACTATTCTTTATAGTAGCCTTTACAATTTGTGGTTTTACATTTGATAAAATAATACATGATATTGGTTAATTTGGTATATTATTTGATTTTTATGTTTACTTGTGTTATAATTAATCTATCCATTATTGGATAAATTTTATAAGGAGGCTTTTATATGCCACAGAAAAACATCATAGTGCTCGCAGATAACGATTTGGGCAATTCGGAAGTTTCAAGTCAAACACCCACAAATAGCAACTTATTTGTTGCTGAAGTTCTTTCTACCAATGATGTTCTTACAATTTACAGCAATGTTTGTGTTAAAGGGGCCATTCATGTTGATTCCTTAATTGTTCATGGAAATCTAATATGCTACGGACCTATTTCAGCAACACATCTTGAAGTCTTTGGCAAGCTTATTGTATATTCCGATGTCACAATTGATGAAAATCTTTGTGTTGAGGATGATGTAATTGTAAAAGGACAAATTATAGCTGATAATGTAGCTGTATTTGGTGACATTATTACAAATTATCTTGATGCAAACAAGATTTATTGCAATGATGATATCATTTGTACCGATAAAGGAATTTCATTGTTATTTAGAAAAGAACTTATTGCAAAAAAAGTTTTTTGTGATGGTGATATAATCTTTGACTATCCCGATTCCGATTTCGATACTCCACCATTCATATTGAAAGTTGATATAATCAATTCAAAAAATATGCGTGTAGGAGTACTTTAATTCCGAGTCTTCTTAAAGGGACCTTATATAACTATAAGGTCCCTTTTCCATTTATTTTTTTAATTCTTCAATAAACATTTTATTTAACATTCCAGGATTTGCTTTTCCTTTTGTTTCTTTCATTGCTTGTCCAACTAAGAAACCTAAAGCTTTTTCTTTTCCACCTTTATAATCTGCAACAGATTGTGGATTTGCTTGTAATACTTTCAAAACAACTTCTTTAATTGCTCCCTCATCTGAAATTTGAATCCATCCTTTTTCTTTTATTATAACTTCTGGATCTTGTGGATTTTCAAATAATTCTATTATAACTTTTTTAGCAATTGCAGAACTAATTGTTCCTTTTTCTATAAGTTCGATTGTTTTTGCAAGTTCTTCTGATGAAAATGGTATTTGATCTGGTTCCATTTCTTTTTCATTTATTATTCTTGAAATATCAGATAAAATCCAATTTGCAACTGCTTTTGCATTTTTACATATTTTTTCTGCACCTTCGAATAAATCTGATAAATATTTTGATGCTGTAATTAATTTTGCATCTTTTTCAGATAATCCAAATTTCTCCATATATCTTGTTTTTCTACTTTCTGGAAGCTCTGGAAGATTATCTTTAATATTTTGAATATACTCTTCTGATAGTCTAATTGCAACTAAATCTGGATCTGGGAAGTAACGATAATCTTGTGCATCTTCTTTATCTCTCATTGAAAATGTTCTACCAGATACATCATCCCATCTTAATGTGTTTTGTTCAACTTTTCCACCTTCTTCAATTAAATCTATCTGTCGATTTGCTTCATATTCAATAGCTCTTACTATTGAGCGGAAAGAGTTCATGTTTTTCATTTCTGTACGTGTACCAAATTTTGTTTCTCCTTTTTTACGTACAGAAACGTTAACATCAGCACGAAGTGATCCTTCTTGCATTTTACAATCTGATACCTCTATATACTCTAAAATTGATTTTATTTTTCTTAAATATTGTTCTACTTCCTTACTTGTTCTTAAATCTGGTTCTGAAACAATTTCGATTAGTGGTACTCCAGCACGATTTAAGTCTACCAAACTTCCTGCACCAAATTCACTATGATTTAATTTTCCCGCATCTTCCTCAATGTGAATTCTTGTTAATCTGATTTTCTTTTTTTCACCATTATCATCTTCAATTTCTACATATCCATGTTCACAAAGTGGTTTATCAAATTGTGATATTTGGTATGCTTTTGGAAGATCAGGATAAAAATAATTTTTACGGTCGTTTTTACTATTTCTTGAAATTTCGCAATTAGTAGCAAGTCCTGCTTTTACTGCATACTCAACAACTTTTTCATTTAGTACTGGAAGTGTACCAGGCATTGCCATACAAATAGGACAGCAATGTGTATTAGGTTCTCCACCAAATTCTGTAGGACATGAACAAAATATTTTTGTTTTTGTTGAAAGTTCTGCATGAACTTCAAGTCCCATTACTATTTCGTAATCTTGTCTTGACATTTTTCTTCCTCCTTAATTTATTTCTATTGTCTTATATTATAGTTTTATTTTTTAAATTCTGGTTTAAAATTTTCTCTAAATTTAACTGCTTGTTCATATGTATATGCAGTATTTAAAATTGTTTCTTCTTGGAACTTATCTCCAATTAATTGCATTCCAATTGGCATTCCTGCTTTATCAACTCCACATGGAATAGAAATTCCAGGAAGTCCTGCTATATTAACAGAAACTGTACAAATATCTGCTAAATACATTTCTAGAGGATTATTTGATCTTGTTCCAATTTCAAAAGCTACTGTTGGTGATGTTGGTGTTAATAAAACATCATATTTTTGAAATGCTTTGTCAAATTCTTGTTTTACAAGTGTACGAACCTGTTGAGCTTTCTTGTAATATGCATCATAATATCCTGAACTAAGTACATATGTTCCAAGAATAATTCTTCTTTTAACTTCTGAACCAAAGCCTTCGCTTCTTGAATTTCTATATATGTCTTTTAAATTTTGGAAGTTTTTAGTACAATATCCATATCTTATTCCATCAAATCTTCCTAAATTTGAACTTGCTTCTGCACAAGCAATAATATAATAAGTAGCTAATGCATATTCTGCAATATCTAAAGAAAATTCTTCAACTTCAGCTCCTAATTCTTTGTACTTTTCTATTGCTTCATATAATTTTTGTTTTACTTCTTCGTTAATTCCTTCTCCAAAAAATTCTTTTGGAATACCAATTTTTAATCCTTTTACATCATTTTTTAATGATTTTGTGTAATCAATTTTTGGTCTTTCTATTGATGTAGTATCTTTTTCATCATGTCCTACAATTAAGTTTAAAAGCATAGCTGCATCTTCTACATCTTTTGTAATTGGACCAATTTGGTCTAAAGATGAAGCAAATGCTACTAATCCATATCTAGAAACTAGTCCATATGTAGGTTTTAATCCAACAACTCCACAAAATGCTGATGGTTGACGAATAGAACCTCCTGTATCACTTCCTAAAGCCCATGGTACTAAATTTGCTGCAACTGCTGCTGCAGACCCCCCTGAAGATCCACCTGGTACAGTATTTAAATTCCATGGATTTTTTGTTTCTTTAAATGCTGAATATTCTGTTGATGCTCCCATTGCAAATTCATCCATATTTAACTTTCCTAAATTAATTATTCCTTCTTTATTTAATTTTTCAATAACTGTTGCATCATAAGGTGAAACAAAGTTCTCTAACATTTTTGAGCTACAAGTTGTTTTTACACCTTTTGTGCACATATTGTCTTTAATTCCAATTGGTATTCCTGCAAACTTTGAATTTATTTCTCCTTTTTCTAGCTTTTCTTGAATTTCTTTTGCTTCTTTTGTAGCTTCATCTGTTAAAGTTGTAACAAAAGCTTGTACATCTTTTTCTTTATCTTGTATTCTATCTACATAAGCTTTTGTAATATCTGTAATTGTAATTTCCTTTTTATTTAATTTTTCAATTAATTCATGTACAGTATATTCATAAAGTTCCATATACCTACTCCTCTCTTTTTTCTAATATAAACAATTAAACTTTATACTAAAGTTTATAATACTTTTGGTATCTTAAACATTCCTCTTTCTTGTTCTGGAGCATTTTGTAATAATATATCTCTATCTCCAAATGATTTTATCTCATCTTTACGAAATACATTATAATTATCGTTTGCGCTAATTGCTTCATCTAATCCATCTACTGGTGCGCTATTAACAATGTTTGCAAAATTCAAAATATCTTGCAAATGCAATATATATGTATTTACTTCTTCCTCCTTTAGATTTAGATTTGCTAATTTAGCAATGTGTAAAATTTCTTCTTTTGATACTTGCATAATATCATCTCCTTATTGAATTTCCGTCTTATTATATAGCCTTTTTGTAAAAAAAACAAGAGTAAATACCTGTATATTTACAAAAAATTACTAATAAATCTTGACTTTTTCGCACACACTATGTAAAATAATTATATTATGTATAAAAATTGCATTGAAGATGACGACTTGCTAAAAGTTACTAAAAGAGATTAAGGGTGCATTTGCGCTGAAAGCCCTTATTAGAAGAACATAGCTTGCCAACACATTGGAGCAATATTGAATAAAGTGGAAAAACTTTAATAACAGTTTTTCAAGCTGGGTGGCACCGCGGAAAAGTATATTTCGTCCCTGCAAATAACGTTTGCATTTGGACGTTTTTTTAGTTTAAAATTCAAAAAAGGAGATGTTTAAAAATGAATGAGTACAGAACTCATAATTGTAATGAAATTAATCTTAGTGATGTTGGAAAAGAAGTAAGAATTGCAGGTTTTGTTGAAACAATACGTGACCTTGGTGGACTTGTTTTCTTAGACATTCGTGATATGTATGGAGTTACTCAAGTTGTAACTTCAGGTGAAGATTCTGCTTTAGTTGATTTTGCATCACATATTCCAATTGAATCTACTGTTACTGTTTTTGGTAAAGTAAGAAAAAGAGATGCTGAAACCTACAATCCTAAAATTGCAACTGGTGAAGTAGAAATTGTAATTGACGAAATCAAAATATTAGGAAAGAGAACAAAAAATTTACCATTTGAAGTTAATTCAAATCAAGAAGTTAGAGAAGATTTACGTCTTGAGTATAGATTTTTAGACTTAAGAGGTGATAAATTAAAAAACAACTTATTATTAAGAGCAAAAGTATTACAATTTTTAAGAGCTCAAATGATTGAACGTGGATTTTTAGAAGTACAAACACCTATACTTACAAGTTCTTCACCTGAGGGTGCACGTGATTATCTAGTTCCAAGTAGACTTCATAGTGGAAGATTTTATGCACTTCCTCAAGCTCCACAACAATTTAAACAATTGCTTATGGTATCTGGAGTTGATAAATATTTCCAAATTGCACCATGTTTTAGAGATGAAGACTCAAGAGCAGATAGAACTCCTGGTGAATTCTATCAATTAGATATGGAAATGTCATTTAGCACTCAAGAAGATGTTATGAATGTAATGGAACCAGTAATTTATAATACATTTTCTACATTTTCTGATAAAAAAATAGATAAATCAGCATTTCCAAGAATCCCATATAGAGAGGCTATGATTAAATATGGAACTGATAAACCAGATTTAAGAAACCCATTATATATTGTAGATGTAACAGATTTCTTCCAAAAATGTACATTTAAACCTTTCCATGGAATAACTGTACGTGCTATTAAAGTTTCTGGTCATATGTCAAAAGGATTCCACGAGAAAATGCTTGAATATGCTAAATCTATCGGAATGGGTGGACTTGGTTATTTAGAAGTTCAAGAAGACTTAAGCTTCAAAGGTCCTATTGATAAATTTATTCCAGAAGAAATGAAAAAAGAGCTATTATCCTTAGCTGATTTAAAAATAAATGATACTATATTCTTTATTGCAGATGTAGAATCAAGAGCAAATACATTAGCAGGTCAAATTAGAACAGAACTTGGAAATAGATTAAATTTAATTGATGAATCTGTATATAAATTCTGTTGGATTGTCGATTTTCCTATGTATGAACTAGATGACAGTGGTAAACTAACATTTTGTCATAATCCATTTTCAATGCCTCAAGGAGGATTAGAAGCATTAAATTGTAAAAAGCCTTTAGACATTTTGGCATATCAATATGATATTGTATGTAATGGTTACGAAATGGCTTCTGGAGCAGTTAGAAACCATGATGTAGAAATTATGAAAAAAGTATTTGATATCGTTGGATATGGAGAAGATGTAATAAAAGAAAAATTCTCAGCACTATATAATGCTTTCCAATATGGAGCTCCACCACATGCTGGTGTAGCACCTGGAATTGATAGAATATTAATGCTTTTATGTGGTACAGATAGCATTCGTGATGTTATTGCATTCCCAATGAATAGTAAAGCAGAAGATTTACTAATGGGTGCACCTGGAACAGTTTCTAAAGAACAATTAGAAGATGTTCATATAAAAATAGATATTAAAGATTAAGAAATAAAAAAACAGTTTTAGCAAGTATTTTACTTTTTAAAACTGTTTTTTTGTATTAAACTTTATTTAAGTAACGTTTGTAAATCTTCTTTGGTGAAATGATATTTTTTATTGCAAAAATGACATACTGTATCTGCCTTTCCATCTGTATTAATTATATCTTCTAATTCCTTTTTTCCTATTGCAATTAGTCCTTTTTCCATCTTTTCTTTTGAACAGTTACATTTATATTCTGATAAAAATTCCTCTTGTAATACCTGTATATTTTTATCACCAGTTACATTTTTTGCAATTTCGTCTAATGATAATTCATCATTTAACATTTTACTTATTGAACTTGCATCATTTACCGCCTTTTCGATTTTATTAATTGTATCATCTGTTGCATCTGGCATAAGTGAAATTCTATATCCGCCTGCTGCTTTAACACCATTTTTGTCCACTAACACTCCTAGTGCAATAACTGTTGGTACTTGCTCTGATTTTGCAAAATAATTTGTAAAGTCTTCTGCAATCTCTCCTGAAACAATTGGAGTCATTCCAACATATGGATCTTTAAGACCTATATCTTTTATAACATAAATCATTCCCTGTTTTCCAACTGCCCCTCCAACATCTAATTTTCCAATTGAGTTTAATGGTAATTCAACTTTAGAATCTGAAACATATGCTTTTACTTCTCCTTTTCCATTTCCAACGGAAGTCAACATTCCCAATGGTCCATTTCCTTTTATTTGAAGAGTTATAGAATCTGTTTCTCCTTTTAGGTCACTGCACATAATTGCTGTCATTGTTAAAAGTCTTCCAAGAGCAGCTGTTGCAGTTGGACTTAAATCATGTATTTTTCTTGCCTCTTCTACTAATAGCTTTGAGTTTATGCATTCTACTCTTACTGTTCCATTATATGCTAAATATTTTTTCAATTTATTATTCATTTTTTTCACTTTCCTTTATTTTTGATAAAACAATCCCCAAAGCAATCTTATATTGCATAATTATATTAATTTCCATAATATGAATCAATCATAATTTGTTTTAATTCTGATACTAGTGGAAGTCTAGGGTTTGCTGTTGTACATTGGTCTTCAAATGCTCTATCTGCAAGCATATCGACTTTTGCTAAAAACTCCTCTTCATCAATTCCAGCTTCTTTAAATGATTTTGGTATTCCTAAATCTGCATTTAATTTTTTTATTTCCTCTATTAATGAATTAATGCCTTCTTCATTTGTATATGCTGGAAATCCCATTCTTCTTGAAATATCTGCATATTTTTGATCTGCTATAAAGTATTCATATTTTGGGAAAGAAACAAATTTAGTTGGCTTAGATGAATTGTATCTAATTACATATGGAAGTAAAATTGCATTAATTCTTCCATGTGGCATATGAAATTCTGCTCCCATTTTATGTGCAATTGAGTGATTTATTCCTAAAAATGCATTTGTAAATGCCATTCCAGCTATTGTACTTGCATTATGCATTTTTTCTCTTGCATATCTATTGTTTCCGTTATTATATGCTTCTCTTAAATTTTTAAATACAAGCTCTATAGCCTTTTCTGCTAAACCATCTGTATAATCAGATGCCATATTAGAGACATATGATTCTATTGCATGTGTTAATACATCCATTCCTGTGTCTGCTGTAATTTTTTGTGGCAAAGACATTACTAGGTCTGGATCAACTATTGCAACATCTGGTGTTAATTCATAGTCTGCTAATGGATATTTTTTATTTTTTTGTTTATCTGTTATAACCGCAAAAGATGTTACTTCTGAGCCTGTTCCTGAAGTAGTTGGTATTGCTACCATTTTAGCTTTTTCTCCCAATTTTGGAAATTTATAAGCACGTTTTCTAATATCCATAAATTTTAATTTCATACCTTCTGCATCTGCTTCTGGATGTTCATAAAATAGCCACATTCCCTTTGCAGCATCAATTGGGCTTCCTCCACCAACTGCAATAACTACATCTGGTTTAAACTCATTCATCATTGCAACGCCTTTATTTATAGTATCAAAAGATGGATCTGATTCAACTTCTGAGAATATTTCTGAATGTACATATTCTTCTCTTTTTCTTAAATGATATAAGATTTTATCAATATATCCGAAGTTTTACCATAGAAGGATCTGTTACGATAAATGCTCTTGTAATATTAGGCATTTTTTCTAAATATTGAATTGATCCTGCCTCAAAATAAATCTTTTCTGGAACTTTAAACCATTGCATATTAACCCTCCTTTTGGCTACTTTTTTTATATTAATTAAATTCACTGATGATACATTTGCTGTTGTTGAGTTTCCTCCAAATGTACCACATCCTAGTGTAAGTGATGGCATATTTGTGTTATAAATGTCTCCGGATTGCTCCATGTGTTGATGGAGAATTTACAATAATTCTTCCAGCCTTTACAGTTTCTGAAAATTTTAAAATAGTTTCTTCATCTTCTGAATGAATAACTGCGGAATGTCCCATCCCTCCAAATTCTATTAATTTTTCTGCTAATGCTATTCCTTCATCTGCTCCTTCTACTATATAATAAGCAAGAACTGGACTTAATTTTTCTTTTGAAAATGGATACTCGACTCCTACTCCATTTTCTTTTAGTACTAGCACTTTAGTTTCTTTTGGAACTTCTATACCTGCCATTTTTGCAATATTATATGGGCTTTTTCCAACGATGTCTGCATTTAGTGCACAACCTTTTTCCTCAATAAACATACTGCATTTTAGTCTGTTTGTTTCGTCTGCATTTAGAAAATAGCAACCCGCTTCTTTCATTAATTTTTCAAATTCTTCTTGAATTTCTTTATCAATAATAACAGACTGCTCAGAAGCACAAATCATTCCATTATCAAATGATTTAGAAAGTACTAAATCATTAACAGATGTTTTTAATTTTGCTGTTTTATCTATATAACAAGGAACATTTCCAGGTCCTACTCCTAGTGCCGGTTTTCCACATGAATATGCGGCTTTTACCATTCCAGTTCCGCCAGTAGCTAGAATTAAATTAACATCTGGATGATGCATTAAAAAGTTTGTAGCAGTAATAGATGGTTCTTCAATCCAAAGAATACAGTTTTCTGGTGCACCTGCTTTAATTGCTGCATCTCTTACTATTTTTGCAGCTTCAACACTACATTTTTGTGCTGAAGGATGGAAACCGAAAATGATAACATTTCTAGTTTTTGCTGAAATAATAGATTTAAACATAGTAGTAGATGTTGGATTTGTAACAGGTGTTACTCCTGCAATAATTCCAACTGGTTCTGCAATCTCTACATATCCTTCTTCTTCATTTTCTGAAATTACACCAACAGTTTTGTCATATTTTATGCTATGGTAAATATATTCAGTAGCAAACATATTCTTTGTTATCTTATCTTCATAAATTCCTCTGCCTGTTTCTTCTACAGCCATTTTTGCAAGCTCCATGTGATGTTCTAGTCCTGCCATTGCCATTGCTTTTATTATATTATTTACTTGCTCTTGATTTAGTTTTAAGTACTCTTGTGAGGCGATTTTTGCCTTTTCTACCAATTCATCAATCATAGATTTTATTTTGTTTTTCTCTTCTTCACTAATTTCTGCCAATACAAGTTACCTCCTTATAAAATATTAGTTTTATTTTATCTATTAACTAGTCCATTGTCAACAAAAAAATGTTGACATATATTGATATTTTTTTTATATGATATTAATTTCCTCATTATAGGGCTTAGCAAATAATATTTAAAGAAATTTACTTATAAAACTTTTCCATATTACCTTTTATTTTAGTGCAAACTATAGTATAATAATGGAAATTTATAAAAAAGGAAAGGGAGAGATTATATGGAATACAACTTTCAAGAAATAGAAAAAAAATGGCAAGAATATTGGGAAAAAAATCAAACATTTAAAACTGATGTATGGGACTTTTCAAAACCTAAGTTTTATGCATTAGATATGTTTCCATATCCATCTGGCCAAGGTCTACATGTTGGTCATCCAGAAGGATATACAGCAACAGATATTATATCTAGAATGAAAAGAATGCAAGGATATAATGTTCTACATCCAATGGGGTGGGATTCATTTGGACTTCCAGCTGAGCAATATGCTATAAAAACAGGAAATCATCCAGATAAATTTACAAAACAAAATATTGCAACATTTAAAAGACAATTAAAAATGCTTGGACTTTCTTTTGATTGGGATAAAGAAATTTCTACATGTGATCCTAGTTATTATAAATGGACTCAATGGATTTTCAAGCAATTATATCTAGATGGTTTAGCAAAACTAGTTGATATGCCAGTTAATTGGTGTGAAGAATTAGGAACAGTTTTAGCAAATGATGAAATAATAGATGGAAAAAGTGAACGTGGCGGTTTTCCTGTCGTACGTAAAAACATGAAGCAATGGGTATTAGATATTCCGGCATATGCAGAAACTTTATTAAAAAATCTAGATGATTTAGATTGGCCAGAGTCAACAAAAGAAATTCAAAGAAATTGGATTGGAAAATCTGTTGGGGCTTTAGTAAACTTTAAGGTATCAGGGTTTGAAGACTTATCTTTTACTGTATTTACAACCAGATGTGATACTTTATTTGGAGCTACATATTGTGTACTAGCACCAGAAAGTGATTTGGTACAAAAAATTACAACTACAGAACAAAAAAAATTAGTTGATGAATATATAAATACTTGTAGTTCTAAGTCAGATTTAGAAAGAACTGAATTAAATAAAGAAAAAACAGGCGTATTTACTGGTGCTTATGCAATAAATCCTGTAAACGGAAAAGAAATTCCTATTTGGATTTCAGATTATGTACTAGCATCATATGGTACAGGTGCGATTATGGCTGTTCCAGCTCATGACCAAAGAGATTATGACTTTGCAAAAAAATTTGGACTAGATATAATCCCTGTAATTGATGGAGGAGATATTTCAAAAGAAGCTTATACTCTAGATGGATTACATATTAATTCAGAATTTTTAAATGGATTAAATAAAGAAGATTCCATAGAAAAAATGTTAAAATGGCTTGAAGAAAATAAAATCGGTTCTAAAAAAACAAATTATAAATTACGTGAATGGATATTCGCACGTCAACGTTACTGGGGTGAACCAATTCCAATTGTTCATATGGATGATGGAGATATGGTAGTTTTAAATGATGAAGATTTGCCTTTAATTTTACCAGAACTTGAAGACTATAGTCCCTCAAAATCTGGAAATTCTCCTCTAGAAAAAGCAACCGATTGGGTAAATGTTACAATTAATGGAAAGCATGGAAAAAGGGAAACAAGTACAATGCCTGGATCTGCTGCATCTAGCTGGTATTTTCTACGTTATATTGATTCTAAAAATGAAAGCGCATTCGCAGATAAAAAGCTTCTTGACTATTGGCTTCCAGTCGACTTATATATGGGTGGAGCTGAACATGCTGTTGGTCATTTGCTATATTCTAGATTCTGGAACAATTATTTATATAATAAAGGTTTAGTTCCAGTAAAAGAACCATTTGCAAAATTACGTCATCAAGGTATGATACTTGGAACAAACGGCGAAAAAATGAGTAAATCAAAAGGAAATGTTGTAAATCCTGATGACATGATAAAACAATTCGGTGCAGATAGCCTAAGACTTTATGAAATGTTTATGGGACCAATTGATGCCGTAAAACCTTGGGATCCAAAAGGAATTGAAGGTTCTAAAAAATTCTTAGACCGTGTTTGGAGATTATATACACAAACTGATAAGATAAAGGATTTACCAAATCCAGAACTAGAAAAAGTTTATAACTTCACAGTTAAAAAAGTAACAAACGATTATGAAACAATGAATTTCAACACTGCTATTAGTCAGTTAATGATTTTTATAAACAGTGTATATAAAACAGATATATTTCCAAAAGAATATGCAGAGGGATTTGTAAAATTACTTAACCCCGTTGCTCCACACATTACAGAAGAACTATGGAATACTGTTCTTGGTGGCATGTCATCTATTTCTTATGCTGAATGGCCAAAATATGATGAAACGAAAATAATTGATGAAGAAATAAAATTACCTATTCAAGTAAATGGAAAGGTTAAAACAACCATTACAATACCTTTAGATTCTAATGAAGAAACTGTAAAAAATATTGCTCATAATAATTCGACAATTATGAGAGTACTTGAAGGTAAGAATATTGTAAAGGAAATCTATGTGAAAAATAAAATTTACAATATTGTTGCAAAATAAGATAAGGTGTGCATCTTTAAAACGGATAGTTATTGACTATCCGTTTTTCATGCTATTATAATTAACTTTCTTGTTTCTTACCTAAAAACTCTTCTATTTTCTTAATATCATTTACATCCTTAGGTCTATTCATTCTTTTTTTAAATTCTAATACTTTTTCCAATTTTTCTACTGGATAACCCATTCTAAAATCTCTAACAAAATTTTTCTTATCATTTACAACAAATTCTACAAGTTCATTTAACTTATAAAATCCGCATTCATTTTTATCCTCTTCCTTAATTCCGTATTTTTTCTTAAAAATTTCAAATAGCTCATTTGAAATACATAAATCTAAGTCTCCAACCTTATCTCTTAAATCATATAAAGCTAAACATCCACTTGATAGAATATAATATTCATCCTTTGGTAATTCTAATTTCTCAATTAATTCAATTAATTCTTCTTTACTCATAATAAATTTCTATGATATATTTAAAAGTCTTAAATATACCATACTCTCCTTTCTTTAATTATATATTCTTACATTATTTCTTCAAAAACCTTTTTTGTCTTTTGGTAAAATTCTTCTTTATTTTCAATTAGCTCTTGTAACTCTTTTAAATAATTATTATATTTTTCATCTTTTATATAAAATTTATTAACTGCATATCCATTTTTTCCAAACTTTTCAATCGCATGTTCATATACTCTTTCTATTTGCTGTTCTATTGTAAAATCTTTATAATGTTCCAATCCATATCTGCAACTTCTATAAAAATATGTATCAATATCAATATTTCTATCTGCTGAAGATAAAATTTTTCCATAAATATTCCTTGGTATATTTTTGTTTGAAGCTCTATGGTCTTCTATGGCTTCTTTTATTATTTCTTTTTGTTCATGTGAAAAAAACTTATCTAATTCTTCATCTTCCATCATCCATTTAGCTGATAGTTTTTCATGATTTTCTCTATCAATATGATCTCCTATATCATGATAAGATACAGCTGTATATAGCATATTAAAATCTATTTGTTTATTTCCATCTGCTAACTCAAATGCTCTTTCTAAAACATTTTTAATATGATTTATTCCATGTGCTTCACCATTTAAATCATATATTTTAAATATATTTTCTTCAATATATTTTTTTAATTCTTTATTAACTAAATTTTCGTTCATTTTTTCCTCCTAATATACTTTAAAATTTTATCCTTTTATGACCCAGTTGATTTATATTTTCTTACTCCTATATTCCATACAATATAACATGGGATTATAAAAAGCACTGATATAACTGGGCAAAACATATATAGTTTATTATCTGTTTTTCCGATTACATATAGTAATGGGAAATAATTTACAAAAGCAAGTGGCAAAATATATGTGAAAAAGTTTTTTACATATTTATGATAAATACTTAAAGGGTATTGTGTAAGATCTCTTGCACCATCTGTAAAAATATTCATTATTTCTAAGCTTTGAGTTGTAAAAAATGTAATTCCTCCTTTTAAGATAAATAAACTTCCATAAATCACAATTGTTCCACATATCATCATTATAATTGTAAATATTTTATCTATTTGTAACAGCTCATTATTTAGTGTTAAAAGAACTATAAGTGTTATAAATGCAGCTATTGCCTTTCCTATTTTTTCAAATTCTATCCTTCCTGCTAAGACTTGAAAAATTAATCCCTGAGGTCTTGTTAAAATTCTGTCGAATTCTCCATTTGAAATCATTTTTTCAAACTGATCAAATCCTCTAAAAAAGCATTCTGAAACGGAAAATCCTACAAATGATACTATAAAGCAAATTAATATATTAGTAAATGTATAACCTTCTATATTTCCGAATTTATCAAATAAAAAATAAATTGCTAGTATAGAAAACGAAGATGAAAAGATTTGTCCTATTAGAGAAAATATAAATGCTTTTTTATATTCAAGAAGAGATTTTATCTGAATATTAAAGTATTCAAAATATAGTTTTATCATAAATTACCCTCCTTGTATTTCTATTTTTCTTATTTTTTTACTAAGTACTGTTTTACCAATAATAGTTAATATAATAATCCACATTATTTGCATAATTATTGAAATAAAAATTTCTTTTTCATCTGTTACATAGCCTATATAAATATTAAATGGCAAGTTTTGCATATAGAAAAATGGTGTAAACCTTAAAACTTTTATTACATTATCTGGCATAAATGCAATTGGAATAACCACCCCACTAAAAAACTCAGCTATAAGCTGAAATACTAGCTTTATTCCTTTTGGTGATGTTACAAAAATAATTGCAACATAAATTATCATAATATAAGCCATAACAAGTAATGTAGAAAGAATTAAGGTAATTACAAATAATATGCCTGCTTTTAAACTTACTGGAAGTGAAAATCCATAAATTCCAAGTGGTATAATGTTACAAATTATTATTAAAGGTACTATTCTTAAAACAACTAATGCAATCTTCCTTCCTAATGTTTTAGCATGCCAAATTTTATAAAGCTCAACTGGTTTTATTAATTCCATTGAAATAGAACCATCTTTTATTTGTTCTATAATATTGGTATCCATGCTCCACAAGTTATATAACATATATAATCCTTGCTGAAGCCATATATATGTAGACATTTGTGAAATTGTCATTGTATGATTTGTTGAACTGTTTAAAAATACAGTATATAGCATAATATACATTGCTCCCCATGTTATCTGGGTTAGTACACCTGCTATTGCAGCTGTTTTATATTGTATTTCATTCAAAAATTTAATTTTTAAATATGCAAAATATGAAGTCATATTTTATACTCCTTATATAACCTTGCAACAATATTATCAATAGATGTTTTATTAACCTCCAAATCCTCTATTTTTGCAATTTTTGAAATTTCTACAATACTTTCAGCTAAATTTATTTTTTCTTCATCAATCTCAACTCTTATTTCATTATCATTTTTTTCTAATATTTTTAAACCTTCACACAAATTATCAATTTCACCATCATATTTTATTTTCAATTCCTTATTACTATACTGTTTAATTAATCCTTTTAAACTTCCATCTAGCAACACCTTTCCTTTTCCTATTAAAATTATTCTTTTAGTTAAGGCTTCAATATCACCTGTATCATGTGTAGTAAGAATAATTGTTGTTTTCTTTTCTTCATTAATTTTCTTTATAAATTCTCTTACAGCTATTTTTGAAACACTATCTAATCCAATTGTTGGCTCATCTAAAAATACTATTTTAGGATCATGTAAAAAAGCTCCAGCAATTTCACACCTCATTCTTTGTCCTAGACTTAACTGTCTTGTTGGTGTTTTTATAATTTCTCCTATATTCAGCATTTGTATTAACATATCTTTTTGCTGCTTATATTTATTTTCTGGTATTTTATAAATAGACTTTATTAGTTCAAATGAATCATCCACTGGTACATCCCACCATAAAGCTGAACGATTTCCAAACACTACACCAATATCTTTTACATATTCTTTCCTATTTTTATAAGGAATTAGCCCATTTATCACACATTTTCCACTATCTGGTGTTAAAATTCCGCACATAATTTTTATAGTTGTTGATTTTCCTGCTCCATTTGGTCCTATATACCCTACAATCTCTCCTTCTTTAATTTGAAATGAAACGCCCTTTAAAGCTTTAACTTCTTCATATTTTCCTTTTGTAAAATTCTTTAGTGCATTTTTTACTCCCGCTTCTCTTTTTTTAACCTTATATGTTTTTTGAATATTCTTTAACTCAATCAAAGCTTATTGTCCTCCTTCTATATAAAATTTTAGATTATTATATGTTCCTCCTTTCTTTATTTTTGACCAATCTCCATTAGCCTTAAATGCTATATTGCAAACTTGTAGCATTTACTTTTCCTTGAAAAAAGACTTTTTTAGACGCGCAAAAATACCAAATATACAAAACATGTATATTTGGTATTTATATGATTTTATTGTTAAACATTTTTGGCTTAGTCTTCTTAATATTTGCAAGTACTTTATATAAATCATATAAATACTGAAAATATAGAGTTTGACTACTGTGTTCGGAATGTTAACAGGTATCTCTCTAAATTATGCTACGAATTATATATCGTTTTTTTATAGATGTCAATACATTTAGCATTATTTATTTAAAACTAAATTTTGCCATTCTATACCTGTAACTTTTCCTTCTTTATCAAATTTAAATGTGTAACTTCTGTATGTTTCTTTAGATTTGTATTCACATGAAGTTGATTTTGAAAGCTCTACAGTTGAAGATGGCTCACCAAAAACTTTCTTTACTTCTTCCTTAGTTGAGCCAATTTTAATTCCACCATAAACTTCTATTCTTGCAATTTTTTCGTCATATTTTATGTCAGTATCGTCAAAATCAACTCCACCAATTACTGCTTCTGAAACATTTACAGAAGAACCAGTATTATTATATGGTGTTACACTAAAGCTACTTTTATTGTCTTTAGTTACCATATGACCAGCACCTATCATATATTTATTTGCAGGTACTTTTTCATTTGCCTCAGATTTTCTTACAGTATATCCGGCACTTTCCAAATCAGAAATTTTATCTCCTGCATAAAATTTTTTTCCATCAATAGATATAAAGTAAGAATCTTTACTATCTATGAAATTTGTACTTTCTGATTTTGAACTTTTATTTTCATCTGAGTTATTCTTATTTGCTTGTTTTCCACATCCCGATAATCCAAATACAGCAATTGCCAAAATTGCAATTACAGCAATTGTTTTAATAGTTTTTTTCATTAATCTCCCTCCTTTCTGATTCAAAATTATAACATGCAGACATAAAGATTACAAGTCTATTATTGCATTTTCAAAAATCAGCAATTCACCATTTACAATCGATTCTGCAATTCATTTTCAAAAACTTTTATATTTGATATTTTTTAAAAAACATTTTATATAACAACAAAAAATTAAGCAAGAGAAAAACATCATCTGATTTTTCTCTTTTTAGCCTAATTTTTTATCTATTAATAATGTCAATTTGTTTTAATATCAACTTTGATATGTAAGTGCACATTTTATTATGCTAATATTTTATATGAATCTATTATTAAATACTTTTTAACATCTTAATTACTATGTTTGATATTACAAATTTAGGTGTATAATCTATATCTTTACTTTTTGATATCTTTATTGTAGCTTTAATGATATTAGTCTTTATATTATTAACACTTTTATTATATTTAAATGATATATACTTATATACATTTCTCTCCAAATTATCTAATAAATCTAAATTGTTGGATTTATAGATATATATAATTGCTTCAAGTAAATACACTGTTCCTATATATTTAAAATTATATCCTATATCATTTAGTTCACTGATAATTTTTTCTCTTATGTTTTCTTTTTCATTATTATATTTAATTTTGTGAATATATTGCACTATAGCATTACGAATATATTCTTGCGTCTCCATTTTATTTAGTATCGTACATGTATTAAATCTCTTTTTAATTTGATTACTTAAAAATATATCACCAGATATAACTATAATACTGGGTCTCTTTATATGATTTAATGATTCTATTTTTTCAATTATATCTATTCCGTTTCCGTCTAACAATTTTAAGTCAAGAAATATCAGATCTATATTTGAACTATAAATAATATCTATTGACTCTTTTACAGTTGTAGTAATATATTTAACATTTATTTCATCAATTTCATTTAGTATGTTATTTAATATATTTTTCGCATAAACTAAATTATCTTCAATTATTAATACTTTAATCATTCTTATATACAATAAACAATCTATTGTATTCCCCCTTTCTCCGATTATCTATTTTATTTATAATTAATTACTAGAATTATTTGCATCTCTGAATGTATAATTTTGCAACTCTGGAATTGTTACTTCTTTATCTGTTACATTTCCAAAGTCTACAGAATATAACTTTTCACTATAATATTTATTGTTTACATCTCGAATTACTCGTATTAATTGCATTTTATCTTTTTCAATCCATCTTTCCACATATGAAGATTTATTTCCGCTCCTAAAAACATAGCAATCCTTTCCATTATATCGGTCTGTTCTTAGCTCATACCCTGCTTTTATAATAACATTTGGAAAGAATCCATAATTCAAGTTAAATTCATCAATTTCATTCAGCATGTCATAAAAAAATTTATCTTTTTTTAAAATATTATAATTTGTTATGGTATTATATGCTATCTTAGAATCCTCTATTATTACTGTCCTATTATTAGAATTAATTTCCCCATATTCAAAGTTATCCGCATTTTTAATTACTATATTAGGACTTTCCGAATGATTTTCTCTTTTATACCTTCCATCTTTATACGAATATTTAATAATAGAAGTAAATTCATCTTTTGACTCATAGTTAATTCTTTTCTCAGTTATCTTTATACTATAATTATCTTTATTTTTATACGTTTCCATATTATTTATCGTCATATTCATAATTTTTACATTATAATTATATTTAATTATAAATGCTACAATTAATACAATAATTACTCCAATAATACAAAACAATAAAAGTTTCAAAATAGTCATATGTTTTCTATATTTTTTCAAATGATCTATCTCAATTTTATCTTCATTATTATCAGTTCTATTTTTTAAGTTATTTTCTATTCTTTGCTGATATGCTAATTTGCAGCTTTGACATGAGTCAATATGCTCCACAACGAAATTATTGGTCTCTGGGTTTAATTCCCCCCTTATGTAACCTTCAAGTAAATCCATTACTATTTTACAATCATTTTTCACTTTTAAATTCCTCCTTTAATCTTATTTTTCCTCTATAAAAAGTAGTTCTTGCCCATTGTTCACTTTTTCCAAGAATTTCTCCAATTTCTTTAAAGGTAAAATCGCTTTTTATCTTTAAATAAATCACTTCTCTAGTATTGATATCTAATATATGTATCTTTTTGTAAAGGTTTAAAATACATTCTTTAGAAATTATGTCTTCCTCTAAGTCAGATTCTACCAATAAAGTTTCAATTAAGTTGTCAAATTGTACAAATTCATACTTTTTATTTTTTTTTAGAAAATCACGCCACTTATTTTTAGCAATTTCGCATAACCATGTACTTAGACTTTCTTCTTTTTTTAAACTATTTATCTTCTTTATCGCAGAATAAAAAGTTTCTTGAGTTAGTTCTTCAGATATTTCACAATTATTAGTTAATTTATACAAATAGTTATATATATATCTAGAATATTTTATATATATCTCTTCCATGTTATCCTCCTCTATTATTTTAGACGACTAGATTCGTATAAATGTTACAAAAAAAATCTTTTTTTTATTCCAATATGTTATTTTTAGTTATCTTTAGGTATTTTTTGGTATTTTTTATTTATATTTTAAATTTTAGGCTTATACTGGGTTATATAGTTTTATACTATTTTATATAGCAAAAGTCAAACTTTTGCTACTTATATAGAATTGAATCAATATCTTTTTTACAACAATGGAGGTAATCTTTATGAAAAAATTAAGATTGATCAGTCTATTTTCATTAGCATTAGTTTTTTGTTTCACATTAACCGCATCAGTTTCTGCATTAGACACTACTTATTCATTGGAAAATGAATCTACTTCAAATGTCAAATTATATACGTTTGAAGTATCTAATGCTAGTGCAACACTGATTTCAAGAAGTAGTGTCAGTGGTTATAATCAGAAAACTCTTACTAGTGGTGGCTCCAATAATGGTATATTTATTAATTGTAACGGCTCTGGACGTGGTGGAATGGGAATTACTATTGAAACCTCATGCTCACAAGGAACCTATACCATTGATTATGTTGGTAACTCCAGTATTGGTTATGCTTCTGCTATCAGTGGACAAATCAAGACCAATGACCATGTTGAATATAATAATCTTACTCAGAGTGATCTAAGTGAATATTATATTGCATTTGATATTCCAGATGGAGTTTCAATGTTTGTTAAAGTATGGATTTATGGCTAATATTCATAACTCCTACATTATCATTAACTAATTAGTTTTAGATTCAATTCTATATAACAATCACTTTAATACAATGGTTGTTCGAGATATTTTCAAAACATATCTCAACCAAAAAATCCAACTTCACAAAGGTTGGATTTTTGGGCGTAAAATACTATAAAATTTTTATTTTTAACTACTTTAATAAACTGTTAAATTTTTTCAATACTTTTTGCTGCTTCTCTGCCAGCCCTAGCAGCCCATGCAACAGTTGATTTATTTCCTATTAAGTCTCCACCGGCAAATACATTTTTCTTTGAAGTTTCAAAGTTTTCGTTTACTTTTATATATCCGTTTTTAGTAGTTTCTAGTCCTAAATTAGAAACTACATCTGTATCTACTGAAGAACCAGTTGCCATAATAACATAATCAACTTTAATTTCATAATTACTATTTGGAATATTAACTGGAATTTCTCTTGACTCTCCTTCTTTTTTCACAAGCTTAGTTTTTATACATTCTATTTTCTCTACACTATCGTTCCCAATAATTTTAACAATATTGTTTTGAAATAAAAACTCTATTCCTTCTTCTTTAGCAAATTCAATCTCTTTTACTTCTGCTGGCATTTGTTTTTCTGATCTTCTATAAATAACTATTACTTTTTTTGCTCCCATTTTCTTTACAGTTCTTGCCACATCCATTGCAACATTTCCGTCCACCAATAATTGCAACTGTTTTCTCAATGTAATTTGGATGCTTTTGTGTTTCAAGTAATGAATTTCCTCCAAACACTCCTTTTAAATCTTCACCATCAATTTGCATTTTCATTGGAATATTAGCACCTATTCCAAGAAAAACTGCGTCAAAATCCTTTTCTAAATTTTCTAACAAAAGGGTTTTTCCAAGTTCTTTATTATATTTAACTTCGATTCCTAAAGACAAAATAGTTTCAATTACATTATCTAATAAATCCTTATCTAATCTGAAATCTGGAATGCCATATCTTAATAATCCACCTAATTTAGAATGTTTTTCATAAATTGTAACACTAGCACCTTTTCTGGCCAAAAAAGCTGCACATGTAAGTCCAGCAGGTCCACTTCCAACAACAGCTACCTTTTTACCACTACAGCTTTTTTCTAGACTTTCCATACAAAACTTATCTTTTAATGCTAAATCTCCAATAAAAGCTTCTAACTCACCAATACTTACAGGAGAAGATTTTATTCCTCTAACACAAGAACCCATACATTGACTCATATGTGGACATATTCTACCACATATTGATTCTAAAACTGTAGTTCTACTAAGTATTTTATAAGCCTTTTCATATTCTTCTTTTTTTATACATTGTATAAAGCTTGGTATGTCGTTTTCCATTGGACATCCTTTTTTGCATGGTTTAACTTTACAATTTAAACAAAATTGTGCTTTTTCAATTATATCTTCCATAGAAATTCCTCATTTTCTTTATTTAATCTTGATTAATTTTAATATCTATTACTAATAATGTCAACGATGCTTATATAATAAAAACGTATTTATTAGCAAATATAAGTAAGTTAGATTTTTCAAACTTTAGTAACTATTATATTATAATAATTCCATTGATTTTATCATATCCTTATATTATAATAAAAACAAATCACAAAGGGAGAAAAAATTAATGGATATAGAGAAACAATTAAAGATGTCACGGAATAGAAATAATTTCTGAACTTGATGTAGAAAGTAAACAATCAATTGCTAAATACATAGCATCTAGAATATGTACAACATTTCCAAAACTTCGTTTAGAACATGAAGACCTATTTAACGAAATAATAGCTATGCCAATGTTTATAGCCAATATGCCTACTGGTCTTGCAGAAGCATGCTACTTTTATGAAAACTCTGGTATATATTTTAGAGATGGCATGGGACTAAATGACCTTAAAAAATTTGCAGTACATGAAGTAATTCATCATATTCAAGAAGTAAAAAATGAGAAAAATGAACTTGTACAAATGGGGCTCTCAAATTATAAAAACGGCAAAGGCACTTGTATAGCATTAAATGAAGCCGCTGTTCAGATTGTTAGTTCTTGTGTATTAGAAACAAAACTTGAAACCGTAAAATATTATGGAATAGAATTTTCAACAATTAGTCCAGATTGTTACCCTCTTATATGCAATTTGTTAAGTCAAATGTGTTATATAGTCGGAGAAGACTTACTTTATGACAGCGTTTTCTATAGTACTGATAAATTTAAAAACAAATTCATTGAACTTTGTGGTAAAAATTCATTTAATATTATTAAAAAAAATTTTGATTTATTATTGCAATTAGAAGAAAAAATAATTATTTTAAATAATAAATTTGAAGATGAAAACTGTCCAAGTAAAAAAGCTATAAAATATCAATCAATAATAAATATATACAAAAATAAAATAAAAGATATTTTCTTGCATACACAAAAAATAATTTTTACCTCCTACTTTGACAACCAATTTTTAAGATTACAGTCTGACTCAGATATCGAAGTTTATAAGACTAAATTCACAATTTATAAAGATTTAATAGGCATAACAGACACATATTCAGACTTTAGCAACTATTATAAACAAAAACTAAATGATATAGAACAAATGCATACACAAATTTTAAGTAGAAAATTTCCAGCCAAGAAAACTCAAAATAAACTAGTACTCTTTTTGCAATCATTATTTAATAAATTTCGTATACATTTAAAATAAAAAGCGAAAACTAAAAACTTTCTATATATCTATTAATATTTGAGATTTTAGAATTTTTTAGTTTTCATTTTTCATTTTATACTAATGTCTTCTATAACCAATACATAAAAATCTTATTTTAATTATAAGATACTTCTTCTGTTTTTGATTTTGTTCTTGAACGTTTCTTTTTTAAAACACTTTTTGCAATTGTCAAATCACCTTCATAACTTACACACTCGTTTTTTATCTTAATATAGTGTTCTCCTCCTTTAGCTAAAAGAACAACTACATCACCTTTTTTAGCATTCATAATTGCTTTTTGAACAGCTTCTTTTCTGTCTACTATAATTTCATATTTATCTTTTTTAGTTATATATTGTGCAATATCATTACATATATCTTGAACATTTTCAAATTGAGGATCATTTGCAGTTAAATATATATAATCTGAATTATCTCCTACGATTTTCCCAAACTCTTTTCTTCTGTTAAAAGCCTTGCCTCCAACAATTCCTCCAACAGAAATAATTTTTCTATTTGGATAATCCATTTTTATAGATTCATATAACTTAGAAAAACTATATCCATTGTGTGCATAATCTACGATTACTGTGATTCCTTTTTGCTCATATATATTCATTCTTCCAAGTATCTCTGTATTTGATAAAGCTTTTCTTATACTTTCATCATCCACATTTAATAATTTTGCAATTACAATTGCAGCAAGTGCATTTTCAATATTAAATCTTCCTGCCATTTTAATTTTAAACTCACTACTGTAGCCCTGTTTTTTATTTATTACCTTAAATTTAAATCCTGTTTTTTCTTTTTCAATATCTGTTACATAGTAGTCTGCACTTTCATCTGTTCCATAATAAATTATATTTTTATCACTAATTTTTGATAAAATTGTATCTAAGCAGTCAGTATTTTTATTAATTACTACTGTTTTGCAATGTTTTAAAAATTCTATTTTACAATTTAAATAATCTTCAAATGTTGGATGTTCAATTTGGCTTATATGATCTTCTGCAATATTAGTAAAAATTCCATAGTCAAATTCTACTCCATATAATCTATTTCTTTTATAACTTTGAGAAGAAACTTCCATTACTGCATATTTTAAATTACTCTCTTTTATTTCGTAAAACATCTTATGTAGGTCCAAACTTTCTGGTGTTGTTAAATGAGCTTCTTCATTTCTTTTTCCAGTATTAACATTAATACTCGATATTGTTCCAACTTCTCTATTTAAAAATGTCTCTAAAATATTTTTTAAAAAATACGTTGTTGTAGTTTTTCCTTTAGTTCCAGTAATTCCAATTAATTCTAGGCTTTTAGCTGGATATCCATAAAACCTTGCAGCAATAATTGCCATTGCTTTTAAAATATCGGTTACTATAAAATAAGAAGCTTCATATTTTTCATATTGAATTTCTGAAATATATGCAACAGCACCACATTTAATTGCATCTCCTAAATATTCCGGCTTATAATTTTGACCTTTACAGAAAAATAGAGATTGTTTTTCTACACTTCTAGAATCGCAAGATATTGATTCTATTTTTTGATCATTAATTATTTTACTGCTTTTTAATAAATTATTACTTTCTAATATATCTTTAATTTCTTTTAAACTTAATTCTTCCATTATTAAAAATTTCCTTTCTCTTATGACATAAAAATTACCATATGTTCTAACACTATAATTCTACTTTCTACTGTTATTATGTACTAAAATTTTTTTCATTTCTTTTCATATAAAAAATAATGCATAAGTGCAACAGTACTACTTGCTGTAATAATTTCATTATTGTCTAACATTGTTTTCACTTCATCTAATGGTAACTCAACTACATTAATATCTTCGTCTTCATCTAAATGTCTTTTGGTTTTTACTAAATCTGTTGCCAAAAATATAGTAATTTTTTCACTGGTATAACCTACAGATGGATAAACTTCTCTTAATTTTTTTACTTTTTTGGCCCTATATCCTGTTTCTTCTTCTAATTCTCTTATTGCACCATTTTTAGCATCTTCCCCTTTTTCAATTTGTCCTGCTGGAAGGGCTAAAATTACTTTATTAATTGGTGTTCTCGCTTCTTGCACCATTATAACTTTATTTTCATTTGTTATTGCTAAAATAACTGATGCATCTCCTGCTAAAACATGTTCTCTATAAATTTTTTTATCATCTGCTAGATATGTTAATTCTTCTACAGTAACTCTTCTTCCTTTATAAGCTACTTTCTTTTCTAGTAACGAATATGTTAAGTTTTTAAAATATGGATTTTCCAATTTTCTTCATCTCCTTTTATATTACAAGGTTACTTTCTATAGCTTTTTGTTTTACTTCTTTAAGGTCAAGCCAAAATTCAATTTTTTTATTTTCATCTCTTAAAAGTGCTGCTGGATGCCATGTTGGCATATAAAAAATTCCTTTTTTTTCTACCCATTTTCCTCTAGTTGCTGTTATTCCCATTTCTTTTCCCAATATATTTTTTAATGCTGTACTTCCCAATAAAACAATAATTTTGGGTTTAATTAAAATCACTTGGTTTCTTAAATAATTCAAACAACATGCCGCTTCATCTTCTTCTGGAACACGATTTGCAGGAGGTCTACATTTTACAACATTCGCAATATAAACATTTTCTCTATTTATTCCTAATCCTTCAAATGCTTTATTCATAAGTTGTCCGAGCTTTACCAACAAATGGAAGTGCTTTCATATCTTCATCAGCACCAGGTCCCTCACCAATAAACATTACATCAGCATTTTTATTACCTTGTCCAAAAACTATATTAGTTCTATTTATACTTAATTTACATTTCTTGCAATCTCTAATTGATTCTTCTAATTTCTCCCAATTGTCGTACATTTATTCCTCCTAAAAATTACTAAATCAAACTAATCAATGCTGTATTTCTTCCAGCTAACTCTTTTTCTGCTCTGTATGAGTGGATAAACTTATTTTGACAAACACTACAAATTCCACTATCTATAATATTTTCGTCTTTTAGTCCTAATTCTTTCATCATTGTTATATTGGCTAATACAGTATCAATAAAATACTTCTGTTTTCCTTGTTTTATTTCTCCTAAATGAAAAATATTTATATTTCCAAAGGCATCTTTAAATAAATTTTTCACATCTTCATCTACTTCAAAATGACAACTTCTAATAGTTGGACCAATACAACAAATAATATCTTCTGGCTTACATTTATAATCATTAATCATTTTTTGACATGCAATTTTTCCAATTTTACTTACAGTCCCTTTCCATCCAGAATGAACATTTCCTATAACATTTTTAACTGGATCATAAAGCAGAATTGGTGTGCAATCAGCAAAAACTAAAGATAATATTTCCTCTTTTTGGTCTGTAATTAATCCATCAACATTTTGTAAGTTATCTATAAAAATTCCTTTTTCATTATATATATTTTTAACACAATTTGTATGTGTTTGCAATGGTCTTACTATATTATTACTATCTAATTTTAGTTTTTCTGATATTTTTTTATAATTCTCTGAAAACATTTTTTTATTATCATAGTAATTTAAAATACCTCCAAAGTCTAGTGGCTTTAATGTAAAACAATGTACTACCTTTTCTTTATATTGTAATAATTTTTTAAATTGTAAATATTCAATTTCACCGCTTTTTTGGTGAATTACATTTTCGTTAGATAAATCTTGCATAAATCCTCCTAAATATTAAAAATTAAATTATATACTTTCTTGGAATTCTATTTTGCACTCCACATAAAATTTCGTAATTTATAGTACCACAAACATCTGCAATATCCTCTATTTTAATCTTATCATTATCCCATAAAATAACTTCATCACCTATCTTAGCATCTGGAATGTCTGTTATATCTACCATAAAATTGTCCATGCAAATATTTCCTATAATTGGTGCAAGCTTACCGTGAATAATAACATTTCCTTTATTTGAAAGGCTTCTTCCAACTCCATCTGCATATCCAATTGGTATAGTTGCAACTTTGGTTTTCTTACTTGTTATATATGTTCTTCCATAACTAATAGGCTCGCCTTTTTCTACATCTTTTATAAAAACTATGCTAGATTTTAATTTTGTAGTTGGTTTCAAATCTATAATATCCTTCATATTTTCATTTGGTAAATATCCATAAATAATAATACCTGGTCTTACCATATTATAATGTGCTTCTGGATATTTTAATATTCCTCCACTTGCTGAAATATGATAATATTTAAATTTAAAGCCACTTTCTACTAATTGTTTTCTAACAGTTTCAAATTTACTTATTTGCTGTTTTGTAAAATCTGTACTACTATCAGCTGAAGATAGATGAGTATAAATTCCTTCTATTTCTAAATTTGTTAATTTACTAGTTATATTCTTTACAAACGAAAGTACTTCTTGTATTTTCAGTCCAACTCTTCCCATTCCAGTATCAATTTCTATATGAATTTTAGTAATAACCCCTTTTTTCTTTGAATACTCATTGATTTTTTCTGCTATTTTGAATACAGAAACTCCCGCAGTTAAGCCATAATCTACAATTTGTTCTGTTTCATCTTCAAGTAGCTCATTTAGTACTATTATATCCATATTAAATTTGGCTTTTCTTAGTTTTATAGCTTCATCCACAATCGCAACAGCAACTTTACTTATCTTTTCTTTTTCTAGAATATTTTTTAATTTTTCTGCTCCGAGCCCATATGCATTTGCTTTTATAACAGGCATCACAGTAACATTATCACCAACAAATTTTTTTATCTGTTGTATATTGTATGAAACATTATTTAAATTTACTTCTAAAAAACTATTTCTCATATGTTCCTCTTTTCTACTCATTTTTAGACTGCTTTATCCTACAACTTAATTTTATTTACAATAATTAATATATCTTATTTTTAATAAATTTATATTTATTATTTTTCCATAGAATTAACATCATTTTTAATCTTTTCTAATAAAAACTCCTTATCATAATTACCTATGTACCTATATTCATTCTTACATCCGCTTCTATTAAAATTACAAACGGTTTTATATTCACAATACTGGCAAGGAGTTTGCTTGTTTCTTAAATTATAATATGGCTTAAGAGAAATATTACCACTTAATATTTCTTCTGAAATCTGTTTAATTATTTTGTTCATATATTTTTGTAAATATTCAAATTGTGTTTTTGTAACAGCATTTGATCTAGAAGAACTTAAATTTCCTTCTTTATCTAAATATGCCGGAATTCTGGTTGAAGCACCAGCTTCAAGCTCTTTGTCCATACTTTTAACAACTTCTGCATCAGCCAAAATTAAACCCTGCATTTTAAACTTTTTTCTAATTTCCTTTTCTATTTCTTCTTCTGTCATATTTTTGCTAGCTTTTATAACTGGATCAATTAAATTAAAATATAAAACACCTGCTGGATCAAAATTTTCTTTTTGACAACTTGCATCTAAATATGTTAATAATTGAATTTGAAGTCCTTCATAAACTTCATTTAAGTCTATATTTTTTGTAGAAGATTTATAATCAATAATTCTAATATAATTCTTACCATTTAGCTTAGCAATATCAATTCTATCAATTTTTCCTGTAATTTTCACTTTTTTCCCATTATCTAATAAAACATTAATAGGTGGATATTTTTTTCCCTCTTTAAACTCTATTTCATTTCCAAGGACATCAAAATTACTATATTTTAAGCTCTCGATTATATACCACATTGATTTAGTTATTACTCTTTTTAATCTTTGAGCTAATACCTTATATTTAGGAGTACTTGAAAAAATATAATTTCTATTTAAATGTAATTTTTCATTTATAATTTCTTCCAAAATATTTTTCATTTCATCAAATTCTATTTTCTTAATATTAATATCTCTAGCATCTATTGTATTAAAGAATTCATCTATTACATCATGCATAAATGATCCAGTATCTATTGCATTTACCTGTAAACTCTTAGTTTCTTTTATTTTTAAACCATATTTTAAATAATAAGAAAATGGGCACGCTCTATATTGCTCTAACCTTGATACACTTGAATTTAAAACTCTTCCGTATAAATCATCTATTACTTTATCATTTATTTGTTTTGGGTTATTTGTGAAATAAATTCCATTTAATGCATTTTCTAATTTATCTTTCCATAAATTGTTTTTGCTAAAGTAATCATATAATAAAAACCATTTATTCTCAATCTCTATTCCATCCTTAAAATCTCTTAATTTTGTTAATAACTCTTCAAATGTAGTATTTTCATTTAGCACCTCTGATTTTCTTTCGATAATATCACTTTCCATAGAAATTTTAGGAAACATCTTTTTTATTTTACTAATAAAAATTGATGACCTTAAAGATTTACCTTCTGAATCTGACGATGCATAAGATAAATAAAGTTTGTCTTCTGCTGTTGTAAATGCTTTATAAATATTGAAATTTTCTTCATATAAATTTTCCAGTGTACCTTTAGCAAGCTCTATTTTCTGTTCTTTAAAGTACTCTCTATCTTTATCATTGAAAAAACCTTCATCTTTATTTACACTTGGGAATACTCCGATCATTCAACCCAATCATAAAAATGGCTTTTACTTTATGTGTTTTAGAACGTTCTACATCTCCTATAATTACTTGATCTTGTGATGCAGGTATTTTTCCAAGCCCACTATTTTTAAAACCAATTTTCATAATTTGTTTATATTGTTCAAATGTAACTTTATCTCCTCCAAAAATTAAAACAATTTCATCTAAAACTGAAACCAAAACCTTCCAACTAGTTTCATACTCCATTGCTATTTCAGTCATATTATTTTCAGCAAGTCTTTCTATTTTATTTTCTATTTTTTTATCTATCTCCATTTTTATAAGGAAATCATATAAACATTTTGTTATAGTCGTTACATCTTTTGATTTATTTATTTCATTTTTTAATTCCATTAATGGGTTTACAATTGTATTTTTAAGTTCATTTATTCTTTTTAAGTCATCTGTTTTTTTTGTATCATCTGTATAATTCCAGTCAGGACCATACCATTTATTTTGTTTAATTCCCCATCTTAAACAATAATTCTCTAATTTGTAAATTTCCTGCTCGTCAATATCTAATAAGCCTGTTTTTATATAATTAAATACAGATTCATGTGACCAATTTTTTGAGAAAATCTCTAATATTGAAAGAATATATTGGATTAAAATATTATTATTTAAGTCCTTTTTTTCATCAATGAAAATAGGTATATCATACTTATGAAAAATTGCTTTGCATAAATTAGAGTATGTATCTAAATTTTTTGTAATTATAGAAATATCTTTGTATCTATATTTTTCATTACGAACCAATTTTACAATTTGAATTGCAAGATGCTCTATTTCAGAATATGGATTATTGGCTAAAAAAAGTTTTACGTTTTCTACATCTTTTTCATATTTTTTAAGAGGAATATTATATAAACTCTCTTCTATATGTTTAAGTTCTTCCGCCTTAAATCTGGCGTTTTTACTATCAATTTTAATTTCATTTTCAATTTTAATCTTTTCATCTTTTGCAAGGTTTATTATTTTTTGCGCTGTTTGTTTATTTGAATAAAAAATATCTGTATCAGGATTTTTTATTTCTTCTAAATTATCTGCACATATTGTTATACTTACCATTTTTGCCACTTTTAGAAGTTTTCTTATAATATCATATTCTTGTTTTGTAAAACCTACAAATTCATCTATATAAATAAGAGAATTATTAAATTCTTCTGTTTCATCAATTTTATTAGCTAACATGCTTAATCTATCTGTTTCATCAATAAACTTATCTATAATTCTATTTTGAAACTCATCGTATACTAAAAACATATCCTCCATTTTACATTTAAGATATTTATTTTTCGCATTATTTTTTGCTTCTTCTAATTCTTCAACTGAAACTCCATGTTTTTTTAATTCAGTTATTTGAGTTCCAATCATATCAATATTTTCATCAGATTTACCTAGATACTTTAGTTTTCTTTTATTTTTAGATAAAATATCATAAATTAGCATTGCTCTTCCACATTTTGATAGGTCTGTTTTGTTAATTCCTCCAATTTCCTTAAGCACTCTGTATGCCATACGGTTAAAAGTAAGAACCTCAGCATTTATTACAGCACCTGTGCCAATTGCATCCATTAATTTTTTTTCTGCTGTAAAAGAAAATTGTTCTGGAGTAATAATATAAATTTTACTCTTTTCATTAATTTTATCTTTTATCTCATTATATAAAAAACTACTTTTTCCTTTTCCTGCTCTTCCATAAACTAATCGTAAACTCATATATTCTTATCTCCTCAAAATCTCATACTTTAAATAATAAGAAGCTTAAATATATTAAAGGTTTTGAAATTAAAAACTTTAATTTTTATGCTTCTCGTTTCCAATAAAATAAATATTGCTGTGCAAGTCCAGCTAAATCTCCATATTTTTCTTTAGCTAAATTTAAAACTTCTTTTTTATTTACTTTATTTTCATCTTCCATCTTTATATACAAGTCATTCATTACTCTTCTTACCCATACATCAACTGGAAAAACTTCTAATCTTTTTAATTCAGAAAATAATAAAATACAATCTGCAACCTTAGGTCCAACCCCTGGAAGAGTAAGAAGAATTTCTCTTGCTTCTTCAGTTTTCTTGCACATAAGCTTACTTAAATCGACCTGATTTGAAACAACAATTTGTGTCGTTTCAAATACTCTTTTATCTCTAAATCCTAATCCTAAAGTTCTTAAGTCATGGACACTTGCCTTTGATAATTGCTTTGGTGTTGGGAATGAATAATATTCCTCATTATTCCAAATAATTTTGTCTCCGTATTTTTGGCATATCTTTTTTATTATTCCTTTAATTCTCGGTATATTATTATTAGCCGAAATAATAAAAGATATAGTAGTTTCCCATAAATCTTGATTAAGAATACGTATTCCTTCTCCATATGTAATACTTTTTTTTACATCTTTGTCTACATTTTTTAATAATTCTTTAATTTTTTGATAATCTCTATTTAAATCAAAATACTTATTTACAATATCTTCTAAACTTTCATTGCTTATGCCATTAATTACAATATCATTACCAATTTTTTTCACATTTAATACACTTTTGTTTACAACACCTGTATAACTATCATCTATATTTTTATCCCATCTAAAACATTGTCCACATTCAAAAATATGTTTCGGTTCAAATGAATTTACATTTTTTAAAATAACTTCTTGCTCTTTCATTTTTTCACATCCGTTCATACAAATACCTAAATTTATTCTTACTAATTTTTTCTTCTTTATCAATTTTACCATATAAATATTTAAAAATAAAGTTAACAAGGAATTTTCTAAAAGTTTATAGAAAAGTTTCATTTGACATATAATAACTTAAGTTATTCTAGTGTGAGGTCACTTGAATAGCATGAACTAAGTTGGTAGCAACATTTGGTTCTATTTTTTTATTTAAAAAATAGAAGTGCAGTATCAATACACTTCTATCAACTATTCTAGTCTTATTTGTTCTCCGAAATACTTGAAGTTCTAATGGTGCCATCGAAGTAGTTATTTACAAACATTCTTATTATGGTTCAAGCATAACTTCTTTTATAGATATATTCTTTATCTTTCGAGAATATATATACATAACTAATTCATAAAATACTATAAAGCACACAAGTGATACAAACATCATAGGAATATCAAACTTATATTCGGGAACACCCTCAAAGTCTTTAAATACAATATCTATCATTATTCTTAAAAGTCCATATTGATAAAACGTTCCTATGATAAATCCAATATATGATAAAGGTCTATATATATCTATAATTGATTTTGAACATTCCTTTTGTGAATATCCAAACACCTTCATCATAGCAATATTTTTTTTATTTCCATTAATAACTGTTATTATTGCAAGTATTAGTGTTGTGCATGCTAATAACAGCCCTATGATTAATACCATTACTCCCATCAATGAACTAGCTAGATCTTTCATACTAGAAGACATTTGTGTCATAGCTGAAAAACAAAATGATGAAAATATAATAAAAAATGCTAATGTTTTCTTCCTTAATGTAACTTTTTTTAATTCTTTCAAATATGAATTATCATTGTTCTTTTCTTTATATTTTCTTTCTTTCTTTGATATATACAACTTGTCTTCTAATAAATCTAATGTCGGTCTTTTTAAACTATGATTAGCATATAATATTGCTATTAGTGAAAAGAGCAATGTAGGCAATACGATAAGACATACTAATAATAAAGGATGAAAATTAAATGTTACCTCAGGTATAATATTATCCTTGTTTTGTGTAATATAAAACGAAGGTATTATAATATGAGCCCCTAAATACCCAATTAATGCTCCAAATAAGGTACTCAAACCAAATAACCAGAAATCTAAAGCAATTCTCATATTAGGATATCCAAGTGCTTTTAAAATTCCTAATTCTTTTTTATGCGTATCGATATAATTTTTAATATAAAATATAATCATTACAAATGATGTTAATAATAGACATCCACCTGATACAGAACTAATCACTATTGAAGTTCTTACTTGTGCATCGTAAAATACTTGCACTTGTTCATTTACAATTTGATCTTTAATATTTACAATGTCCATATTATAACTTAAAAAAAGCGTAGCAACAAATACCCCACATGCAATCATAACGGATATTGCAATCAATTTAGTTGTATCTTTCAAATTTACAATCATATTATCACCATCCTATCTCATAAGCTGTTTTCTTTGAGGTGTTAGAATATTCCTTCAAAACCTTACCACTATTCATTGTTATAACAGTATCTGCCATCTCAGCGATATTTTGATTATGCGTAACCATTACAATAGTGATGCCATATTCATTGTGTAATTTTGAAATATAATCTAAAACTTGACGTCCCGTTGTTTCATCTAAGGCTCCTGTTGGTTCATCTAAAAAAAGTACTTTAGGTTTCTTTGCAAGAGCCCTTGCAATAGAAACTCTTTGCTGTTCTCCTCCAGATAGTTGACTTGGATACTTATTTATTTTTTCTTTTAATCCCACTGCATCTATAACGGATTTATACTCTTTATTGTTTACCAGATCAGCTCCCATTCTAACATTTTTATCTACGTTCATATTTGGTAAAAGATAATACTGTTGAAAAACAAATCCTATATTCTCTCTTCTAAATGCAGTACGCTTATTCTCGTCCAATTTTGTTATATCAGTATCATTATACAAAATGCTCCCCTCATCAGCCTGTTCCAATCCTGATACTACATTTAAAAGTGTAGATTTTCCTGAGCCAGAAGCTCCTAAAATCACAGTAAAAGCATGTTCTTCAATTGATAAGCTTATTCCCTTTAATATTTGTACTCTATTCTCTCCAATGCCATACGATTTTTTTATATCTTTAATTTCTATCATTCTAATTTTCCCCCATTTCTTTTAGATTTTCTAAAATGCTCTTAAATACTTCTGTTAACATATTGTTTATTTCTTTGTCAGTAAAAGTACACATTTTAGTTGCACAAAGTGAAGCTATTCCATGAGTATATACCCATAAATGATAATAAAGCTTTATCGATTTTTCTCTATTTAGTTTATACTGTTCTTCTATAGATAATATAATCTTTTCATAATTATTTTCTATTTTGGGTAAAATTCTTGTAAACTCAGTCTCTTCTTGCTCCTTCATAAAAAGAAGTTGAAAAAGTTTAGGTTCAACTACTGAAAATTTTATATATTGTTCTCCTACACATTTAAAATATATCTTATCTTTATCATCCCTTTTAAGTGCTTCTTCAACATAACTATCATATAATTTTCTAGCTACAATCTTAACTTCTTTTTGTAATTCTTTCATTGAATCAAAAATAGTAAATATAGGGCGCGTTGAACTTTTTAGATTTTTCCCAATATTCCTTGCAGTAAGTGAATCCCATCCACTTTTCCTTACTATATTTAATGAAACATCTAGAATTTCTTTCTTAGTAAACTTCGCTTTCTGTGGCATAATTATCTCCTTTTTTTGCAACATGTGTTTTAAAACATCTGTTGCAAATTATACCCCAAAAAATTATAAATGTCAATTTATAAAATCCACATTATTCTCTGACTAGACATTCTCTGATAAAAATTTGAGCAGTTCTAAATTAGAGCCTTTATCTTACATTCTTTTTATTAACTTCTCTCGACAATAAAAAAGAACAAATATCTATTGCGACTTAGATAAATGTTCAAAAGAATATATTTCAAAACATTTTTTAAACTTCCTTTAGCAAATTGAAAAGTGTTAGAAAAATCTGCTTTTTTATAAATTAAAACCTCAAGCTAATCTTTCGAAACACTTGAGGTTCTATTGGTACCATCGACATAGATATTTATATGTTTAGATAAAATTAAAAGAACAATATTTTCAGTAACTATTACTCTTTAATCATCTCTATTAATTGTGATTTATCTTTATACCCATATAATCATTATTAATAAAACAATTCCCATTACAATAAATAAATATCCCATAATCTTACTCATTTTTCTAAACGCTTTTTCACTTTTAGGCATTGGATGAAATGTTGTTTTCCCCATCTCATAGCTCATTTTAGGAATATAATTTCCTATAACCATAAATAATATTCCTAATATTAAACATATGCTTTTTCCAACATATACTGTACTTCCTAGTGGTGCTTCTACCATAATCACATATATCAATACTGTAACAACAGGAATAAACCATTCCATTATTTTTAATATTTTAGGTTTTTCTTCATTTTCTAATTTATTTAACTTTATATTAACAACAATAAAGCATATCGCTTGAACAATAGCCATAATTAGTGGTATTCCAAATAATGCGAAATTTTTATGTGCATAATTATCTGGCACATCATTTATTGTAAAATGAATTGGCATTTGTTCTGGTAGTTTATTATAAAGTATAGCACCAAGAAGCATTGGTAATAGACATATAATTACAGTTAAAATTAGTGTTTTTCTATTTTTCTTTTCCATTTTTATTTCCTCCCAGCTTATAAATCCATACTAAAACATCTTCAAATACAGAACTATTTAGCTCATAAAATATAAAGTTCTTTTGTTTCGTTTCAGTTATTAGATTTGCTTTTTTTAAGTTCGATAAATGATAGGATACTGTTGCTCCTGTTAAATTGAAACTACTTGATATTTCTCCTGCTGTTTTTCTTCCATCTTTTAATAATTCAAGTATTTCTCTTCTCACAGGGTCACTAATTGCTTTTAATGTTTCTGACATTCCCAAAATAATCACCTCGCTCAAAGTATTTCGATATATATCTAAATAGATTATAATGTTTTATAAATCAAAAGTCAATAACTATTTTGATTTTTTTCTAAATAGTTGAGTAAAATACAGATTAGTTATGTTGCAAACTAATCTAAAACTTGTAATTTGAATTACTTTATATCAAAATTTTCTGTTTTTAAATCGCAATAATATCTACCACTTGTTGCAGTAAATTTTAAAACACAATAATCTGGATCCGTTATACCTTTTTTATAAAATATTGTATCTCCCTTTTTCCAAATCATATTTTTAGTTTCTTGATCTGTTAGAACTTTCATTTTCCCTTTTAGCATAACACCAACATATTTGATTAATCCTTTGTGATAAAAGTAGATACTAGCATTTGGATTATCCTTATAATGACTAACCCTCATAGATGAAGTGTTCGTAGAAAAGTAAAATTCTTTTAGTTTTATCCTTTTTCTAGGTTTTAGCATTGCTTTTACATTAGGATAGTTTTCATCATCAATAGAACATATAAAACTAACTTTTTGTTTATCAATGAATTTCTCAATTTTCCTTAAATCCATAATACTTCATCTCACTTTCAAATTATTATTTATTTGATTTTATTCTTTTCTAATTACAATGGTAACCTCAAAAATATTATTATCTTTTACTTGAGCAAAAATATCTCCATTCATTTTATGCATTAATTGTTTGCAAATATATAAGCCCAGTCCGCTTCCTTCTTGTTTTTTAGAATTACTCCCTCTATAAAAAGAATCAAAAATGTGTGGCAAATCTTCTTGTTTTAATCCATAGCCAGTATTAAATATAGATACCAATTTACAATTTTCTTCCTCGGAAAAATCAATTTTAATCTCTTTTCCATCCCCATATTTTATGGCATTTTCTATAACATTTTGTATTACTTCTATTATTCTATCTTTATCTCCTTTTAATAAACAATTACTATATTCTTCAACTGAAAATACTGTATGGATTGTTTCTAATTTGTCTGTATAATATGTTTTAATTTTTTCTACCACTTCACTTAAATAAAAATCTGCATTGTTTACTGGTAAATCCATAAAGTCTTCTCTTGAATTCTTTACTATTTCATTTACGTAGTGTTCAATTTCATCCGTATTTTTCAAAATACCCTCTATTACTTCTTTTCTCTTTCCTTCCGTTTCATATAAATTTTCCTTTAGTGCTTTAGAGTATAGCTTAATTGCCGATAATGGGTTTTTTATATCATGTGATAGAGATAATATTAATGTCTTCTTTTCTTTTTGGTATTTTATTTCTCTTTTTTTATTATCTTCTAAATTTTCTCTAAGCATGTCCATTCCCCAAGTGAATTTTCCAAAATATTTATTTTTTTGCTCTTTTATTGGAATGCTTAAATTACCTTTTGCAAGTTCATAAGGCATTTCTTTTATATCTGAAAATGGTTTTATTATCTTTTTATTAATATACATATATGTAATTATTGATAATACTACAACCACTGTTAAAGAAGTGTTTATTAATACTATATTAAAATTATCTTTATTTGGGTTACGGTCTATTTTATATACTATTTGACCAATGTTTTCTTCACGTGATATTTGTGTTTCATCATTATTAATATTTTTTATATAAATAAAATTTGTAATTGCTATTATTAATATATCTAAAATGATAACTACTATAATAAATTTCCTAAATTTTTTCATTCGAATCTATACCCCACTCCCCAAACGGTAATTATATGTTTTGGTTCTTTTGGGTTTTCTTCTATTTTTTCTCTAAGCCACTTTATATGTACTGTTAGAGATTGAAGCTCTGTATCGCTATCACTTCCCCAAATCGTATTAAACAAATATTCTTTTTTTAATGTTGTATTTTTATTTTTCATTAATATTTTTAATAATTCACATTCTTTTGTTGTTAATTCATATTCTTTTTTACAAACTGTTAATATTTGTTTTACAGTATTTAATATCAAATCTCCTTCAACTATTTTTTCTATGTCATATCTTCTTTTAAAAATCCCTTTTATTTTTGCTAACAAAATATCTATATCAATTGGTTTTTCTATATAATCATCTGCTCCTAATATTATTCCATTTAATTTATCTTCTTTATCTGTTTTAGCACTTAAAATAAAAATTGGCGTATTTGAATTTTCTCTTATTTTAGAACAAACATTAAACCCATCCATTTCTGGCATCATTATATCAAGTAAGATTAGCCTTGCTCCGTATTTTTCAAACAAGCTCAAGGCTTTTTCTCCATTATCTGCCACACTAACTATATAATTTTCTTTTGTTAAGAAATCTTTTAAAAGTGTAGCAATTTCTTTGTTATCTTCAACAATTAAAATATCTATCATTTAAATCTCTTCCCTCTTAGGCATAATTTTACTATAAAAAAGCTAAGAAAGCAAGATTTCTCTTGCTTTTCATTTTTACCATCCAAGTTTCATAAGCCAATTATTTAATTCTCTTTCTCTTTCCAATTCTTCTTTTTCTGAAGAGGTATTTTGCAATTTATATTCTCCTTGAATATTTCCATCAACTATATATAAAACTCTAGAACATCTGGCAGCAATTTTTGCATCATGTGTTACCATCATTATTGTTGTTCCTTCTTTATTTAATTTTATTAGTTCATCCATTACTTCTTTAGAAGAAGTGCGATTTAGCGAACCTGTTGGCTCATCCGCAAATATTATTTTAGGATTATTTATCATACTTCTACATATACATGCTCTTTGAAGTTGCCCACCAGACACTTCATTTATATCATTGTCTGCAATCTCAATTATTCCAAGTCTTCTCATTAGCTCTTCACCATGTTTGATTTTTTCTTTTTTAGATTGTTTTTTTTTGTTACTTCTCATTGCTGGCAAAACTATATTGTCTAATACGGTTAGATTTTTCATCATATACATTTGTTGAAAAATGAATCCCATTTCATTTAAACGTAGCTCTGCTAATTTTTTAGAATTTAACTTTGTTATATTTTTTCCGTTAAATTTTATGTCACCACATGTTGCTTTATCCATACCGGAAACTGTATATAGTAATGTTGATTTTCCCGAACCTGATGGTCCCATTATTGCTACCATTTCTCCTTCTTCTATAGAAAAATTAACATTTTTTAATACATTGTTTTGCCTTTGGTTAATTACATATGTTTTACAAAGGTCTTTTACTTCTATTATTTTAGACATTTTTACTCCTCCTTTATTCTATATTGGCTGTATCAGAACTTTTAATTTTCTTTGTTGAAAGACTAGCTATAAATGATATTATAATAGTTGAAACAAGCACTATGCCTGGGTATACTAAATATATATGTATAGGATTTACAAAGAAATTAATATCATTTGCACCCATCATTCCAAAAATAGGGTTGCACCATAATTTTGTTATTGGTATAGCAAATATTCCAGCTAATATTTCTGCTATTAAAGTAGCTATTACCAATCTATATATGTGCCATTTTATAATTTGACTATCCCTAAATCCTATAGCTTTTAATAAAGCTATTTGAGATTTTTCATTTGTTACAAAAGATAATTCTATTAATAGTGTAACAAGTATTACAATTATAATAGTTATCGTTAATAACAAATATTGTACATTTTCCATAGTGTCCACTACACCAATACTTTCTGAGCAAAACTCTGCTGCGTTATATACATCATCTATGTTTAATAAATCCTTTATTCTTTCAACTCGATTTTGTATTTCCACTTCATTAGGATCATCTAAAAAATTTATTTGAAAATATTGTGAACCAACTAAATTCTGGAAATTTGATGGTGCATTTTCATTTAATCTTATGACTTCTCCTAAATTATTTAAAGTTTGAAAATATGCTGTTACTATATATTCTTTTTCTACATCTCCAAAATTAATTTTTAATCTGTCTCCTATCTTGGCTCCTGTAATTTCAGAAATTTTATGTGTTATTGCAATCTCATTTTCATTTGCTGGAGAAATTCCTTCTGTATATACATAGTCAGTTATTTTTGTGTTTAATCCTTGCATGCAAGTTAATTTATATGTTTCATTGTTAAAAGATACTTTATATTTATATAATAACTCAATACATATATCACAAGGCATTCCATTTTCATTAAATATTTTTTCATATTTTTTAACTTTATTTTCATTAAAATCTGCTTTATTTTTAAAAGAAAATATATTTGTTACATCATCTGTTAAAAAATACACATCACTTTCAGTACAAAATGTTGAAACTAGATTTTTACTTTTCATTGTATCTGTTGTAATTACAACTCCTAAAACAAATATTAAACAAACAAAAAATGAAAATATTATTGTAATAAATCTTCTAGGACTACTTAATATATCATTAATTGCTAGATATAGATTTAATCTAGTATGGCTATTTTTCATTTTATATATTGTTTTTGCTTTGTATCTTTCTCCAGTTTGACCATTTCTAATTGCATCTACTGGTGTTGCTTTTTTTACTTTTCCTGTATAAATGTAAGCAAAGAGAACTGTTACAATTATTATAAATATTGAGCCGATTATATTTGAATTTATTCCAGATGTGTTTCCAAGAACCATATTTTCTGTTGTCGATTTTATAAGCATATTTCCAAATGGAATACTTATAAAATATCCTATTATTGCCCCAATAATCGCTAATGACATATATTTTACAATATAAAGATTTCTAATTGCTTTATTGTTTATTCCAATTGCTTTCATTACTCCTATTTCTCTATATTCTTCATTAATAGTAAATGTAATTGTGAATTTTAAAATCAATAATGAAACAATTACTAAACATACACTTAAAACTAAAACTATAAATGCAATTATCATATCCATTACATAACTTAATTTAATTTCATCTCTTGAACCACTAAAGAAAATAAGTGATGTATCACTTAAAACTTTTGACATTTCATTTACGTTATCTGTATACACATAAAAAATATTAAGTTCTTCCATTCCAGGCTTATTATCACTATTAATAATTTTGGCATAATCTTCCTCATTCATAAGAAACCTTATATTTCCCATAAATTTTGAACCTAAAAATGCATCTTTTGCAATTCCTGCAATTTTTAAATCAAATTTTTCATTTTCTAAAACTATTGTAATTTTGTCACCAATTGCTAAGCCATTATCTTTTATAAAACTTCCAGTTATATAAACTTCTCCCTTTGATATATTTTTTAATTCTTGATCATTTTTATCAAAAAATTTTATACTTGAATTCTCAATTGTTTGAAAAAGTATATTACTTTTCATATCTAAATCTTGGTTAGCTACTTCGATATTACTTTTTGAAGCCAAATAATTTAAATCATAAGTATAGTCTTTTACAATTTTTTCATTATCTAATATTTCAAAGATTTTATCATCTTTTTTTGAAATTATTTCATAATCTCCAATTCCAGCTTTATCAAAGTAATAATCTGTCCCATTCATTACTGTTACTATATTATTTAGTCCACTTGCCGAAAATACTGATGCTAAAATAATAAATAATAGTAATAAAATATTCATTACTTTTTTCTTTTTTAAGTCTAATTTCAAAATTCTAAAAAACATTTTCTCTTCTCCTTTTTTATTATTCTGAATTGATTATACAAATTAAATTATTAAATAAACATTAAATAATTTAATAAAAAAATCATATCGGTTGTGGTGAACTTGCAGAACATTTCAAGATTCCCAATAAATCTATAGTTCGATGGTGGATAAAGAATTATCAAGAACAAAGCATTTAGAAAAATACCAGATAATATCAATTTAATATTACATTCAGACCAAGGATGGCAGTATCAAATGAAACAATATCAGCATTTATTGAAAGAAAAAGGAATTAAACAAAGTATGTCTAGAAAAAGAAATTGTTTAGATAATTCATTAGCAGAAAATTTCTTTGGTTTATTAAAATCAGAACTATTTTACATGAAAGAGTATAAAACAATAGAAAAATTAGAAAAAGATATAATAGAATATATAGATTATTATAATAATAAAAGGATTAAATGCAAATTAAAAGGAATGAGCCCTGTATAATACAGAGTTCATTCCCAAGCTGCCTAGTACCTAATCAAGAAATGTCCAATTTTTTGGGTTCAGTACATTGTTTTCTGATTGATTTTTGTATCTGTCTGTTCTGTTAGTCCGAACAGACAAGTCGTTGGTGCAGATGGCCGGAATCGAACCAGCACGGCTTATTCAACCGCAGGATTTTAAGAATTTTGAAACACTTAACACTTATTGTTATTTAACATCATTAAACAGCTTTTAATTCAAGTGTTTTCAATGCTTTTTAATTAAAAGTTAATATTATCAATAGTCATGAATAATTACTAAAAATTGAATAAGATGTTAGGAAAGTGTTAGGAAAAAGTTAGGAAGAATTTTTAGCTTACTTTTGACTTAATGTAGAATTACTCTACTTAAAAATAAAAATGCCTTAAAACTAATTTTGAGGCTTAATTAAATAAGAAAAAATAACAGATTAGACTACTTGTAGCTTTTATGCTATGAGTAGTCTTTTTTTGTTGTTCAAAAGAGAAAAGCAACACCTCTTAAAAAGTGTTTGGTATGATGAGCCGATGCTATAAAGTTTATCCGTATTTGTATAATCAGTCTAATTATACAAAGTGCGTGAGTGAGATTTTAGAACAAAGACTCACAATAATAAAAGAGTATTCGGTGGCATATCTTGGTGTGGATTTATAATTGTAAAAAGTTTGGACAAGTATGAACAAAGGTATTAGATATACCAGCAATTATAGTAGTAAAAGCTACTTACTAGACCACCTATGAAACGAGGCGATCGACCGACGGTTTCTACTTATATAGGTGTAATAATTCTATTTTTATAAATGGGATTATTACACCTTTTCACTTTAGCTCACTCACTCTGGTTTCTGATTTGAATTGCTAAAGTGAATACAAAAAAGCATAAGTGCTTTTTGGTTGTGAGTAAAAAATTTATTTTTTTGCTCACATTCATAAAAATTGCGACAAGCAAATTTTTATGAAAAACCTAAAATGCAGATAAGCAATTTTAGGTTTTGGGGTGTGGGGTTGCTTAACGCTGCTACACAGACAAACTTTGTTTGTCTAGTGTGTTAGACATTGAAACAATATTTCGAGCAAAGAAGGAGGTGCAAGGAGATATGAGTTATTCTATTGTAAGAAATGAAAAATTAACACGAGCAGAAGTAAATGGAAAAGGAACTCATAATGATAGAAAAGCAAAAAATCATACTAATAAAGATATTGATCCTGCAAAAACATACTTAAATTATTACATTAAGAAAAACGAACTAACATACACCAAAGAATTTGATAAATATTTAAAAGAAAATAATGTGCAAGGTCATCTTAGAAGTAATAGTATAATAATGTGTCAAATGATATTTACATCAGACCAAGTATTCTTTGATAAAATAGGAGAAAAAGAAACAAAAAGATATTTTGATGAATGTTATAAATTTATATGCGGTTATAAAAATTTGGGAGAAAGAAATATAATATCAGCAGTGGTACATTTAGATGAAGGTGTACCACATATGCACTTAATGTTTGTTCCTGTTGTTCATACAAAAGACAAAGATGGAAACGATATTGATAAAATTTGTGCAAGAGATTTTTGGAAAGGTAGAGATAGTTATAGAAAATTACAGGATGCCTACTTTAATCATGTAAAATCAAAAGGTTTTGATTTAGAAAGAGGTATGTTTGTAGAAGATACTGACAGAAAACATTATACAGTCGAAGAATATAAGAAAATTACAAATTATGAAAATACTAAGAAAGTTTTAAAAGAAATTAAACTAGAAATACCAGAGGTTCCAAATATAAATGAAATTAGTAAATTTTCAATAAAAAGAGATGAGAAGATACTAAAAGAAATTATAAAACCTAAAGATGATTTAATTAAAGAATTATATACGGATAATTTATCATTGCATAAAGAACTATCAAAACAATCCAAAGTTGTTGATAAGGCTGTAAAATATCAAAAAGAAAGAGATATTATACTTGCAGATAATGAAAGGTTAAATAATAAAGTTAGGAATTTGAAAAATGAATATAAAATGAAAAATAATAACCTTGCTTTTGAATATAATAACATGAAAAATGAATTAAAACAAGAATTTCAAGATAGGGAATTTAGCATTGAATATAAGTATAAAAGTAAAATTAGGTCATTGGAAAGAGATAATAATCATTTACACAAAATTATAGATAAATTTTATGAAACTATTGGAAAATTTATAGAATGGATTTGCAATAAATTTAGTATTGGTGAATCAAAAGAATTAGTAAAAGATTTCCAAAATGAAACACATATATTTATTAACCCAGAAAAGCAACTTGAATACGAAGAAGAACTAGAGGACGAATTAAACAAATTCTGATAAATAAATATAGAGTAGAAATTTCTACTCTATATCTAATTTTTAGATAACTTTAAAATACAACTAACATTATTCTATTTCTATTTGGTGTTCTTTTCTTTTTTTAATACATTGCATAATTTCTTCTGCAATTTCCAAAGGTTGTCTATTATTACCATATATTATCATAGTTGCCAATTCCTTATTGCATGGACTTTCAAAAAATTTTTTATTATCTCTTGTATCACCTGTTGCTCTATTTTTCATTATATCTAAAGATTTTTCTTCATCTTTATCAGGGAGTAATAAAACGATATTTTTAAAAGGTTTTAACATTGCTTTAACTCTTTCAAATATTTCTTGATTATCATATACAGAATGTCCTGCACCAAAATCAACAATTCCATACGAACCATCTTTCTTTACTCTTTCTAATGTTTCTAAAATCATATAAGAATTAAATTCATCCGCATTCTTAAAATTTCTCGTAAATCCAGTATCTCTTGCTCTATTCGCAATTATATCTAGGCACAATCTTTGCATTCCAGTCTTTTTCCTAAGCTCTTCTGCTACTGTTGATTTTCCTGCTCCGGATGGTCCTATTAGTATAATACTTTCTTCATATAATTTCTTACTATTTTTATTTATATCAGAAAATTCTTGATGTTCCTTTATTGAACTTTTTTCTTTATCCGAAAGTTCCCATGAATTTTTTTTAATTTTCTGTATAGAACTTACTGTTGTAGTTTCTTCGATTTGTTTTGTACCTCTTAAATATGAAAGTAATCTTTTTTTCAAATCAAATGCCAAAGGCTTTCTAGAAGGATACATTTTTTCATGATAGTAAATATCTGGTTCAACATCTTCAAATAATTCTGGATTTGCTAAAATTTGTGTTGCTGTATTTAGCCACTCTGTAGAATTAGTTTTCATACTTCTATAAACAACATATTTTCCTCTTATATGGTCATCTGTAAAATTAGTCGATATTCCTTGTTTAGATAGAATTTTGCCCATTTTTCTTGCAATATTTATATTCTCATCTGTTATCTTTAAAGTAACATACGCACTTTGAATTCCATGTCCTGAACAGCAAAAAATACTTGGAAGCCCACTTTTATAAGATTGTCTTAAAAATTCTGTTAAATTAACATCTCCTTCTCCAAATTGTTTGAATAATTCTTCTCTATCTTCTTCTGTTAAATTCTCTAATTCTATATGTCCTGCTGATGGCTCTATATCTTTTTCTAATTTATTTATTATCCATGATTTAAATCCCATAAAGAAACCTCCTAACTATTTTATTAAGATAATTTTATTTCTAATAATTTGTCATATATTTTTTTTACATTATTTTCTTTTAAAAAATCGTTTTCATAATTTTCATCTTTTCTTCTTAGACAAAAATTTTCAAGTTCTGATATTGCAATATCAACATTCTTTTTATTTACTTTATCTTCACATACTTTTAGAGCAGTATTGATATATCCACATATTGCGCATGCAGTCATAGCTTTAAAATAAGAAATTTCTGGCAATTTTGATTTTTCATACAATTTCATAGCGAAATTATCATTAATTATTTGTGGATTTGTAAGAATAATCTTTTCAGATACATATATACCATTTTCACTTACCGTTTTATAAATTTTAGTATCTTTTGGTATTTTGATTTCACACAATGTATCTCCTCTAATTAGCCATCTAAAAATATATTCATAAGTTGATATGCAAAATCCGCCTATTTCTGATTTCATTGTTGCATTCAAATCAACTTTATTGTCTGATTCGACTTGTTTATCAATGGGAAATTTTTTACCATCATTGTATTCTTTAATTGTTTGAATAACTCTATAATATTTTTTATTTCTATCAGCTTCACACTCAAAAAATTTTCCTAACATATATTTTTCACCTCAACAATTTATTATTCTTTTTTTTTAATTTTAACACAATAATATCTTTTTTTGAATATTATTAGCTAAATTTGCCCGTGAATTTTTTTCAAATTGTTTGACAAATATAAAAAATAATGCTATACTAATAATAGCTTAAGCAGAAGGTCTGACAGACTAAATAGCACAGGTATGTGTGTAGAGACACATATCTTTTTTATGTTCAAAAAAACAGAGCAGGTAGAGAACTGCTCTGAACTGATAAATCATTTTTTATTTGTTTGGTTTTTGTATGTATTCAATTCTTCTTCCAATTTTTCAATTTTCTGAAGCAGAATCCATACTAACATGTAGCCTGACATACTATAATAGCACCTCCTTTCTCAAAGATTTCCTTTGAAAAGGATGTTCTTATTATACTTTATTTTTTGATAAAATACAATTAATTTTTCAATATTTCAATCCTTTTTTTAATAAACTTAATGATTCCATCATATAATCGTATGAATACATATTTAATTCAATAACACCATTAGTATATTCCTTATATGAATCAGCTTTATGGTTAAAAATTGCATTGTATATCCCTGATATTTGGTTATTATAACTTTCATCTGAATTTTTTTCTTCTTGATCTCTGTTCATATACTCTTTTAAACCATCTCTTACAATTTCTATTTCTTTTACAGCTTTTATGAATTTATCGTAACCATTGCCGTTTATAATGTCTATATATGTTTTTAAGTCTATAATTTTAATCCCTAATAATAATGGTAATAAAAATATTCTTATAATTATTCGTCCTTTATCTTCATGAAAACCATATCCAGAATTTGTGTTAGCAAATTCTTCAAGTATACTAATAGATTGATAGTATCTTATACAATCTCTCATAGTAAAATGATAATGATTTATTATTTCAAATACAGTTTCATTAAAATAGTACGAATTTTTATCAAGTCCTAAAAATTTCATAAAATTAGTAATATTGACTTGTGGCAAATCTATTGAAACATCAAAGAATTTATTTAAATATCTATGAGAGTCAAAGTTTTGTCCATAATAATTAGCAATAGTATTAGTTAATTCATTTACATTTACTGAAAATACAAATATTATATTTTCATGGTCAAAGAAATGTTTTATTCTTTCTAATAGTTTTATTGCATATACAGGATTACATCTATCTAATTCATCAACAAAAACAACTAATTTATCACCACGTTCTTCTAATAACTTGTCTAATAATACATTTAGGGTTTCCTTTAAATTCTCCATTGTTGTAATTTCTGGTATAATATCTTTTCCTTTAAATGTTGACACCAACTCTTTAATACTTCCATTTGACCATATATTAGCCATATCTAATACACTAGCAATTTTATCTATAACATCAGATGATTCTTTTTGATAATCTTTTAAGATATTATGCTCTTTTATAATATTAAAAATAATCGAATTAATTGGGTCAATATGTGAATCATTATTCCAAGCATTATAATAAATTGGAACAAAATTCTTTTCTAATTTTAAATCCTTAAACTCATTCCTTTTTAAAACATTTTCTATCTGTGGCATAAATTGCGCTATTTCCTTATTAATGTATTGGTTATAATATGTTAATAACACACTTATTTGTTTAACCAAAAAAGTTTTTCCAGTTCCCCAATCCCCATTTATAAATATTGTAAAGTTTTGTTCTACATTATCTAACATTTCTAAAAACGTAGCAATATATTTATTTCTTTCAATAGCATCTTTTTCTAGCATATCTATTATATTTTCTGTAGTTGGTTTAATTTCTGTTCTATTCAATACTGATTCCTCATTTCTATATTATTTATTTTCCACTAACCACTTATAAACTTCATCTTCAGTAAGTTTGCCTTTTTTCATTTTATTTACTTTATCTTTAGCTTCTTTCTTCCATTGTTCAAAATCTTTTTGAATTGCTTTACTATCTTTATTTCTTTGTGCTATCATAAATTTTTGTCTATAAATTCTTCTATAAAGAGCTTGAGTTTCATTATTTTCTAAATTCTTTTTATACTGTTCATTTGCTCCTTTTTCTTTACAAGTTGGACTTTGGTCTGTATTTGCTAAATCGCAATATATTTCATTTTGTCTATAATTTGGTATAAAATATCTTCCACAATTTAAACAAGTTTTAATTTGCAAATTCTCATGTCTTATAACTTGATCTAATATTGCAAAACACATACTTGTTAATTTTGTACTTGTATAAACATTATGAAGTTCTAAATCTGAGTCTTTATTATTTATTCCTTTTATTAATTCTGTAATAGTTTTATTTCTATGATAATTATGTATATTTATGTAATTATCTGTTATTATCTCAATATCTTGCGAATATGTATAAAATTCATTATCTTTTATTGTATATGCTACAAATTTTGCAAATTTATTTTCTTCATCTTTTAATTCTTCATTTCCATTCAAATTATATACAAAGTCAACACATTTTCTAAAATAATCTTGCCATTCAATAAATCTATCACTACCTAAATCATATATTTCTTTAATAATCTTCCTAAATTGTATGTCATCAATAAAACCATCATTTTTTGAATATAGATAAGGTGTATATTCTTTTACTAATTCAAAACCATAAGCATAAAAGAAAGTATTATATGCTGTTTCGTAGTTAGTAAAATCAGCATTTAGAAAGTTTATTAGCATAGCACCTAAGTTTTCTACATAATGAATGTATATCGTAGATGGGTGTTTTATTATTTCTTTATCTATTCCTGTTTTTACTTTTGAAATATCTTTTTTTAATTTTAAATAAAACTTTGTTTCATCATCTGGATTAATATTATCTCTTTCAACTTGATATAAATATAATGGTGTTGCATAATGTTCTTTTTTTTCTTCTAAATCAAACCACATATAAAAGTCCTCAAATATATTCACACGAGGCAATTCTCTCATTTTTAATTTTCCCCCTTTAATATCTTATGAACAATTTTAAAATTATTTTTAATATTGTATTGACAAATATATTATATCATAGTATAATAACAATGTCAAATGACACGGTTGTATTGTTCATGATATGGATATATGAACATATTTAACTAATATCAAATGACATTGTTGACTATTTTATAGGAATAGCCAATAGGATTTTTACGCCCAAAATAATGCAAGTAAAAAATATTAGTAAAGGAGATTGAACGATTGGCTAAAGATAATGAAAACAAGAAAGAAGAAATTGTAAAACTATATTATGAAGGTAATTTAACGCAAAAAGAAATTGCTGAAAAAATAGGTATTACTCAAGGTTATGTATCACAAGTTATTAAAGACGATGAAAAATACACTATGCACAAAAAGGAAAAACACCAAAAATCATTAGCGAAAAAAGCTAATTACAACAAAGAATACTATAAAACCTATGAACGCCCCAAAAAAGATGATGACTCATATAAACAATTACAAGCACAATTAGATAAAGATTCATCAGAATTATCTTCAGCAGGTGGATATATTTCTGATTTTGATTTTGCAAAATGGAATCCAAATGCCTATGAAGTTGATAAAAATGGGAATTTAAAATTAGTTAAAGGTTTAAAAGCAAGTATAGATGTTCCTAAAACAGTAAATAGGAAAAGAAAAATTCCAACTCAAAAATATAAAAAGAAATATTGTTATAGTCGTTAATTATTAGATTTTATTAGTTTTAATAGAATCTTTTATTATACAAATTTTTTAAAAAGGAGGTGCAATACTATGGGTAATGTTAAAGATAACTATGAAATAATGTTTACCACATATCCAGATGTAGTAAATATTTTTCAATTAAAAGAAATGCTTGGAATTGGCGTTAATCTTGCTTATAAATTAGTAAGAAATAAAACTATTCCATCTTTAAAAGTCGGTAGAGAGTATAAAATACCAAAAGGAAATATTATTTCATATCTAACAAAAAATGTTTAAAGACTGGATTTTAAACTATTATAGTGGTATTATATTATCAATATTAATAGTAGGTTAATTCAAGTCTGTTATTAAAAGGAAGGAGTTTTAAATGGTAACAGTAAGCCTACAAGAAAAAAACGGTTTTTATCATGCCGTAGTAAATTATAAAGATGATAATGGTAAAAGAAAACAAAAATGGTTTTCTACAAGACTTAAAATAAGAGGAAATAAAAAAGAAGCACAAGCAAAGGCAGAAGAAATTAGACAAGAATTTGAAAACGAACTTAATTCTACTCAAAAAAGAAAAAATAATACTGTAAAAACTAATGTATTATTTTTGGATTTTCTTAATGAATGGCTAAAAATTGTTAAAAAAACTATTGAGCCTTCAACTTATAATTCTTATGAGCAGATTGTAAATGATAGAATTACAAAGTATTTTACAGAAAACAAAATTAAATTGATTGATATTCAAGCAATAGATATTCAAGAATATTATAACACTTTGTTTAATGATGGACTTTCTGCAAATTCTGTGATTCATCATCACGCTATTATAAGAAAAGCATTAGATTATGCTTATAAAATGGATATTATACCAAATAATCCAGCCGATAAAGTACAAAGACCTAAAAAGGAACAATATATTGGTAGTTTTTATAACGAAAATGAATTAAATGAATTATTTGAAAAATCTAAAGATGATCCATTAAACCTTATGATAAGAATTGCTTCGTATTATGGTTTAAGAAGAAGTGAAGTTTTAGGTTTAAAATGGGATGCTTTTGATTTTGATAATAAAACAATTACTATTAAGCATACAGTAACTATTGGAAAAATAGATGGCAAAAGACAAATCTATTCTAAAGATAGAACAAAAAACAAATCTAGTTATAGAACATTACCTTTAATTGATGATATTGCTAATAGATTATTGGAATTTAAAGAACAACAAGAGTATTTTAAAAAAGCCTTTGGAAAATCTTATTATAAGAAAGATAAAGACTATGTATTCGTTAAACCTAATGGAAAATTAGTAAGACCTGATTATGTATCAGAACATTTTAAGATTTTACTAAATAATTTAGGATTGAGGCATATTCGTTTTCACGATTTAAGACATTCGTGTGCTAGTTTATTACTTGCAAAAGGTATCCCTATGAAAGCTATACAAGAATGGTTAGGACATTCTAATTTTTCAACTACTGCAAATATATATGCACATTTAGATAGTAATTCAAAACAACTTTCAGCACAGGTTATTACGAGTGCTTTTGAAACAAAAAAAGAAATTGAAGAAAGCGACTCTTCAAATTCTTTAGAGAAATTAGCTTTAGCAAACTAATTTTGGTGCAGGTAGTGGGAATCGAACCCACACGCCATTTCTGACAATGGTTTTTGAGACCATCCTGTCTACCAGTTCCAGCATACCTGCATATTTATTTTTAATTTATAAAAAATACATTTGGTTAGATTTTGGTTAGATATTTAGTAAAAAATAAATTCTACCAAAACCTAAACCATTATATTTATCAATACTTTTAAGAATTGGCATCAAAAAAATCCATTTAGATTTTGAGTCTGCCCCGTCTACCAATTCCAGCACACCGGCATTATAAATTAAAATTTAATTTTAATTATTACCTTTTTATAATAACAAATTTTGATACGTTTAGCAAGTAGTTTTTTTAATGTTTTAAATATTTTTTAGTAAAAAAATATAGACAATATAATTAAAACTATATAATTTAAATCACATGCCTATATTTACTATCTTTTTTAATTAATCATACCATTCTAGTTCCCAATCAACTACTTTTACAGTATCTCCTTCTTGTACTCCAGCCTCTTTTAGTTTTTTGTTTACTCCCAATTGTTCTAGACATTTTTGGAAATAATACATAGATTCATTATCTTCTAAGTTTACTCTTCTCATTACTTTTTGTACAGCTGGTCCATCAACAACAAACATTCCATCTTCACGAAATATTGTAAATCCATCATCTTTTTCTTCCAATGTATATACTTTTCTATCTTCTATTTCATAAAGTTCCTCTTTTGGCAATGTTTTTAATATTTCAGAAACTCTTGCTAATAGTTCCTTTATTCCTTCGCCTGTTGCAGATGATATTTTGAATATTTCCATATTCTTTTTATTGGCTAATTCTTTTAATTCTTTATATAAAGTTTCATCTTGCATACTATCAATTTTGCTTGCAACTATTATTTGCTTTCTTGTACTTAGTTTTTCACTGTATTTTTTTAACTCTTCATTTATTATTTCAAAGTCTTTTACAGGATTTCTTCCTTCTGCTCCAGATACATCAATTACATGTAGTAACAATCTTGTCCTTTCTATATGTCTTAAAAATTGAAGTCCTAGTCCTGTGCCTTGGCTTGCTCCTTCTATAATCCCTGGTATATCTGCAATTACAAAGCTATCTCCATATTCTGCTTTTACAACTCCTAAATTCGGTTCTAATGTTGTAAAGTGATAATCCGCGATTTTAGGTGATGCTGATGTTACAACAGATAAAAATGTTGATTTTCCCACATTTGGGAATCCTATTAATCCTACATCAGCAAGTAACTTTAATTCTAATATTATTTCCTTCTCTATTCCTTTTTCTCCGTCCTTGTGAAAATCTTGGAGCTTGTCTTGTTGATGTTGCAAAATGTGAATTACCTTTTCCACCTCTTCCGCCAGGAAATATTTTTTCTACCTGACCTTTTTTAGATAAATCTGCTAAAACTTTTCCTGTTTCTGCATCTCTTATAATAGTTCCTATTGGAACTTGTATATATAAATCTTCTCCACTTTTTCCATATCTACGGTTTGCTTCACCATTTTTTCCGTTTTCTGCTTTAAATTTCTTTTTATATCTAAAATCAATTAAAGTATTTGCATCTGGATCTACTGCGAAATAAACATCTCCGCCTTTTCCTCCATCACCACCATCTGGTCCGCCTGCTGCTACATATTTTTCTCTTCTGAATGAAACGGCTCCGTTTCCACCATCTCCTGATTTTACTAAAATTTTTACATAATCGGTAAACATACCTTCCTCCTCTTATACACTACATAATTAGCATTATTATACTTTATTTTTGTTTTTTTTTCAAGGTTAATCTAATTTTACCATTTATATTATTGTAGGTTACAAATTAAATTTATTTTTAGTCTACTATAATTACATCTTTTTTTCTTGCATATGGTATACAAATTTTGTAATAATATTGTTTGGCGTAATTTTGGCTATAAATCTTAATAGCCTTATTTGTATTCCAGGAACTATTGCAAATTTACCTTTTAGTAGTTTCTCTACAGTATATTTTGCTACATATTGGCTGGTTAAAGAATTTAAGTTGAATTTTACTCCTGCAACATTATTGAAATTTGTATTTACAGGTCCTGGTTGTAATACACTTATTTGTACATTTGATTTTTTCTTTTTTAATTCTTCTCTTATTCCTTCAGATAATCTTAAAACATACGCTTTTGAAGAATAATATGCACACATTAATGGACCTGGCATACTTCCTGCAATCGAAGAAACATTTAAAATAATTCCAGCATCTTTTTCTATCATATCTTTCAAATATAATTTTGTTAAAATATGAACTGCTGTAATATTTGTATTTATTAGATTTACCTCTTTTTCTAAATCGGTCTTAGCAAATTCGCCAAACACTCCAAATCCAGCATTGTTTATTAATATATCTACATTTTTCTGTTCTTTATATAGTTTTTTGCAGTTTTCCGGATTTGATAAATCAAGCGAAACTATTGAAACTTTAGTATATTTTTCAAATTCTTCTTGTAACTCTTTTAGTTTTGCTTCATTTCTTGCAACTAAAATTAACTCATATTTTCTTTTGCAAAACTCTCTTGCTAAATCTCTTCCTATTCCTGATGAAGCTCCTGTTATTAATACTCTCATCTTTCCTCCTACTAATTAAAAAACACCACAAAATTAAACCTTTTGTCTAATATTGTGGTATTTTAAAAATATGTTCTCTTACTATATTTTAATTATTAGTTTCCTCTACTGGGTAAACACTAACTTTTTTCTTGTCTTTTCCTAATCTTTCAAATTTAACTCTTCCAGTTACTTTTGCATATAATGTATCGTCGCTTCCAATACCTACGTTTGTTCCTGGATGAATTTTTGTTCCTCTTTGTCTTACTAAAATATTTCCTGCTGGAACAATTTGTCCATCAGCTCTTTTTAATCCAAGGCGCTTTGATTCACTGTCTCTTCCGTTCTTAACACTACCTTGCCCTTTCTTATGAGCCATGATTTCTCACTCCTTCCATTTTGTAGATTCTTAATCACTTTATATTATGCTTCTACTGTTGCTTTTGCTTTTTTTGCAGAAGCTGTTTTTATTGTTGTTATTTCAACCTTTGTATATGGTTGTCTATGTCCTTGTGTTCTTCTGTAGTTTTTCTTTGCTTTGTATTTGTAAACGATAATTTTTTTACCTTTACCATGTGCAACTACTTTTCCTTCTACTTTAACACCTTTTACATATGGAGTTCCAACTTCAACTTTTCCTTCATTAGATACTAAAATTACTTTATCAAATGTAACTTTTTTTCCTTCTTCAGCATCTAATTTTTCAAAGAAAACAACATCTCCTTCTGTAACTTTGTATTGTTTTCCACAACTTTCAATTATTGCGTACATCTTACAGTACACCTCCCTTTATACGTATACTCGCTAAGCATAAAATACTAGGTAGCTAATGAAATATTAGCATTTAGGTACCCGACCTAGGCGGCTTACAAGTTCATATTTTACCATAATAGTTAATCTTTGTCAATTAGTATTTTATCAATTTTACTTAATTTTCTCTTATAGTGAATTGTAAAAGTAAAATAAACTTAAATATATAAATAATATATTTAAGTTTTACACTACCATAAATGTAAGACTTATATAAACTTTGTCAATGAAAGAAA
>OGPS01000178.1_pt1 | contig 66127 bp, 62 predicted proteins | sample 1552931 | NCBI WGS metagenome assembly OGPS01 (sample SAMEA2580252, study PRJEB22360) | human gut metagenome | biome: human gut; feature: human-associated habitat; material: faeces | place: Denmark | collected 2008/2010 | reverse complement strand
AATGTTTTAATATATAAAAGAAAATATTGATAATAAAGTAATAAAATAATTAATATTTTTTTATTTTTATGTAGAAATTTTTATTATATTATGTTATGATAATTAAAGATTTTTAATTATTAGGATTTTATAATAAATTGTAAAAATTTATTAATTATATTGGGGTGTAGCCAAGCGGTAAGGCAGATGGCTCTGACCCATCGATGCGTAGGTTCGAATCCTACCACCCCAGCCATAAAGAAGTTTCGGCGAACTTTTTGAAAACCTTGATATAACTTGATTTCAAGACTATTAAAAAGTTTGATGAACACAAAAACTTAAACCGTTTCAAAAGAAACGGTCTTTTTTTGACCAAAAATATTGAAAAAAGGAGGTTTTTGTGGTATTATGTTACAAGTAACAAAAAAAGAAATCAATATGAGTAAAGAATTACTCTCTAAAATCGAATGGGCGTGCCGTTTAAAATTTAAAGGAAAGGAACAGCCACAAATAAAAAATGGTTGTCTAAGAATTATTGAGCATACCAATTTAGCGTATGTAGAGCCCCATAGAGTAATTATTAAAGATAGCTTGTACCTATTCTTTAATGAACACGATTATTTCTATGTAAATGATTTAAGTACAAAATATCCGTTATCCAAATTACAAGAACATATCAGCGGAAATACATAACATAGAACGGCAAAGCATTTTAGAGTTTTTAAAAAATTATACTATATTGGTTTATTTGTGTTATTAAAAAGAAATTAAGAGATAGTAATAATATATAAGAACTCGTAAAGTGCTAATAGCTAAAACTATGCTATGTGGCACTTTTTTGTTGGCTTTCTATTCATGATTTGGAAGGAGGATATGTAAAAATGAATGAAGAAAGGAAAGTAGCAGGAATTTATATTCGTGTAAGTACAGAAGATCAAGCAAGAGAAGGATTTAGTTTAGGAGAACAGGAGGAAAAATTAAAGGAACTTTGTAAATACAAAGATTATAAAATATATAAAGTTTACAAAGATGCAGGAATATCTGCAAAGGATATGGCGAATAGACCAGCATTTCAGCAAATGTTAGAAGATATGAAAGCAGATAAAATTAATTATATTGTAGCTTATAAACTAGATAGAGTTACAAGGTCTATAAGAGATTTAGAAGTTTTAATATCAGAGTTAGAAAAGCATAATTGCTATCTCATTTGCGATAGAGATGATGTAAATACTTCTTCAGCTAATCGGGAGATTTTTTGTAAGAATGTTGACAGTTCTTTCACAACTAGAAATTGAAATTGTATCAGAAAGAACAAAGTTCGGAATGACAGGAGCAATAAAATCTGGACATGTACCTCGGAACTTGCCCATTAGGTTACAAAAGAGAAAATAAGAAAATGGTAATAGATGAAACTACAAGAGATTTAGTTATAAGGATATTTAATATGTATTTAGAGGGCAAAAGCTATCAAACAATAGCAAATATTTTAAATGCAGAAAAAATACCTACACTAACAAAGAAGCAATGGAAAGATGCAACAGTAGCTAAAATAATCAATAATAAAATTTATGTACAAACTGAAAAAGATATTGCAGATGTTACTGGTATAAGACAAAAATATAGAAATAAGCTAAGAAATTGTACAGATGAAAATTTAATAAAAGAATATAAAACAAAGAAAGATGACTGTACTACAATTCTAAATAAGCATAGAAAAAATCTAAAAATAGCAAATTGGATTCTAGAAGATACACCAAAGATTAAAGAAGTTATAAAGATTGAGCAACAAATGAAAAGAGAGCAGGAAGATATTACAAAAACGAAGAAAAAAGATAAATATATAGGCAGATAAGGTATAAAAGGTTGTTATGTATAAGAGTAACAGCCTTTTTATAATTTTAAAAAATGAATATTTTGGAAACAATTGTATTTATATTAATTTTATGGTATAAATAAGTAAAATATGAATTTTGCAGCATGATGTTGCAAATTCTAAAAAGGATAACATTATATGATAGTAGAAAAAATAAAAGTAAAGAACTTTAAAAAATTTGAGGGAATAAAAGAAATAAAGTTTAATGAAGATATCAATGTATTAATTGGAGATAATGAAGCTGGAAAGAGTACGATATTGACAGCATTAGATATTGTATTTAGTGGAAGTTTTAGTAAAGTAGAAGCCTTAGGTATAGATACTTTGTTTAATGTTAATGCTATAAATGAATTTTTGGAAAGCGACAGGAATTATTCAAGTTTACCTGAATTACATATTGAAGTTTTTCTTAAGGATACAGGAATATTTGATTTGAATGGAGAAAATTACTTAGACAGCAACAATATCGAATGTGATGGATTAAAGTTTACTTGTATTCCAAACGAAGCATATTCAAAACAAATAGTAGAGATATTAGAAAATAGGAATTGCGTATTTCCATTTGAATATTATATTTGCAATTTTTCAACATTTTCTAATCATCCCTATAATAGTTACAGTAAATATATAAAACATATTTTGATAGATAATTCAAATATTAATAATGAATATGCAATTAAAGAATATACTACATCTGTATATAAAGCATATACAGACAAAAATGCCCAAAATAGCAATAAAAATCAATATAGGCAACATAGACACTTATTTGAAACAGAAGTGTTAAACAAGACGAATGAATCGTTAAATAATGTGAAATTTGGATTATCCAATTCAAATAAATTAAGTCTTGAAAATAATTTAGCTGTTTATGAAAATGGTATAAATATATCAAATAAAGGAACTGGAAAACAAACAATGATAAAAACAGAGTTTGCTTTACAAAAGCAAATAGATAATATCGATATGATTTTAATTGAAGAACCAGAAAATCATTTAAGCTATTTAAATATGAAGAAATTGATAACTAATATAACAGAAGCAAAAGATAAACAAATTTTTTTAACTACTCACAATAATATGATATGTTCAAGACTAGATTTAAGAAAATTAATTTGTATGAATAGTAACATTGATAAAACTTTAGAATTTAACAAAATAGATCAAGATACTGCAAAATTTTTTATTAAATCTCCTAATAATAACATTTTAAACTTTGTATTATCAAAAAGAGTGATATTAGTTGAAGGTGCAGCAGAATATATATTGATGGAAAAGTTTTTTGAAATGATAACGAAAGTAAAGGCAGACGATTGCAATGTTAGCATGATAGCGATTAATGGATTAAGTTTTGAAAGATATTTAGAAATAGCAGAAAAATTAAATATAAAGGTAGCGGTAATAACAGATAATGATAGTAATTACGATAAAAATATAAAAGAAAAATATGACAAATATAAAGATTTTGACAATATTAAAGTATTTGCTGAAATAAATAACGATTTAAGGACTTTTGAAATATCTTTATATAACAATAATATAAAATATTTGAACGATAGTAAAGTTACTACAAGTACGGATATTCAAAGATTTATGCTTAATAATAAATCAGAAAATGCTTATAGAATATTAGAAAAATTAGATAAGACAACAGAAAATTTTGTGATTCCTGAATATATAGAAAAGGCGATAAGATGGATAAAAAGTTAATATTAGCAGTTGCAGGAGCGGGAAAAACCACATTACTTTTGAGCAAATTAAATGAAGTAGATCGATTTTTAATAGTAACTTATACAAAAACTAATTATGAAGATATAAAAAAGTCAATAGTAAATAAGTTTTCATATATACCATCCAATATAAAAATATATACATATTTTGTATTTTTATATAATTTTTGTTTTAAACCTTTTGAAATTAATTTATGTCCAAGAGATAATTTAAGGACTAAAGGTTTGGATTTTAATATAATAAATGATAATCACAGAGTAAAAAGTACACAAATTTCATATTATATGGCAAAAGAAAGTAAAAAGATGTATTCAAGTAGATTAGCAAAGTTGTGTAATAAAGAAAAAATGCTTATGAAAATAAAAAATAGAATAGAAAAGTATTTTGATTACTTTTTTATAGATGAAGTTCAAGATTTTGCAGGTAATGACTTCAATTTTATAAATGATTTAACAAAATGTGATGTAAATAGTGTATATGTTGGAGATTTTTATCAACATACATTTGATACAAGTAGAGATGGAAATGTAAATGCCAATCTGCATAAAGATATAAATAAATATTTAAATAAATTTAGAAAAAATAATAAGAATTTAGAAATAGATTTACATTCTTTAGAAAAAAGCAGAAGATGTAAAAAAGAAGTTTGTGAATTTATTAGAAATAATATAAATATTGATATATATCCTGAAGAAAATAAAAGTGTTATTGTTAAGGAACTAATTGATGACGCGAATATTAACAATGTTATGAATGATAATGATATAGTAAAGTTATTTTACCAAAACAGTAAAAATTATAAAGGAAATGTAGAAAATTGGGGAAATAGTAAAGGTTCAACTTATGATAATGTTTGTGTAGTATTAAACAAAAAGACTTATGATTTATATAAAAAAGGTAATTTAAGTTCTCTAACAATGTCAACAAGGAATAAATTGTATGTTGCTTGTACAAGAACAAAAAATAATTTATTTTTTATTGAAGAAAGTAAGATAAAGAAATTTAAGAAAGGAAACTAGCGTATGCCAAATATTGAAACGAATCGCATAGAAAACAAAGAGCAACTAAATGAAGACTTTGAACAAGAAGTAATAGCTTTTCTTAACTACAAAGAGGGAGGCATTATATATGTTGGTGTTAGGAAAGATGGACAGGTAGTTGGAGTTGATAATTTAGACCAAACACAATTACAAATAAAAGATAGAATAAAAAATAACATACAACCATCAACATTAGGACTATTTGATGTTATTGTAGAAAAAATAGATAATCAAGAAGTAATAAAGGTTGTAATATCAAGTGGTACAGAGAAGCCATATTATCTAAGAAAAAAAGGAAGAACACCAGAAGGTTGCTATTTAAGAGTTGGAAGTAGCAAAGAAAGAATGACTTTTGAAATGATTGATAATATGTATGCAAAAAGAGTAAAGAATACATTAAAAGAAATTGAAGCACCTCGACAAGAGTTGACATTTAATCAATTAAAGATATATTACGAAGAACAGGGATTACAATTAAATGAAAACTTTCTGAAGAATTTAGACTTATTAACAAGTGAAGGAAAATATAATTATAATGCTTTTTTACTAGCAGATGAAAACAATGTATCTATCAAAGTAGTCAAGTATTTAGGCACAGATAAAATGGATCTAGTAAAAAATCAAGAATATGGATATAGATGTATAATAACAGCAACGCAAAGAGTATTAGACAGATTAGAAGCTGAAAATACTGTTTATGCTAAAATAGAGTATAAAGGTAGAAAAGAAGTTGAAATGATAGATAAAAAAGCATTAAAAGAAGCGGTCATAAATGCTATTGTTCATAATGAATATTCTTATGGAAATTCTCCAATAATAGAATTATACTCTGATAGAATTGAGATTACATCTTCAGGTGGATTACCACAAGAATTATCAAAAACGGATTTCTTTAGAGGTGTTACTGCACCAAGAAATAAAGAACTAATAAGAGTTTTCAAAGATGTAGATTTAATTGAAAATATAGGTTCTGGAATATTAAGAATTTTGAAAGCATATGACAAAAATTGTTTTATATTTATGGATAATTTTTTAAGAGTTTCATTTAAATATAGAGAAAATCCATTTGAATATGACCAAAAAATTAACCAAGAAAATGACCAAAGAGAATTGAGTAATATACAGAATAAAATAATTAGTCTAATTAGCCAAAATTCTAAAATAACACAAAAAGAAATGGCTAAAATATTAGAAGTTTCAAGAGAAAAGATAAAGTATAATATTGCAATTTTAAAGGATATGAACATAATTGACAGAGAAGGTTCAAATAAAATTGGAAAATGGAAGATTTTGAAATAATTTTATTGGTTAAAAATTGACCAATAAATTGACCAATAAAACTTTATAAAGGTGGTGAAATAACTTTGCTAGAAAGCTTAGAAAAAGAAGAATTAATAAATATTATTCAAAAGTTAGAAAAAGAAAATAAGGAACTCAAAGAAAAAATATATGGAAAGATTGAAGAAAAAGAAATACTCAAAGAGCAAAAAGTTATTTCAAACGAAGAAAAAGTAAAAATATTTAGGGATATATTTAAAGGAAGAACAGATTTATATGCTAAAAGATGGACAAGTAATAAAACAGGAAAGTCAGGTTACTCACCTGTATGCAAAAATGAATTCAGCACATATAAATGTGATAAACCACGAATAAAATGTAATGAATGTCCTAATAGAGTGTTAGAACCATTAACAGATAAAATCATATTAAAACACTTAAAAGGCGAAATAGCAATTGGGATATATCCATTATTGCCAAGTGATGTATGCAATTTTTTAGCAATAGATTTTGACAAGAAAACTTATGAACAAGATGTTATTGCATTTTGGAGTACATGTGATGAATTGAATATTCCTATTTATGTGGAGAAATCACGTTCTGGAAATGGTGCTCATATATGGATATTTCTAAAAGAAAGCATGCCTGCTAATATAGTAAGAAAAATGGGAAATATACTATTAACAAAGACCATGGAAAAAGCTTCATTGGATTTGAATTCTTATGATAGACTATTTCCAAATCAAGATACCATGCCTAAAGGTGGTTTTGGTAATTTAATAGCATTACCATATCAAGGAGAAAGTTCAAAAGAAGGAAATACAGTTTTTGTAAATAAGTATTTTGAGCCAGAGAAAAATCAAATAGATATTTTGACAGATATAAAAAGAATGAGTTCAGATGAAGTATATGAATTCGTTAATAAATATAAAGAAGATGATTATAATGAACCAGAAACAGAAGAAATATCAGATGATGAAATTCTTAAAAAAGAAAATTTAAAAGATATTATATTTATTAACAATATTGAATGTATATTTGACCATGAAATTTATATAAAAAAGTTAAAATTGTTACCAAATGAAATAACATATTTGAAAAGATTGGCGAGTTTTACCAATCCTAAGTTTTATGAATTGCAAAAACTAAGAATGCCAATATATTATAAGACAACACCTAGAATTATAGTTTGTTTTGAGGAAGATGAAAGATTTTTAATCTTACCAAGAGGATGCATGGAGAAAATTAGAGAAATATGCGAAAAAAGTAATGTTAAACTAATAATCAAAGATACAAGGGAAGAAGGTACAAAGACAGATTATGAGTTTATAGGAAAATTAAATAAAAAACAGGAAAAAGTAAAGAATGAATTATTACAGCATGAAACAGGTGTACTTTGTGCAACAACAGGTTTTGGAAAAACAGTGATAGGAGCAAAAATAATTTCAGAATTAAAAACGAATGCTTTAGTAATAGTTAATAGAAACAATTTACTAGAACAATGGAAAGAAAGATTATCTTATTTTTTAGGTATTGATAAAAAAGAAATAGGACAATTAGGTAGCGGTAAAGAAAAATTAAATGGAAAATTAGATATAGCAAGTTTTCAGTCATTGTTTAAAAAAGATGATTTTGAAGAATTAATAAAAGGATATGGTTTGGTAATAGTAGATGAGTGTCATCATGTAGCAGCATTTAGCTTTGAAAATGTATTAAAACAAATTAAAGCTAAATATGTATATGGATTAACGGCTACACCAACAAGAAAAGATGGGTGGCATAAAATAATTTATATGCAATGTGGAGATATCAGAGCAAGAGTATCTAATCGTGAACTAAAACAAAATAGAAAAATGGAACATAAAGTAATTGTTAAAAAAACTAACTATAAATATATTCCAACGGAAGAAAAGGACAAGATACAGATTTCAGAAATATTAAATGACATGTGCCAAAACGTTTTTAGAAATAGTATGATAATAGAAGATATTAAGAAAAGTATTTTAGAAGGGAGAATACCAATTGTTTTAACTGAGAGAATAGAGCATTTAAAAATTCTAAAAGAAGCCCTAGAAGATTTGAGTGTACCAGTTGTAATATATAAAGGTAATATGGGCAAAAAGAAAACAAAGGAAATACAAGACTTGCTGAGAGAAGCGGATGAAAAACATAAGCCAAGAATTATTCTAGCAACAAGTAGTTCAATAGGAGAAGGATTCGACGATAATAGATTAGATACATTATTTTTAACAATGCCAGTTTCATGGAAAGGAAGAATTATACAATATGTAGGTAGACTTCATAGAGAGCATGAAGATAAGAAAAAAGTAATTGTATATGATTATTTAGATAATATGAAAGTACTTGAGAAAATGTATAATAGGAGATTAAAAGGATACAAAATAGCAGGCTATGAGATTATAGAATAATAAAAAATATTTAGGAAGGGGAATAAATTGAATAAGAAAAAAGTAGTAAGTCAGATATTAGTATTTGTAGTACTTTTTGTAATAATTATAGTTGCAGTTCTAATACAAAACAATAATATTCATACAGAAACAAATAGTTCTGAATATACAAATCTTAATATTAATCAAGAAGAATTAAATATATTTTATTTAGATGTAGGACAAGGAGATAGCACTTTTATAACTATAAATGGATGTAATATGTTAATAGATAGTGGCAATGACCAAGATGGATATTATATTGTGCAATTTTTAAAAGCACAAAATATAGACAAAATTGACTATTTTATACTTACGCACTGTGATGAAGATCATATAGGTGGTGCTTACAAAGTATTAGATGAATTACAAATAGGAACTTTATATATGCCAAGTAAAGAAAATGATACACAAACTTATGAAAGATTATTAAAGGCAATTGAAAGAAATAATATAAATATCAATACAAAATTAAAAGAATCAAAAGAAACGCAATACGCGATTGGTAATGCTAACTGGAAAGTTTTAAGTGTTGATGCCAAAAACAATCTTAACGATTCTTCAATAGTAATTGAATTAGACTATGGAAATACTAAATATCTATTTATGGGGGATGCTACAACAAGAGTAGAAGAAATGGTTGAATGGAATGAAGTAGATGTATTAAAAGTAGCACATCATGGCTCTAATAGTAGTACAAGCCAATTATTTTTAGAAAAAGTTAAACCCCAATATGCAATAATTTCAGTCGGAAGAGATAATTCGCATAATCTTCCTGATATAGATATAATCGAGAGATTAAAAAATAATAATATTAAAATATATAGAACAGATGAAAATAACACAATTTGGCTTACTAGTGATGGAACAGAAATTGAGATAAATCCTTTAAAATATAATTTAGATGGAACTGGAAGAAAGCAAGCAATACTTTTTGAAAGAAAGTATCGTTTAGCTTTCTTTTTTAATTGTCAAGAGTATGAGGTAATTCGGATCTTTTAACTACATGATATAATCCATCATCTTGTAATTGAAGTTTGATAAATCCATCATTAACTAAGCCATTTAATTCTTGTTTATAAATCATTTCGTTTGGAATATTGTATTCTTCATGATTAAAATAACATTGAATATGTTTTTTCTCAATTTCGTTAATATCAAGTAATGTATCTTGTGGTAGTTTTGCTAATCTATAAGTAACATCTGACTTAACTAAATAATCTCGTAATTCATGTATAAAATTATCTACGAAAGTATCTTTTAATTTGGTGTTATGAAGTGATAAATCAAGCTCACGCAATCCATCGGATAAAGAATTAAAAAAATCGTCCATGAATAAAACCTCCTAGAAATAAAATTTTTTTGAATGAAAAGTAAATAGATTATACAATGGATTAAGAGAAAATTCAATAAAAATATGAAATTAAAAAATTAAAAAATTAATATTCTTTTTTCTTAAAATATGACAGACAGATGTCATATTTATATGCTATAATATTGGTAGGAGGAAATGATGCAAGTAAATAATAGATTATTTGAAATAGTATATATACTAATGCAAAAGAGAAAAACTACAGCTAAAGAATTAGCTGATAGATTTGAGGTATCTACAAGAACAATATATAGAGATATAGAAACATTAAGCACAGCAAACATACCAATTTATGCAAGTAAAGGAAAAGATGGAGGAATAGGACTTTTAGATGAATATGTACTAAATAAAACCATACTTTCAGAAGAAGAACAAAATCAAATTTTGTTTGCCTTACAAGGAATGAAAAAAGTAAAAGGACAGGATGAGAAAGATATTTTAGAGAAGTTAAGTATATTATTTAATAAAAAAATAAATGATTGGATCAAAATTGATTTTTCTAATTGGGGTAATATACAAGAAGAACGATTTGACATGATTAAATCTGCCATTTTAAATAAGCAGCTAGTACAATTTACTTATTATAATTCTAATGGAGAAGAAAGTAAGCGAACTGTAGAACCATTACAAATATGGTTTAAAGATAAATCGTGGTATTTAGTAAGTTATTGTAAATTAAAACAAGATTATAGAATATTTAAAATTGCTAGAATTAAAGAAGTTAAGATATTACAAGAACATTTTGAAAGAGAACTACCAAAAGAAGAAGATAATGAAAAATATAACTTCAAAATAATAGAACTTGAACTAGAAATAAGTAAAGCTATGACTTATAGAGTATATGATGAATTTGAAAGTAAAGAAATAATGAGAAAAGAAGATGGAAACTTTATTATAAAAGTGAAATATCCAGAAAATGAATGGGTATATGGTTATATTTTATCTTTTGGAGAACATATAAAAGTTTTATCACCAATTAAAGCAAAAAATATTATAAAAGACAAATTAGAAAAAACTTTAAAAAATTATTTATAATATGACACACAGTTGTCAGGTTATATGATATATACTTCATTTAAGGAGGAAAAAGTTATGGCTTTTGATTATAAAAAAGAATATAAGGAATTTTATATGCCAAAGAATAAATCTAGCATTATAACGATTCCTAAAATGAATTATATTGCAGTTAGAGGAAAAGGAAATCCTAATGATGAAAATGGAGAATATAAACAGACAATAGGTCTTTTATATGCGATTGCTTTTACTATAAAAATGAGTTATAAGGGAACACATAAAATAGATGGTTATTTTGAATATGTAGTTCCACCACTAGAAGGATTTTGGTGGCAAGATGGGATGAAGGATAGTATTGACTATAATAATAAAGACCAAATGAACTTTATATCTATTATTAGATTACCAGACTTTGTAACGAGAGAAGATTTTGAGTGGGCAATTCAGGAGGCTACGAAGAAAAAGAAACAAGACTTTTCAAAAGTGGAATTTTTAACTTATGATGAAGGAATTTGTGTTCAGTGTATGCATATTGGAAGTTATGATGATGAGCCATCTACAATAAATTTAATACACGAATATATGATAGAAAACGGATATGAACTAGATATTACAGATAGCAGATTTCATCATGAAATATATTTGAGTGATCCAAGAAAATGTGATGTAAGTAAATTAAAGACGGTTATAAGACATCCAATAAGAAAAAAGGAATAATTATGGAGTTTATAGAAGCAAAGACAATACTTCAAAGAGCGACGCATGGAGAAGAATGGTTTGGAATTGATTATAATATGAATCTATATAAAGGTTGCTGTCATAAATGTATTTACTGTGATAGTAGAAGTAATTGTTATCAAGTAGAAGATTTTGACAGAGTAAGAGCAAAAAAGGATGAAATAGAGATATTAAATCGAGAACTAAAATCAAAAAGAAAAAAAGGTGTAATAGGAATAGGTGCAATGTCAGATACTTATAATCCTTTTGAAAAACAATATGAAATAACAAGACAAGCATTAAAACTGATTTCGTGCTATAATTTTGGAGTATCAATAGAAACAAAAAGTAATTTAATAGTTAGAGATATAGATCTATTTAAGGAAATAAACAAAAAAGCAGATGTAATACTTAAATTTACAATTACATCAGCAGATGATAGTCTATCACAAAAAGTAGAACCAAGAGTATGTGTTTCTTCGGAAAGACTAAAAGCAATGAAAAAATTATCAAAAGAGGGATTATTTGTTGGAACATTATTAACTCCAATTATTCCATTTATAACAGATTCAGAGAAAAATATTAGAAAGGTAATAAGATTATCTTATGAAAATGGAGCAAAATTTGTATTTTCTATGGGAGGAGTTACATTAAGAGAAAATCAAAGAGAATACTTCTATGAACAGTTAGATAAGACTTTTCCTAAGATAAAAGAAAAGTATATTAAGACTTATGGAAATAACTATTTTTGTTATCCATTGAATAAAAATTTAAACAAAATATTTAAAGAAGAATGTGAAAAGTATAGACTACTTTATAAAATGAATGATATAGTAAAGGCATATAAAAAAGAAGTTAAACAAGAAGAACAATTAGCCTTTATATAGAAAAGAGGAAAAATATTTATTGAATATGAGCCAATAGAAACAGCTTGGATTCCTATTAGTGGCAAAAATTATGAATATATCTATTGCTTATGGGTAGCAGGAAGTTTTAAAGGAAAAGGAATTGGAAAAGAATTACTAGAATATGCAATAAATGATTCAAAAGAAAAAGGCAAAAGTGGTATATGTACTTTAGTTTCTAAAAAGAAGAAACCATTTTTAGGCGAAAAGAAATTTTTTGAACATTATGGATTTAAAGTAGTAGATAGTATAGCAGATTATGAATTATTAGCATTACAATTCGAAGATGTGGAAACACCTAAATTTAATGAAATAGCTAGAAGTATGAAGATAGATACTAAAGATTTTACTATTTATTACAGTAATGCTTGTCCTTATGTAGAATATGAAGTAAAAGAACTAACTGAATATGCAAAAGAGAATAATATAGCAATTAACTTTATAAAAATAGATACATTAGAAAAAGCAAAAAATGTACCTTGTATATTTAATAGCTGGGCAAATTTTTATAAGGGAAAATTTGTTTCAAATACTATACCAAATGCTAATTCATTTAAAAAGTTAATTAAATAATAAATTATTAAAATATAAATTTTTCTAAAAGTATTGCCAAACCTAAAATTTTATGTTAAATTTAAAACATAGTTAATAGCAAAAAATACCGATTTGTGCGTACATTTCTTGCAAACTATTGCTATAACTACATTTGAAACGGAAATAAGTAACTTTTTTGTGATAGAGTTTTCGAATACGTCCTACGCAAAGGAGCCAATTTATTTTTCTGTAAATGTAAAATCATTAGATAATACATTTACAGATTTTTTGTATTCTTTTCTTAATGAAAGTAAATACTAGCTGTAGTTAAAGTTGATATTATAAATAGTAATATCGGATTAATCTAATAAAAAACAAACATAAAACATGACAAATATTTCATATTCTATTGACTAATAAAAAGTACTTGAGTATAATATCAAAGAGCGATATTGTATTATATACAATATGTAAATGATACAAATATAAAATCTATAGTGCTCAAATTATACAAAATAGAAAGAGATGATTATATGGATTTAATGGTAGGATTAGCAATACCATTTCTGGGTACAACATTTGGGGCTGCAACAGTATTTTTAATGAAAAATAAAATGAGTCTGAAGGTAGAAAAACTATTATTAGGTTTTGCATCTGGAGTAATGATAGCAGCTTCTGTATGGTCTTTACTTATACCATCAATAGATATGGCAACAAAACAAGGAAAAATAGCTTGGATGCCTGCTACAATAGGCTTTTTATTTGGAATTGTATTTTTACTTGTACTAGATAGTGTAATACCACACTTACATCTAAATAATGAAAAGCCGGAAGGAATAAAGGCAAAGTTAAAAAAGACTACAATGATGGTGTTTGCAGTTACACTTCATAATATACCAGAGGGAATGGCAGTTGGAGTTACATTTGCAGGAGCAATTATAGGAAATGCAGGAATTACAATGGCAGGAGCCTTTGCACTAGCATTAGGTATTGCAATTCAAAATTTCCCAGAAGGAGCAATCATATCAATGCCACTTAAAAGTGAGGGAATGTCAAAGTCAAAAGCATTTTTATATGGGACTTTATCAGGTATTGTGGAACCAATAGGTGCAATTATAACAATATTACTTACTAATGCGGTTATTCCAATTCTCCCATATTTATTATCATTTGCAGCAGGAGCAATGATATATGTGGTAGTAGAAGAATTGATTCCAGAATCGCAAACTGGTGAGCATTCTAACATAGGGACAATAGGTGTGGCCATAGGATTCATAATCATGATGATTCTAGATGTTGCATTAGGATAAAAAATGGAGGGATAAAGATGATTAAATTAGTATTAGTTAGACATGGACAAAGCATGTGGAATTTGGAAAACAAATTTACAGGATGGACAGATGTAGAGTTATCAAAACAAGGGATAGCAGAAGCAAAAGAAGCGGGAAGGGTTTTAAAAAGATTAGGATTTCGATTTGATTTAGCATATACATCAGTATTAAAAAGAGCAGAAGATACTTTAGATTATATACTAAAAGAGATGGAACAAGAGGATATTGAAATAAAAAGAAGTTGGAAGTTGAACGAAAGACATTATGGTGCATTACAGGGGCTAAATAAAGAGGAAACAAAGAAAAAATATGGTGAAGAACAAGTTTTATTATGGAGAAGAAGTACAGATACAAGACCACCAGAACTAGAAGAAACAGATGCAAGATATCCGGGAAATGATCCAAAATATAAAGAATTGAGTAAAGATGAATTACCTAAAACAGAAAATTTAGTGGATACAATAAAAAGAGTAGTAGAATATTGGAATTCTGATATTAAACAAGAAATAAAAAAAGGCAAAAGAGTTATAATAGCAGCACATGGCAATAGTTTAAGAGCGTTAATTAAATATTTAGATAATATAAGCGATGAAGATATTATAAAACTTGAATTACAAACAGGTAATCCAATCTGTTATGAATTAGATGATAACTTAAAACCAATAAAACACTATTATTTAAAAAGTGAAGAATAAAAATGTATATATAAAATTGAATAAGATAATTTGCATGTACAAATAATAATATAATTTTTTATCATATATTGGTAAAAAAATGAAAAAACCCCGCCAAATGAAGCGGGGCTTTTTGCTAACTAGGGAGGTTTGTGCAGCTTGATATTTGCCATTTTCCGTAATTGAATTTGATGACGAATGTCATCTTGCATATTACAAATAACCTTATAAGTACTCTCCAATTCTTCCAATGTCATTTTTGAAGTGTCAACTTTGACACCAAAAAAATTTTTCATATGGATACCTCCTAAATTTAGAATAGCATAATTATATCATACTTGACATAATAACGCAAGAAAAATAGAAATTTATTAAAAAAAAGTTTTTCTATCGACAAGAAATGACAAAAAAATAAGAAAATATGTGATATACTTTCATATAATCTGTGAAAAGTAAGATTATATAAAAAATAAAACTGGAGGTGGTATACAAAGTGCAAATCATATAATACTAAAGAAAATAGATATTTCATGAAAAATTAATAATTTTATTTAAAAACTTTTTGTTTTCTATATATTTAATTCAAAAAATTCTGTTAATTTTAATATCAAAATTATATCCAAAACATAAAAAAGAAAAATAAAGGAGGAGATTTTTAATAAAAAAATTATTTAAAATAGTAGTATTTATCATTGCTTTCTTAACATTTTTAGTCTCAATTTATTTTATTGTATTTAATTATTTGCAAAATAGCAGAAATGAAAAAGCAAATAATAAATTAATTAAAGAAGTGATAAATATGGAAACAAAATATGATGAGAAGATTAATTGGAGTAAATTAACTCAAGTTAATAAAGATATAATAGGATGGATTGAAATTCCAAATACAAACATAAACTATCCTATTTTAAAAGATGAAAATTTGTATTATTTAACACATAACTTTGAAGGTAAATCTAATAAAAATGGTTCAATTTTTATTAGAAATGATAATATTGCTCATGATCAAGAAATTACTTTGTATGGTCATAATATGAAAAATGGAACAATGTTTTCTCAACTTAGTAATTATATGAATAAAGACTTTTTAAATAAAAACTCTAAAATATTTATATATACAAAAGAATGTACTTATGAAGGTAATATATTTGTAGCTTATTCCAAAGGGGTAAACGAAGAAATAGATTCAATTAAAAATTTGAATTTCTATGAAAAAGTTAGGTATTATAAAAATCAAGGTATACATATAGAAAACATGGAAGATGATGTAAGTAAAATAGTTAAATTAACAACATGTTCATATATAAATGCAACTACCATTCCCACAAATCAAAGGTACTATGTTATAGCACAAATTATGGAAAATAGTTAAATTGATATTAGAGAAAATTATAAGTAAATTTTAATTAAAAAATATTAGAAAATATAGATTGTTATTTAATTCAGAAATATAAAATAAATTTTATTTAGATATTATCAAGAAAATAATAAAATTAAACAAGGAGGAATTATTAAGTGATAAAAACAGACAAAATAAAAATCAAAAATATATTTGTAATATTACTTTTATTTAGTATAACATGTGGAATTATTAAACCAGTATTTTCTTTTTCAGGAGAAGGAAATGCCAATTGGACAGGGGGGCAATATGATTCATTTATAAAAACTACTGAAAGTATATCATACAACAGAGGAATATTGATAAGAAAGTTAACAAATAAAGATACAGGAGAAAAAATAACAGTATTTTGTGCAGAACACAAAGAGGATTTTGCTGTTGGAACAGTATATAATGGAGATTATTATAAGCCGACAGACGAAAAAATGAAAAAAGCTTGTAAAATAGCATATTTCGGATGGTATAATAAATATGGAGATTTAGTAGTAGACATAGGCATACAGGCACAAGATAAATATTATATAAGATTAGATTATGTATTTACACAACAATATATCTGGGAAGCTTTAGGGCAAAGTAGTGCTAATTTTTTAGATGAAAATATACAAAGGCAATATAATTTATTTAAAGTTAAGATAAATGAAAAAATAGCTAATATGGAGAAAAGACCAAGTTTTAGTAATACAACAGTCGAATTAGAGGCCGGAAACTCAAAAGTAATAACAGATACAAATGGAGTTTTAAAAGATTACTCTAGTATTGAGAAAGTAATTAATAACATCAAATTTACACATATTAAGGGTGAAAATACACTAAATATAACAGTATCGGATGATTGCAAAATAGAATCTTTAAAAATATCAGAAGAAACAATGAAATCTTGGGGTATGATTAAAGAAGAATCAAAAAATTATGATACAACTATTTATTTTTCTTTCAGTAAAGGAGTGCAAAATCAATTATATTCTATGCACTACAATAATCCCATAGGACTAAGTATAAATGTTAAAGTGAATCTAGTTGGTAAGTTAGAATTAACAAAACTAAATTCAAATGGAGATTTAATAGATGGTTCTATATTTAGAATAACAGGACCAAATAATTTTAGTAAGGAAGTAACTGTAACGAATGGAAAAATATATCTTGAAGGACTAAAAAAAGGTATATATACAATAAAAGAGATACATGCTACAGATGGTTATTTAATAAATACAAATTTATATAATGTTATAGTAGAACAAAATGAAATAACAAAGCAAACAATTACAAACGAAGAACCTAAAGGAAGCATTAGCATTATAAAAGAAGACTCTAAAACAGGTTCTAAAGCTCAAGGTGATGCAAGCTTAGAAAATGCAGTTTATAAAATTTATGCAAATGAAGATATTTATAATGTGGCTAAAACCAAGAGATATTATTATAAAGGTGAAATAGTTCGGAACTTCTGTTACCGATAAAAATGGTAAAACAGAAGATATTACTAATTTGCCACTCGGAAAATATATTGTAAAAGAAGAAAAACAACCAATTGGATATTTATTAGATACAAAAGAATATGAAGTGAATTTGAAATATAAAAATCAAAAAGAGCAGATTGTTACAGGAGTTGTTACTAGTAAAGAAGAAGTAAAACAAATGAAACTCCATATATATAAAGAAAGTGTGAATGATGTTTCTGGAATAATACCAGGACTAGAAGGAGTAGAGTTTACAATAAAACTAAAATCGGATGTTGAAAAGGCATTAAATGCAGGATATTCTTATGTTGAAATATGGAATGGAATTAATGAAGATGGAAAATATGTTAAAATAGATAAAAAAAGAGCTTTAAAAGCACAAGAAATAGCAAAAACGTATGAAACAATAAAAACAGATAGCGAAGGAAATGCGTATACAGAAAAAAAATTGCCATATGGAAAATATATTGTAAAAGAAACAAAGGTGCCAAAAGATTATGAAATATCAAGTGATTTTTGCTTTTCTATCACACAAGATGAAAGTGAAGTAGAAGAAATTGGTAAGAAGGTAAAAAGATTAGTAGTAAATAACAAACCTTTAAAAACTTATATAAAATTAATAAAAAAAGATGCCCAAACAGGTAAAACAGTTACTTTATCAAGTAGTACTTTTGAAATAAAAGCATGTGAAGATATTTATGATAGAGAAAATAAAAAGGTAATTTATAAAAAAGGGGAAAAAATAAAACAAAAAATAGGTGCAACTGAATTTACTTCATTTACTACAAATGCTGATAATATTGTTATTCCAGATAAAAGTTATCATAATGCAAATGACGAAAAAGGAACAGTTGTAACTCCATTAATGTTACCAGTTGGAAATTATGAAATAACTGAAATAAAAGCACCAGATGGTTTTATAAATTCACAAAAATCGATTTCGTTTAAAATTGATGGCATAAAAGATTATGATAAAGATAATGAAGGAGATTATGTAAAAATTATTGAAATTAAAAATGAAAAGCCAACAGGAACATTAATTTTAAACAAATATATAGTATTAAGGGAAAATGTTGATAAATCAATTTTAAATAATTATGATTTTAGTAAAATTTGTTTTAGTTTAATAGCAAAAGAAAATATTATAGATATGTCAGATGGAAGTATTCTGTATAAAAAAGGAAAAGAAGTTACAAGATGCAATTTAGATAAAAGTGGAAATTTAAAAATCTCTAATCTTCCAATGGGAATTTATGAGATTAAAGAAGTTACAACAATAGATGGACTTGTATTAAGTGATTTAAAATATGAAGTTAATTTTAAACAAAAAGACTTTACAACTCAAATATACGAAGAAGTGAGACATATAAAAAACGAAACTACTATTGTAGAGTTTTCAAAAAAAGATATAACAGGGCAAGAAGAATTAGAAGGTGCTAAACTTACAATTACAGATGAATATAATAATATTATAGACAGTTGGATTTCAGGCAAAAAAACTCATAAAATAGAGGGGTTAGTAGCGAAAAGGACTTATGTTTTAAAAGAAGAAGCAGCACCATATGGATATAAAATTAGTAATGACATTAAATTTGTTGTAAATAACACTAGTGAGGTTCAAATAGTAGAAATGAGAGATGAACCAATTTTATATAAAATTCAAGTTGAAAAAATAGACAAGGAGACACAACTTTCCATAAAATCAAAAAAATTTTGTTTTGGAATATATGAAGACAAAGAATGTAAAAAAATAATTAATAAAGTGATGGCAAATGAGATTGACGGAACGGTTTTATTTGAAAATTTAAAATATGGTACATATTACATAAAAGAATTAGAAGCACCAACAGGATATGGCCTATCAAGAGAAATAGTGAAAGTTGAAATAAATGATAAAGGTGTTTATGCTAATGAAAAGCAATTAAATGAAGAAAGTGGAGTGTATAGTTTTAAATATTATAATTCCATTTTACCAGTTGTACAGACAAGTGATGATAGTAATTTAAAATTATGGATATTCTTATTTATAGGTTCAACTACAATAATTGGGTTAAATATGTTAAAATTAATTATAGAAAAACGAGGTAAATTAAAAAATAAATAAAAAGACTTTTTTTAAGTCTTTTGGTTTTTGGCGGAGTGAGTGGGATTCGAACCCACGGTACCCGGTTAAGGGTATAACTGATTTCGAGTCAGCCTCGTTATGACCACTTCGATACCACTCCATATAATAAATATTATATAGTATTTACGAATATAATTCAAGATTTAATGATGCAATTTATTACAAGTTAAAGTTTTAATATTTGCAATAGAATACTTTCTTAAACATTAGTACATAATATATGTAAAAATTGTTAAAGGAGGTATTTTTTATGAAAAAAATATTAAAAATAGAAAAAATTCAAGCTCTAGAAGTCTTTGATTCAAGAGGAAATCCAACAGTACAAGCAGAAGTGATTTTAGAAAATGGAATAAATGGAGTTGCAATGGTTCCATCTGGAGCATCTACTGGAAGCTTTGAGGCAGTTGAGTTAAGAGATAATGATCAAACAAGATTGATGGGAAAAGGTGTAAAAAAAGCAGTTGAAAATGTAGAGAAAATTATTGCAAAAGAATTAGAGGGCAAGAATGTTTATGAACAAAATAAAATAGATGAATTATTAGTAAAACTAGATACTACGGAAAATAAATCTATTTTAGGTGCAAATGCAACACTTGGTGTTTCTCTAGCTGTTGCAAAAGCTGCGTCAAATTCTATACAATTACCATTGTATAGATATTTGGGTGGAGTAAACAGTAAAAGACTTCCAATGCCAATGATGAATATTTTAAATGGGGGAAAACATTCAAGTAATAATATTAGTGTGCAAGAATTCATGATTATGCCAGTAGGAGCAAATTCGTTTAGAAGATGTATGGAGATGGGAGTAGAAGTTTATCATGAACTAAAAAAAGTGTTAAAATCTAAAAATTACTCTACTGCTGTAGGTGATGAAGGTGGGTTTGCACCAAACTTATCAGGAGAAGAAGAGGGGATAGAATTAATAATTGAAGCAATAAAAAATGCAGGATATGAACCAAAAAAAGATGTAGCAATAGCTTTAGATATAGCAAGTACGGAAATGTATAATGAAGCAAAGAAAATAGGAAAAGAAGGATATTACTTTTGGAAAAAAGATGAATTTAAAACAAAAGAAGAGATGGTTCAATACCTTATAGATTTAGCAAATAAATATCCGATAATATCTATAGAAGATGGTTTAGCAGAAGAAGATTGGGATACATGGAAAATGTTAACTCGGAGAACTAGGAAGTAAAGTTCAATTAGTAGGAGATGATTTATTTGTAACAAATATAAAGAGGCTGCAAAAGGGAATAAATAAACAAGTTGCAAATAGTATTTTAATTAAACCAAATCAAATTGGAACATTAACAGAAACCTTGGATGCTATTGAACTTGCTAAATCAAGAGGATATACTGCAGTTGTTTCACATCGTTCTGGAGAAACAGAGGATACAACTATAGCAGATATTGCAGTTGCAACAAATTGCGGACAAATAAAAACAGGTGCGCCATGTAGAACAGATAGGGTAGCAAAATATAACAGATTATTAAATATAGAAAGAGAAATTTCCTAGACAAGTATATAATATTGTGCTATGATAAACTAAATATAGAGAGAAAAGGACTAAAATATTATGGACAAAATATTAGATGGTGTGAATTTACCAAAAGATTTGAAAAAATTAAGTTTAAAAGAAAAAGAAAAACTTGCTATAGAATTAAGAGAAGAACTTATTAATAATGTCTCAAAAACAGGAGGGCATTTAGCTTCAAATTTAGGTGTTGTAGAATTAACTATTGGATTGCACAGTGTGTTTAATACTCCAAAAGATAAAATAATATGGGATGTAGGACATCAAACCTACATCCATAAAATATTAACAGGTAGAAAAGATAAAATGGATACATTAAGACAATTAAATGGTATAGCAGGTTTTCCAAAAACATCAGAATCGGAATATGATGCTTTTAATACAGGACATAGTAGTACCTCAATTTCAGTTGCACTTGGAATGGCAAGAGCAAGGGATATAAAAAAGGAAAATAATAGTGTAGTTGCAGTAATTGGAGATGGGGCATTAACAGGAGGAATGGCATTAGAAGCTCTAAATGACGCAGGGTGTAGTAATACAAATTTAATAGTTGTTTTAAACGATAACGAGATGAGCATTTCAAGAAATGTTGGTAGTATTTCTATGATTTTAAGTAAAATTAGAACAAAAAAATTATACACAAAATCTAACAATTATGTAAAAAAAGTTTTACATAAGATACCATTAATAGGAGACTTTGTAATAGAGATCTCAAGAAAAATAAAAAATGGAATAAAGCAAATACTTATTCCAAATATGTTTTTTGAAGATTTAGGTTTTAGATATTTAGGACCAATTGATGGAAACGACATAGCCAAAATAGAAGAAATATTAAAGATGGCAAGAAAATTACAAGGTCCAGTATTAGTACATATTGTAACAAAAAAAGGAAAGGGATATAAATATGCAGAACAAAATCCAGATAAGTATCATGGAATATCAAGTTTTGATATAGAAACGGGAAAAGCAAAAAAACCAAAACAAGATGATTATTCTAAGATATTTGGAGAAAAATTAGTGAACATAGCCCAAAATAATGAAAAGATTGTAGCAATTACAGCTGCAATGTGTGATGGAACTGGACTGAAAAAATTTAAGGAGGAATTTCCAGATAGATTTTTTGACGTTGGAATTGCAGAACAACATGCTTTAGGATGTGCAGCAGGAATGGCAAAACAAGGATTAATTCCAGTAATTCCAATTTATTCATCGTTTTATCAAAGAGGATATGATCAAGTTATTCATGATATATGTATTCAAAAATTACCAGTAATTATGTGTGCAGATAGAGCAGGAATTGTTGGAAATGATGGAGAGACTCATCAGGGAATATTTGATATGGCTTTTTTTTCAATTATTCCTAATCTTACAATTTTAGCTCCGAAAGACTTTAAGGAATTAGAGCAAATGTTAGAATTTGCCATTTCTTTAAATGCACCAGTAGTTATACGTTATCCAAGGGGGGGAGAAGGAAAGAGAAAGTTTGAAAATCATGAAAAAATAAAATATGGAAAAGCTGAGATTATTAAAGAAGGAACGGATATTACAATAGTTGCTATTGGAAAAATGGTAGAAAGAGCAACGGAAGTAAGCCAAAAACTTGAAGAAGGTGGTATTTATGCAGAGGTAATTAATGCTAGATTCTTGAAACCGCTAGATGAAAAGACAATTATTTCGTCTATAAAGAAGACTAAGAATGTAATTACAATTGAAGACGGAATTCTAAGAGCAGGCCTTGGATGCAGTGTATGTGAATTGATTGTTAAAAATAAATTAGAAAATGTAGATTTTGAAAGTTTTGGATATGATGATAAGTTTGTTAAACACGGAAGTGTGACAGAATTAGAAAAATTAAATGGAATTGATGTTAATAGCATTGTTAAAAAAATAGCAAAACAAGAAAAAATAAAGGTAGTTGTATAATATGCAAAAGCAAGAAATTTTAGAAAAATATAAAAAAGAGGAAGAACGATTATTACTTTCAAAAGTACTTGATAAATTAAAATTATCGGAGAAAAGCGATAAAATAGAAAACACAAATTTCTTAGATCCATTAGAACAGAAAGTTATACAGAAATTTTTAACAAAAATAAAGAAGGATGGTTTATTTTGGGGTGGATTTGATGAGGCAGAAAGAAAAGCTTTATTTATTATTCCAGAAAAATATAAAGAGAATAAGGAGATTTTATTAAAGAATCAAGAGATAATACATAGTATTAGAATTGTGTTACCAAAAAGTTTAAAAGGAAGATATTCACACAGAGATTACTTAGGGGCTCTAATGAAATTAGGCATAAAAAGAGAAAAAATAGGAGATATATTAGTAGACGAAAATGGAGCAGATATTATAGTTTATAATGATATAGTTAGTTTCCTATTAACTAATTTAAGTAATTTAACAAGATTTAAAGGTGCGGCTGTAACAGAGATAAAATTAAATGAATTAAAAGAAGTAAAAATAAATTTTATTAGTAAAACTATACATGTTTCGTCAATGCGATTAGATAATATTGTTTCTGAACTTGCACAAACTTCTAGGAGCAAAGCAAGTGAAATTTTGACTAATCAAAAAGTGTTTGTAAATTATGAATGTGAAACTAAAAATACTAAAATAGTAAAAGTAGATGATTTAATAACAATTAGAGGAAAAGGTAAATTTAAAATTACGAAGATCATTGGAAACACAAAAAAAGGAAAAATGAATATTATGGTTCAATATTATAATTAAAAACTATTGACAACAATAAACAATTGTTCTATAATTTTAAGCAGAATAAAAAATAAATATGGAGGATAAAATGGCAAAGTTAATAAATGGTAAAGAACTTGCACAAAAAATAAGAAAAGAATTAAGACAAGAAGTAGAAGAATTAAAAGAAAAAGGAATAGAACCAAAACTTGCTGTTATTATGATTGGAGAAAATAAGGCATCTAAAGTATATGTAAAGAATAAAAGTAAAGCTTGTGATGAAATTGGAATTAAATATGAGGAATTTTTGTTACCTGAAGATGCAAAGATGGAAGAACTACTAGATGTAATTAGAGTATTAAATGAAAGAAAAGATGTCCATGCAATACTACTTCAAAGCCCAATTCCAAGTAACCTAAATATAAAAAAGGCATTTTGTGCTATAGACCCTAAAAAAGATATTGATGGATTTCATCCAATTAACATTGGAAAGCTTTCAATGGGTGAAGATTGCTTTGTATCATGTACACCATATCGGAGTAATAAGAATGCTTGAAGAATATAATATTGAAATAGAAGGTAAAAATGCAGTAATTATTGGTAGAAGCAATATTGTGGGTAAACCATTAATTCAATGTCTATTAAATAAAAATGCTACTGTTACAGTTTGTCACTCAAAAACAAAAAATATAAGTGAAATAACAAAAAAAGCCGATATATTAATTGCAGCACTTGGAAAAGCAAAGTTTGTAAAAGCTAATATGATAAAAGAAAATGCTGTTGTTATTGATGTTGGAATTAATAGAAATGAGGATGGAAAGCTAGAGGGAGATGTGGATTTTGAAGAAGTAGAAAAAAAAGCATCATATATTACACCTGTACCAGGAGGAGTGGGACCAATGACAATTGCAATGCTTATGAATAACGTAATAAAGGCAACTAAAAATGCAGAGAATAAATAAATTTAATAGAGGGGGCGTAAAAAAATAAGCGCTCTCTTTTTGCTTGAAAATAAATAGAGAGCATAAAGGAGGATTTTATGTTATCTAGTGAAGAAAAAAAGTATTGGATATGGCTATCTAGACTTCCAAAAGTTGGAAATAAAACAATAGAAAAATTAATTGAGAAGTATCATTTCCCTGATGCAATCTACAACTTAAGCAAAAAAGAATTAATGAGTAATGATAGAATTGGAGAAAAGATTGCAGATATTATTTTATCAAAAAAATACAGAATTGATCTTGAAAAATATATTTCATACATGAACAAAGAAAACATTAATATAATAACAATAATGGACAAAGAATATCCACAAAAACTAAAGCAGATAGAAGATTGCCCTATGTACTTATATACAAAAGGTAATATTGAACTATTAAACAAAAAATCAATTGCGATAGTTGGAAGCAGAAATTGTACAAGTTATGGAAAAGAAGTTGCTCAAATTATGGCAAAACAGTTAGTAAGTAATAATATAATTGTAGTTAGTGGATTAGCAAAAGGAATAGATACTTTTTCACATTTGGGAGCAATAAATTATTATTCAAGTACTATTGCGGTACTTGGATGTGGAATTGATAGAATATATCCTAATGAGAATAGCAGGCTAGCGCAAAATATATTACAAAAAAATGGTTTAATTATTTCAGAGTATGTTATGGGTACTAAGCCTGAAAGATTAAATTTCCCTGCAAGAAATAGAATTATTAGTGGAATATCAGATGGTGTATTGGTTGTAGAAGCAACAAATAAAAGTGGAGCATTAATTACAGTAGATTTTGCAATAGAACAAGGCAAGGATGTGTTTGCTATTCCTGGAAATATTAATAGTATATTTTCAAATGGAACAAACCAAATTTTAAAAGAAGGAGCAAAATTGACTAATAATGTTATGGATATATTAGAGGAACTACGATAATTTAAAATGAAATAAAGTTCAAAATGATATAATTTATAAACATTGGAATAATTATTATATAATAAAACTATGAAATAATAATGCAAGAATTGTAAAATTTTATGAAAAGGCTTTTACTTTTAAAGAATATGTAATATAATGTATATGTAAATTTAGTTAGATATAATTTGTCATTTAATTTGAAAGGAATGGGAACAAAAATATGGAAAAAAAGATAGAAGATTCATCAAAAAAGGTAAAAAAACAAAAAAATAAAAAAGGAAATAATAAAATTATCAAAAAAGTATTTTTAATTATCATATTTGTCATTATTCTAATTGCATTGGTTATAGTTGGCGCATTTTTAGCTATATTTTTTAGTGATAAATTTGCAATGTCAAAGGACGATTTAACAATTAATTATACAAATACATTCGTATATGATAGTGAAGGAAAACTAATTAAAGAGTTAACGGGTGAAGAGAACAGAAGAATTATAACAATTTCAGAAATGCCAAGTAATTTACCTAAAGCATTTGTAGCAATCGAGGACGAAAGATTTTATGATCATCATGGAGTTGACATTAAAAGAACAGCAGCAGCAACTTTCACGTATCTCTTCAATGGAGGAAGTTCTTCTTTTGGAGGAAGTTCAATAACACAACAATTAATAAAAAATATTACAAATGAAAAAGAAGATGAAGGAAAAGCAGGTATAGAAAGAAAAATAAAAGAGATGTCAAGGGCATATCAAATTGAAAAAATATTATCAAAAGATGAAATTTTGGAATTGTACTTAAACATTATATATTTAGGTGGTTATGGAAAAAATATATGTGGTGTTGAAGTTGCATCAGAGTATTATTTTGGAAAATCTGCAAAAGATTTGGATTTAGCAGAATGTGCATTTTTAGCAGGTATTAATCATTCACCTAATAGCTATAATCCATTTACTGGAACTGATAATAGTGAAAAAATAAAAAAGAGAACAAAAATAGTATTAGATAAGATGAAAGAACTTGGAAGTGTTAGTGAACAAGAATACAATGAAGCTATACAAAAAGTAGAAAGTGGGTTACCCTTTCAAGAAGGAAGTACTTCGAGTGGGGCTATAGTGTCCTATCACATATCCTCCGCTATAGAACAAGTTGTTAACCAGCTTGTTGATGAAAAAGGTATGTCATATGAATATGCTAAAAGTCGTTTATATGGTGGCGGATACCAACTATACACAACACAGGTGTCATCCATACAAAACAGAATGGAAGAAGAGTATAAAAAAGACAAATATATTTTAAAAGGAAAAACAAAAGCAAACGAAGGAAAACATACACAATCTGCAATGGTAATTATGGACTACAAAACTGGAAATGTAGTTGGATGTGTTGGAGGTTTAGGCACAGATGTAGATGCAACAGGTCTTAATAGAATAAATATTCCAAAGCAACCAGGCTCATCAATAAAACCAATAGCCTCTATATCAGCAGGATTAGAAAAAAATATTATTACAGCAGGTACTGTATATGATGACTCTCCAACAGTTTTTGGTTCGTACACTCCACATAATTCTGGTAATGTATACCAGGGATTATGTACAATTAGAAAAGCTATAGAAGTTTCTGCAAATGTTGTGGAAGTTAAAGTAATGTCAGAATTAGGACCGGAGAACTCATTGAAATTCTTAAAACAGTTAGGACTTAGTCATTTGGACGAACAAAATGATGCAAATCTAGCTGCAGTTCTTGGAGGACTGACATATGGTGCTACACCACTAGAAATGGCAGGAGCGTATGCAGCTATTGCAAATGGTGGAGAATATATTACTCCTACATTTTATACAGAACTTAAAGATAAATCTGGAAATGTAGTATTGAAATCTAAACAAGAAAAAAGAAGAGTAATGTCAGAAGGAAATGCATATATTGCAAAAAGCATTTTAAAAGGACCTGTTACAGGAAGCGGAGGAACTGCAAAGATTTGTGCTATTTCTGGAATGGATGTAGGAGCTAAAACAGGTACAACAGATCATTTTCAAGATCGTTGGTTATGCGGATTTACACCATATTATGTTGGAGCGACATGGTTTGGATACGATATGAATGAAACGGTAAATTATAGTGGGGGAAATCCAGCGGCTGTAATTTGGTCTGCTATAATGAAAGACATACACAAAAACTTATCAAGTAAGAAATTTGATGTTCCAAGTAACATTGTTACAGCTAGAATTTGCAAAGATACTGGTAAATCGGCAACAAATTCATGTACTAATACATATGTAGAAGAATTTGTTAGTGGAACAGTTCCAGATAGTTGTAACGGACACGAAAAAGTAAAGATATGTAAAGAAAGTGGAAAACTAGCAACAGAGTATTGCAAAGAAGTGGAAGAAAAAGCATACTTACAACAACCGGAAAAAGAAAAGAATGCTAAATGGAAAACAAGTTCAGGAAACAAATATAATACAATTACAGAAACTTGTGATATACATATAAAAGCAGAAGAAACAAAGACACCAGAACAAAACAATACAACCCAGGAAACAACTACGCCAACTGAACAAGACGATAATGTCATAGTTCCAAATGTTGTTGGAATGAAGCAAGAGGATGCAAAAAAAGTACTAGAATCACATAAATTAAAATATAACATACAAACAAGTGAAGATAAGACAAAAGAAGATGGAGTGGTTATTAAGCAAAATCGTAAAAGCGGAGAAGTTGTTCCCAAAAATACAGTTGTTACATTAACAATTAATAAAAAAGCAACAGAAGCTGATGATAAAACAAATAATAATTCCACAGATAACAACAAAACTACTAATAATAAAAACAATGTTAATGAAGGAAGATAATTAATTCAAACGTTAACTTTATAATAACCATGAAGTTAACGTTTGATATTGAATATATAGAATTTTATAATCAGATTTAATTATTTATAATTATAGAATAATGAAATAAGGATATAATAAACATAAGAGAGGAGAACAGAACAAGAATGGATACACCGAATAAAGAAAAGAAAAACAACAACAAATATTATATTACCATTGGAATTGTATTCTTAATACTCTTAGCTTCAATACTAGCAATTTTATATATAAATCAAAATAAACATACTGAAGAAAAAGAGCTTGCCTACACAGAACTTATGAAAGAAATAAATGATGGAAATGTTGAAAAAATAGAAATGACAACTGGAAGTACTACTGTTAAAGTTAAGCTTACAAATAATGATGAAGAAAAAAGTGTTATTGTTCCAAGTACAGAAGCTTTTGTTGAATTAATACAATCTAAAGTGGAAAATGGAAATAATATAAAATTAATACAAAAGCAACAAAATGTATTTTTAAAAATACTAAGCAGTGTATTTTCACTTTTACCTACAATTTTATTAGTAGTTTTGTTTGTTTTTATATGGAAAATGCAAGGACTTGGAGAAAAAGGTAAGGTTTATGATCCAGACACAAAGAATACTAAAATTAAGTTTGATGATGTGGCTGGACTTGAAGAAGAAAAACAAGAAATGATAGAAATAGTAGACTTTTTGAAAAATCCTAAAAAATTTTATGAGATGGGTGCTAAAGTGCCCAGAGGAGTACTTCTTTGTGGAAAACCAGGTACAGGAAAAACATTAATTGCAAAAGCAATTGCAGGAGAGGCAGATGTACCATTTATTTCAATGAGTGGTTCTGAATTTATTGAAATGTTTGCAGGACTTGGAGCATCAAGAGTAAGAAAATTGTTTGAAAAAGCAAAAAAGATAGCCCCATGTATAGTTTTTATAGATGAGATTGATGCAATTGGTTCAAGAAGAACAAGTCAAAGTGGTGCGGAAAGTGAAAACAATCAAACATTGAATCAATTATTAGTAGAAATGGATGGATTTGATACAGAAGAGACAATTATAGTTCTTGCAGCAACCAATAGACCAGAAATGTTAGATACGGCACTTCTACGACCAGGAAGATTTGACAGACAAATTACAATTGCTCTTCCAGACTTAAAAGGAAGAGAAGAAATTTTAAAAATACATGCAAAAAATAAAAAGATTGCACCAAGTGTAAACTTGAAAAGTGTTGCTGAAGATACAGCCGGATTTACAGGTGCAGAACTTGCTAATATTCTAAATGAGGCAGCGATAATTGCTACAATAAAAAATAAAGAATATATAAACAATGATGATATAGACGCAGCAGTAAAGAAAGTAACAGTAGGACTAGAGAAAAACAGCAGAGTAATATCAGACAAAGACAAAAAATTAACAGCATTTCATGAAGCTGGGCATGCAATAGTAAGTAGATATCTTGAAACTCAAAAAAATATTAAAGAAGTTTCAATTATTCCAAGGGGAGTTGCCGGAGGATATACAATGTATAAAACAAATGAAGATAAGTTTTATATCTCAAAAACTGAAATGGAAGAGAAACTAATTGCATTACTTGGAGGACGTGCAGCAGAGAAAATAGCATTAAATGATATATCAACAGGTGCAAGTAATGATCTTGAAGTTGCAACACAAATTGCAAAAGATATGGTAACAGTTTATGGAATGAGTGATACAGTTGGAACTATCTCTATTAATACCGAAAAAGATCCTTATGAATTACAGTTACTTGGAGAAAAATTTTCAGATGCTATTGGAGCTGAGATTAAAATATTAATTGATGATGCATATATAAAGGCACAAACAATATTGTCAAATCATATGGATAAGTTAAATGCAGTTGCAGAAACATTAATGAAACAAGAAGTTATTTCGGAAGTGGAATTTGAACGTTTTTTTGAAAATTAAAAAATATTACTTGAAAACATCTAAATAAAGTGTTAATATATTAAATGTAATTAAATTAAACTATTAAATACCATAAAAAGGACAACACAAGTAAAATAATACTAACAGAGAACTAGAGGTTGGTGAAATTCTAGTAAGTGAATTGTTTATTTGTTATCACCTTTTTGTTGCCTAATTGAAAAAAAGTAAATTAAGCCGTTTAGCTTGCGTTAAAAGAAAATGAAGGGAAAAACTAAAAAAAGTTTTTAATATAGGTGGTACCGCGGATAAAGAGTCATTCGTCCTAAAATATTAGGAAGAGTGGCTTTTATTTTTAATGCTTTAAAAAAATACATAATTGTAAAATTAAGTATTAAATTGTACAAATAAATTTTGATAACAATAATAAATAATATACAATTTATTAAACATTAAATAATAAATGGTAAGAAAAACATAAAAGAAAAGGAGAGATGAAAATATGAGTGAAAATTTAGAAGAAAAAAAGGATTATGGTAAAACATTAAATTTACCAAAGACAGACTTCCCAATGAGAGGAAATCTGCCAGAAAATGAGCCTAAAATATTTGAAGAAGTATTTCAGAACGATTTGTATGAAAAAATGTTAAAAAAGAATGAAGGAAAAGAGCCTTTTGTATTACATGATGGACCTCCATATGCAAACGGACAAATTCATGCAGGGCATGCATTAAACAAGGTTTTAAAAGACACTATTGTTCGTTATAAAAATCTAAAAGGATATTATACACCATTTGTTCCAGGATTTGATACACATGGTATGCCAACAGAAAAAAAGGCCATTGAAAAATTAGGATTAAATAGAGACGAAATTCCTGTTGCTCAATTTAGAGATACTTGTAAAGAATTTACTAAAGAATATAAAGACATACAAATTAAAGGATTTAAAAGACTAGGAGTTTTAGCAGATTGGAAAAATCCATATATTACTTATGATCCAAAAATGGAAGCAAGACAACTTGGCGTATTTGGAACTATGTATAAAAAAGGATATATATATAAAGGATTGAAGCCTGTCTACTGGTGTACAGATTGTGAAACAGCCTTAGCAGAAGCTGAAATAGAATATGAAAATACAAAATCTAATACTGCATATGTAAAATTTCCTGTAATTGAGGGAAATGGATTATTTGATGAACGAGATTCATATGTTGTAATATGGACTACAACACCATGGACACTTCCAGGAAATACAGGAATAACAATAGGAGGTGATTTTAAATATAGCTTAGTAGATGTTCAAGGTGAAAAATTAATAATGGCGAGTGAATTAGTAGAAAAAGTAATGCAAATTGCCAAAATAGAAGATTATAGTATACTAAGAGAGTTTGAAGGAAAACAATTAGAAGGTGTAAAATGTAAACATCCATTCTTAGAAAGAGAATCAAGAGTAGTTTTAGGAAGTGACGACACTATACTTGTTGAACTAGATACAGGTACAGGTGCAGTTCATACAGCACCTGGATATGGTAAAGAAGATTATCTTTGCGGATTAAAAAATGGATTAGCTATGGTAGTAACAGTTGATAGCAAAGGACACCAAACAAAAGAAGCTGGTCCATTTGCAGGAATGTTTTATGCAAAATCTGATAAAGCAATTATTAAATGGTTAGAAGATAACAATTTACTACTTGCAAAGCAAGAAATTGTTCACTCGTATCCACATTGCTGGAGATGTAAAAAACCTGTTATTTATAGAGCTACAAGTCAATGGTTTGCTTCTGTGGATGGATTTAGAAAAGAAGCATTAGAAGCAATTAAAAATGTAAAATGGTATCCAACATGGGGAGAAGAAAGAATTACTAAAATGATAGAAGATAGAAATGATTGGTGTATTTCAAGACAAAGAACTTGGGGTGTACCATTACCAATATTCTATTGTAAAAATTGTGAAAAAGAATATGTAACTCCAGAAAGCCTAGATAAAATTCAAAATATTGTAAGAGAAAAAGGAACTAATGCATGGTTTGAAATGTCTGAAAAAGAATTAATGCCTGATGGAGCAAAATGTAAAGAGTGTGGTCATACTGAATTTAAAAAGGAAACAGATATAATGGATGTATGGTTCGATTCTGGTTCAACACATGAATCTGTTTTACAAGAAAGAGGATTACCAGAAGCTAATTTATATTTAGAAGGTAGTGACCAATATAGAGGATGGTTTCAATCATCATTATTGACATCAATTGCAACCAAAGATAAAGCACCTTATAAAGAGGTAGTAACACATGGCTATGTTGTTGATGAACAAGGTAGAAAAATGTCAAAAAGTTTAGGCAATGGAATTGATCCAATGGATATGATAAATGAATTTGGAGCAGATATATTAAGACTATGGGCATTATCTTCAGACTATACATCAGATGTTAGTATTTCAAAAGGTATAATTAAACAAGTATCAGAAGTTTATAGAAAAATACGTAATACATGTAGATTTATCTTAGGCAATATTAATGATTTAGATGTTGACAATCTTACTACGTACAATCAATTATTAGAAATTGATAAATGGGCTTTAATAAAATTAAATAATTTAATAAAAGTTTGTACAGAGGCTTATGATGCATATGACTTTAACAAAGCATATCAAGCAATAAATAATTTCTGTGTTGTTCAAATGAGTAATTTCTATTTAGACATTATAAAAGACAGATTATATACAGCAAAACCAGATTCAATAGAAAGAAGAGCAGCTCAAACTACTATGTATAAAATATTAGATGCACTTGTAAAAATATTAGCTCCAATGACATGCTTTACAGCAGAAGAAATTTGGAAGTATATGCCTCATTCAGCTAGTGAAAAACAAGAAAGCGTTATGCTAACACAATATCCAGAAGTTAATAATGAATATGATAATAAAGAATTAGAGGAAAAATGGAATAAAATAATAAAATTAAAGGATATTGTATCAAAAAAATTAGAAGAGGCAAGAGCTGAAAAAATAATAGGTCATTCTTTAAATGCAAAAGTAACAATTTATGCAAATGCTAATGATTATGAATTCTTAAAAAATAATCAAGAATTATTAATGACTGTATTTATTATTTCTGATTTACAACTTGAAAAAAGTGATGAAGAAATGAAAGTTGAAGTAGAACAAGCAGAAGGACAGAAATGTGAAAGATGTTGGATGTATAGCAAAACAGTAGGACAGGATAAAGATAATCCTACAATTTGTAACAGATGTAGCCAAGCAATAAAATAAATATTTAATAATAGAAATTTTAAAATTTAGTTATTATTTAAAATGCGTGGAGAACATTTAATTTATTATTAAGATTATTAATATATTTTTGAATTCTTAGTAATAATTATAAAAATGTTATCTCCCGCATTTTTTTACATTTTTCCTTGTAATGACTTTTAAAATCCTGTATAATAAGTATATTGTAGAAAATAAAGAAAAAGAGGAAGTTGAATAAAAGTGAAAGTATCAGATTTTAATTATAATTTGCCAGAGGAATTAATTGCACAAGTTCCATTAGAAAAAAGAGATGAATCTAGATTAATGGTTTTAAACAGAAGAAATCAGTCTATAGAACATAGAGTCTTTAAAGATATAATTGATTATCTACAACCAGGTGACTGTTTGGTTAGAAATAATACTAAAGTTATTCCTGCAAGAATTTATGGAAAAAAAGAAACTGGAGCAAATGTTGAGTTTTTGTTATTAAACAATATTGAAGGCGATATTTGGGAAAGCATAGTAAGGCCAGGTAACAAATTACATATAGGAACAAAAGTAATTTTTAAAGATGGATTATTAAAAGCAGAAATTTTAGATATAATGCCAGGAGGAACAAGAAAAGTTAAATTTCATTATAACGGAATTTTTAATGAAATATTAGACGAAATAGGGTTAATGCCACTACCACCATATATACACGAGGAATTAAGGGAGAAAGATAGATATCAAACTGTATATGCAAAATATGAAGGATCTGCTGCTGCACCAACTGCAGGGCTTCACTTCACTCCTGAACTGTTAAAAAAAATTGAAGAAAAAAATGTTCAAATTGCAAATGTAACATTACATGTTGGAATTGGAACATTTAGACCTGTGAAAGAAGATACAGTAGAAGCACATAAAATGCATTCAGAACATTTTTATATAAAACAGGAAGACTGTGACAAAATTAATAAAGCTAAACAAGAAGGAAAAAGAGTAATTGCTGTCGGAACAACATCTTGCAGAGTATTAGAAACAATTGCAGATGAAAATACTGGATTAGTAAAAAAAGTTGAAGGAGATACTCAAATATTTATTTATCCAGGGTATAGATTTAAATGTATAGATGGATTAATTACAAATTTCCATTTACCACAGTCTACTTTATTAATGCTTGTTTCAGCATTGGCTGGAAAAGACTTCATAATGAATGCATATAATGAGGCTGTAAAAGATAAATATAGATTTTTTAGCTTTGGAGATGCAATGTTTATTAACTAAAAGCAATTTTTGGAAAAAAGAGAGGTATAAAATATGGAACCAGCAGTAACATATGAATTATTACATGAGTGTAAACAAACAGGAGCAAGAAGAGGCGTAATACATACTCCACATGGTGATATTCAAACTCCGGTATTTATGCCAGTTGGAACACAGGCAACAGTAAAGTCAATGACTCCAGAAGAATTAAAACAAGAGGTTAAAGCTCAGATAATATTATCAAACACATATCATTTATATTTAAGACCAGGGAGCAAACTTGTAAAAGAAGCAGGTGGACTTCATAAATTTATGAATTGGGATAGACCAATTTTAACAGATAGTGGAGGGTTTCAAGTCTTTAGTTTAGGAGATCTAAGAACTATACATGAAGAAGGCGTAGAATTTAAATCTCATTTAGATGGAAGTAAACATTTCTTCTCACCAGAATCAGTAATGGAAACAGAGGAAGATTTAGGCGCAGATATTATAATGGCGTTTGATGAATGTTGCCCATATCCATCAACTTATGAATATACAAAGCAATCTATGGAAAGAACAACAAGATGGGCTAAGAGATGTAAAAATGCACATAAAACAGTTGATAAACAAGCCCTATTTGGAATTATTCAAGGAGGATTTTACAAAGACTTAAGGAAACAAAGTGCTAACGAACTAATAGACTTGGATTTACCAGGATATGCAATCGGGGGAATAAGTGTTGGAGAGCCAAAAGATGAATTTATAGATATTTTAAAGTATACCACTCCTCTAATGCCTAAAAATAAACCTAGATATTTAATGGGAGTTGGAACACCAGATTATCTAATTGAAGCGGCAATAGCAGGTATTGATATGTGTGATTGCGTTCTGCCAACTAGAATAGCAAGAAATGGTACCGCAATGACATGGAATGGAAAAGTTGTAGTAAGAAATGCTACTTACGAAAGAGATTGGGGACCACTTGATTCTGAATGTGATTGCTATACATGTAAAAATTATACGCGAGCATATATTAGACATTTAGTAAAAACAAATGAAATTTTAGGAGTAAGATTATTGTCAATTCATAATTTGAGATTCTTGACGAAATTAATGGAAAGAGTTAAAATAGAAATTGAGCAGGATAATTTACTTAACTTTAGAAATGAATTTTATAAAAAATATGGATATACAAAAGAATAAGGGGGAAATAAAATGAATCTAATTGATAACGAATTAGACGTAAAAAAAGAAAAAAACACAAAAATAATAAAAATTATAATTATAAGTATGTTAATATTATTTATAATTGGAGGCTCATTACTAGGGTATTTATCATATCTACAATCAAAGCAATTCAAATTTTTTATAAATGGAAAGACACAAAATTTTTCGGCTGATTTATTTTACTTTGATGATGACGGAGAAATATATGTATCTATTAAAGATTTAGTTAATGTTTTGAAAAATAATTCAGTCAATTATGAGATAAATAATGGTGTATATAAGGAATATGATGAAGATATCACTAAAAATTATATAAAAAGTGTAGACGAGGTTGCAGGATATGAAGCAAATTCTCAGAAAATGTATAAAGTTGTTATAACAGATAATGTATATGAATATTTTAATTTAGATAAAAAGGTAATATCTAGAAATGGAAAATTATATACGACACCTTTAGGAATAGAAATTGGCTTCAATGTTAAATTTTATTATAATAACAGTAAAAATCAAGTACAAATCCAAACTTTAGATTACTTAGTACAAACATATGCAAAGAAATTAAATAATACTGTAATTACATCTAAAGACATGTCTTTTTCAAATAAAAAAGCACTAAAATATGATATGATTATTATAAAAAGTGATGATGGACAATATGGAGTTAATAAAATTAGTACTGGAGAAAGTGTACTAGGAACTAAATATACAGAGTTAAAATTTGTTGAAAGTACTCAAGATTTTATAGTTACTACTCCAGAGAAAAAGCAAGGAATAATATCTACTTCAGGAGGAAAAAGTATTGAACCACAGTATACATCAATACAGCAACTTGATGCTGAGTTGAATTTATATCTAGTAAAGAACGATAAAAACAAATATGGTGTATTTAATAGAGACAAACAAGCTGTTGTAATTTATCCAGAATATGATTCTATTGGGGTTGAAAAAAGTAATTTTCCTAATGATGAAATAAAAAATCAATATATATTATATGATTACTGTATTCCATGCAAGAAAATTGAAAACGGAATAGAAAAATGGGAATTAATAAGTAAAGATGGAGATAAAATTACTCAAAAGTCTTATGATGCACTAGGCTATATAAAGGGAACATCAAAAGAAGCAAAAGGAAACAACTTATTAGTAATACCGGAAATAGAGGGAATTATTGTTTATAATGATTCAATGTACGGAATTATTAGTTCTTCAGGAAAAACATTAGTGCCAATTGCTTTGCAACAAGTTTATTCAGAAACAAGCGGTGGAAAAAACACATACTACATGGTATATAATAATCAAACAGTAAATATATTAGAAATGCTAGAAAAGGCAAATAGCAATAATAAAACAAATGCACAAGACAGTAAAAATCAAAACAATACAAACAGTAATAGTACAACAAATACAAATACCAATGCAGTAAATAATAAATCAAATAATACTACAGATAACAATACTGTAGGAGGCAATACAACTAATAATACAACAGCTAATAACACAACTAATAATAAATAATAAAATATCAAATAATTAAAAACAATGTATTATTTTTAAGCAAAACCGATAAACTATAATTATAAAAGTTTTAGGGTTTTGCTTCTTTTTTAGTTCTATATAAAAATAAATGGCATAAAATCATACTAAATGAGGAGGAACAATATGGAAAAAACAAATCAATCAGAATTAACAACAAATATGATGAAAATTTTAAAAGGAAGCATGTGTGCTTTTATAATTTCAATTATAGGATTTATCATATTTGCAAGCATATTAACATGTACTAATGTTAAAGAGAATACTATACCATCAGTTGTAATTATAATTTCATTAATAAGTTTATTGATAGGTAGTTATATTAGTGCTAGGAAAATAAAAAAAAGAGGAATTATAAATGGAGCAATAGTTGGAATAATTTATATAATTAGCATATATATTTTATCTAGTATATCATTAGTTGGATTTAGTTTAAATATATATTCTATTATTATGATAATCGGAGCTGTAATTGCTGGAATGATAGGAGGGGTTGCAGGTGTAAACCTATCATGAAAATAAAAGAAAAATATAAGAAAATAAAAAAGCAAGAAAAATATCAATCTTTTTTTTACAAAAACAGTTGATATTTTTTGGTTTTTAATATAAAATTTAAAAATGTATGGAGGAATTATATGATAACATTACAAGATGTAAAGAACAATTTAGAAATTCAAGAGTTAATTAAAAGTTCACAAAAACAACTCAATGTACTTGGTTATACAGAACATTCTTCAAGACACATTAGTATTGTATCTTATAGAGCAGGAAAAGTGCTAGAGACACTAGGGTATCCACAAGAAAGAATAGAGCTTGCAAAAATTGCAGGATATATGCACGACATAGGAAATTGTGTAAACAGAGTGGATCATGCACAATCAGGAGCAATACTTGCCTATGAATTATTGAAAGACATGGGAATGGATGTTGAAAAAAGAATAGAAATCATGATGGCAATTGGGAACCATGATGAACAAACAGGCACTGCAGTAAGTGATATATCAGCAGCACTAATACTTGCAGATAAATCAGATGTCCATAGAGATAGAGTAGTAAATACAAATATTTCTACTTTTGATAAACATGATAAAGTAAATTATGCAGTTACAAATTCAGAGTTTATTATAAAAAAAGAGGAAAGAAAAGTTGTACTAGATTTGACAATAGATACAAACATTGCGCCTGTTTTAGACTACTTTGAAATTTTTATGGATAGAACGATGATGAGCAAATTTGCAGCGAAATATTTGGGAATATGGTTTGAATTAGTAATCAATGATACAAAATTATTATAGTTTAGGAGGAATAAAAGTGAGCAAAAAAAATAAAACATTAAAAATAATATTAGCAATATTAGTGGTTATATTAATCTCTTTAATATCTTTTGGAGGAATTTTTGTAAAAGATAAAAATAGAATGAAAAACTTACTACCAGAATATCAATTAGGAAATGATTTTAATGGCTCAAGAGTTTTTACTATAAAACCAGATAGTACAGTAAATACTGAATACTATGATAGTGAAGGAAATAAAGTAGAAGAAAGCTCGATACAAGAAGATAAAAAATCGGAATATACTAAAAAAGAGATACCAATTAATTCAGAAGAAGTTTTAAATAAGGAAAATTATGAAAAGACAAAGGAAATAATTCGTAAAAGACTAGAGTTATCTGGTGTTAAAGAATTTGAAATAAGAGAAAACGAAGAAAATGGAGAAATGTATATCTCGATACCAGAAAATAGTTATTCAGATACAATTGTTTCACAAATGAGTGTTACTGGAAATTTTAAAATTACGGACAGTGAAGATACATCTAACATTTTAATAGACGGAGATAAAATAAAAGATGTTAAAGTTGGATATGGCACACAATCTACAGGAAACGTAGTTTATATAAATATTCAATTTAATAAAGAAGGAACAGAAAAATTACAAGAAATTAGCAAAACATATGTAACAACAACAGATGAAGAAGGAAATGAAACTAAAAAGCAAATAAGTCTTATTTTAGATGATGAAACACTATTGTCAACATATTTCTCAGAAGAAATAAAAGATGGATTATTACAATTAACAATGGGTGGGACAAGCAGTACTGCAACAAGTAAAGACCTTCAAGATTCTTTAACGCAAGCTTCAAATTTAGCTGTATTATTGAAAACAGAAAATTTACCAATTACTTATAAAATAGATAAAAATTTATATGTACAATCAGAATTTAATGCAGAGACAGTTCGTAGTTTTATTATAATTGGAATTGTAGTTTTAGCTATTTTAATAATTTATGCTATAATTAAATATAAAAAAGCTGGACTTCTACCTATGATTGGTTTAGTCCGGATACATTGCAACATTGTTAATTACTCTAAGATATGCAAATGTAGTATTAACAATATCAGGAGTTCTTGCAATTGCATTAAGCATTATTATGAGTTACTTATTTATTATGATGATATTAAAATTAAGAAAAACACAAGAAAAAGCGTTTAATAAAATAGCATATAAAATGCTAACAATATACTTACCATGTCTAATTATTTCAGTAGTATTTTCATTTAGTAAATATCTACAAGTTGCAAGTTTTGGTATGGTTATGTTTTATTCTATTGTGCTTATGATAATATATCACATAATTATAACTAAAGCTTTGATCATAGATTCAGAAAATAAATAATTGAAAAAGAGGTAAATGTATATGAAAAAAATAGTTTATATAGCGCTAGCAGTTATAATAATAGTGGGAACTATAATAACAGCTACTATTGGATTAAATGTGGATATAATATATAAAGAACACCAAGAATTGCAAGTATATGTTGGAAAAGAAACTGATATAAAAGAGATAATGAATATAGTTAACGATGTATTTGGTAAGCAGAAAACAACTGTTACTAAAATAGAATCATTTAATGATATGTTTTTAGTAAAAACTAAAAGCGTTTCTGAAGAACAAATAGAAAGCTTAAAACAAAAGGTTGGAGAAAAGTTTGGGATTGAGGATACTAGTAATATAATTACAAGTTTAACTGTTGGAAAATTAAGACTAAAGGATTTAGCTAAGCCCTATGTGTTACCAACAATAATTTCTACACTAATTATACTTGCAGTTATGGCAATTAGATATAATAAATTAGGAAGCGTAAAAATTGTACTACAAACAGGAGGAATGCTAATACTTGCAGAACTATTATTTTTAAGTATATTGGCTATTACAAGATGCCCTGTTAATAGATATACAATTCCAGCAGGATTAACAGTTTATATAGCAACAATTATAGCGATAAATATCCAAGATATGAATAATTTAGAAGAAAAGATAAATAAAGAAGATAAATCAATTAAAGAAGAAGAGTAAACCAAAAGAGATATCTAGAATATAATATACTAGATATCTTTTTTCGAGGTGAAAATTGTGAAAAAAATACTAAGAAAAATAATAAGAATGTTCAATAGATGTGCAACAAGTGGACTTTCTTATGCTGAAACAATAAATATAATGAAAAACAACCAAAATGTAGTGTTAATAGATGTAAGAAGTAGGCAGGAATTTAATGAGGGACATTTACCAGGTGCCATAAATATATCTGTATATGATATTTCAAAAGAAATTGCAAATAGAGTTGCCGATAAAAGTGATATTATAATTTTGTATTGCCAAACAGAAAAAAGAAGTATAAAAGCTAAACGAATTTTAGAAAAGATAGGATATGTAAACACTTATATACTAAAAGGTGGAATTGATTCAGTTGTTGTATAAGAATATTCAAAGTCAAGTGTATTTATTTAATATATTTAAGAGTTTTTGAATCTTAAATACTAAAAAATGAAAAAATTTTTATATTGTAATATTCTAACATTTGAAACACTGTATAGTAATATTATGCTAACATTTTTATGTAAAACACTTGACATTTACATAAAAAAACAATATGATATAAAGGTAAAAAAAAGAAAAGGAGAATGGCTATGCATGCTCAAATGTTAACATCGAAATTTGGTGGAGAATTAATAAGTTTTAAACTAAATGGAATAGAGAAATTGCACCAAGGAGAAGATTGTGTAGATGAAAATGGAAAAGTATATTGGAAAAGACACTGGCCAGTACTATTTCCTATCGTAGGGAAACTAAAGAAAAACCAAACAATGATAAATGGAAAGAACTATGAAATAATGCAACACGGCTTTGCAAGAGATATGGAATTTGAACCAATTACAAAATTAGATAATTTTCATTCATATGTATTAAAAAGCAATAAAAATACACTCGCAAGATACCCATTTGAATTTGAATTATATAATACTTACAGGTTAGATGAAAACAAATTAACAACTATATACAAAGTTATAAATGTTGGAGATACAAATATGCCATTTGGAATAGGCGGACATCCAGCCTTTAAAGTGGACCCTGAAGAATTAAATAATGGAAATTACTATTTGGAATTTGAACAACCAGAAGAAAAAATACATTTTTTATATCTTGTAGATGGATTAATTGGTACAGAATATGCAAGAAATGTTATTGTGGATAAAACAAAAATTTATTTAAATAAAGATACATTTAATAATGATGCATTAATAATGAAAGGGATAACTTCTTCAAAAATAAGTTTGAAGAAACGTGACACAAACAAAACACTTTTAACATTAGATTTTTCTGGATTTCCATATTTAGCAATATGGTCAAAGCCAAATGCACCTTTTTTATGTATAGAACCATGGAAAAATACAGCAGATACAGTTAAAACAAGTGGCATCTTTGCAGAAAAAACAGATATTATAATGCTAAAGCCAAACGAAGAATTTGAATGTAAATATACGGTAGAATTTTTCTAAAATAAGTAAAGGATGTTTAGGATATGGAAGCAATTGAAGTAGGAAAGTTAATTTTAATATTAGTAGGTATGATATTAACTCTAATTGGAACAATTATGATTTTTGATGCCAGAATTATAACTAAAAAAATATTCAGTTTTGGTGACCAAAACGAGGGAGTATTCAGCTTGAAGATTGTTGGGTTAATTTTAGTAATTATTGGAGGGTTCATAGTTGTTATCTAATATTAAAGAACAAAGTGAGTATACTATGCTTAGTTAGTGCAAATTAATGGATAATATAAGCTATTGTAATATTTCTAAGAGTATGTGGTTAAAGACACATACTCTTTTTAGTGGTAAAAAATTTTAACTTATAATTTCCTATAAAAAACTTAAATAACAAATTAAAAACTATTGTAACATTTCTTGTAATTCAGACAAACCTGATATATAATTGCAAGAAGATATGTAGCTAAAATTAAGGAGGAAACGATATGTCGGATTTTGTACATCTACATGTGCATAGTGAATTTAGTTTATTAGATGGTGCAAACAGAATAAAAGATTTACCAATACGAGCAAAAGAATTAGGAATGGACTCTATTGCAATTACTGACCATGGTGTAATGTTTGGCGCAATTGATTTTTACAAAGCTTGCAGAGCAAATGGAGTAAAGCCAATTATTGGTTGTGAAGTATATGTAGCACCTAGAACGAGATTTGATAAGGAACCAAATATTGATAACAAATATTATCATCTAATATTACTTGCAAAAAATAATGAAGGATACAAAAATTTAGCAAAGCTTGTATCTTTAGGGTTTATCGATGGATACTATTACAAACCACGTATAGACAAAGAAATACTTGAAAAGTATCATGAGGGTTTAATATGTTGCAGTGCATGTTTAGGAGGAGAAGTCGCTCGGAAATATATTAAAAGAGGATTATCAAAAAGCAGAAGAAGTAGCATTATGGCACAAAAAGGTATTTGGTGAGGACTATTATTTAGAAGTTCAAAGTAATACAATGAGAAAACAGATTTTGGTAAATCAGAAATTAGTAGAATTATCCAGAAAGCTAGATATTCCGCTCGTTGCAACAAATGACTCACATTATTTAAAAAAAGAAGATGGTTATAATCACGAAGTTTTGCTTTGCATTCAAACAGGAAAAAGAATGACAGACGAAGATAGAATGAAATTCGAAACAAATGATTTTTATATAAAATCACCAGAAGAGATGAAAGAATTTTTTAAGAATATTCCTGAGGCAATTGAAAATACAGTTAAAATAGCTCAAAAATGTAATGTAGAATTTGAATTTGGACATACAATACTTCCAAATTATGATGTACCAGAAGAATTTGAAACTCACTTTGATTATTTAAAAAAACTTTGTGATGATGGAATAATAAAAAGATATGGAGAAAATCCGTCAAAAGAGATATTAGAACGTGCAGATTATGAATTATCAGTAATAAAGAAAATGGGATATGTAGACTATTTCCTAATTGTATGGGATTATATTAATTATGCAAAATCTCAAGGAATACCAGTAGGACCAGGACGTGGTTCTGGAGCTGGTTCTATTGTTGCATATACTATAGGAATTACAGATATTGACCCGATAAAATATAACTTGATTTTTGAAAGATTTTTAAATCCAGAAAGAATTAGTATGCCTGACTTTGATGTCGACTTTTGTTATGAAAGAAGGCAAGAAGTGATAGATTATGTATCAAGAAAATATGGAGCAGATCATGTTTCACAGATTATTACATTTGGAACAATGTCAGCTAGAATGGTAATTCGTGATGTTGGAAGAGCTTTAGATCTAGCATACAGTGAAACAGATAAAATTGCAAAAATGATTCCAAATGAATTACATATTACTATTAATAAAGCATTAGAACAAAATAAAGAATTAAGAGATATTTACGAAAATGATGATAGAGTTAAACAATTATTAGATATAGCAATGGCTTTAGAAGGACTTCCTAGACAAGCTTCAACACACGCATGCGGAATAGTAATTACAAAAGAACCTGTAGATACATATGTACCTTTATATGTACGTGATGGAACAATTTCTACACAATATATAATGACTACTCTAGAAGAATTAGGACTTTTAAAAATGGATTTCTTAGGACTTCGTACATTAACAGTAATTCAAGATACAATAAATCTAGTAAAGCAAACTAAGGGAATTAATGTGGAATTTGATAAAGACATGAATGACCCAAAAGTATACAAATTATGGCAAGATGGAGATAGCATCGGAATATTTCAATTTGAAAGCCAAGGAATGACAAACTTTATGAAAGAATTAAAGGCTGACTGCTTGGAAGATATTATAGCTGGTGTTTCACTATATCGTCCTGGACCTATGGATCAAATTCCAAGGTATATTGCAAATAAACAAGATCCGGAACATGCTGTATATACTCATCCGGCATTAAAACCAATACTTAAAGTAACATATGGATGTATGGTATATCAAGAGCAAGTTATGCAAATTGTTAGAGATTTGGCAGGCTATTCACTTCGGAAGAGCAGATTTGGTAAGACGTGCAATGGGAAAGAAAAAATTGGATGTGATGGCAAAAGAAAGAGAATATTTCATACATGGACAAACAGATGAGCAGGGAAATGTTATTATTCCAGGGTGTATTCGAAATGGAATAGATGAAGCATCTGCTAACAAAATTTTTGATGAAATGGCTGAATTTGCTAAATATGCATTTAATAAATCACATGCAGCAGCATATGCAGTAGTATCATACAGAACAGCATATTTAAAAGCATACTATCCAGAAGAATTCATGGCAGCTACATTAAATAGTTTCTTGGGAAATTTAGATAAAGTGCCAATGTATATTAATGAATGTAAAAGAATGAATATACAAATTTTAAGACCTGATATAAATAAAAGTTTTACAAAATTTACTGTAGATAATGGAAAAATACGTTTTGGTTTAGGAAGTATAAAAAACGTTGGAACGCAAGTTGTAGATCAAATTGTAGCAAATAGAGAAAAAAATGGCAAATTTGAAAGCTTTTCAGACTTCTGTGAAAGAATGGAAAATGAAGCGGTAAATAAAAAATGCATAGAGAGTTTAATTAAAGCAGGGGCATTTGATGAATTTGAACAAACTAGAAGTACACTTATGGCTTCATTTGAAGATATAGTTGATAGTATATTAGATACTTCAAAAAAAAGTTTAAAAGGGCAAATTACTATGTTTGACTTGGGGACCACTAACAGTCAAGGCGAAAACGAAATTGAAAAAATGAAATATAATTATACTACATTAAAAGAATATTCGGAAAAAGAACTATTATCAATGGAAAAAGAAATGTTGGGGTTGTATATTTCGGGGCATCCATTAGATAATATACAAGATGAAATAAAAAGACAGTCTACTATTAATTCTATGCAAATGAAAGAAGCACAAAATGCAATGATAAATAATGAAAAATCATTATTTCAAGATGGACAAAATATTAAAATAGCAGGAATAATTAGTAGTGTTAAGAAAAAGTATACAAAAACAAATAAATTAATGGCATTTGTAACAATAGAAGATTTGTATGGAAGTTTTGAAGTCATAATATTTGAAAATTGTTATCAATCTTGCTCTAATATATTAGTAGAAGATAGTATAGTATTAGTAGAAGGAAGATTAAGCATAAGAGAAGATGATGATGCTAAAATTGTAGCAAGTAGTATAAAGGAATTTGGAGCTGCGAAAAATAAATCACTAAATTTAGATATAACAAATTTGGAAGAAAATAACAAAAACCGATTAAGAGGGTTACTTAGATTTTTCTCAGGTGAAAAAAATAATATACAGGTTTATATTATAAATGGAGAAAAGAAAGATGCAGCTGGAGGCATTTTCTTAAGCGATAAAGTTTTAAAAGAATTAAAGGAAATAGTTGGCAATGAGCAAGTAAAAGTTGAATAAAAAAATAATTAGAATGGAGGAAAAAAATGAGAATAAGATTAGCAGGTTTAATACCTATGGAAAATGGATTTGCCTTTATGCATAGGCAAAATGTAAAAAATCATCCTATAGGAAATTATTATGTATTTCCAGGAGGAGGAAGAGAAGGAAATGAAAGCTTTGAAGAGGGAACAATAAGAGAAATAAAAGAAGAATTTGGAATTGATGTAAAAGTTATTAAAGAACTATATACAATTCAAAACGATAAAGCTGAAGAACATTTTTTCTTATGTGAATATGTTTCTGGAAAACTAGGGACAGGACAAGGACCAGAGTTTTCAGGAGATCCAAAATATATAGATAGAGGAACTTATACTCCAGAAATAATTGCAAAAGATAAAGTGAAAGATATTATGCTACTTCCTACAGAAGTCAAAGAAATGCTGATAAAAGATATCGAAGAAGGAAAAATTTAGGTATAATTATCTTGTACCATTATTATAACAAAGCAGTATTTAGTATGTTAAGTTATATTTTTTACATAAATTACAAGTTGAAAAATAAAAGATATATATTGAAAGATACAAATTAATATGGTAGGATTTATTGTAGTATAGGATCGAAAAAAGGGAGGAAATAAAATGAAAAGGAAAATTATAAACAGTCTTCTTATTGCAATCTTATTAATGAGTTTATTTACAATAACAGGATGCGGAAATAATAAAACTGATTCATCTAATAATGAATCTAATGTGTCTAATAATGAATCAAAAGAGACATCAGAGGGGTTTAAATTTATATATGATATAAACAAGATTTCAGATGAATGGTGGAATGCTGTTAATACAGATAGAAGTGTTGGTGATATTAAGCTTACAAATAAGGAAGTATATGAATCCGTAGCTAAATATACAATTGGAAATACAACGGGAAAATTAAATACTCATCCAGTTGGTTTTACGGAAAATATAACTATTGCATATGAAACATATGGTAGGGCAAAGGAACATTATACATTGACTGTAAATGATAACAATTTTTTAATACCTAAAAAATTATATGTAATTAATAATTCTGATAGTACTTTAGAATTTTACGTTCTCGGAAATGATGTTTATCTTTATGAAGTTAGTTTAAGCATAGAAAAAAATCCTTCAGATATTGAGTTGACTGAAGGAAGTTGGAAAACAGAATATCGTGAGAAAGATTCTTATGCAGCTATATCATCCTTCTATCCGATTAATTCAGATTACTGTTTGGAAATTTCGTATCCATCAAAGTCACCTGCTTCAAGTATAAAAGCAGAAGATTTAAAACAGCTAGCTGATAAAGTAACGTCACTTATTTCTTTGAAAAATGTACAAGATACAACAAATGAAAGCTACAATACACTCAAAGTTATGCATGATGATGTGAAATTAGATGATAATACTATAGTTAACATGAAAAATATGAAAATAGCAAATTGGCGCTCAATAGTAAAAGGAGTAGACGATAACAAAGATACAGTAATTTTAGCATACAATTCAAACAATAAAGCGGTAGAGATTACAGAATATAATAAAAACTCAAGCAAAGATTCTATTTTTTCAAGTTTTTCAACCTTAGGGCTAAAAGAATATACATATAAAAATAGGGATATTTATATAGTATATGGTACTGATAAGTCAATATATAAAGGAAAAAATATAGGCATATTATTTGAAATTGATGGAATTGTATATAATGTATCTTGCTTATTTGAAACAACCGATTCGACAGAAACTAACTTAGATTCATGGATAGAAAGTATGTGTGACGGAATAATAACTTTCAAATAAAATAAGTGTAATTTTTTGATGTTATAGTTAAAACTAAAAAATATATAAACGACAGAAAGGTGGAAAATTTGAAATGGGAAAATTTGCTATAATTGGATTGATTAGTTTAATTGTTTTAATAGTTATATTATTATTTTGGATAATAAAAACATATAACAAACTAGTAAAACTAAGAAATAATGTTAAGGATCAATGGAGCCAAGTTGATGTTCAACTTAAGAAAAGATTTGATTTAATACCAAATATTGTAGAAGCTGTAAAAGGGTATACTAAACATGAAAAAGAAACATTAGAAACAGTAATTAATGCAAGAAATTCAGCTATTAGTGCTAAAGCACCAAAAGACGAAATGAAAGCAAATGAAGAATTAACTGGAGCTTTAAATAGATTATTTGCATTAAGTGAAGCGTATCCGGAATTAAAAGCTGACAATAATTTTAAAGTTTTGCAAGAAAACTTAAAAGATATTGAAGATAAAATTTCATATTCAAGACAATTTTATAATGATACTGTTTTAAAATATAAAAATGAAATAGAAACATTTCCAACTGTTGTAATTGCTGGATTACTAGGATTTAAGCAAGAACAATTCTTCGAAGCAAATTCGAATGAAAAGGATAATGTTAGAATTCAATTTTAAAGCATATGAAAAATTATATATAAGATACAGGGAGAACTATTATGAAGAAAGTGTTTTATAAGTTATTATTTGCTTCTCTTTTCATATTTTTGTTTTTGACTATTACTCGGAAAGGTAAATGCAAATACTATTAACAGAATTGATATGGATGTTAATATTGATGAAAATGGCAATGCTAATATTACAGAAGTATGGGATGCAAATTTAACTAGTGGAACTGAAGGATATAGAGCATTTAGCAAACTAGGAAATGCCACAATATCAAACTTTAGTGTTATAGATGAAAATGGCAAAGAGTATACAGCGTTGCAAAAATGGAATACAAAAGCAAACTTTGATTCAAAAGCATATAAAAGCGGTATTAATTATGTGAGTAACGGATTAGAATTATGTTGGGGGATTTCCGAATATGGACATAGAACATACACTTTGAAATATAATATAGAAAATTTTGTTACCCAATATACAGATAGACAAGGAATTTATTTTAATTTTTTAAATTTAAAACAGGAAATTGGCAAAGCAAAAATCACGATACACTCAGAAAAAATTGATTTTTCTTATGAGAACTCTAAAATCTGGGCATTTGGAAATAATGGAAATATAAATTTTGTAAACGGAAATATAGTTATGGACTCTAATGGAGAGCTATCATCATCACAATATATGGTTGCATTAGTTAAACTAGAAAATAATGTATTTAATTTAGGTGATAGTAATAAATCCAGTGAATCATTTGATGATATATATGAATCAGCATTTAAAAGCGTGAAAAAGACGGAAAACTTGAATGGTTCCTCAAGTATGTTCTCAACTGCTATGGGTTTAATAGCATTTTTAGTATTTACTTTTGCTCCGGGATTAATTTTAATCGTGTTAGTAGTGATTACTATTATTGTAATGGGGAAGGTATCAAATAATAATTCTTCAGGATATTTAGATTTTGGACCTAGAGGAAACAAATTACCACCAAATAATGAAATTGAGTATTGGCGTGAGATACCATGTGATAAGGATTTAGAAAGAGCATACTGGGTAGCATATCAATATAATATAGTTCCAGTAAGTGAGTTAAAACAAGGAATTGTTGGAGCTATTTTATTGAAATGGATTAAACAAGGTATTGTGACTGTATCAAAAGCAAAAAAAGGTCTATTCGATATTAAAAACAATAATTATGCCATAGATTTTAATAATGTACAAGATGTTCCTAATGAAATAGAAAATAGATTATTACAAATTCTAATTGATGCATCAGGAAAAAATAGAATATTAGAGTCAAATGAATTCAAAAAATGGTGTAAAAATAATTATGATGAATTAGATACATGGTTCTCAAAAATAATTGGAATTGAACAACTTAAATTAGAGCAACATGGATTAATTACAGAAAGTTCTAAAGAATGTAAAGGCTTGTTTGGAAAAACTAAAATAATTAAAGTTAAAAATGTTGGCAAAGAACTACAAGATGATGCTATGCATTTAAAGGGATTAATGAAATTTTTATTAGATTTTAGTATAATGCCAGAAAGAGAATATTTTGAAGTCCATATATGGGATGAATATTTAATATTTGCTGAACTATTAGGAATTGCCGAAAAAGTTGAAAAGCAATTTAGCAAAGTTTATCCAGACTTTAGTAAAGTTTCTAAATTAGATATTGAAAATACAACTATTGCAATTAGAGGTATAGCTGAAATTGGATATAATGCTATAGAAGCGGGTAGAAGAAGAGAAAGAGCTAGTAGCAGTACAAGTTACCGCGATAGTGGTGGCGGTGGAAGTAGCTACAGTAGTGGTGGCGAATCTTCCGGAGGTTCATCTGGTGGAGGATTTAGATAGAAGTAAATAACAAAAAGTTAAGGAGTAAATCAATTTTCAAAAATTGATTTACTTTTATAATAAATCATGATATAATATATAGTACTATAATTTAAGGAGGTGTGTAGTCCAATGGCTACAGCGTCAACGGTACAGAACAGTGTTCGTATTGTGAAAAAAGGTAGGAATTTGATAATAACATCTTCCAATCTAGAAAAGCTCTTCGACTTTGCTTTAAAGCTATCAGATTCTGACCACGATGTAGAGTGGGAGCAAGTAGATGAAGGCAATAGGATTATTATTGCTAAATAATAACTACCTTTGGGGAGTGCTTTATTTTGAATTACAACTGGATAGTTGCAGCTCATTATAAAGTACTTTTTTTATTTTTAATAAACTTTGTGAAAGTTAAATTTAAATTATAGTGTTTTTATATAGAAAAAGAGAGTATAATATAGTAAATTAAAGCTATATGTGAAAGGATGCGAAAAGTTATGAAAGAAAAGTATTTTAATGACTTAGGATTAGATAATGGAGAAGAATTATTAAATAAGTTTAATTTATCTGACTTAGTGGAAATGGATAAAAAGCAAAGTAAAGAAAAAGAGGAAAAAGAAAAAAGCAAACAAATAAAGGAAATCAAGAAAAATATTTAAGGGAGAAAGACAAATGAGAAGTCCAGTAGAAAAGAATAGTGAATATATAGTAGAGATTGTTGATCAAGGATTTGAAGGTGAAGGAATTGCTAAAATAGATGGTTTTACTATTTTTATTGAAGGAGCTATTAAAGGAGAAAGATGTAAGATTTTAATTGTAAAAGTTACATCTTCACATGCTTTTGGCAAGCTACTTGAAATTATTAAAAAATCAAAAAATAGAGAAGATGTGGATTGTCTTACATATAAAAGATGTGGCGGATGCAATTTAAGACATATAAAATATGAAGAAACTTTAAATTTAAAGAAAAATATAGTTCAAAATCTTGTAAATAAAAATTTAAGTGTTAAAATAGATGTAAAACAGCCAATTGGAATGGGAAATCCATATTATTATAGAAATAAAGCACAGTATCCAATTGGACTTAATAAAAACAACGAACCAGTAATTGGAATATTTGCAAAAAGAACACATGAAGTTATACCAATGAAAGAATGTTTTATACAAAATCCAATATCAGAAAAAATAGCATTTGCAATTTACAAATTTATTAGCATAAAGAAAATTCCAGTGTATAATGAACAAACTAAAAAAGGGTTATTAAGACACATTGTAATTAAAGTTGGAATTCGTACACATGAAATTATGTGCATTTTAGTAATTAATGGTAATAAACTTCCATTTGAAAATGAGCTTGTTGACTTGTTGGTTAAAGAATTTAACGTAAAAACCATCATAAAAAACATTAATATGAAAAATACCAATGTTATTTTAGGACAACAAAATATTGTAATTCATGGTGATGGATATATTTATGATATTTTAGGAGATTATACATTTAAAATATCACCAATGTCATTTTATCAAGTCAATCCAGTTCAAACAGAGGTGTTGTATAATACAGCAATTGAACTTGCAGGACTTAATAAAGATGATATTTTATATGATTTGTATTGTGGTATTGGAACAATTGGAATTTTCGCTTCTAAATTCGTAAAAAAAGTATATGGAATTGAAATTGTAGAGCAAGCAATTGAAGATGCAAAACAAAATGCCAAATTAAATGATATTAAAAATATAGAGTTTATATGTGGAGATGTAGAAAAAGTATTTGAAAATGTTATGAGAACTAAAAGCGATTATCCAAATGTAATTTTTGTTGATCCACCAAGAAGAGGTCTTGATGTTAATACTATACAAAATATTTTAGCAGTTAAACCTAAAAAATTGGTTTATATTAGTTGCAATCCTGCCACATTGGTTAGAGATTTAAAAGCTATGGAGTGTGACTATGATATTATGAAAATTCAACCAGTTGATATGTTCCCTTTTACAAGCCATGTGGAGTGTGTAGCAGTGCTACAACTAAAACAAGACATGTAATACTTGATTTTGATATGGTTTCAGAGATTATAACTTTTGAAGAGAAAGGTAAATTTGGAAAAGAAAAACATCAAAATTTGGGTGTGAAAGTTAAAGTAATTGCATAAGTGGTAAGTGGAAACACATAAAATTTTTTTTAGAAAATTGAGCAAAACACTTGAAATACTAAGAAATTTGAGAATGTATCTACGGTAAGCATAACAGGTATAACTTGTGTTGGTTTGTAGATATGATGGAAAGTTAAATGTTTGAACTGTTAGAAAAAATTTATTAAAATGAGTTATAGAGAATCTTTATTTAAGTAAGTGTCAGTAGATATGTGCTGATGCTTATTTTTTATAGGACGAAAAATTAGAAAAATCCATCTTATAAAAAATTATAGAACGAAAAAATCGAAATTTTCGTCCTATGAAATTTTATATCACGAAAAGACTTAAAAATTCGTGCTATACATTTGCAAAATAATTTTAATCTCCAATAAAAATAATATCAAGAGTAAATAAACTCACTTTGTTTGCTCTTGACATTATTTCTATTGGAGATTTTGTGGTAATTAAGCAAATGTAAGGATAAATATGTTTTGAAAATATTGGTAAAATACTATGAAAAATTGTTGATTTATGATATAAATTAAACATAAATATTATTTAGAATGGGGATAGAAAATGGAAAAAGTTGTATTGATAACTGGAAGTAGTAAAGGTATTGGAAAAGCTACAGCAATAGAGTTTGCAAAAATAGGGGGGTACAAAGTAGTAATAAATTATTTAACAGATAGAGAAAATGCAGAAAAATTATCAAGCTACTTAAAACAAGAATATAAAATAGAAACATTGGTAATTAAAGCAGTTGTGTCAAATGAAGAACAAGTTAAAAATATGATACAAGAAGTTATAAATAAGTTTGGACGTATAGATGTACTGGTAAATAATGCAGGAATAGCAATAGATAAAGAGTTTGAAGATAGAACAGTCGAAGATTGGAAAAGAACATTAGAAGTAAATACAATAGGGACTTTTATAGTATCAAAATATGCCAGTGAAAATATGATGAAAAATAAAAGAGGAGAAAATAATTATGGAATACATAGATATATTTGATGAAAATAATAATTCAATAGGAGCAATAAAGGAAAAACAACAAGCACACGAAGATGGTAACTTTCATAGAACTGCACATGTTTGGATAATAAATGATAAAAATGAATTATTGTTACAAAAAAGAAGCGCAAGTAAGAAATCACATCCTAATTGTTGGGACATTTCAGGAGCAGGGCATATAAAAGCAGGAGAAAGTGTAATTAATGGAGCGATTAGAGAACTAAAAGAAGAATTAGGAGTTAAAGCAGAAGAAAAAGATTTACAATATATTACAACAATAAAAAGCACAAAGAATCCTAAAAATATGGAATTCCAATATGTATATTTATTAAATTGCAATAAAGAGATAAAAGAATATATTTTTGAAGATGGTGAAGTGGCAGAGGTTAAATATGTTTTCTACAAAGATTTAGAGAAAATGGTGGAAGAAAAAGTAGAAGGATTAGTAATACACGAAGAAGAATATAAATATCTTTTTAAATATATTCGAAATATAAACAGTAATTAATTAGGAGGTATAATAAATGGAAAATTATTTTATAATACATGGTTCATTTGGAAGCCCATTTGGAAATTGGTTTAGTTGGCTACAAGATTTTATAGCAACAGATGGCAAACAAGTATATGTACCAGATTTTCCAATTGGAGTAGGATATCAAAATTATGAAAATTGGAGTAAGTTGTTAAAATATTATTTGGATTTAGGACTTATAAATGAAAATACAACAATTATAGGACATAGTATTGCACCAATATTTATATCAAAATTTCTAGTTGAAAATAAAGTGAAAGTTAAGAAGTTAATATTCGTATGTGGATTCAATAATTATCTAGGAATAAATGAAGAATATGATAATGTTAATAAATCAATGTATTTTGAAAACTTGAAAGATATAAAACACTATGCTAATGAAATAATTTGTTTCTATTCAGATAATGATCCTTATGTAACATATGAAGTGGAAAAGCACTTTGCAGATACAGTTGCAACAGAACAAGTGCTAATACCAAAGGGAGGACATATCAATAGTGAAAGTGGATATGATACATTTGAAGACATAGTAACTTATCTTTAAAAATAAAATATTGCTGTTTTGATTCGTAGATAATATAAATTTTACGAGTAAAAACGGCAATTTTTTAATAATAAAAAACTGTAGCCTATATATTTCTATATAAGCTACATTCTAAATCATAACTGTTTACTGAAGTAAGCATTCTCGGTCATATAATAAAATTATAATAGAAATTTTATTATAAAGCAATATTTTTAGCAAATTTTATATAAACACTTGCCGTTTTCATTCGTAAATGATACAATATTTACGAATGAAAACGGCAAGGGAGAAAGAAATTATGGATGATATACAAAAAGTAGAAAAATTATTAAAAAAGAATAATGGAGTGATTGAAACATATCAAGTAGAAGAATTAGGAATCAACAATAAAGTACTAACAAGAATGATTGAAAAAGGCTTAATAGAAAGAGTTGCAAGAGGAGTATATATAGGAGAAGATACATTTGAAGACCAATATTTTATTACACAAGCTATCTGTAGAAAAGGAATATTTTCTCACGAAACTGCTTTATATTTTCATGATTTATGTGATAGAATGCCAATAAGGTATCAATTAACAATACCAAGTTACTATAATACAAAATTATTAAAAGATAAAAGTTATGACTTTTTTTATTTAAAAGATGAATTGTATGAAATAGGAATTATAGAAATGAAAACACCTTATGGAAATAAGATTAAAGTATACGATTTAGAAAGAACAATTTGCGATATTATTAGAAATAAAAAGAGAATCGAGATAGCCTTATTTACAGATGCGATGAAAAGATATGCAGAAAGAAAAGATAGAAACTCCATTAGATTACACAAATATGCAAAATTATTTAATATAGAAGATGAAATAAGAAAATATTTGGAGGTGTTGCTATGATAGCTAAAAATAGAGCACAATTAAAAGCTTGGATAAAAAATATGTCATCAAAAGTTAATGTAAATGAAAACATTATTTTACAAAACTATATGCTAGAAAGACTATTGGAAAGAATTTCAGTATCAGAATACAAATATAAATTTGTATTAAAAGGCGGAATGTTAATAACAGCCATAGTTGGAATAGATATGAGAAATACACTAGATATGGATGCAACAATTAAAGGATTTGATTTAGAAAAAGACAACCTAGAAAATATATTAAATGAAATATTCAATATAAACTTAGATGATGGAGTTGATTTTGAATTTTTAAATATAAAGGAAATAAGGCAAGAAGATGAATATGGAGGATATAGAGTTTCATTAAATGCTAAATTCGACAAATTAGTTGTACCAATGAAATTAGATATAACAACAGGAGATGTTATTGTACCTAAAGAAGTAAATTATAAATTTGAATTAATGTTTGAAGATCGTTCAATAGAAATACTTGCATATAATATGGAAACTGTAATAGCAGATAAATTTGAAACAATTATATCTAGAAATATTGATACAACAAGGGCAAGGGACTTTTATGATATTTATATACTTTGGACTACACAGTCACAAAATTTTGATAAGAGATTATTAGAACAAGCTATTGTAGAAAAATTTAAATATAGAGAATCTACAGACAAATTAAATAATATAGACGAGATAATGGAAGTTATAAAAGAAAGTGATACTCTAAAAGAACATTGGAAAAATTATCAATCTAAATTTAGTTATGCAGAAGATATTAGTTATGAAGATACAATGGAAGTATTAGAAAAAATAATAAATTTATTAAGACAGAAATAACTTTTTGTAATTAATAAAAAATTCATGAAAAAGAATGAAGTGTTATGGAAAATAATTATATTGAATTAGATTGGGATTTAGTCGAAAAAATATATGTTGATAAAGCAAAAATGCTAAAGAGAATTGCATATAAAAGAGTTCATGATATAGAAGTTGCAGAGGATATTGTGCAAAATACAATGGAATCAATCTGCAAAATAGTAAATAAAAATAATAGAATATACAATTTGGACGCATGGGTAAATACAATATTAAAATATAGATGTATAGATATTTATAGAAAAAACAATTCTATACAGTATTTTTCTAATGATGTTTTAGAAAATTATTTGATAGAAGAAGAGATAGATACAATTGAAAATATAAATTTATATCATGCATTAAAAGATTTGGAAGAATTGGATATGAAATTTATTATATATAAATTCATCTACGGCTTTAACAATACAGAAATTTCTAGAATTTTTGGATGTTGTAGTCAAACAGTAACAAGGAAAATAAATAAAGCATTGGAAATAATGAGAAACAGATTAAGAATAGAGTAAAAGAAAAAAATAGGAGGAAAATATGTCATTTGAAGCAGGTGGAAGAACAGACAAAGCAGGAAATAGATTTGAAATAAGATATTTTATATTACAATTATTAAAAGTAATAGAAGAAGACATAAGAAGTGCAACATTAGAGGCTTTGGGTGATGATGAAAAAGGTACAGATATTTGGATTGAAAATAAAAATGGAACAAGAGAAAGTCAACAATGCAAAGGAAGATATGGAAACAATGACAATTGGAATTTTTCTGCCATGGAACAATACGAAATTTTTAAAAATTGGAAATATCAATTAGATAGAAATAATAATTTTTTCGTTAGTTTAGTATCTCCAATTTCTTTTATAGTTTTTGAAGACCTAATAAAAAGAGCTAAAAATACAAGTGATAATCCAAGAAACTTTTATGAAAACCAGATAAAAAAATCTGATGATAAAATGATAAATTGTTATAATAATTATTGCAAAAGAATGAAATTAAATACAGAAGATGAAAGAGATTTGATTCAGAGTATTGATTACTTAAATAGAACTAATTATCATCAAATACCAGATGAAGAACTAAAAAATATTATTTTGAATAAAATAAAATATTTATTTATAGGTGATACTGAAATAATATATGATTGTTTTGTTGAACTTGTGCTAGATGAAAATATTTTAGCACAAAAAATAGATGTTATATATCTAGATGATTTTATTAAATCTAAAAATATAATGTTTAGGAATTTATCTAAAGATGATAGAATTTTTCCAAGAATAACAGAATTAAACAATGAATACAATCAGTTTTTTTCTCCAATTAATGGTAATTTGATAGAAAGAGAAGAATTTTTAAAATGCAAGGAATTAATTGAAGAAGGCAAATCTATAATTATTCATGGAAAAGCAGGATATGGAAAAAGTGGTATTACACAATTAATTATTCAGTATTGCGAACAAAAAACAATACCACATATTGCAATAAAATCAGATAAAAGAGTTCCAAGAGACAATGTAGAAGAATGGAGTAAAAAACTAGGATTTCCAACATCAATTGGATTTTGTATAGATAGTATTTCTAAAGACAAAAATGCAGTGATAATTTTAGACCAGTTAGATGCATTAAGGTGGACACAGTCACATTCTAGGGATGCGTTATTAGTATGTACAGAGCTAATAGAACAAATAAAAAAAATTAATCTTGAAAGGAAAAATAAAATTTCAATTATTTTTGTGTGTAGAACTTATGATTTGGAAAATGATACTAGCATTAAACTGTTATTTAAAGATGAGAAAAATGACAAAATTTGGGAAAAAATAAATGTAGAAAAATTTTCAAGAGAGATGCTAAAATCATTAATAGGAAAGGAATACACAGAATTTTCAAAAAAATTACAAGAACTACTTAGAATTCCAAGTAACTTGTATATATGGAGCAAATTAGATAAAAATCAAAGATATGATGATTGTAACACTAACAATATGTTAATACAAAAATGGTGGAGCCAATTATTGAAAAAAGCAAATGAATTAGAAATTAGTGAAAAGGATTTGCAAGAATGTAAGAATAATATAGTAACTGTATTAGATAAGGCAGGCAGAATAAGCATATTAAGAAAATTTTTAGATGTTAATGATAGTGCTTTAGATTATTTATATTCAAATGGTTTCTTAATTATAGAGAATAATATTGTATCATTTACGCATCAAAGTTTATTAGACTATTTCTTAGAGGAAAATATGTTGTATAAATATCAAAATGGAAGCAATATTGAAGAGATAATTGGAGACAAAACAAAACAAACACCTGCAAGAAGATATCAGTTCCAAATGCTTTTAGAAGACTTAACTAATAATGATACACAAGATTTTATTTGTGTTGGAAGAGAATTATTGGAATCCAATAATATAAGATTCTATATAAAATATGTATTTTTTGAAGTTTTAGGACAAATTACAGATATTGATTATGACATAGAACAATTTATTTTAGAATATTATGAAAATCAAATGTATGGTGTTCATATTCTAAATAATGTTATATATTCACATCCTCAGTATGTTAGAATATTAATAAAAAACGGAATTTTTGATATTTGGATGAAAGATAATAAAAAGAAAGATATATGTATTAATTTATTAGTTAGTATTAAAGAAAAATATTGTGTGGAAGATGTAAAATTTATAGAAAAATATTTGTTTAATTGTGAAGAAGATGATAAAAAAATATACAGGTGTTTTAATTATGATATAAATGATGACATAGATAAAATGTTTGAATTAAGAATGAAACTATATAATAAATATCCAGAATTAAGTGATGAATATATTGATTTTAAAAAAATGTTACAAGACAATGAATTAAGAGCAATAAGATTAATAAAATTTTGGATTGATAATAAGGTAAAGAACAGAAATAAGAAAATATATAAATATGAAGAAGAATTGATTACAGAAGAATCAGATATTATTGTTAATAATGATGAAAAAATAATTGAAATATTGTTGCCATGCATACCGGAAGAAACTGAAACACATTTTGGAGATTGGACAGGTAGATATAGATTTTATATTGGAATAGAAAGAACTTGTGTTGAATTAATAAAAAAAGCAAATGCTAATTTAATAAAACGAAATCCAGATAGATTTTTAGAAATATATGAAAAATATATGGGAAAAGGTTATCCAATATTTAATGAATTTATACTGAATGGATTAGAAAGGTTACCGATAAAATATAGTAACTATATTATTGAATATTTATGTGCTAATTTTAAAAAGAACATTTTTGATGAAAGTAGTGGAAATGGTGATGAGTTGCTATTAGCAAAAAATATTCTAAAAAAACATTCAGTTAAATGCAGTAAAGAAGCTTTTGAAAACTTAGAAGAAAAAATATATTTTTATCAGGAAAATAAAACAGTCGAAATATATAAGAGGATTCGAGAATATAAATTAAATTATACATGTAAAAAAATGTGTTGGGATTACTGGGGAAATGTACAAGTTGAGCTTTTGCCATATTTACCATATCAAAGATTAAATTACAAAACACGCCAATTAATGAAAGTACTCAATCGCAAATTTAAAAATGGTAGCAATTATTACAAGTATAGTAATGGACATAGTGGTTCAGTATGGTCTCCAATAAGTAATAAAAATTTAAGCAATAAACAATGGATAAGACTATTTTCAAATAAAAAATTAGAAAATTTAGATAGACATACTTTGAAAGAAGTAACAGGTGGTTTTATAGAAAGTAGCATGAGTGAGTTTGCCACTAGTTTTAATGGGGCAGTTTTTAATGAACCAATTAGGATGATTAATTTAGCTTTGGCTAATTCAAATATCATATTGAATAAATTTGTAGATGCACTATATGGTGGATTACAAGCCAGTGAAAATATAGATAAAGTGCCAATAAATCTATTAGAAAAAGTGTTTGAAGTATTTCCATGTGATAATGAATCGCAGAGAGCCAAGTGTATCTGTTGGATAATTTATAAAAGAAAGAATGCAAATTGGTCTCAGAATACATTAAATTTATTAAAGAATATTGCAATAAATCATAAAGATCCTATAATGGGGAAGCCTAATATAACAAATGATAAAGATAAAGAAATTAAAAGTATAGATATGTTACAAAGTAATTCACTTAATTGTACAAGAGGTGAGGCAGCACAAGCAATAGGACATCTTTTATGGGAAAACAGAGAATTATTTGAAGAATTTAAAGAAACAATCCAATTATTAAGTGAAGATATTAATTCTGTAGTGAGATTTGCAAGTTTACATTGCTTATTGCCTGCATATAATATTCAAAAGGATTGGGCAAGAGAAAAAATTTTAAATTTATTTGAAACAGATATTAGGCTAGTATCTTTTTGGCGTGCAAAAGATATATTATTCTTTTCGTATGATAAAGAAAAGGATAGAGTACTAAAAATAATAGAAAATTGCTATTATTCTGAGGATAAAAAATTAAAGGAAATAGGAAGTTACTGTGTAGTAGAAATGTATATATTAAAAAATGAATTTTCATATACAATGAATGAGATTGATTCGATGGATGAAAATCAAATTAAGGCCATTTTGCATATGGCAATAAATTATTTTAATAATGTTAAATATAATCAAAAAGTAAAAAATATTATTTCTAGATTTAAAGAAAAAAAATATGATATAGAACAATCCATTTGTAGATTATTTTATGATAATTTAATAGATTTGAATAGGGATAAAGAATTTCTAAAAGATATTATGAATAGTACTGCAGGAAGACGTTCTATACATTCTTTTATCCATTATATTGATGAAAATGCAGTATCTATATTAGATTTTAAAGAAATTATTATAGAATCAATAAAGTCTATTTTAGAAAATAGTGAATTAGAAAAAGAGAACATTTACTATTATGGTGATGAATTATCAAAATTAATTGTAGGTTTATATGATGAAACAGTGGGGAAGAAACAAAGCAATATGAAAATTCTTTCGGAACAATGTTTAGATATTTGGGACGAAATGTTTGAAAAACAAATTGGATCAATCAAGAAATTAAGCAGGGATATTTTGGATAGATAAAAACTGGAAATTTTAGTTGATACTAAAGGCAGGAAAGCATGCATCACGCATTCTGTATACACCTAGAAGGTCAAGCCTTCTAGTATTAATTTTAAAAACAAGATTTGATGTAGAAATGATGTAAAAATTCACCGAGTGAATTCGAAATTTTAAAAAATATTAGAAAAGTTCATTCGGTGAACTTGAATTTTAAGAAAATAAAGCATAAAAGTTCACCCAGTGAACTTGAGAAAAATAAAAATTTTAGAAAAAAGGGAAAAAAACGGGAATTGATTTTAGGAAAACACGATATTATAATGGTATTATCAAAAAATGTAAAAAAAAAGAAGTCAGTCGAATCTATCACGACTGGCTTTTTCTGTTGCCTTTTTTGAAATTTAATCAAGTAAGGAGAATTTTTATGTTATATGAAATCAAATTTGATAATACCCAAAACATCAAACTAAATGAAAATATTTTTAATTGCAGTATAAAAATAGCAATATTAAACAAAACATTTGAAGCGGGACTAATTAAAGCGGAAAGATACCAAGAATTAAAACAAAATATTTTACAAGAATATAATTTAAGCCATATAGGTATTTAAAAAATTTATCTTTTGATGTATAATATGCACATAAAGATTCTCTAAACTTGAGAAAGAGAGGTTAATTTTGAAAGTACAAGTTATAGAGAAGAAAAAAGGTCGAATTGATAGAACAACAGGAGAAATAATAAAAGAAAATTTAAGAGTATGTGCCTATGCAAGAGTAAGTACAGAAAAAGAGGAACAATTAAACAGTTATAATTCTCAACTAAAGTATTATGAAGAAAAAATAAAAAGCAATAGTGATTGGTTATATGTCGGCATTTATGCAGATGAAGGAATAACAGGAACATTAGACTATAAAAGAGATGGATTTATGAAAATGATGCAAGATGCAGCACAAAATAAATTTGATATGATAATTACAAAATCAATATCAAGATTTGGAAGAAACACAGTTGATACCTTAAAATATGTAAGAGCATTAAAGGAAAAAGGAATTGATATTTATTTTGAAGAAGAAAGAATAAATACTTTAGAAATATCAGGAGAAATAATGCTAACAGTATTAAGTGCAATGGCACAACAAGAAAGCGAAAATATTTCTTCGCATGTAAAATTAGGCTTGCAGATGAAATTAAAAAGAGGAGAGCTAATTGGATATAACGGATGTTTAGGATATGTATATGATAAAGAATCAAAGCAAATATCAGTAAATTATGAAGAGGCGGAAATAGTAAGATATATCTTTGAAAGATACTGTCAAGGAGTAGGCTGCACAACTATTGCAAAAGAATTAACAAGTATGAAATATAGAACTCCAACAGGCAAAAAGAAATGGCATGAATCAACTATAAGAGGTATCTTGAAAAATGAAAAATATAAAGGAGATGTCTTGCAAGGAAAAACATATACAACAGATCCAATATCTCATAGAAGAGTAGTAAATATGGGAGAAGAAAACATGTATTATATGCAAGAACATCATGAACCAATTATATCTGAAAGAATGTTTAATCAAGCACAAGAAATTTTACAAAAACGAGGAGGAGTACGAGGCTCTGGCAGAAGAAAAGGCAATTTTAGCAGAAAATATCCTTTTAGTAGTAGACTATATTGTGGCTTTTGTGGTAGTTTATTAACAAGAAGAAATTGGCATTCTGGAACGAAAGATAGTATTACAGTTTGGCATTGTATGGAATTTGTAAAACATGGAAAAGAAAATTGCCCATATTGTAAAGCTATAAAAGAAAGCAAAATTACAAAATAAAATTAACAAGATAACAAAAGAACAAGAACACTTACAATTAGAAATAGAAGATTCGATGAGTTTAAATCAAGGATTAAACAAATTTAAAACACTATTTAAAGACAATGAAAATTATGCCAAATTTTGATAAAGATGTTTTTGAATTAATGATAGAAAAAGTTATAATAGGAGAAAGGGAGAGCAAAGGAAAAATAAATCCAAGAGTAATAACTTTTATCCTAAAAAATGGCAACGAAATCAAGTGCGAAGAAGATAGAGATTCAGTTGTAAAAGAAAATTTGACAACTGAAGAAAGTCAAAATCAACAGTCATCATACGAGGCTAGCGAAAACTATCTACAGAAGGTGTCCGAACCACGTTGGAATGTGTGTGTGTCCTAAAACTTAAATAAAGCCTTATATTTAGGCGAAATAGAGCTATACAGAGCATATTAAAAAAAGCATATTCTAATTAAAAATTAAGTTTAAGGAGATGATAAAAATGGCAAAAGATTTAATTATAAGAAGTAGCACAGAAGAGTTTATAACATTTAAACTTCAAGAAAAAGATAAAGGTATACAGGTAAAATATGAAAATGAAACTTTATGGATGACACAAAAAGCAATTGCTGAATTATTTGATGTCCAAAGACCTGCTATCACAAAGCATTTATTAAATATATTTGAAGATAAGGAATTAGACAAAAATTCAGTATGTTCCAAAATGGAACATACTGCTGCTGATGGTAAGAAGTATCAAACAGAATATTATAATCTAGATGCAATTATTTCCGTTGGATACAGAGTAAATTCAATAAGAGCTACACAATTTAGAAGATGGGCTACAAATATTTTAAAAACATTTACTATTCAAGGTTATGTTTTAGATAAAGAAAGAATGAAAAACGGTTCATTTATAGATAAAGATTACTTTGAAAAGTTATTAGAAGAAATTAGAGAAATAAGATTATCAGAAAGAAGATTTTATCAAAAAGTTACTGATATTTATGCTACAAGTGTAGATTATGATCCAAAATCCCCAATATCAATTGAATTTTTTAAAAAAGTACAAAACAAAATGCACTTCGCGGTATCTAAACAGACTGCCGCCGAAATTATATATAATAGAGCTAATTCAGAAAAAGAACATATGGGACTTACCACTTGGAAAAATTCTCCTAATGGGAAAATAATGGAATCTGATGTTATAATTGCCAAAAATTATTTATCTAAAGATGAGTTACAAGATTTGGAGGGAATTGTTAGTGCATTTTTAGAAATAGCAGAAAACAGAGCAAGAAGGCACATTCCAATGACGATGGAAGATTGGTCTACAAGAATAGATAAGTTTTTATTAGCAGATGATAGAGATATATTAAAAGATGCAGGAAAAATATCACATGAAATAGCTTGTGATAAAGCATTAACTGAATTCGAAAAATATAGAATAAAGCAAGATAGATTATATAAATCAGACTTTGATTTATTATTAGAAGAAAGTGATAAATAGTAATTTTTTGTTTAGAGAGGAGAAATGAATATGGCTTTTGATTTTAAAAAAGAATATAAAGAATTTTATATGCCTAAAAATAAACCAACTATTGTAGAAATACCTAAAATGAATTATATAGCAGTAAGAGGAACAGGAAATCCAAATGAAGAAAACGGAGATTATAAAAATACCATTGGCTTATTATATGGTGTTGCTTATACAATAAAAATGAGTTACAAAGGAACTCATAAAATAGATGGATTTTTTGAATATGTTGTTCCACCACTTGAAGGATTTTGGTGGCAAGATGGATTACAAGGTAGCATTGATTATAATAATAAAAATGCAATGCATTTTATATCTATTATTAGATTACCTGATTTTGTAACAAAAGAGGATTTTGAGTGGGCTATTGAAGAAGCAACAAAAAAGAAAAAACAAGATTTTTCAAGAGTTGAATTTTTAACTTATGATGAGGGAGTATGTGTTCAATGTATGCACATTGGTAGTTATGATGATGAGCCAACAACAGTTAAGTTAATGCACACTTTTGCAAACGAAAATGGATACGAGCTAGATATAACAGATAAAAGATTACACCACGAAATATATTTGAGCGACCCAAGAAAATGCGATGTAAGTAAATTAAAGACAGTTATAAGACATCCTATTAAAAATATAAAATAGCAATATAAATTACGATTTAATAATTTAAAAAATTTCATTAAAAAATATTGACTCTCCCCTTAGAGTAGGTTGTATAAATAATTTGAGGAGGCAA
>OGPS01000164.1_pt1 | contig 68298 bp, 61 predicted proteins | sample 1552931 | NCBI WGS metagenome assembly OGPS01 (sample SAMEA2580252, study PRJEB22360) | human gut metagenome | biome: human gut; feature: human-associated habitat; material: faeces | place: Denmark | collected 2008/2010 | reverse complement strand
TAGAAGAAAGAGCGGCGGGTGCAGTTGATGATGAAAGGCTAAGTAATTCTGTGAGATTACTTGCCATGGCACTAGGTCAAGGACTTGAAGTCATCTTGATACTTGCAACGCTTTGGACATACAGCCCATACTTAGTCGCACTAGCGGCCTTAACAGTAGTACCATACCTAATAACAAGACTTATACGCGGCAAAGCCTTTTATGATTTAAAGAGCATAGAAGCCTTTGACGAGAGAAAACTAAATTATTTTTATAGCATATTTACAGATACTAAGACTAATAGAGATATAAAATCATATAATAGCTCGAATTTTTTCTTAAGTAAATATACAAAGGTATTTAAAGATACAAGCAAAAAGTATTTTGATGAGAGACTAAAAGATGCTAAGTCACTACTTTTCTGCGACATACTAAGCGTTATAGCCTTTTCCATAGCCATAATTATAACGGTAAAACTTGCCTTTGATGGCAAGATACTCATCGGTATGATGGGTGCGGCTCTTATGGCTTATCAAAATATGCAAAACTCAAGCAAGGATATGATAGTGACTGTCGGCAATTTACCGAGAAACATTTCCTTCGCAAACGATTACTTTACTTTTATGGACAGCAGTGAAGAGAAAAAGGCTTACGATGTAGATTTTGACAAAATCGATGTCAATGGACTTTCATTTACCTATCCAAAGACTGATAATGGTCTTCACGATATTAGCTTAAGTATAGATGAGGGCGAGAGCGTGGCAATAGTTGGCTACAATGGTTCAGGCAAGACGACATTTACAAAGGCTTTGACAGGCGTTTACGATGCCATGGGGGAAATATCTTTTGGCGGAGTAAATATAAAGGGAAGAGGACTAAGTTTTGATGATTACACTATAGTTCCTCAAGAAAGGACAGAGACTAACTTAAGTATAGCCGAGCATATCGCTTCGCAAGAGACTTATGACGAGGCAAAGCTAAAGTCACTACTTGATTACGTTGGCCTAGACAAATTATATAAAGAGCATTCACTTGATACAAGGCTTGGCAAGGACTTTGATGGAGTAGAGCTATCTGGCGGCGAAAGGCAAAGGCTTGATATAGCAAGGTCCATGTATAAGGATTCAAAGCTCATAATACTTGACGAAGCAACATCGGCTCTTGATCCGATGCAAGAGAGCGAGATCTTAAAGAAGTTCCTAGACATATCAAAGGGCAGGACATCAATCATCGTTACGCATAGACTTGGTATATGCAAAAGCGTTGATAAGATAGTAGTCTTTAAAGATGGCAGAGTGGATAGCATTGGTACACATGATGAGCTATTGACAAAGTCATCATACTATAGAGAGATGTATGAGGCACAAGCAAAATTTTATAAGTAATAAATTAATCAAAGACCATATATAAACGGTCTTTGATTTTTTTGTCTCTTTATGCTATAATTAAGGGAAAAGGAGTTGAAAGAATGGAAAAATATTATTTAAGTACACCAATTTATTATCCAAGTGGTTATTTACACATAGGAAACACGTATACGACTATAGTTGCGGACATGCTTAAGAGGTACAAAGAGCTTCAAGGCATGGATGTATATTTTGTTACAGGCTCCGACGAACACGGCGAAAAGATCCAAAAGAACGCTGAAAAGGCTGGCGTTACTCCATTGGAATTTGTTACTAATATTAATAAAGAAATATATAAGCTATGGGACTCACTTGACATTAGATATGATAAGTATATAAGAACTACTGATAAGTCTCATGACGAGTTGGTTAAAAAGATATTTACAAGACTTTACGAGCAAGGCGACATCTATAAGGGTGAGTATACTGGACTTTACTGCACTCCATGTGAGTCTTTCTGGACTGAGTCTCAACTTGTTGATGGCAAGTGCCCTGACTGCGGTAAAGAAGTGCATCCAGCTCATGAAGAAGCTTATTTCTTCAGACTAAGTAATTATAAGGACAGACTTTTAAAATATTACGAAGAGCATCCAGAATTTATTGAACCAGAGTATAAAAAGACTGAGATGCTCAATAACTTCTTTAAGGAAGGTCTTCAAGACCTATGCGTTTCAAGAACTTCATTCGATTGGGGCATTCAAGTGCCATTCGATCCAAAGCATGTTGTTTACGTATGGATAGACGCTTTGTCATCATACATTGACGCGGCAGGATATTTACAAGACGATGAAAAGTTCAAAAAACTTTGGCCAGCCGATATTCACTTAGTTGGTAAGGAAATACTTCGTTTCCACGTAATCATATGGCCTGCACTACTAATGGCTCTTGATTTACCACTACCAAAGAAGGTTTTTAGCCACGGCTGGATACTATTCGAAAGCGACAAGATGAGTAAGAGTAAGGGTAATGTCATCTATCCTGAGCCAATAATTAAACTATATGGCAGAGATGCACTTAGGTACTTCGTTTTAAGAGAGTTCAACTTCGGTAGCGACGGTAATTTCCAAAGCAAAAAGTTTATGGAAAGAGTAAACTCTGACCTTGCAAATGACCTTGGTAACTTGGTTTCAAGAACTATTGCCATGGCTGAAAAATACTTTGGCGGAACTGTTAATAAAAAGACTTCTGATGATGCAATTGATAAGGACTTAATAGATGTGGCATTAACTAGAAAAGCTGTTCTTGATGAAAAGATGGAACATCTAAACTTATCAGTAGCCATAGATGAAGTCTTTAAGCTAATCAGAAGGTCCAATAAGTACATCGACGAAACATGCCCATGGACTTTAAATGATGACGAACACAAGGAAAGACTTGAAACTATCATATATAACTTACTTGAAGCACTAAGAATTTCATCTGTTTTACTAAGCCCATTCATCCCTGATACTGCTAAGAAGATCAGAGAAGCGCTTGGTTTAAGTGAAGAGATGAAATATGAAGAATGCGATGAATTTGGTTTAGTTGACAAATACACTGTAAAGAAGATAGATACACTATTCCCAAGACTTGACGTTGATAAAGAGGTAGAGAGACTACTTACAGAGAACGCAAATTTAATTAAATCGAGAGAAGAAAAAGATGGCAAGGCAAAGGCAGAGGACGCTGATGCTAAGCCAGCTATAGAATTTGATGACTTTGCAAAGCTTGATCTAAGACTAGGCGAAGTAATTGACTCAAAGGAACATCCTGAAGCTGACAAACTTTTGATTAACACTGTCAAGATTGGTGACGAGACAAGAACTATTGTTAGCGGCATCAAAAAGTGGTATAAGCCAGAGGACATCATAGGTAAGAAGGTCGTTGTTGTATGCAACTTAAAGCCTAGAAAGCTTAGAGGTGTTGAATCTCAAGGCATGGTACTTGCTTGTGAAAACGGCGATGACTTATCACTAGTGACATCGCTTGATGATATGCCAAGTGGCTCAGTGATCGCGTAATGATATTCGTTGATTCACACGCTCATCTTGACGACGAAGCCTTTGATGAAGACAGAGACGAAGTCATAGTCGATATATTGGCTGGCGGAAACTATTTCTTTAACATAGCATCTGACCTCAAAACGAGCTACAGCTCATATGAACTAGCAAAAAAATACGATCACGTCTACGCAGTTGTAGGCGTGCATCCGCATGAGGCAAAAGATTACACGGCTGAGACAAGAGAGGCACTTAAAGAGCTATTAAAAAAGGATAAGGTTATGGCAATAGGCGAGATCGGTCTTGACTATCACTACGATTTTTCGCCAAGAGATGTACAAAGAAAAGTTTTTATTGATCAGATAGATTTAGCTAGGGATATGGATGTGCCAATCGTTATTCACACGCGTGAGGCGATGGAAGAAACTTATGAAATACTTGAAAAATACGCTCAAGGCATGAAGGTTCTTATTCATTGCTATACAGGATCCATAGAGATGGCGAGAAAGTTCCTAAAATTAGGCTACAAACTAGCTTTAGGTGGAGCACTAACTTTTAAAAACGCAAAAAATACGGTTGATGTAGCAAAAGAGGTCGCTCTAGAAGATTTACTTATAGAGACAGACTCACCATATATGACGCCGGTGCCCTATAGAGGCAAGAGGAATGACCCGAGAAAAGTAGTTTTGGTCGCAGAAAAACTTGCTGAGATCAAAAATATTAGCGTAGAAGAAGTGCTTGAAGCAACAAAGAAGAACGCATTTGAATTTTTTGGAGTAAAAAATGATTAAAGAACTCATAGTTGTCGAAGGCATGGACGACATCGCTCAGATCAAAAACGCTGTAGATGCCGACATAGTCGCGACACATGGCTATAAAATAAAAAAGACGCTCTTCGATGAGCTGAGAAAGGCTGTTAAAACGAGGGGAGTCATTGTATTTACTGACCCTGATTACGCCGGCAAGATGATTAGACGCACCATAAATGAAAATGTTAAGGGCTGTAAAAACGCTTATCTAAAGCAGTCAGATGCGATTAAGAAAGATGATATAGGCGTTGAAAATGCTTCGAAGGAAGCAATCATCGATGCCTTGATGAACGCAAGAGCCTCAACTGAGGAGAGAACTGTACTATATACAACGAAAGATTTGTACGAGACAGGTCTATTAGGCGCGGACGGCTCTAAGGAGAGACGCGAAAAACTTGCGAGCCTACTAAAAATATCTAATTCAAACGCAAAAAAGATGCTCGACGCACTAAACTATTATCAAATTTCGAGAGAAGATTTTGAGGAGGCTATGAAGAAAATTGACTGAAAAGGGTTTATATAGCATAGCAAGACTCAAGGAGCTGCAAGAGGACTTCGGCTTTGAATTTAAAAAAGCACTTGGACAAAACTTTTTGATTGATGGCAATATAATTAGAAAGATAGCTGAGGAAAGCGGCGTTACAAAGGATACTACCGTTATGGAGATAGGTCCCGGCATAGGGACTTTGACCGAAGAACTCGCAAAACATGCCAAAAAAGTCATAGCCTTTGAACTTGACGAATCACTTAGAGAGATACACAAGGAAACACTTGGCGAGCATGATAATGTCATGGTGATTTACAAAGACTTTATGGACGCCACAGAGGACGAGATCAAGGACTTGACAGGCGGCCCGTTTAAAGTATGCGCCAACCTGCCATACTATGTGACGACACCCATATTAACATTCTTACTAGAGTCAAAACTAGATATTGATTCAATCACGGTTATGGTGCAAAAAGAAGTCGCTCAAAGGATAGTCGCCGATGAAAAATCAAAGGACTACGGCAGCATATCAGTCTTCACACGGGCCTATGGCGATGCGCGCATAGCATTTAACGTGTCGAAGGACTGCTTCTACCCAAAACCAAAAGTGGATTCGGCAGTACTATATATAAAAAAGAAGAAAAAAGATTTGGCAAATGAAGAGCTATTCTTAAAGATAATTAGAGCGGCCTTTATGAAGAGAAGAAAAACGCTTGCGAACGCTTTATTTAATAGCGAAGTGGGTATAGATAAAAAGGATACAGTGGCAGCACTAAAGACCATTGGCAAAGGTGAAAATGCAAGGGCAGAGGAGCTGAGCTTTGATGACTTTGTAAGCATAACGAGAGACTTGGAGGGAGATTATGGAAAATAGAGAATTGAGTCAAGAGGACTTAGACGCAATAAAAAACGATGTCATCGACTATAAGATAGTTGAGAAACTTGCAGACATTATGAAAGCGCTTAGCGAGCCTTCAAGAATACAAATAATACATGCGCTAAGCTTAAGCGAGATGTGCGTTACAGACCTTTCATACGCGCTAAACATGACACAGCCACTTGTTAGTCACCACTTAAGAATATTAAGAAACCTTGGCCTAGTTAAGTACGAGAGAGAAGGCAAGGCACTGATATACTCACTTGATGACGAGCACGTTTTGATGCTGTATAAACAAGGCTTGGAGCACGCAAAAGAAAAAGTTCAATAAAGATATATTATCTGTCACTGAAATGGTGGCAGATTTTTTACGAGTTTCTAAATGATATCTATCGACTTTACGTTTACAAATATATATTATAGTATTTTCATCTCTCACAAATCGTTACTCTTTTGTTACTATTTCTTTACTATATATCTGATATACTATAGTAAAGATAGTAATTACTGTCTACACAAAGGGAGGTGGAAGTATGAAGAAGTCACTAGCCATTGTCATGACTGTATTGCTTCTACTAAGCGCAGCTATTAGTCCAGCTAATGCAGCGAGCATGAAGCATCACCACGACGGAGCCAACTATGATGTCCTAGTTAACTCTATAGCTAATCAAAAGAGAGGTCTTAATTATCAATTTAGCAAGTCTTTACCAGGCGGTGAAACAAAAACTGTAGTAGTAAGCTTAGCAGTTCCTTTTGGAGCTCACTATAACAACACATACTATTATGAAGATGAATTTTACGCTGGAACACTTAGAGTTGCAAGAACATCTGTAGTAACTTATGCAGATGGAACTAAGGATACTTTAGTAACATACGCTGGAGAGGTTAAAAGAAACAAGTAAATATTGATTCGTACGAAGAAGGGGTGGCTCGTTGCCACTCTTTCTTTTTTATAAAAGCCTATCTACTATACTTATATATATTGTTTTATATGTGCTTATCTTCTTGCATTTTGACATTCATAGTGATATAATCATATTGATATTGTTTAAGGGAAGTTTAAAAAACGCAGTCGCCGCTGCCGTGGGCGCACACTGAGTAAACACTTATGTCACTGTTATTCGTTTAATAATGGGAAGGCGTTTACAAGGGCTTAAAGCGCTAGCCGGAAAACCTTACTCTATCAAGAAATACCTTCGGCAAAGAGAGGTTCTTTTCTAAATCAATCTGATTTTTAAAAGGAGTCTTTGCGTAGGAAAATAAAAGGAGGAATAATTTATGAGGAAGAAAAATTTCATTCTCATGGGTCTTTCGCTAATTTTATTATCCGCAGACGCTTATGCAATGCACATCATGGAAGGTTACCTTCCTAAAGAATGGTGCATAATCTGGGGACTAATATCACTACCATTTATCATACTTGGTATTAGAAAAATTGCAAAAGGCTCTGATTCAAACGAAAAGAAGGTTCTACTTGCACTTGCAGGTGGCTTCATCTTCGTATTATCTGCTATGAAGATCCCTTCAGTAGTAGGTAGTTGCTCACACCCAACAGGTACTGGTCTAGGTGCTATACTATTTGGACCACTTCAAACATCTGTTTTAGGTTTAATTGTTTTACTATTCCAAGCATTGTTATTAGCTCACGGTGGTCTAACTACTTTAGGTGCTAATACATTCTCCATGGCTATAGCTGGACCTTTCTTAGCTTTTGCCATCTATCAATTACTAAAAAACAAAAACAGAAGCGTGGCAGTATTTTTAGCAGCAACACTTGGTGACTTATTCACTTACGTTATCACTGCGACTCAACTTGCTATAGTTTATCACGAAGGCATAGGCTTTGGTGCGGCTCTAGGCAAGTTCTTATCGATATTTGCTGTTACTCAAGTACCTATAGCTATAGTTGAAGGCTTATTAACTGTTGTAGTTGTTAACCTTATGGTTAGATACAAAGGTGAGGGGGTACTTAGAAATGAAGGAATCTAAAAAGACTAACTGGATATTAATTATCCTTGCGATTTTACTAGTAGTTTTACCTCTAGTTTTCGTTCAAGGGGAATATGGTGGATCTGATGACGCAGCAAGCGAACAAATTGAAGCCTTAAACCCAGACTATGAACCATGGTTTGAATCCCTTTGGGAACCACCATCGGGCGAAGTTGAATCCTTGTTATTTGGCCTTCAAGCAGCTATCGGTGCTGGAGCTATAGGCTACATCATTGGCAGCTGGAAGGGCGCTGCAAGCAAAAAAGAAAGCAAATAAAGGAGCTAAAAAAGATTGCTACTCATTGATCAGTTTGCCTATACGAACGGCTTAAGGCATGTTAAGGCGGGATACAAATTTTTATTCACCTTACTTATGCTTGTTTTGGCCATAGGACTAGACAATATATACGTAAATTTATCCATATTTTTATTAATAATAATTTTGGAGCTCACATGTGCAAAGTTTAAATTGAGAAACGTCATATCATTTATCAAAGTTCCGCTTATATTTATTTTATTAGGAACGATATTTTTGGTTATAGGTTTTTCAAAGGAAAATCATTTTTCCTACTCGATAAAGATTTTTGGCGGCTACTTTGGAGTGATTGAGGGGCAAGAGATGCTATTTCTCAGAGTTTTCATGAGATCTCTTGCGGCGACCTCTTCGGTCATCTTCCTAAGTGTAACGACACCCATGGTCGACATCATAAAAGTTTTTAAGACCATGCATCTACCAAATGTCTTTATAGAGCTATTTATGCTGATTTATCGCTTCATCTTCATCATCATAGAAGAGGCTCAGACCAATATCAATTCGCTTGAGATAAAGTTTGGCTTTATCAATACGAAGACCTCATTTAAATCAATTAAGATTTTTATTGAGAACATGGTTTTGGGCATATTAAAGAGAAATGAAGAGATGATAAATGCGCTAAATATCAAGCTTTATAATGGAGAGTTCCCAGTTAGGTGATTATATGTTAGAAGTTAAAAATTTAGAATATACTTATGAAAGTGGAAAAAAAGTTTTAGACGGGCTAAGTCTTTCTACTAATAACGGCGCCATCACTATGATTATAGGCGAGAATGGTGCGGGAAAGACTACTTTATTCAAAAACATCCTTGGTCTACTTAAAAAGGACAAGGGAGAGATAGTTGTTGATGGTGAAGAGCTTCGCTACGACAAGAAAAGTCTTTTGAATTACAGAAAAAACGTTACTATGGTCTTTCAAGACCCGGACAATCAAATCTTTTACTCGAATGTTTTTGATGACACTGCTTTTACGCTTAGAAACCTTGGTTTTGACGAAGATACTGTCAAGGAAAGGGTTGATAAGGCTTTGAGAAGCGCCAATGCATACGAACTAAAGGATATGCCGGTTCACTTCTTAAGTTACGGACAAAAAAAGAGGGTTGCCATCGCTTCAGCCATCGCTTTGGGTGCGAACTATATCCTCATGGATGAGCCGACTGCTGGCCTTGACCCTGTCTCTATTGGCATACTTAAAAAGACTATTGCGGGTATTGCCAAGGATAGCTCGCTTTTAATATCTACTCACGATATGGAATTTTGCTATGAAATGGCGGACTACATCTATGTAGTAAAAGACGCTAAGATTATCAAAGAAGGCACTAAGTATGAGATTTTCAAGGATGAGGATGTCATCAAGCGTGCTAATCAAGAGCTGCCTATGTGCGTTAGAGTCGCTAATGCTTTGGGCGTTGACTTTTTTGATAATAATGATCAAATGATAGAGGAGTTAAAGAATTATGCTAAGCATAGCTCTTAATATAAAGGATAGACCTGTTACCATCATTGGTGGCGGGTCTGTCGCTTTAAGAAAGTTTAATACATTAGTAAATGAAGGCGCTTTAATAACTGTTCTTGCTAAGGACTTTGTAGATGGCTTTGTTGGCAAAAATATAAAGCTAATCAAGGACGCTTACAAAAAAGAGTACATAGAAGGAGCTTTTTTACTATACATCGCAACGGATGACGAAGAGGTCAACAGAAGGGCTGAGGCTGATGCAAAAGAGCTTGGCATATTGTTTAATAGATGTGACAAAAGCGATGAATCGGATTTTATCTCCATAAACATGAAAAAGATTGGCGGCATCGACGTCTCCATATCTACAGGAGGAAGGCTTCCCGACTTAAACAAAAGCATCATGGATGATTTGAAAAACTATGAGGCTTATGACGATGAATATTTAGATTTAGCATCTTTGCTTAGATCGTACTTCATCCATTACCATAAACAAGACGAGATAAAAAAGATAAAGACTTATACTAAGGAAGAAATTTTACGCTATATAAAGGAGTTTGAAGACTTTGAAGATAAAGGTAGGAACAAGGACGAGTAGGCTTGCTCTGAAGCAGGTTGAACTTGTTTTTAGTAAACTTAAAGAATTTTATGAGATTGATTACGAAGTAGTTGGCATAAACACGCTTGGCGACATCGACAAGAAGACCTCAATCAGTCAAATGGGCGGCAAAGGCGTCTTCGTCAGAGCGATTGAAGACGCTCTTAAGGACGGCAGGATCGATATCGCTGTTCACTCCTTAAAGGATATGACTTCTGAGATTGAAGATGGCCTTGAAATCATCTACTTTGGTGATAGGGCTATGCGAAATGACATCGTTGTTCTAAATGAAAAACACAAGGGCAAGACTGAGCTTGAAAGCGGGATGAGAGTTGCAACTGGCTCGCTTCGTAGAAAGTTCTTACTAGCTATGGATGAAAAGGCTTATGAGATAGCTGAGATACGCGGCAATATCGAGTCAAGGGTAGCAAAGCTCGATACAGAGGGTTTCGACGCGATTATATTATCAAGAGCGGCCATAGATAGACTTGATTTAAGTGAGGGACTTCGTGGACGCATCATAGATTTGGACGAAGAAGCATTTTTGCCATCGCCATGTCAAGGGGTTATAGCACTTGAAGTGAATAAAGAAAATCATGAGCTTAAAGAGATGCTTAAGTCAATACAAAATGAAAAAACTGATTTCGAAGTCGGCATAGAGAGAGCGTTTTTAGCTGAGTCAGGCGCTTCGTGTAACAAGCCACTCGGCATAAACGTAGTAAGCGAGGGTAATAAGGCGCGAGTAAAAGCCTTTATGGCCTCAGATGACCTAAAGAGATATAGATTCATAGATTTTGATACAGATAAAGAAAATTACTTAGCTGATGTAAAGAAAAACACTGAAGTGATTAAAGGAGATATAGATGTCTAAAGTATATTTAGTAGGAGCGGGCCCTGGTGATGAGGGCCTAATTACTGTCAAAGGCTTAAGGCTGATACAAAAGGCCGACTATATAATTTATGACAGGCTCATCAATTACAATTTACTTAATGAAAAAAAGGCAGATACGAAGATTTTTTACGTGGGTAAAGAGGGGATGAAGTCCTCTTGGAAGCAAGAAGCAATCAATGATTTGCTACTTAAGTGCGCGAGCGAAGAGGGCAAGATCACAGTTAGACTAAAAGGCGGCGATCCGCTTGTCTTTGGCCGCGGCTCTGAAGAAGCACTATTTTTAAAGGAGCACGGAATTAAATCCGAGATAGTTCCTGGCATCTCCTCATCAATTGGCGGCCTTATCTACGCTGGCATACCAACAACTCACAGAGAAACGTCAAGGAGCTTTCACGTCTTTACTGGCCACACTATGGATGGCCCAGCCGAGCTTGACTGGGTAACGCTCGCTCATATGGAGGGAACTCTCATCTTTCTTATGGCTATGAGTAATATTGAGACCATAGCGGATAAACTTATCGCGTCAGGCAAAGACCCAAATACCAAGGCAGCCTTCATATACAAGGCGACTAGATCTGATCAAAGGTCCTTTACTACTACACTTAAGGACGCTTACGAATGCAAAACTATTAACAATATCAAAAACCCATCTGTTTTTGTAATTGGTGACGTAGTTCAATTTGCCCATGAGATAGACTTCTTTGGCGATAGGCCTCTTAAGGATAGGTCCTTTATTTTGCTTAGAAAAAAAGAATTCAATCAAGACTTTAAAGATTTTCTAATCTATAATAAGGCAGAATTTTTAGAGCTAGAGACTATTAAGTATACGCCCATCCATGATTATGGTTTTGATGAGGCGCTAAAAAATATCGAAGCTTATAAATATTTAATATTAACAAGTAGAAACGCTGTAGAATTCTTCTTCAAGAGAGCGCTTGAGCTTGGTATAGACTTTAGAAGATTTGCAAATATCAAGATAGCCTCAATCGGTCAAAAGACTATGAAGGACATAGAGACTTATGGCTTTAAAGCGGATTACGTTTCTGAAAAATATACTTCTGATGAAATGATTAAGAATATCACATCAAAGTTTGAAAAGGGCGCCAAGGTGCTTTACCCTCACTCAGACAAGGCAAAGGGCAATATTAGAGCGGCACTTAGTGATTACGATGTGGATGCCTTTGAAATATATAAAAACAGCGACGAAGCTTATGAGAAGATGTATTTAGAAGATAGGGTTTACGATATATTCTTCTTCTCGTCATCGGAGGCCATTAGCTTTAATAAATTTTATCCAGAGCTAATGTCAAAGGCAAGGATATACTCAATTGGGCCATACACTACAAAGAGCATAGAGGCCATGGGCTACAAAGTCTATAAAGAGGCCAAGGTGCATGACTCAGAAGGTATGATAGATTTAGTAAAAGAGGAGATTAATTATGAAGAATAGAATGAGAAGACTTAGATTAAACGCAAATATCAGAGAAGTGTTTGCTGAAACATCACTAAGAAAAGAAGACCTTATCTATCCACTCTTCGTAAAAGACGGAGAAAATGAGGTAGAAGAGATAAAAAGCTTAAAAGGACAAAAGCAATACACTGTCGATAGGCTTGATGAAGTAATCAAAGAGCTAAAGGACTTAGGCATACGCTCAGTGATTTTATTTGGCGTGCCTGATCATAAGGACGCGTGCGGATCAGGCGCTTATGCAAAGGACGGCGTCGTTCAAAGAGCTATCAGAAAGATAAAAGAGACAGACAAGGACTTCATAGTTATAGGTGACGTCTGCATGTGCGAGTACACTGATCACGGTCACTGCGGCATACTTCATGGTGATTATGTCGACAACGACGAAACACTTAATTATCTAGCAAAGATAGCCGTGTCCATGGCAGAAGCAGGAGTCGATATAGTCGCTCCATCTGATATGATGGACGGACGTGTCGCAAAGATTAGAGAAGCACTTGACGAGGCGGGATACATAAACGTATCAATCATGAGCTACGCATCGAAATTCGCTTCAAACTACTACGGACCATTTAGAGATGCGGCTGGCAGCGCACCAAGCTTTGGCGACAGAAAGCAATATCAAATGGATTACAGAAACAAAAAGGAAGCACTTAGAGAGATACTTTCAGATGTAGATGAAGGCGCCGACATGCTTATAGTTAAGCCAGCTATGGCATATGGCGATATAATGAAGCTCGCATCAGAAGAAACAAATTTACCTATAGTCGCATACTCAGTTAGTGGTGAGTACGCTATGCTTTATGACGCTGTGGCGAATGGCCTTGTTAAAGAAGATATAATTATGGAGACAATGCTATCATTCAAAAGAGCAGGAGCAAATTTAATCATCACATACTTTGCTAAGTACTTAGCGGAAAGATTATAATGGCGAAAAAGTATTACGCGGTTAAGGCAGGCCGCAAAACTGGGATCTTCGAGACATGGGACGAAGCGAAAGAGCAGGTCCATGGCTTTAAGAACGCAATATATAAATCATTTAAAACTATGGAAGAGGCAGAAAATTACATGAAGGGCGCTGAGCCTGAGACAAGTCACGAGCAAGACGGCAAGCTCCTTGCTTATGTCGATGGCAGCTTTAGTAATATCTTAAAAAAATATTCCGCAGCAGCCATCTTTGTAAAGGACGGCGAAGTCGTTCACAAGGCTTCAGTGGCCTATGACGATAAAGATCACTTGGCGATTCGTAATGTCGCCGGCGAGATAAAGGCGTCTATGCTCGCTATTAACTATGCAATTGACGAGGGCTACGACGAGATCCACATCTACTACGACTACGAAGGCATTCGCAGCTGGGCGATGGGATATTGGAAGACTAATAAGGACGCGACTAAGGCTTATAAAAAATTTTTTGATGAGAAAAAAGATAAGGTCGAAGTCCATTTCCATAAGGTAGAAGCGCATACTGGCGACAAATACAACGAGATGGCAGATAAACTTGCCAAGGAAGCTCTTGTAAAAAGCTCTTGACATTTATATGTCCATAGTATATAATAAAGGCACTTGAATGACAAAGAAAATATTTTAGGAAGGTGAAGAAATGGATTTTGCACAAAAATTAAAAAGATTAAGAGAAAAAGAAGGCATGACACAAACTGATCTTGCTGAAGAACTAGGTTTATCACTTAAGACTATTTCAAGATATGAAGTCAATGGTATGAGACCTCGTAGTAGAAAAATTTATAACCAAATGGCTAACATATTTAGAGTTGACGCATCATACCTTTTGGTTGATGATGACGACTACAAGGTTCCAGTTGAGGACCAAAACTATGACATGCTTGTAAATGGCATGCTAGGCCTATTCGCAGGTGGAACACTTAGCGATGAAGACAAAAAGGCTGTAGTTGAAGCTATCACAGATGCTTACTACAAATCAAAATATCAAGGCAATAATAATAAGGAAAGTAAAAATTAGTGAGCGAAAAATATTTAGATGATGCACTTGCATTGATTGAGGAGCACGGAACTAATGATCCTTACGAGATACTTGAAAACTTAGGCGTAGTAGTCATACCCATTAACATAGGTGCGGCTTTTCTAGGCATGTTTAGGATTTTGGACGGCGTTAGCTACGTGATTTACAATACTCATGCGGATGAGAAAGTGATTACACAGGTCTTGGCGCATGAACTAGGTCACTACCTTTATCATAAGGATTATGCAAGTGAGGCGGAGCTAGCAGATTTTGGTTTGTCACAGGAGTCTTCAATAATCGAAGCCCAGGCCAATACCTTTGCGGCGCATCTACTTATTGACGAAGACGAAGTTTTAGACACTATAGAGGAAGGCATGAGTTATATGGAGCTCGCTCAAAGGCTGATGGTTGATGAGAACCTCCTTCTTTATAAGCTTAAGTCTATGAAGAAGAGGGGACTGAAAATCAATTTGGGTGAAGTTCCTAGGAGCCAGTTCTTTCAAAATCTAGCAGAACAAGCTAAAAAATACGAAACAGACTAGTGGAGGATACTATGAAAAAGAAAATATTAAGTGCAGTGGCATTACTTGTCCTAGCAAGCTTATTTTTATTTGCGTGCGATGGAGCTAAGGACGCTGCTAAATTTACTATAAAGGATCATTACACAACAGCAGGAACAGATGGCGTATTAACGTCTTATGATATCGATGGCAAAGAATATGTCATCTTCGACCAATTCTTAGAGCTACTTAACCCAACAATACATAGAGTGGGTAATGTTTATGAGATGGTTGACGGCGTTCCTATGCCAAAGAAGAGTGAAGATGGCTTCTATTATCTTGACGATGGCATGCTATATAGCACAGAAAAGCCTATAGAAGCACTAAGACTTGACAGCGAAACTTATGATAAGATGGAAGACGTTAAGTTCCCTATATATTATAAGGATGATGTCTTTGCTCTTGATGAAGGCGTAAAGAAAGTTAATGATACAGTTTTCTATCCACTAGAACATCTAGCAGAAGTATTTGCTTTTAAGGCAGAAAACGGCGAATTTGTTTTTGCAGAAAAAGATGATAATGAATTAGAAGTTCTTAATCAAAAGGACTACGACTGGTATATTGACCAAAAAGAAACAGGTCAATACGCTGATAATAACTGCGGACCAAGCTGCGCTGTAATGAGCTTGTATTTCCAAAAGGGATATGACAAGGCTATCACAGCTGAAACTGCTAGAAACACTCGTGTTAACGATGGTGGCTGGTGGTTCACATCAGATGTAAGTGACTTCTTAAGTGATTCTGGTGTTAAGCACAAAATGAAGTTCTACAAGAACCCAGATAGCTTATTGGCACCGCTTAGAGAAGGCAAGATTTGTATCATCTGTATCGATTCATCGACACTTCGTTACAATCCAGATAACAATTCTCGCTTTAATAAGTACTACACAGGTGGCGGCGGTCACTTCATCATTGTCAATGGATATAAAGTGGTTGACGGAAGACTTTATTATATAGTAAACGACCCTAACTCTTGGGGCATGAAGTATGCTGACGGCACTTACATGGGCAAGGACAGATACTACGATGCCATCGACATAGACAAGACAGTTAGAGATTGGTCAAGAGAGTATTACATTGTAGATAATAATTAGTAATAATAGACGGCTTAGGTCGTCTATTTTTTTGTCTAAAAAAGGAGTGAGATAGAAGTGGATATACTTGATAAACTTAAAAATAGAGAAGAGATTTATTACCCTATAGAAAGAAATAGAAATATGGACGTGCGCTTTACATTGTACGACGCCTTTCTTACGAAAAAGCGCTTCGAACGTTTTGCACCTCTCTTCATGGAAGCCTTTGAGGAGATAGATGGGCCATGCTATTATAAAAGCGATTTATATAAGTCAAAGATTGGCGATGAACTTTACCTAAAGCTTGACTCGGAGCTAAAAGTTGCTCATAGCGTTAAGGCGAGAGGCGGTTTTAACGAGGTCATGGTCAAGGTCGAAGACGTTCTTAAGGAAAATAATATACTAGATAAATTTGATGATTTAAGTCTTGATTACATAAGAAAGATTATGGCGGCATATACAATCGAAGTGAGTTCAACTGGCAACTTAGGTCTCTCCATAGGCCTCTGCGCTAAGGCCTTCGGCTTTAAAGCCAAGGTTCATATGAGCCGCGACGCGAAGGATTGGAAGAAAAAATTACTTAGAGAAGCGGGCGCAGAAGTCCTTGAATACGATAGCGACTATACATACGCAGTCAAGATGGGTAGGTTAAGTGCCGAGCAAAACCCTATGAGCTACTTCGTTGACGACGAGATGAGTGAGAAGCTCTTCCTCGGCTATGCAGCGTCCATCTTTGAAGTCGCTGAGCAAGTAGCATCAAGCGGGTTAATCCCATCAGATGACGAGCCCCTTCATGTATTTTTGCCTTGCGGCGTGGGCGGCGCACCTGGTGGCATTGCCTTTGCTTTAAGAAGCTTCTTTAAAGACAGTGTCCGTATATACTTTGTAGAGCCCGTTGAGTACCCTTGTATGCTATATAGCTATGTTAATGGCGGGGCTGCTTCTGTTAACGATATCGGTCTCGGAGGCAAAACCATTGCCGATGGTCTTGCATGCAGCGCACCATCGAAGCTTGTCTTTCCTATCGTTGACTCACTTATCGACGGCTTCTTCACTTTTAACGACGAGAGCATATTAAGAGCAAAAAAAGATATAGAAGAGATAGATGAAAAGGTGGTTGAAGCGTCGAGCGCAGCAGCACTACTCGCATATGAAAAAATAAATAGGCCAAAGAACTCAATACTATGGATCACTGGATCAAATGTTGATAAATAGCACTTAAAGTCTTGAATTATAATATTGTTAGTGATATAATTAAAATTTGGAGGGATATTATGAATTTATTAGTTGTAATTTTAAATGAAATGGATAAGCTCGATGAATTATTACTTGAACTTTCCAAAAAATCAATCACAGGAGGTACTATACTTGACAGTCAAGGTATGGCCTCAACACTAGCTGGTTGGCACAAAGACATCAGTGCTTTCGGCGGACTTAGACAAATACTTAACGGACAAAGACCATTCAACAAAACACTGCTTATGGTGCTTGACGATGAAAAGCTTGTCGTAGCAAAGGAAGTTGTTAAGACTGTTATGGGCAATATTAACAATGAAAATACAGGAATTATGTTTACTCTTGATGTCAAGAGCGTGGAAGGATTGACTAAATAGTATGAATTATGAAATCTTATTACATTTAGGTACAATCTTACTCGTTGGATTTATAGTTTCAAAAATACTTGGCCTCTTCAAATTTCCAGAGGTAACAGGCTACTTGATAGCAGGTATACTCATAGGACCCTCGGTCTTAGGACTAATACCCGAAGAAGCAGTTAAGAACTTTGATATCATCAGTGAAGTCGCTTTAGCCTTCATCGCCTTTTCCATAGGTGCCGAGCTAAAGTTTGACGATTTAAAAAGAGTGGGCAAGGCGATATTTATAATAACTATACTAGAAGCACTAGTTGCCTTTTTCCTAGTAACCGTAGTTATGCTTTTACTTGGACAAAGTTTTCCATTCTCACTAGCAATAGGCTCAATCGCGTGCGCAACAGCACCAGCCGCAACACTTATGGTCATTAAGCAATACAAGGCCGAAGGACCACTAGTTAGAACACTTATACCAGTCGTTGCACTTGATGACGGCGTTTGTATCATCGCTTTCGGTGTTGCTTCAACACTTGCTCAAAACATGATACAAGGGGGAGCTTTTTCAATGATGAACATGGTTGGAAAGCCAATAATCCAAATATTAGCAGCACTTGCTCTAGGTGTAGTAGCAGGCATCATCATGGTTAAGTCCATGAGATTCATGAAGAACCAAGGACAAATCCAAGCTTCTTTTATAGGTGTAATTTTCTTATTAGCAGCTATATCACTACGCTTTGACCTATCAAGTCTACTTACTATGATGGCTTTTGGTACAACAATCTGTAATACATCAAGAGAAGAAGTTAAAGTTTTCAACGCAATCGAAGTTATTACGCCAGCCATCTTCCTATGTTTCTTCGTATTATCAGGAGCAGACCTTAATCTAGCAAGCTTAACAAAAGTTGGTCTACTTGGTATAGCATATGTAGTTGCTAGAGTCATAGGTAAGGCACTAGGCGCAGGCATTGGCGCAAAGATTGGCAACTTGCCAAGCACAGTACAACAAAACCTAGGTTTCTGCCTAGTTCCTCAAGCCGGCGTTGCCATCGGTCTTTCACTAATTGCAAAGAGAATCATACCTGCACCTCATGGAGAAATAATCAGAGACATAATACTTTCAGCTACAGTTATCTATGAATTGGTAGGACCACTATTAACAAAGATGGCGCTACTTAGAGCTGGAGAAATCAAAAAGGAGAACTTATAATGAACATCAAAATTAAGTATTTTGAAGAGCTAAACACAACCGAACTATATGAAATACTTAAGCTTAGACAAGCTGTCTTCGTGGTAGAACAAAACTGTCCATATCACGATATAGACGAGTTTGATCCAGTATCAGTCCATCTTATGATGATAGAGGGTGATGAGCTTATCGGCTATGCTAGAATCAATGAGAAGGGCACTCGCTACCCAGAAGTTTCTATAGGCCGCTTCCTTGTGAAGAAGGACTTTAGAAAAGATGGTTACGGCGATAAGCTATTCTCAAGGGCAATTGACTACATCACAGACGATATGAAAGAGGACACAATCAAAATACAAGCTCAAACATATATGAAAGATTATTACGCTAAGAAAGGTTTTAAAGAGATATCCGAGCCTTATCTTGAAGATGATATAGAGCACGTGGATATGCTTTACAAAAAAGATTAATATGTATAAGAAAATATTTATCATGCTTATGGTCTTGTGCTTAGCATTGACTGGATGCGCAGGGACTGATGATGCTGCTAAAAATGATAAAAAGGATCTAAGTATACTCTTACTGATCAATGGTACACTTGGCGACAAAAGCTTCTTCGATAGCGCAGAATCGGGCATGGAGCTAATCAAGGAAAAGTATCCAGAGATTACTACTAAGACCATAGAGATGGGTACCGACGAGACAAAGTACGCTGCAATACTCGAAGAAAACGTGGCTTCAAAGGCCTACGACATCATCGTAGCGGGCACTTGGCAGCTTAAGGACAAGGTGCAAAAGATATCCGAAGCCTACCCAGAACAAAAATTTATACTTTTTGACGATAACGCCAACGATGGCGAGAAAAAATATGAGAACATCTACTCGATTCTCTACAAGCAAAACGAAGGCGGTTTCTTAGCTGGGGCACTTGCTGGACTTGTAGAGAATGGCGAGGGCTATAGTTTTGCCCAAAAGACTAAGAAGATCGGCCTAATTGGCGGCATGGACAATAAGATAGTTAAGGACTTTTTACTTGGCTACGAAGATGGGGCAAAATACATTGACAAGGACATCGAGGTCTTAACAAGCTACGTCGGCAACTTCACTGACGCGATTAAGGCAAAGGACCTTGCTAATATCTTATACAAGGAGAAGGACGTCGACATCATTTTTAACGTCGCATCCATAGCTGGCCTTGGCATCATCGATTCAGCAGCTGAGACAGAGCACTACGTCATAGGCGTTGACTCAGACCAAGCGGCTCTACTAGGCGAAGCAAAAGCAAAATACATTTTGACTTCAATACTAAAAAGAGTTGATACATCTTTACTTAGAGCGATTAGTAAATACAAAGCAGGCGAAGAAATCTTCGGCACAACAGAAATTTTAGGCGTTAAAGATGACGCCATCGGCATAGCTGACAACGATTTCTACAAAAATACAGTCAGTGAAGCAGATAGAGCCAAGATAGACGAGATTATTGACGAGATAAAAGCTGATAAAATCACTATCAGAAGCGAATTCAATGATTAAGATAAATAATTTAAGCTTTGCTTATGGCGAGAATATCATCTTCGATAAGTTTAGCTTAGAGATAAACGATAGACTTGCCTTTCTTATGGGGAAGAATGGCGCAGGCAAAACGACACTTCTAAAACTCATTCACGGAGACTTGAAAGATTACAGTGGAGAGATAGTCTCATACGAGGCCTATATGCTTAGTCAAAGCTTTATGCTCTTTGATGAGCTAAGCGCTATTGAAAATATCAGCTCTGCCATAAACGTGAGCAAAAAAGAAGTAGAGAGCCTTGTAAGTACATCACCCTTCTATATAGATGGTCTTGAAAGAAAAGTCAAGGACATGACGACTATTGAGAGACAGACAGTTGAGCTCATCGCAATGAGCCTAACAGAAAAAAAGCTGATACTGCTTGACGAGGCGAGTGCCGCGCTTGATGCGAGGACCACAGAGAAGCTTAAGGCCTACATCAAAAGCTCCGAGAAGAGCTTTCTTATGGTATCGCATAACGAGGACTTCATCCAAAGCTTCGATGCGAAGGAAATTTTACTTGATAAGCAAAATATAAATGCCGAGCAAAAAAATGAAAGTGATCAAAAAAGTCATAACAAAAAAATTATTGGCATCTACCTAAAAGACGAGGCAAAACTCGAGATACTCATCAAAGGCTTCACGTGCTTTGCCTACGTGCCAAAAGATGTGCGCAGCGCCTTGCTCATGGACGAAGAGGCGTACAAGAACATCTTCATATATGATATTTTAAAGAATAAAAAGCGCGATTATTTAAAAGAGGCCGAGGACTTTATTGCAAAATACAAATTAAAGTTCAAGGCGAGTGACATCACGAAGACACTCTCTGGAGGCAACTTACAAAAGCTAGTCTTTTTCAGAGAGATCGAGCGCGATGAGGACCTATACATTTTATATAATTACAAGAAGGGCATGGACTTCGAAGCGAAGTCCCTTGCTCAAAAAGAGATAATAAAGAGACGCGACGAGGGCAAAACCATTTACATCGTTTCGGACGATTACGAAGATTTAAAGGAGGATATAGTAGATGAAATCAAAGTCATTTAAGAGATATTTCATTTTGCTATATCCTTTTTTGATGCTTATAACGCTTATCTTAGTCGCTTTGATCTCAAATATCAGTCTAAACGACATACTCATGGCGGCCGCAAAACCATTTGTCTCGCCATTCTATAGACTTAGTTTTATCAAAGAATTTCTCATAGTTGGCCTTTTGTCTGTGGCGATGAACCTTTCCTTGTCAATGGGTGAGATGAACTTTTCGCTTGAAGGCATCTTTCATATGGCTGTCTTCTTATCGGCGCTAGTAGCCATTTACTTTGTAAAATTCTTTATAATTATAGTTTTAGTGCCCATTGTTTTATACTTACTTTGGCAAGTACCGAAAAAAGTCTCAAGGGGCGATGGAAGTAAGCTCATCATCTCCTCTTTGATCTTTAACTATCTTATTTTGGGCGCTATAAATTATCTTGTCTATACATTTTTCTCAGATGAAAATATTTCTTCAGCCGTTACAAAAGACTTTGCTTTTGCTCTTGACATGAGGCTTGGCATAGTTATAGCTCTTGTGAGTCTTGCTACCTTTACAATATTTGCGGTGAAGACTTCGCTCGTAACTAAGCTAAAGATAATAAAGGACGCGCCAAGCATATTAACGTCGACTGGAACTGAGATAAAAAAAGAAAAGAGGGCGATAGACCTTTGTCTTGCGCTTCTAACATCTGTGGCCGCATTTCTATATCTTTTCTTAAACTACAGTCGCTTTTCACTTCAAAGCTTCACGGGATATGGCTTTGACGCGATCACTGTAACGCTTCTAGCACGTGGCGACTTTAAAAAACTTGTCTACCCAGCCATATTAATTACATACATAAGACTTTTAAGCCTTGTCATGCAGACCGAATTTTCTTTTGTTTCGTCTGTGATGTACCTAATGCAAGGCGTTCTGATCTTTATATCGATATTGGAGGCGCGTGATGACAGAAATTATTAGAGCATTTTTACGCATATTTCTTTTGTGCCTAGCCATCAACTCGATGCGGATGCTCGGCCTCTGCCTCTTACACGCAGACGGCCTTGTCAATATCTCGGCAATAACGGCGCTTGTGGTCTATAGCGAAACACATTCCTTTACCATGAGCATTTTGGCTGCGACAGCCGTAACACTTCTTGTAAATACATTATTTGTTTACTTAACAAAACATAGAGGCACATCAGACATTGTTTATGGTATAGCTATGAACCTTATTATGCGCGGTCTATCTGGTCTTATGCTTTATTTATATGCGGGCGACCTCGCCATGTCGACTTCGGTCAATGTTAATTTTGACGTGAAAGTCTTTGGCATCGATATATTTATAGTTTTGACTCTAGTACTAAGCCTTTTCTATTATATATATCTATATAAGACGAGGGCAGGACTTGAGCTAAGAGCCGTGGGTCTTGATGAAGAAAAAGCTAAGTTTAGAAAATTAAATATAGCTAGGGCGCGCCGTGATGCGATTCTTTTTGCATCAGTTTTTGCGGCGCTCGTTGGAAGCTTCTTATCGCTATCGTATTTTTCATACTTCACGGAGAATATCTCGCAAAATGTGGGCTACGTATGCTTGGCACTTGAAGGCTTCTCAGTCATACACCCAGCTCTAACGCCAATCGCAAGCCTTGTCTACGCGGTCTTTACTTATCTTGCGGGATCATTCCAAAGCGTGGCAGCTATTAACTACAAGCTCTTGGACTTAATTCCCTACCTTGTAATTCTCATTATGCTATACTTTTTGAAGGACGATAAAAAATTGCGTGGCAAGGGCTTTTATGATATAATTAAAAAAGAGGTGAAGAAATGAAAAAGCTAATTAGAAATTTATTTATACTATCGATACTGCTTCTAGGCCTTATGAATATGAGGACAAAGGCGGCATCACTTAACTTAATCATAGACGGAAACAACGTGACAAAGAGCGCGAGTCCCATTGTCAAGAACAGAAGGACCTTAGTTCCACTTCGTTTCATCGGGGAAGCCTTAGGCAAGGAAGTTATTTGGAACAACGACGAAAAGAGCGTTACAGTTAGTGACGAGAACGCTAGCTTTAAGCTATATATCGATTCAAAGATTATTGACAATAGTGACGGAACGCTTAAGTTTACTGACGTTGCTCCATGCATAGTGAACAGAAAAACATATCTACCGCTTAGAGCCATAGCTGAGCTTATTAACATAGGAGTCGGCTATGATAAAGCAAGCTCAACGGTTACTATTGATTCGGCTGCATTTAATCCAGTAGAAGAGAGTACTACTATCGTTGGACTTATGCCAAATCAAACAATAAATACTAAGATGAATTTTTCTTTCGTAACAAATAAGAATTTTGCAAAGGCAAAGCTATTGTTATTAAACGACAAAAACGAAGGCTATATACAAGACGTGAAGACAAGTACAGCCGAAGCGCTTGAGTTTTTACCGAGCCTTAAGGACGAAGGAAATAAAAAATTAGTATTAGCCTTATACGATGCGAATGGCAATCTAATTGACGCGACAGGCGCCAAAATCAATTTAAACGTGCTTCCAAGAGTAACTTACTCAGGCGTTGAGAGTGGCGGCTTTGTGCAAGACGAACTAAAGATTACACCTGACATAAATTTCATCGCATCAAAGATGAAGGCGACTATAAGTAATTTAACTACGGGCAAGACAGAAGTGAAAGACAATCTTGATCCAGAAGGAGAATTCTTATTCAAGCCAAGCTATTTAGATGCGGGCAGCTACTCCATAATGCTATCGGCTTTTGACGAACTGGGCAGAGAGCACTTTGGCGAGACAAAGACTTTCACCATGAGCATAAATCCATATCTAAATATAACAGGCGTACCGAAGGATGGCGTCATCTCAGGTCAAGTTACGCTTAACGTGCAAAGAAACTTCGATGTAATGAGAACTGATTATGTTTTAAGAGACCCATTGACAGGACAAGAAACAGTTATCGAGTCAAAATCATACGGCGCATGCAAGTTCTTCCCAAACATTAACGACGCAGGTCAAAAGGAAGTCTTCGTCAGATGCATAGACGCGAGCGGAAAGACTATGGAGAGCGAACACAAACTTGTCTTAATCAAGGGCGACTCGAAGCTTGTACTTGAAGGCGTTGCTCCTGGAGGCATCGTTCATAAATATGTTGATTTGAACGCCGTGTCAAACGTTGGAGTCAACAGCGTAAACTATTACATCAAAAATCTTAGAACAGGCAAGACTAAGACCATAGCTGAGAACGTGCCTTATGGCCAAAAGTTTAGATACAACGTCACTAAAGACGATGAAGGCGAGAATGAAATCAGCGTAACAGGCAATCAAATCGATGCCTTTATCAAGGGTGAGAGCATTAAATTTAGGATATACACTGGAAAGATATATACAAAACAGCCGCTAATGGCAAAAGACAAATTCCTTGACTACACAAAAAAGATTGCTAGACGCGAGTTTTTAAGAACAGACCTAAGCGGCGCCATCACTACAGCGCAAGCAATACTTGAATCAGGCTGGGGCCAATCAGTGCCAGTCGATAAGTACACAGGAAAATTCTCGAATAACCTGTTTGGCATAAAGGGCAGCGCTTCCAATGGCACAGTAACCATAACTACAACAGAAGTTTATAATAACGTTAGATATACAGTTGATGACAAGTTCAGAGCATATAAATCGGCCGACGAATCATTTAGAGATCACACTGAATTATTCTTCGCAAAGAAATGGTATACGCCATTTAGAAAAGTTATGTTCAATGTTCAAAGAGGCGTCTACGCAATCAAGAGATGCGGCTATGCGACAGACCCTAGCTATCCTGCGAAATTAAAGCAAATCATCGATAAATACAATCTAAAAGAGCTAGACAAAGTTAGTTTATAAGATAAATGCAGTAGGACATAAAGCCTTCTTTACTCATATTAGTAGAGAGGGCTTCTTTATGCTCAAATCTATTTGAGCATCATAGTAATCAAAGTTTGTTTATTTATTACAAGAAGATGATGAAAATGTGTTTATTATCATACAATTTGTGGTATAATACAAGATAGAGTAGTTAGATTTATACTACAGAATAGATATTATTGATAAGGAGAGGGGCTTATTATGAAAACATTTAAAATGAAAAAATTCTTAACACTGGTGCTCGTGGCAATGATGCTCATAACATCAGTACCAGTAAATGTATTTGCTGAGAGTAAGAATTATGACAAGACAGCAATAACTTCAGTTCAAGACTTGAACAAGACACCTTTGACAGTTGCACAGACCAATGGGAAGCCAGCAGAGGATATTATAAAAAATCCTGATATGCCAAAGCTTTACACTATGCGTGCAGACTATAAAGTGCCGAGAAATGATGAAGAAGTCATTGCTTATCAGCCTTATATAGCTACTGTCGGTGATGATGAATACACATATACTGATCTAGATGGCAATGAAGGACAAAAAGTTCTAACAGACGAAGAAAAATCTAAGATAAAGAAAAAAATAAATTTGCCAGACATTGATGGCTATACTTCGCCAACACCAAGCTTTACTGTAAATTATGAATACATTAAAAACAACGCAGAAAAAGGAAACTTAGATGGCAACGAAAATAAGGGTCAACATCCATATCTTTATAAGGCAAAGCAAGGAACTATAAATATTAAACACAGTTTTCAAAAGCTCGAAAATCTAGAAGAGTATGGTTATAGGGATGGAGATACTGACTTTATTTACACATCCCAAACAGGTGTTACAGGAACATCTGTCACTATAAAGGCCTTAGCTGGAGAAAAAATCAACGGCTATGTACCTGAAGTCAATGTTCTTACAACCCAAGTCCCACAAAATTCAAATGATTTTGAAATAGAAATGCGTTACAACCGTGCTATTTATGATGTGAAATTTGATTCCAAGGGTGGAATTGAACTGACAGGAATGACATTATTCTATGGACAAACAATACCAAAATTAAACTTTGATATTAAAAAGTTGGGAGCGACGTTACAAGGTTGGAAGGTGAATAAAGATATAACTTATATAGACCAAGCTGGAAAAAAACAAACTCTTACTAAAGATACTCTTATTAAAAAAGAAGACTTTGAAGTAGGAGGAAAATTCCAAGATGGTATAAAATATGCTATGCCTGCAGAAACTCTTACCTTTACTGCAGAGTGGACTGACAAGCTTAAAGCAGACTATGTTATCCAATTTTGGACTGAAAAGCCAGATTACAATGACCAAGACGACAAACTTACTTTGCGTGACCGCTACGATTTTATTGGTGCGAGAAGAGTAGATAATGTTGACACGGGTTCTACGCCAGACCTTACTGATTTGGATATCCATGGAATCACCTTCCCTGACCTAAATGACGGACGATTGGAAAAGGCTCAAAATAATAAAGAAGAATTTGAAAGATATTACTTCTTAAATGAAGACTTGACTAAAAAGCAAAATGCATCTGAAAAAGACCCGAATGTTCAAAAATCCGTCTTGTCTACCGGAGAAACGGTCTACAATGTTTACTACGACCGCAGAGTCTATACCCTTTACTTTACAGCTGCTAATGAACTGGCATTTGAAAATGCAGGTAGCTTCTGGCCTATTATAACAAGAGATGGAAAAGTTATAGGGAAAGAAGGATCTCCTTATAAAGCAGAGGTTCGCTTCAACCAAAGCTTAAATAAAATATGGCCAAAGGATGCGGAAGTTTCAAATCTTCCGCCTGGTAGTACCGACCCAGATGGAGACACCGGACTAATAGGTTGGATAATTAACAATAACGCGGGTGAATCAGTTTTTCGTGACACGCCACCCTATCGTTTAAGTGCAGAAGATTTTATCGACAGTCAAGATGTAGTGGGTACAGGAGAATTTGAGGGATTTGGTCACGCAGATGAGATACCTATAAAGGATGGGCAAACCAAAACAAGAGATAAGTATGAGATTTCCCTTGGATCGACATCCTTGGACGTCGCCGTTGTCCACCACATTGATATTATTAAGGACGATTTCAATGGCAAGGAACAAATCGATTATGACATGTCCTACTGGAAGAGCGATACGAATGCAGTCGAGTATGCCTTCATTTTGCCTCACCTTCAAGGCTTTACCCTTAAACAAGAGCAAAGGGAAGCAGAATGGATATTGGAGAAACCAACAGATAATCAGTATAGAACGATTAACGATTTAAATAGAGATAGAAACAAGATAACGCCTTTTAGAAGCGACGCTGACAAGATAAAATACATCCCTAAATTTCCTTGGGGCAAGAAACTTTTTGATGGAAAAAATGCCTACAATTATGCAAACTACTCTCGTAACAAGTACAAGTTAAAACTAAACAATGATCCCAAGACAGTAAAAAATGACAGTGAATATGGTGATGGCAATATTTTAGATGTGCCTTATGAAAAACCATTAAAGGATTTGAAATTAGATAAAAACCATGAGCCTAAAAAACCAGCTTGGGTACCTGAAAAGTGGACTTTTAAAGGTTGGGCTCTTGATTCCTCTGGTGACAACTTGGTAAAAGAGGGTAATGAAACAAAACTTCACTATGACCAAGTTCTCTTTGCTAAATGGGCAGAACCGGATACTATTTGGAAGGTAAAATTTGATCCAAATGGAGGACGTTTAGCTGATTTAAGCACAAAAAATATATCTGATGAATCTAAAAAACTAGAAATAGATGGCGAAACTCACACTTATCCGGAGAAAGTTGATGGAGAAAATACATTTAATTTTGTCCATAAGATGATTTTAAAAGAACCAAAAGATGCTACTAATAATATTATTGAACCAACAAGACCTGGCTACAACTTTGCCGGTTGGGAATTTGTAAGATATACAAAAGATGAAAATGGTAATGACACAGAAGTTGTAGACACAAGCTATAAATACTTATATAAAGTGCCTGAAATGTATCACTTTGGTAACGAAGTTGTTGGTAATGTTCACCTTAGGGCAATTTGGAACAAACAAGACCTTGTAACAGTAAAGGCTATCCACCACTTCTTGAATGCAAATTATAGCGAAAAATCTAAGGAAGTACAAAATCTTTATAACAGAAGAGTTGGGTCCTATACAACAGGTCTAGCAAGTAGGCAAGGAGACGAGTACCTCTTAGTTCCACAAGCTGAGTGGGAAGCACTTGAAAATGCAAATGCTGACTATAAAAAATATAAAGAAGATACAAAAAGAACAAACAGTTACAATCAAATTTTAAAAGTTGAGCCAGAAAAAATTCACAATGAGCAAGGGGATCTTGTAGATAACCCTAATTTTGATAACAATCGTTTTGAATTTTTCTACAAGCCATTTAAAGAAAGAGTTTACCAAGTAAATTATCTTGACCAAAGAGGCAAAAAAGAAGTTGAAGCCTTTATGGAAAAAGCTAAAGCTGCTTATCAAGAAATAAAAAATAATACTTCGAAAACTCCAGAAGAAAAGAGCAAGGCATATAAAAAACTTCTTGCAGAAAACAAAGCTGCTTTTAAAGAAATTAAAGAAAAATATGCCATTATTACTAATGAAAGAGTAGTAAATGGCAAGCGTCATTATGATGCAAGAAACTACAGAAGAATTCCTGGTTGGGTTTTAAATGACAAGCCACAACAACAATTATTCTTTGACATTTATGAAGACACAGATACCTTTGCAGGTATTAATGAAAGTGGCCTTGATGAAATTAATTTCTTCTACAAGGATGTTAGAGTTATAGAAGTAAAAGATCCTGATGATTCCGTGCCAGATGGCTATGTAAGAGTAAAATTTGTTGCAGAAGAGGGCGGAAACTTCACAGATGCTAAAGACAATCCAGTTAAGGAACTTTATTATGATGTAATAGTAGGATTAAAGTCAGACCTACTTCCAGTTCCAGAAAAATTGGAAGAAGGCGAAGATAAAGTTGAAGGCAAGTATTATATTACTCCTGATGCAGGAAAGAAATTTATCAAGTGGGATAAGGAAAAACTTTTAAATAGCAACACTACTATAGACAAGAACTACACCTTTACAGCCTACTTTGACTGGTCTGGAATAAAGGTAAATGAACTTGTGAGAACAGAATCCTATGAAGGAATTGACGGAAAATGGATCAATAACTTTGCTCCTAGTCTTGATGAATTAAAGGCACAAGTTAAGTGGGTTAATAAAGACGGCAGCGAAAGTGATTTGCCAAAAGATGCCACAGTTACTATCGTTGATGAAAATGGAAAAGAGCTTACTCAAAATGATATCTATGAAAAAGTTAAGGAACTAGGAAAGTTTGACTCAGATGAACTTGTAAGAACTGTAAAATTCAAGGCAAAAGTAAAATTTGCAAATAACTCAATACAAGATATTGAAATTCCAGTAAAAATTTATAAAAATGTCTACGAAGGACTTACAACGGGAGCAATGCCAAAAGTTTTAAAGGATGCAACAGCAGTTGGTGGCGACTTAGCAGATATAACTGGAAACTATGTAAAAGTTACAGTAAATCCTACAGGAAAAGCTGGCGAAAAAGACTCTAAGGTTTATTATGTAAACCCAAAAGCTTGGGTAGAAATTCCTGAAATAAAATTGACAGATAAGGAAAAAGAAGAATTAGGTTTTACTCGTTGGACATCTGATAATGATGATGTAAATACAAAGGGAGAATATATCTTTGAAAAAGAAAATATAAAACAAAGATATAAGTTTACAAAAGATACTATAATTCAACCAGATTTTTCAAAGGATGTAGTTGAACAAGAAGATCCAAATAAGAAACCTGATGTGCCAAATAGTTTTGTAAAAGTTGTTGTTACAACAAAAGAAGATGGAATAGAAAAAGCTACAGAAAATACAAGGTTTGAAAGAACTTTCTGGGTTAACCCAACAAAAGAAGTTACTATTCCAGTTAAAAACCCAACAGGTGATACTGTTAAAGATGATAAGGGAAATGTAGTTACAGACGCTGCAGGTAAGGAAATCAAATGGACATTTAAAGAATGGTCAAGTCCTTTGACAGCTACTTTCACAGGAAAAGAAACTACAATTACTGCCAAGTATGAAAAGACTATTCCAGAACCTAGTGTTGATGCAAGTGTTGTTGAAACTTATGTTGGAAGAGAACCTGAACTTGGCGATTATGAAAAAGCTTTAAAGATGATGCTTGATAAGACTGGCTTATCATTTGACGAAAATGTTTCAAGTTTTGAAATAATAAAGGATCCAGATGTAAGTAAGCCAGGCATGAGCGAAGCAAAAGTTACGGTTGAGTTTAAGAATGGACAGATAAAAGAAGTTACAGTTACAGTTAAGGTGTATGACAATATATATCCTGGCGATACAAATGGTGACAAGACTTCTGGAACACCAGATAATTATGTAAAAGTTACTGTAAATCCTAAAGCTTATGATGAAGATAATCAAAAAATCAAAGTTTACTATGTAAATCCATTGGCAAAAGTTAAAATTCCTGAAATTTCAATAAAGGAAGAAGACAAAAAAGAATATGGATTTAAGAAATGGACAACAAATAACAAAGAAATAAACTCATCAAATAATGACGAAATTTATGACTTTACAAAAGAGTATCAATTTACAGTCGATACAGAAATTTATGCTTTCTATGAAAAAAATGGAGAACCAGAAGTAAATGTTGAATTTGAAAGCAAGGAAATTGTTAAAAATATTGGAGATAAGGTTTCTGTAAAAGAATATGAAGATGCTTTAATAATTCCAAAAGATGCTGAGGGAAAAGACATTGCTGACGTTAAAGGCATAAATATATTAGAGGATCCAGACACAAGTAAAGAAGGTTACACTACTGCAAAGATACAAGTTGTTTACGACGATGGTAAAACACAAGAGCTTATAGTATTAGTAAAAGTTCTACCTGATTATGTTGAACAAACTGATCCAGATAAAAAACCTGATGTACCAGAAAATTTTGTAAAAGTTATTGTAAAGACTAAAGAAAAAGTTGTTAAAGAAGATGGTACTCAAGAAGAAGTAGAAAGAGCTACAAATGATACAGCTTTTGAAAGAACATTCTGGGTTAATCCTTTAAAAGAAGTTACCATTGATGTCAATAAGCCAACTGGAATAAAGGATACAACAGATAATAGAACTTGGAATTTTGATTACTGGAAAGTTGATGCTGAAGATGGAGCTGAATATAGAACTACAATTACAGATCAATTTAGAGATGAGACTATTATCCTAGCAAAATACACTAAGGATGAAGTTGAAAAGCCTAGCGCTGATGATGTAATTACAGAAGAGGGAGTACAACCTAGTAAGAAAGACTATCTTGATAAGATAGATGCACCAGATGGCAAAACTATTAACGATATCACAATTATTAAAAAACCTGATGTCTCACGTCCAGGCGTATCTACTGCTACAATCGAGGTCGAATACGATGACGGTACTAAAACTTTAGTGGATGTAAAAGTATTTGTTCAAAGAAAGAACGATCCACGTCCAAGTGAACCACAAATCATTTACAGAGACAGAATCGTAGAAAAAGAAAAGATTGTTGAAAAGATTGTTAAGATCAAAGACAACGAAAGACTTAAGGAAATCAGATATATGCAAGGCTACAACGGCAAGTTTAGACCATATGACGGTCTAAGAAGGTCTGAAGCTGCACAAATACTTGCCAACGCTCTAAAGGCTGACGGCTACACTTACGATCCATACTACCCTATAAGCTACACTGACATTGGCGACACTTGGTATACAGAAGCTGTTAGAATAGTTTCGCAAGCGGGTGTCTTCAAAGGATATAGCGATGGTACTTTCAAACCAGAAGGTAAGATCACTAGAGCTGAGTGGGTGGCAACACTTAGAAGGTTCCAAGACTTAAAGAAAGTTAGCGGCAACGACATGGGCTTAAGCATGGGTCACTGGGCTACTGAAGAGATAGAAGCAGCATACCAAGCTGGCTGGCTAGATGTATACACATCAGGCATAGCGACATTCGATGCGAACGCTCCTATAACAAGACAAGAAGTAGCGGCTGTATCTAACAAGGCCTTTGACAGAGTTCTTGACAAAGTTTACTTGCAAAGAAATGTTAAGAACATGATAAATTACAACGACATCAATCCAAGCATGCCTCTATATGAAGACATCTTGTGCGCAAGTAACACATTGTTGACAGATGGCAGATATTACAAGGCTAATACTATTGTCATGGACAATATTACATTTAACATTGTTACTGATGATTTGTTAATATATCAAAAGAAGTTCCAATTTATTTCGCATTAGAATTGCGCCTAAGGCTTGTTCGCTCTTCGCTAATGCTCAAGTATCGCATATACACTCCGCTTAGCTCAGAGCTCCACATCGCCTTATCCATCAATTCTTCTAGCGAAATAGTAAAGGCTATATAAGCTTAAACAATAGAATAAACTATATCAATAAAGAGTGCGTATCAAATGATATGCGCTCTTTTCTTATATGAAGATAGATAATTAAAAATTTTATGTCAAGCAAAATAAAAAAATAATTAATTTTAGCATAGTATTGGTGTAAACGGGGTATATTAAATTAAAGGAGGTATATTTATGAATTACTTAGTTTTAATCGGCGTACTGCTAATAGTTGTCGGCTTTGCACTAAAGCTTGACGTTGTAGCAGTCGTTTTGATATCTGGCCTAGTAACTGGCTTGGTATCAGGTATGTCATTAGTAGAAGTATTAGACTTAATTGGAAAGGGCTTTGTAACAAACAGATACATGTCACTATTCTTCCTAAGTCTACCACTAATCGCTATCATGGAAAGGTATGGACTTAAAGACAGAGCAGCTGAAGCCATCAAGAAGATCAAATCAGCAAGCGCAGGCGGCGTTGTTGGTTTATACATCTTAATTAGATGGGTGGCAGCTATATTCTCTTTAAGACTTGGTGGACACGTTCAATTCGTTAGACCACTTATACTACCTATGGCTGAAGGTGCTGCAGCAAAAACTGTTGACCTATCAGAAAAGAAATTAGAAGAGCTTAAGGGACTTGCAGGTGCTGCAGAAAACTACGGAAACTTCTTCGGACAAAACATCTTCCCAGTTGCGAGCGGCGTTTTATTAATTCAAGGTACACTAGCAGGAGCTGGTTATGAAGTTACTAATGCTGAAATCGCTCAAGGCTCAATACTAGCCGGCGTTGCAATGGTGATTTTATCACTAGTACAATGCTACCTATTTGAAAAAAGTTTAAGAAAGGAGCTTAAGAATGTTTAAATTTATTTATGCTAATTCAGCTATGGTTGACGAAGTCATCTACATTCTATGTGGTATCGTCTGCATTATGACTGGAATTAGAGGCTTAAAGAATAAAAAAGCTCCTATCGGTACCTTTGTTTTCTGGACACTTTTAGGTATACTTTTTGGAGCAGGTAAGTTTATTATCGACAGCTTTGAGAATGGCGGAGCCATCATAGGCGGCTGCTTGATGCTACTAGGAGCACTAACACTTACAAATCAAGTACAAATAGGCGAGTTCAATTCTCAATCAGAAGAGCAAAAAATTGCTTATGGCAAAAAGGTTGGCAACAAGATATTCATCCCAGCCCTTGCAATAGGTGTCATCGCCATGATTATGGCGCAATTCAAGAGCTTTAAAGTAGCTGTTGATGTAAAAGATGGTGCAGATGTATTCTTTGGATTTACATCAGCTCAAACACTTGGTATATCATCAGTACTTGCCATCATCATCGCGCTTATCATAACAAAGGCAAAATACTCTGAAACAAAGGAAGATACAGCTAAGATGCTTATGCAAATAGGCAGCTCATCACTACTTCCTCAACTACTTGGAGCACTAGGAACAGTATTCGCAGCGGCAGGTGTTGGCGAAATCATCGGTTCAGGCGTTTCTGCTGTAGTTCCACCTGAAGCAAAAGTTTTAGGCGTAATCGCTTATTGCGTTGGCATGGTAGTCTTTACCATGATTATGGGTAATGCCTTCGCAGCATTTACAGTTATTACACTAGGCGTTGGTGTTCCATTCGTTATTGCCAATGGCGGTAACCCTGCCATCATAGGTGCGCTTGGTATGACTTGCGGCTACTGCGGTACGCTACTAACACCTATGGCTGCTAACTTCAACATAGTTCCAGGAGCTATACTTGAAACAAAAGATAAATACACTATAATCAAGGCACAAGCACCAGTTGCTATACCTTTAATAGTAGTACACATTATATTAATGTTATTGATTGGATTTAGATAGAATTAGAAGAAATTTTTGAAAGGAGACGATATTTTGAAAATATTAGTAACAGGCTTTGACCCCTTTGGCGGAGAAAAGATAAACCCAGCGATTGAATCAGTTAAGAAACTTCCTGATACAATTGCCGGAGCTGAAATAATTAAGCTAGAGATACCTACTGTAATAGGTAAATCTGTAGACAAGATCAAAGCAAAGATTGAAGAAGTGCATCCAGACGTTGTTTTATCAATCGGTCAAGCAGGCGGCAGACCAGACATCACTGTTGAAAGAGTCGGCATCAACTGCGACGACTGCAGAATCAAAGACAACGAAGGCAATCAACCTATAGATGAAAAGGTGGCTGAAGATGGCCCTGCGGCATATTTCTCGACTCTACCTATCAAGGCCATGGTTAAGAATATACAGGATGGCGGTGTGCCAGCGAGCGTTTCAAACACAGCAGGCACTTTCATCTGCAATCACGTTCTTTATGGCGTAGCACACATACAAGCTACTAAGCATCCTGAGATGAGAACAGGTTTTATACACATTCCGTTCTTACCAGAACAAGTAGTTGACAAGAGGAATATGCCATCGATGGCGCTTGAGACTATAGTCAAGGGACTTACTTTGGCAATAGAAGCGATTGTAAAGAATGAGGAAGATATAAAAGTTACTGGCGGAGCTACTCACTAAATTACGCTTCATCCATTGACTTTGCGAGCAGAATTAAAAAATATATCAAGGAAAAATCATATTACCCTCTGCAATATTATTAAGCAGAGGGTATTTTTATCTGACGCCATTAATTAATTATTAAATATATTATAAATTTTTGACAAAGCGTCTCGCTCGTGGTATAATCATATTTACATTATTTAATATATAGCTATTTAATATACCTATATACGAAAGGAGAAAAATATGAAGAAGAAATTAGTTAACACAGCCGCATACTATGCTGTAGCTGGTCTATTTGCAGGCGCTTTCTACAGAGAGTTCACTAAATACATGGGCTATACTGGAGTAACATCACTTGGCAAAGCACACACACACCTATTTGCCCTAGGTATGCTTATGTTTTTAATAGTTACTGCACTTGCATCAACAACAGAAATTACTAAGAGCGAATACTTCGATCGCTTCTACTTTTATTACAATATCGGCGTTGGTCTATCAGCAACTATGATATTCTGTAGAGGCTTGTACCAAGTCATAGGCCTTGATAACAAGATACTTGACCTTGTTATATCATGGACAGCAGGCGCGGGACACGTAACAGTCACTATCGGCCTAGCATTTTTATTCTTGTCTTTGAAACAAACAATCAAGGACTAGAGTTATAATTTAAAATATACTACTAGAATATACTTTATTCTACCCTCATTTCTTTTTTGAGCCTCATCATACGATGGGGCTTTTTGATTAAATTTATTAAGAAAACTTATATTAAAACGCATTATTATAGATAATATTTATTTGACTTTACATGTAAATAATGTTATATTTTTAATGTACTGACATTAGTTGGTAACAGAACTTTAGGAGGTTTTTTATGAAAAAGAAATTATTTAGAACTTGTATTTTACTTATGTTATTGTTATCTTTTGTGGTGTTTTCTTTTGCCTGTTCAAAGAATTCTGACGCTAATGTAGATAAAACTAAGAAAAATACAACTGCAACAGAGGATGAAACAAAAGCTGGAAAAGAATCAGAAAATGATGATAGTAATGGTGAAAAGGAAGTAATAAAAATATCTACAACTGGAAACCATGCATTTTTCTCTGAAACTAACGAAAAAACTGGTGAACTTCAAGGTTATGAAATTGACGTTTGGAACGAAATTGCAAAAAGAAATAATTGGGAAATTCAATGGGAAATTGCGGGATTCCCTGGAATTCTTGAGTTATTAGAGGCCGGACGTGTTGACACTGTAGCTGATCAAATTGGAGTTACTGATGAACGTAAAAAAACATATAATTTTAGTGATGTATATTTTTATGTTCCATACAAGGTTGTAGTAGCAGAAAATAATGATACTATACATGGAATTAAAGATGTTTATGGAAAGAAATTGGGTTTGCTTACTAATGATATAGCTTATGCATTTAAAGATCAATTTGACCCAGAAGGAAAAATTGAATATGTTGAATATGATGTAAGTACTGCAGTTCATACAGACGTTGCGTTAGGACGTATAGACGCATCACTAATGTCAGCTATGCATATTAACGATGTAAAAGAAAAATCTGGATTAAAAATAAAAGGCGTTGGAGATACTGTTTATACAGAAGATGCTGCATATCCTTTCCATAAAGATGAAAGAGGCAAGAAACTTTTAAAAGAAGTTAATAAAGTACTTAAAGAATTAAAAGAGGAAGGTTTTTTAGGCGAAACAGCCAAAAAATGGTTTGGCTTTGATCCAATGGCTGAGTAGATATTTATATGGATCGTTTTAATATAAATCTCTTTTTTAAACTATTTCCAAAAATATTAAGATATTTACCAGAAACTTTTAAGCTGGCATTTATAACTATATTTTTCTCTTTAATAATAGCATTAATTGTTGCTATTATAAGACAATATAAAATAAAGGGTTTATACACTTTAACATCAATATATGTATCTTTTTTTAGAGGCACGCCTTTTATTGCACAATTATTTTGGTTTTATTATGGGTTGGCACAAGTATTCGAATCTATAAAATCAATCAATCCATTTCAAGCTTTAGTAATATGTATGAGTGCTAATTATGCAGCATTTATGTCTGAAGATATACGTGCAGCATTGAATTCAGTAAGTAGATCTCAGTATGAAGCTGGCTTATCTATAGGTATGTCTCCGCTAAAGGTTATACAAAGAATAATAATACCTCAAGCAGCTAGAGTTGCTGCACCTGGATTATCCAATCATTTTATTGGAATATTCAAGTCTACATCTATTGGATTTATGATTGGATATAAAGATATGATGGCTGCAGTTAGCTTGGAAACTTCTAAAGTATATAGATTTTTGGAAGGATATACAGTAGCGATAGTTATTTATTGGATAATAATTTCAATATTATCATATGGCCAAAAGAAATTAGAAAAAAAGCTTAATTTGAACTATAAGTAGGAGACAATAATGATTAAAATAGGAAATTTATGTAAAAAATTTGATGATTTTGAAGTATTAAAAAATGTTTCACTATCGCTAGAAGAAGGAAAAGTGGCAGTTTTAATTGGTCCTTCAGGATCAGGAAAATCAACATTTTTAAGATGTATCAACTTTCTTGAAAGAGCTGATAAAGGCACTATCAGTATCAATGATTGTACTGTTAATTGCGAAACAGCTAATAAAAAAGAAATTAGTAAATTAAGATCTTTAACATCTATGGTGTTTCAAAATTATTGCCTTTTTTTAAATAAAACTGCTCTCGAAAATATAATGGAACCAATGATATCGGTTCAAAAACTTAGCAAAACTGAAGCTAGAGAAAAAGCTCTTGAAATTATAAAATTAATTGGCCTATATGATAAACAAAGTAATTATCCAACACAACTTTCTGGCGGTCAACAACAAAGAATTGGTATTGGCAGAGCCATGGCTGTTAATTCTAAGTTAATGCTAATAGATGAGCCAACATCTTCTCTTGATCCTGAATTGGTAGGAGAAGTTTTAAAGCTTTTATATGAATTAGCTAAAGAAAAAACAACTATGATAATTGCAACACATGAGATGAAATTTGCTAAACATATAGCTGACAAAGTTATATTTATTGATAATGGAGAGATAATAGAAGAAGGTTCTGCGGAAGAAATTTTTAATAATCCAAAATCTGAAAGGTTAAAACAATTTTTAAATAAATTTCAGGTAAAATAAAGGAGTATTATTTATGAACTATATTGAATATAACGGAAGAAAAATATCTGTCAGACCTGCTGTAAAGGACTATGAAATTGATGAGAATGGCGCCTATGTAAGACAGATTCCATGGTTCAGGGAGCCTTTTGGAGAATCATATAAAAACCATGTAGAAAAAGATAGATATACACTTTTTTGGGCAAAAGATTGCGCTTGGTCTAATCGCGTTGCTATAGTTTATTCATTATTGGGTTTGTGTGAATCAATTAAGGAAGAGATTGTTGATTGGACTGAATTAGATTTGCCTGTTGGTTGGGAATGCGTAAATTCAAAAGATTGTGTAAATAAAGAAAGTAATGCAAGATTTGTTGGAGAGCTTTATTACAGAAGCGATAATAATTTTATTGGCAGGCCGTCTGTACCTTTGTTATTTGATTATAAAAGACAAGTAATAGCAAATAATGATCATCAAAATATGACTTATTATTTAGAGAGAGACTTTAAACCATATCATGGCGAAGGTGTGCCAAACTTATTGCCAATAAATGATGAAGAAGAGATAGTGAATATGGGATCATGGTTATATGATAACATTAATAATGCAATTTATAGGATGTGTTTTGCAGCCAATAAAACGCAATATAAAATTGCTTATGGTGTATTTTATAAAGCTATGGAAGATTTAGAACAAAGACTTTCAAACTTAAGATTTATATTTGGTGATCATATAACTGATTCAGATATACGATTATTTTCTACTTTAGTAAGATTAGATGTTGACTATGGTAAATATTTAAATTTAGATATACATTTAATAGATTATGTTAACTTGTTTGACTATTGTAAAGAAATATATCAAATACCAAAAGTTAGAGAAAAAACTTTTTTCGATAAAATATGTAGAAAAGAGTTTACTGAACAAGATATTAATAATGTTGAGAGATTGTGGTTAAATAAGGTTGATAGAAAGGATAAAATTAAGCTAAATGAGTCTATATTTATATATAAATAAGAAAAATATAGACTAATATATTTTTCTATACATGACTATAAATCTAATATTATATATTATATTCTTACTTGAGCCTCATCTATATGATGGGGCTTTCCTTTTGTTAAGTATCTGTTACAAGAGCGTTTTTTCATGATAATGGTGGTATAATCATAACAAAGGAAGTGATGTTATGAAAAATAAACAATTTATGACAATTATAATATGTATACTGCTTGTTGCATTATGTATTGTGTCTTTTGGGTATATAAGAAAGTCAAGTTCACTAAGAAAAGAAATGAGGCGCCGTATAGATCTTGAGGGAAGAATCGGACTATTAGAAAGAAGATTGAGAGAAAAAGATAAAGAATTAAAAGAAGCAAAAGAAGAAGCGAAAAGAAAAGACGAAGAAGAGAATAAAAAATATTCTGATTTATATAGAGTCATGGCAGACAAATGCGGCTTAAGCATAACGGACGAGAGAAAAAAGGCCATGATTATCCCTTTGGGCAACGCTTATGATCAAGAGACTCTTAAAGATGTTTTATCAAAGTTAAAACTATGGAGCTCAAAGTATTATGATGTCAAAGACCTAAACCAGCTTTTTATGCTTAAAAAGGAAGAGGGGGCAGATAATACTTATCTCATGGCCCAAGAGTTTTACATCGTGATTCCAAAGTATAAAGCTGATGAAATTTCACTAAAAGAGCTTGAACTTTTTGAAAATGGAAATCTTTATCCCGTTCCTAATGACTTTATCGATGGCAAATCATATACTGGTCCAGTTCTTATCTGTCAAAATATTTCAGACATTGCACCTAATGGAGAGATTTGCATAGAAAGCGAAAGTGGCGAAACAAAGTTTAGTCCATTTGTAAGTTTAAAAGATGGTTCACTAATGCTTCCGGATGAAATTTATAACGCAGCAGGCATACTTGATATGAAAGACTATGATAATAACGATTATGATGAAGATCTATTCAATGAGATTAAGGAGTATTTTTATTATTATGAATAAATAGTATTATCATTAAAACTATAGAGGCGACTCACATGGGCTGCCTTTATTTTATGTCAAGAAATAATTAAAAAATTCTTGACATTTTCTTTTCATTATTGTATAATATCCTTTGTTGGGACCTTTAGCTCAGTTGGTTAGAGCGTCCGGCTCATAACCGGCAGGTCCGGGGTTCGAGTCCCTGAAGGTCCACCAATTTGCCCAGATAGCTCAGTCGGTAGAGCAGTAGACTGAAAATCTACGTGTGGCTGGTTCGATCCCGGCTCTGGGCACCACGCTTAAGTTTTTACTTAAGCTTATTTTTTTATCAAAACTAGTCCATAATCATAATTAAAAATTTTATGTTTATTTTAATTCTTCAGTGGGTATACTAATAATAGATGATATTAAGTGTACAGAAAGGATGAATATTATGAATGACGTTCTTCTTATTAATAGGATAGATGTACAGAAAGAATACAATAAGAAAAAGAAGGTCTTTTTTATTGTTGATTACAAGAGTGAAGATTATTCAGAATACAATATAGTTAGGATATTATGCGGATTAGAAGGCATTAGCTCCGAAGACATTGTCTTTAGGTACAACGGCTTTCAAATACAAACAGAAATAAGGAACATCCCAGCCATATTAAGGGCGCTTATCGATGAGAAAGTGCCTGTATATAGCGTTTTTGAGATGTATACACCGGTGGTTTAGTATGGCAAAGATGAATCAAAGGCAGAGAAGACTGCGTTTTTACAGAATACTTGTACTTTTGCTTATTGCCCTAATCGCTGTATACTTTTTCTTTTTTAGAAAGAAATTCATAGGCGTAAGCAAAGAAGAAAGAGTTGACAATATCAAGGCGTCCATCGAAGACTTGGGCGAGCTAGTAACGGTCGAGTATAATTACACCGACGTTTTAACGTATAAGGACAGCTTAACTCTTATGGATATGAAGATACCATTCACAGACAAGAGCTACATCATAAAATATAACGGCTACATCAAGGCCGGCGTTGACCTAGCAAAGGCTGTTGTTAAAGAAGTAGGCGAGACAAGCCTTGAGCTTGACGTGCCGGTTGCAGCCATCACAGACAGCGTTCTTGATGAAAAGTCCATGGTCATACTTGATCAAAAGAACAATATATTTAATCCTTTAGACTTGGGTGATTACCAAGAGACACTTAAGAAAGAATTGAATGCTCGAGAGCTAAAGGCTAAGAAAGACGGCATACTCGAGAGAGCTCAAGCAAATGCTGACAAGCTCTTAAGAAAGCTGCTTGAAGGCCTTGGCTTCAAAGATATAAAAATTAATTACATTTAGGAGGTAATTTGATATGAAAATTAGTAAGAATGTTGTAGATGCTTTAGTTGAACAATACAACTTTGAATTGGAAAGTGGCTATATTTATCTAGCTATGGTACATGACTTAAAGGACAAAGCTTGGGACGGCTTCGCTCACTTCATGGACAAACAAGCTCATGAAGAGTACGAACACGCTACTAAATTCAAAGGCTTCATCGAAGAAATAGGCGAAAGAGTTGAACTAAAAGCAATTCCTGAACCAAAGAAAGAATACAAATCAGTTCTAGAAATATTCGAAACAGCTTATGAGCATGAAAAAGAAGTTACTAAGAGAATCGAAAAGATCTATGAACTAGCACTAGAGGAAAAGAACTATGTAGTAGTAGAATTCTTAAATTGGTTCTTAGAAGAACAAGTTGAAGAAGAAGACAATATGAGAACTATTGTTGAAGTATTAGAAAACTTAAAAGACGGCTACACAGGTCTATATCTATATGATAAGGAACTAGGTAGAAGAGAATAATCTTAAGATATTTATAAGGGGTGCTTAAGTGCACCCTTTAAATATATATAGCAGAGCTATAAAAATATTTTTTTGGGAGGAAAATTATGAGAGCAATGACACAAACAAACCTTCAATCAGCATTTGGAGGAGAATCACAAGCGCACATGCGTTACCTATACTGGGGAAATGTAGCAGAAAAAGAAGACTTCAAGAACGTAGCAAGACTATTTGAAGCAACAGCTGAAGCTGAAAGAGTTCACGCTCACCTACACTTTAAAGCCATGAAAGACATATCAGGTGACTTCACAGTTACATCTGGAGCAGGTTTTGGTGACCACGGAACATCTAAAAACCTTGAAGCAGCAGCAGGCGGAGAACGTTTTGAATTTACTGAAATGTATCCAAGCTACATATTAGTTGCCGAAGAACAAGGCGAAAAAGCAGCTGTATCAGCAATGAAATTTGCTATCGAAGCTGAAAAAGTTCACGAAAAACTATTCTTAAAAGCTAAAGAAGCAGTTGACGCTGGTAAAGACCTAGAAGCTGAAAAGATCTATGTTTGCCCATTCTGTGGATTCATTTCACTTACAGGCGAAGAAGACAAGTGCCCAATCTGTGGTGCAGACAAATCAAAATTCGTTGAATATTAATAGGCGAAATTAATTAAATTATCTAAAAGATTCCTATACCATAAGCGTATAGGAATTTTTTTGTAAAAAGAGTAGAAATATTTGCTCATATGTGATAAAATAGTACTGATTAATATAGAAAGAGGTATTGCATTGGCAAAATTACTTATACAAGAATCGAATCCCTTGCTAGGCACAGTAAGAGTCAGCGGCGCGAAGAACGCTGCACTACCGATACTTGCTGCGACTATACTTGGCACTGAAGACATCATCTTAGAGGATTTACCTAAGCTGAAAGACGTCGAAGTTATGTGCGAAGTACTTGAGTCACTTGGGGCAACGGTTGAGAAATTAGATGAACATAGAGTAAAAATTAATTCAAATACTATAAATAAATACGAAGTCGACTACCAATTGATGCACAAGATGAGAGCATCCTTCATAGTTATGGGGGCGCTCATAGGCAGGATGGGTAAGGCGAGGTCCTCAATGCCGGGCGGCTGCGCTATAGGCGCAAGACCAGTTGACCTGCACCTAAAAGGCTTTAGATCACTTGGCGTCAACGTCGATGTTGAAGAGGCAGACGAGTACACAGATATCTTCGCTCACGCAGATAATTTAGCTGGCAATAAGATATATCTTGACTTCCCATCAGTTGGTGCAACACAAAACATAATCTTGGCGGCAGTACTTGCTCAAGGCGAGACAGTCATCGATAACGCGGCAATGGAGCCAGAAATCGTTGATATGGTAAACTTCCTCAATAAGATGGGCGCAAAGATCTATGGTGCAGGCACATCGACTATACGTATAAGAGGCGTTGAAAAACTTCTTGGCACGACACATCAAATCATGCCAGATAGGATAGAAGCAGGCACGTTTATGGTGGCCGCAGCGGCAACACATGGCGACATCATATTAAATAACGTCATCGTTAGTCACATGAGACCTGTTATAGCAAAGCTTCGTGAAACAGGCTGCGAAATATATGAAGAGGCTGATTCACTAAGAATTATAGCGACTAAAAAGCTTAAGCCGATCAATGTAAAAACACTACCATATCCAGGATTTCCAACAGATATGCAAGCCCAATTCATGGCGCTTGAAACCATCATCGAAGGAAAGTCCGAGGTAATAGAAACAGTTTTTGAGAATAGATTTATGCACGTAGATGAGCTAAGAAAGCTAGGCGCAGATATTGACGTAGAGGACAGAACCGCTACAGTTAAGGGCGTAGCAAAGCTTCACGGCGCAGAAGTAAAGGCGACAGACCTTAGAGCTGGAGCCGCACTTGTCATAGCAGCCCTATGTGCAGAGGGCGAGACAAAGCTTTCAGACATATATCATATCGACAGAGGATATGAAGATTTTGAAGAGAAATTTATATCATTAGGCGCAAAAGTCTATAGAGTAGAGTAATAAGGGGGATAGGCATGGGATTAAGATCTGATGTAGGCATAGACTTAGGTACAGCGAGTGTACTTGTTTATGTAAAAGGTAAAGGCATAGTACTTAAAGAACCGTCTGTCGTAGCGATAGACCAATATACAAATAAATTCTTAGCAGTTGGCGAAGAAGCAAGAAAGATGCTTGGTAGAACACCAGGCAACATCGTTGCAATCAGACCGCTTAGAGAAGGAGTTATCTCAGACTACAGCGTTACACAAAGAATGCTTAAGTATTTCATACAAAAGGCACTTGGCAGAATGCTTTTCAAGCCAAGACTTGTAGTTTGCGTGCCAAGCGGCTGTACTGAAGTTGAGAAGAGAGCCGTTATCGAGGCTGCAAATGAAGCGGGTGCAATCAAAACTTATTTAATCGAAGAACCGATTGCGGCAGCTATCGGCGCTGGACTTGATATCACTCAGCCCAATGGTAACATGATTATCGATATAGGTGGCGGTACAACAGACATTGCCGTTATTTCACTTGGCGGCATCGTTGTAAGTAAGTCCATCAAAGTAGCGGGCGACGACTGCGACGAAGCAATCACTAAGTATATAAGAAAGAAATTCAAGATGATGATAGGCGAAAGATCAGCCGAAGAGCTTAAAGTAACTATAGGCTGCGCTTATCCACTCGAAGAAGAACAATACATGGAAGTAAAGGGCAGAAACCTAATGAGCGGCCTACCTATGAACGTAGTAGTATCATCCTCAGACATGCTCGAAGCACTTAAAGAGCCGGTTCAAGAGATTATCGAAGCAGTTCACACAGTACTTGAAAGAACTCCGCCAGAACTAGCAGCCGACATCTCCGGTAGCGGTATCATACTTACAGGCGGCGGCGCCTGCTTAAAGGGCCTTGACACACTTGTTACAGAGCAAACAGGCATACCATGCAAAGTCGCTGAAGATCCAGTTGAATGCGTTGCCATCGGTACAGGAAAGTCACTTGATTGGGTAGAAATACTTGAAAAATCAAATAATAAAAGCGGCGCAAGCGTTAGATTTAGATAATTTTATCTATAATTATGGCGTAAACTATTAAAAATATTTATACAAGAGCGGTTATTGATATAACTGCTCTTTTTTTGGGTAAATAGGATTTAGACCATAATAATATTAAGGAGGAAAAATTATGAGCGAATATTTTGAAAGAAAAGATTTACAAGAGTTTGGTAGAGGTGCTTTAGGTGAATTAAATAAGGAGCTATGGGATAATTTCATGGCTTATTACGGAAGCGTTTATCAAGATGGCAAGCTAAGCGGTAGAGAAAAATCACTTATCGCACTAGCCGTTGCACACGCAATTCATTGCCCATACTGCATTGAAGCGTACACTACAGCATGTTTAGATCAAGGCTACACAAAAGAAGAGATGATGGAAGCAGTTCACGTAGCTAGCTCAATCACAGGCGGCGCAGTACTTGCTTACTCAACTCAAATGAAGAAGCTTGCAGACGATATGGAGATGTAATTGTCATACCTAAAGAGCTTACAAGAGGCAGTTCAGCCCTTTGCTAAGACAGTAGGGCGCGATATACTTACGAAGAAGCCACAAACACTTCAGTTAAATATAACGAGGAAGTGTAATTTGGCATGCAAACATTGTCACGTAGCTTGCTCACCCGCAAGAAGCGAGGATATGGATATGCGCACAGCCGAAAGAGCTATGCACATACTTAAAGAGTGGGACTTCACTACACTTGACATAACAGGCGGAGCACCCGAGATGAGCTCTGTCTATAGATACCTTATAGATACAGCCGCGTCCATGGATAAGAAAATCATGACCAGATCAAATTTAACTATCTTTAATGAAGATGCCTATAGAGATCTGCCAGAGTTTTTAAAAGAAAGAAAAGTCGAGATCGTCGCTTCACTGCCATTCTACGAAGAAGTAAGAACGGATAAAGTTAGAGGCATAGGCGTTTTTCACGACTCCATCGATGTGCTTCAAAGGCTCTGCGCGCTTGGCTACGGAAAGGGCGAGAAGCTTCAGCTGAACCTTGTCTACAATCCAAGCGGCGCCATGATACCGTCGAGTCAAGATCAGCTCGAGGCCATATATAGGACCAAGCTTAAGGACGAGTACGACATAGACTTTAACAATCTATTCAGCATGACCAACTCACCCATAGGCCGCTTTGGCGAGTGGCTCGATAGATCAGGCAATATGCAGAGGTACCTTACAAGGCTTTGCGATGCCTTCAATCCAGCGACCGTCGATGAACTTATGTGCCTTGACACGCTATCCGTCGACTACGACGGCAGTCTTCACGACTGCGACTTTAATTTAGCTCTCGGTATGGGCATCACAGGTCCACACAAGACCATATTCGATATAGAAAAAGACGATTTAATCGGACGAAAAATCAGAACTATGAACCATTGCTACACATGTACAGCCGGCAGCGGCTCCTCATGAGGCGGAGCATTGGAGTAGTTACTCACATAAGGCTTCCTGTCATTTGACGGGAAGTATTTTTTTGCCATTTTTATAATAATATTTTTGCCAATAGCAAAATTTATATTGCATTTAATGAAAAAATATTGTATAATCAAATTAGTTAGCAATGACTAACTAATAAAGGAGGTTTTATAGATGAAAGCAAGCGTAATATACTGGTCAGGCACAGGAAACACAGAGGCTATGGCGAACGAAATCGCTTCAAAGCTAAAAGAGCTTGGAGCAGATACAAAGCTAGTATCAGTTGAAGAGGCATCCCTTGATGACGCGAAAGAGGCGGAACTTCTTGCACTTGGCTGCCCAGCCATGGGCGCAGAAGAGCTTGAAGAGGACTACTTCAGACCTTACTTCGACAGCATCAAAGACATAATCAAAGACAAGAAGCTTGCCATATTCGGTTCATACGAGTGGAACAGTGGAGAGTGGATGGACCTTTGGAAAAAAGAGTGCGAAGATGACGGCATAGCTGTTATAGACGCACTTATTGCTTATGATCATCCAGATGCAGAAGCACTAGCAAAGTGCAGAGAGCTAGCAGAAAAACTAATGAAGTAATTTATCAAGGAGCGTGAGCCCCCTCACGCCCCTTGTACATATATAAAAAAACTGCCCGTCAAGGCAGTTTCTTGTATTTATGCTCTTAAAACCATTATCCAAGTAATATATCCAGTATCATCATGATTACAAAACCAAAGATGATACCGTAAGTAGCTTCACGCTCGTAACCCTTAGTGTGCGTTTCAGGAATGATCTCGTCACAGATAACAAAAAGCATCGCACCCGCAGCCGTAGCAAGCACCACAGGAAGTGCAGGCTTAAATACATTGACAAGACTGTAACCAAGCACCGCGCCCACCGGCTCAACCAGTCCAGTTAAGGCAGCCACCATAAAGGCGTACTTCGTAGTGTAATTCTCACGCACAAGACTCAAGGCAACAGCTAGGCCCTCAGGCATATTTTGAATACCAATACCAAGAGCAAGCGCAAGACCATCGTTAATATTTTCAGTACCAAAGCCAACACCAGTCGCCATACCCTCAGGAAAATTGTGAATGGTGATCGCGATGATAAATAACCAGATTTGACTAAGTGAAGACGATGCGCCCTCACGCCTCTTGTCAATAAGGTGCTCGTGCGGCGAAAACTTATCAATCATGTCAATGACAAAGGCGCCAAAGATGATACCCAAAGAAGTTATCATAACCGCCTTGAAGTCACCACCACCATATTCAATCGATGGCATAACCAAAGAGAAACAAGTTGCCGCAAGCATGATACCCGCAGCAAAGCCAAGCATCATGTCAAGAAGCTTTTGCGAAACATTCTTCGTGAAAAAGACAGGCACCGCGCCCAAAGCAGTCATTAGTCCCGGAAAGACAAGACCAAAGGCAACAATCGCCTCCCTCGTAAAATATTTATCCATAATAAATCTCCTTTAAATAATACTAAAAAGATTATATTATAAGGCGAAATAAAAGTCAAGAAAAAGGGTAAAAATACATAAAGGAGTTGATAAAATGTACTATATAGATACACTTAAGAAAGAGCATGACAATATTATTAAGCTCACAGACCATATACTAGAAGTCTCTAAAGATATAATGCATGGCCATGTCAATGGTAGTGCCATAAGGACCATAACAGACGTGATTAAAAATTACGCCGACGGCTACCACCACAAAAAAGAAGAGGACCTAGTCTTTAGAGCCATGTTAGACCACCTTGGCGAGCTCGCAGAAAAACTCATTACAAGCGGCATGCTAGTTGAGCACGACCTAGCTCGCTACGAACGAATGATGATAGATGAAAGCCTTAAACACTATGAAGAAAATCAAACAGACGAGGCGCGCCTTGAACTGATAGGCCACCTAATGAGCTATCGCTCACTGTTAATCCGCCACGCAGACAAAGAGAATAAAGTCGTCTATCCATTCGCCATGAAAAACCTTCCAGAAGAGATTCAAAAGAAATTAGACGAAGAGACAAAAGCCTTTGAAGAAGAAAATAAAGATCAAAGAGACAGATACCTAGACATTATAAATAAATTCTAAATATGACGAAATTGTAAGAAATTTTACAAAGCAAATCACAAACGCTACTTAATGAGTACATAGCACTAAAGTAGCGTTTTCTTTGTGTCAATATCACCATAAAGCGCCTTGCATTAAATATTAATAAGTGATATAATACTCATATTATAATAGAGATATTATAATAAAATTTAAAAAAGAAAGGAGGGGAGAAAAATGAACAGAAAATTAAGAGTAATAATACTCACAATGGTTCTAACTGTTCTTATGTTTGGAGGCACACGTTTGATGGCAAAAGGCAACTTAGACGTGAACACTACAGAAGCTTCTCAAACAGAAACTCCCAAAGATGAAGGAAATTTAGAACCAATTGCTAACGGTGATAAGGAGGCGCCTTTAGTTGACAATACAGAAGAAAACACAGAAAGTGATGTTATAGATGCTAAAGACAGCGAAAAAACCGACATGGGGGGGGTAACAAATCCCGATAATGAAGGAGAAACTCCAGATGCTAATCAAAATGATAAGGCTGGAGATGAAAACGCTGATAAAGCAAAAGACGCAGCTAAAGGTGATGCCAATGGTGAAAAAGCTGACACTCCAAAAGAAAGTGGTGAAGCAAAGGCTGAAGAAGGTAAAGATACCGATGCACAAAAATCACTAGAAGAAAATAAGGAAAGCGCAAAAGGTAATGGCGCAGAAGACGGAGCAGCACCAGCAAAGGCACTAGAAGCACCGGCAGGAGAAGGTGAAGGAAAAACTGGTGAAGGTGAAGAACCTAAACAAGAAGTTAATCCAGATGCTAACCCTGATCTAAAAGCTTTACAAGATCAAATCAATGCTGAAAAAGATCCAAAGAAAAAAGCTGAACTTCAAAAGAAGTACAACGATAAGTATTTGGAAGAAATCGGTAAGTCTGAAAAGCTTAATAAAGATATCTTAAATCGTTTTACAGACAAAGACAGAACTCAAAGATATTATGAACTTAAAGACGAGTACGATAAATTAGCAGCTCAAGCTAAGAACGAGAAGCTAAATCAAAAACAACTTGATGAGATCAAAGCAAAGTTAGATACACTGAATAAAGAGCTTGGTGAGTATAAAGTACCACGTAAATTGGATACAGATGAAAAAGGTGCTCAAGATAAGCTTGCAGAATCTGTTGATGTACCTGGCTTACAAGCTGGAGCTACACAAGATGCACTAGATAAATTAAATGCATACAATGCTGCAAAGGACGCTTTAAAAGCTGCACTTGACCCAGAAAAAGCTAGAACAACAACAGCAGAAGAATTAAAGAAACTATTAGAGGACTTCGATAAAGCTGAAAAAGAACTAAAAGATGGTATAAAAGATGGTTCAATTACACCAAAGTATACAAATGGAGAGCCAACAGTAAAAGTCTTTCCATTGGATAGTTCAGGTAAAGTTGGTGATGAACTTGATAGAAAAGACAATACCTATTACATTCCAGATAATACAGACATCAATTTATTAGTTCATGTAAGTAAAGACGATGAACCAAAAGATTTCACTTTTACAATCAAAGCTTTAGATAAAGGAGCAGAGATTAAAGGCGAAGAAGCCAAAAATCTTGCTTTCTTAAACGGCAATCCAGTTGAGCTTAAGAAAAACGAAGACGGATCTTATTCATTTACAGTAAGCTCTGACAATATGAACTTCGGTATCGCTCAGTTAAGATTTAACGTTCCAGGCTTTAAAGCAGCTTTCCATAACGGTTTTGACCTTGAAATGGATTTAGGAAATAACAATAAAGTTACTAAGCAATTTAGAATTACTAAAAAAGGTTATGAAGACGATGCTAAAATCGATGGAAAAGGATCAGATACTGATAAAAATCCAAAAGATATTCCAGAGATAGATGCAGGTAAGACTGAAAATGCTATAGTTGATAAAGATACTGATAAAGTATTTGACTTCTTTACTTATTTAAAGAAATCAAATACCTACATCGATCAAGTAACATTCAACTCAGGCAATGGTGAGTCACTTCCACTAAACTCAGTTGATATAACAATTACAGTTCCTAAGTCTGGCGAAAGTAATTTTGCTGAAATGATTCACAAATCAGGACTTGAATATTACGATTTAGGAAATGGCAAGTATCAATTAAAGCTAAAGACAAAAGTCTTTGGTGGCAATCTTACTAAAACTGAAGATGGAAAATTGATGTATAATAATCAAGAACTTACAGCTGCAAATCTAAAAGACGTTGTTTTAGAAAATGCTGGCAAAAAAGTTTATGTTGATAGTGATGGCAAGACCCATAACATCATCACAAGCGAAGTTCTTGAAGGCGGAGACTACAAAGTTGAAGGTGGAACACTTTCTAAAAAGAACGCTTCAAATGAATATGAAGTAATCGGAACTTTTGTTAATGGCAAGATTGAAAAAGATGGAACAACTTATGTTTTAGATGGTAATAAGTTAATAACTTATACTAACGAGTATGATGTTTATGACGGATATGTAGCTAATAAAGATGGCAAAGCAGATCCAGACGTAACACCAACATATAAAGGAAAGCAAGTTACTATCGAAACAACAAAGGATGGTAAGACAGAAAAATCTTATGGCGGAACTATAGTTACAGATGCTAAATATGATAAAAACGGTAAAATCTTTAATGATAACACATATGAAGGCGTAGCAGGAGATCAAGTAATTGACTCAACAGGTAAAAAATCAAAAGTAAGTTCTGAAGGAAAACAATTAACTGAAGTAACAGATGATAACGGAAAATTACTTTATAAATACTTTGTTGAAGACGGGGAAACTTATCGTATAGTTACTAACGCTGTATTTAATGGTGACTACATCGTTGACGGTCTTGAATATAACAAGGGTCTATCACTTATCGACAAGTTCGGTAAGAAGATGAATATAGAAGTTTCTAAAGACGACACTAAAGGAACTTACACTTTCACTAGAACAGTGAAAAAGGGGGACAAGACAACAACAGAAACTAAGAATAGCGGAAAAGATGGCAACAGAACTATAATAGTTTCAATTGATGAAAATGGTCAAATCTTAGTTAACAGTAAAAACGAAGTTATTGCTAATACGGGCAATAAATACACTATTGTAGGTAATAAATATTACTACGATGGAGAAAAATTTATTTCAGCAACAGGCGATGGACTAAAAGGCAATAAATTCCTTGCTGGTTATACACCTACTAATCTTGTAAGTACAATTAAAAACATTTACAACGATGGTAAAAACGATGTTGAGATTAATATGGACAATCAAACTAAATATGAAGGCAGTTTAAATCCAGAAGATTACTACATTGTTGACAATAAAGTCTATGTAAAGAAAGGCGATATCTATATATCAGCTGATCCCGATAAGACTGACGAGATATTAACAGAAAAAACTATTGCCAAAATAGTTCAAGTTTTTGGTAATGGTGACGATGCCATAGAAAAAGTTACTGATGAAACAGATATCTTTAACGCAATTAAAAATGCAAAATTTGCGTTAAGATTCCCAGGCTTCTTAGCTGGTAAAAACGTTGTATACAATGTACACGCAGAAGTTAAGGCAACATATAGTAAGCCAGATCCAAAAACTGGCAAGCTTGTAGATGCTAATGTATTTAGCGAAGAAGATGGTATTAAGAAAATCGATAAATTCTTTACACTAAAGAACGAAAAGAAGACAAATACTAAGTTCTTTAAGGATGCACCAGATGAATTAACAAAGGATCCTGCAGTAAATCTTCATTTCTTCAACATTTTCTATAGAAATGCTGATGATAGACAAAGAGATCAATTAATCATTGACTTATTAGATACAGAAGCAAAAGCTGAAGAAGCTAAAAAAGCAATTGAAAATGCAAATGGAGAAGATGCTAAAAAAGCTGCTCAAGATGCATATGACAAATTTGTTAAGGCAAATAAGGAAAAGCTTGCTCTTATAGCTAAGTTTAAAGAAGAACTTAAGAGACTCTATGATGGTGCAACATTTGACACTGAAGAACAAAATAATAAAAAGACTTTAATCATTAAAGATAAAGATGGTAACAAAATCGAAGCAAATGAATTGAATAAGATGCGTTCACTTCTTTGGGAAGTTGGTTTTAACAACGAAGAAGGAAGCTTGTTCCCAGAAAATAAAGATACTGAAATCATTATCGAAGACAACAACATGGACAATCGTTTGATCTATGATGAAATCATCGTGAATGATACTAAAGAAAAATGGGATGAATATAAGAAGGCTTTTGAAGAAAAGTCTGAAAACGAAGGCAAAAAATTTGGCAACGAAGAATATTTCTTCTTAGATCAAATTAAAGACATTCGTTTCGGAGTAAGTCCAAACTATATCGAAGGACGTTTCGTCCCATTGGGAGAAAACTTCAAGATAACTGGTCAAGAGATTATTGACAAGCTTAACGAATTAACAGAAGGCAGCAATGAGGCTACTATCACAAAGAATGGTATTGACTTTAAAATCACTCGCGATAAAGCCAATGGACAAGTAAGAATAAAAGTGATGAACGCTTTCTATAAAAAAGTAGAAAATGATCAAACACACAAATTTGAAAGCCCAGTACAAAAAGCTTATCAAGATAAAATCAATAGCTTGTTAGAAAAAGTTGAAAATCTTGATGAAAAATCTATCGAAGATTTTGTAAAAGCTCTTCATGATGAAAAATCAGAATGTTTTGGCATTATAACAAAAATGCTAAAAGAAGAGTTTAATAAGGTTAAAAATGATGCTACTAAACTTGCAGCTTTCAAAGCAAATCTTAAGAAAGAAATCCAAAAGATTCAACTAGGCTACCTTGATTCTAAAAAGAATGACGGCAACTACAAATACGACGATATGCGCTTTAACGCAATCCGTATCGGTTTAAATCCTAACATCACTATCGGCGGAGCATTGACACCACAAAATATTAAAAAGCTTGGTATCACATCAGTTATCGTTCCAGATATCGACATACCTTATACAGATGAATTTGGTAATCCGCTTACAAACAAAGACATGTATGTAAAAGCTGAAATCGAAAACATTTTGAAAAATGGTATTGGTGAAGACGCAAACAAGAAGACTTACAAAAAAGATGATTTGAAAAACGAAGAAAAGTTTAGAGAAATCATGATCGAAGCCTACAAGAGAGTTAATGCTAAGATTAATAAAAATGAAATCGAAATTAAAAATCTTGTAACTATTGATGAAGCTAATAAAGATAAAGTCGGTATGGAAAAGTACACTGTTACAAAAGGCAGTGAGCTTGATTATAAAGACCTAGCTGTTAACGATCAAAGCCTAAAGAATAAGAATGGCTATGCCATCAATCCATGGTATATCGGTGAAGGCGATAACGCTAAATCAGTTGAAAAAAGATTCGAAGAAAAATTTGGCAAAGGTAAATTCGAAAACAAAGATGAATATATAGCTCTTCGTGACATGCCTATCGACATAGCTGCTTACTATATGTCAAAGCAAGGATACGATAGAGGCAGATATGCAAACCATGCAAACTATAAGCTATCTGGTGGAGATAAAAAAGACGGTATATTTGGATCAGACAGTGATTGGCACAAGAAGATATGCTATCCAGGAATTGGTTACTGTATTGAACAAGCAGGCGGAGACCAAACTCCGGGAACAAATCCGGAAGAAGGAAAATTCGGAACTGAAGACAATAAAGGAGCCGATTTTGAATTAACATATGAGCCTACAAATGATGGACCAGATAAAGAAAATCCAAAGGTTGACAAGAAAACTGAAGATAAAGACAAGACAGTAGATATTTCTGGTGAAGATGAAAAATCAGTTGACTTCACTATCGACGTAACAGTTGATAAGATGACTAAAGAACAAAAAGATATAGCGGATGCCTTAACACCAGATGATGATAAGAAGATGACTGAAGAAGAAAAGGCAAAGGCTGAAGCCGAAGCTAATGAAGCAAAGAAGCATTATAATGAAAAGACTGGCTACTATGAATATGAAAATTCTTTAATCATTGATATATTACCAGAAATCTTTAAGCTAAAAGATGGTACAAAACTAAGTTTTGAAGCTAACAGAGAAAAATTAATGGCCAACGGAGCTAATAAGGATTTTGCAGATGAAAAAGAATTCGAAAAATGGCAAAAAGGCATTGAGTACTTCTACACTGATGACTTAGAAGCTGAATATAAGAAACTAAGTAAATCATCAGACAAAGTAGATAAGGAAAAGGCAGAAGTTCTTAAAAAGGCTATCGAAGATGCTAAAGCAAATGGCAAGATAAAAGAAGGTCAAAAAGTACAAGCAGTTCTTGCTTGGATACCTAAGTTTGAAGCACCACATGGTTCTGAAAATCAATTTACATTTAAACTTTCAAATGTTTTTGTAGACAAGAAAAAATACAAAGACTTCAAAGACAATGTTATTGGTACAAACTATACTAATGATGCCGCTTTTGGTGACAAGGCTAAGTTCTACTTTGGTAGTACTACAATAAATATTCATGAAGACCACGAAGGCAAAGTCAATAAATATCTTCAAGTCTTAGATAAAGATGGTAATGTTATTGACAAGGATAAAGCTGATGGTTGGTTCATGGGTGGTACTGAATTAAAATTTGGAGACAAGTTTAACTATAGAATTGAGTACTTTAACAACACAGGAGTTATTGACGTCCCAGGAACTGCGAATAACAAGTCTGAGATAAAGATTGAAGATATATTTGCTAAAGTTACTGACAATGGTTTAAAACCAGTTCTAAGAGATTACATTACAAGTGATCTTGAACAGTATTCGGTTATATACAAGATAGGTGATAAATCTTATAGTGAAGAAGAACTTAAAAAGGCAGTTGCAGATAAAAAAGTAAAACTTTCTGACGTAACAAGCGTTATACTAGAAGGAAAATTTGAAAATGGCGCTACTAATCACTTTGATATACCGATGATGATACCTCAAATCGATGCAAAGATTGATGACAAGGGTGATGTATACTACACTGGCGAAGACGGAGACAAGAAAGTTATTGGCAAGGCAGAAGACTTCTTTAACTTGAAAGATTTAACTGATAAAGAAAAAGAATTAATCGCTAAGAACACAGTTAAAGATTCAAATACTGTTACTGTATATCTTGAAAAAGAAAGATTCATCAGAGTGTTCAAGGAATTCCTTGCAGCTAATGGTGAAAAGCTAAAGAATCTTGATAACTTAGAAGCAAAATTTGATGTATACCAAATCATTAAAGATGAAAATGGCAATGTTATTAAGAAAGAAAAAGTTGGAGAGTTAAAAGCTAATAAGGCAAATGACTTTACTGACATGCTTGATCATTTACCAATCTTTAAGAAGGCAACAACTGTTGATAAAGATGGTAAGGTCACTGTAAATGAAATTAAGTATGAGTACGAGCTTGAAGAAGCTGCAATGCCAGGCTTTGAATCAAAGGTATATCAAATGAAAGATGACGAAGGTTTAGGTTTTGTATGGAAAGCTAAAAACACTGAAAAGCCAGAAGAACCAGAATACCCAGGTGACAATCCTAAGAAAGAAACTGAGGAAGTTACTGTAAGTATAAGTGTTAACAAGGCTTGGGAAGTTCTTAATAACGGATCAAAACCAAGCATTCAAGTTGAGCTTTATGCTAATGGTAAGGCTACTGGCAAGATCTTAACATTAGGCGACGGTAACTGGAGCGCTACTTTTAAAGATCTTCCAGCTAAGGACAATGATGGTAATGACATCATCTACACTGTAGTTGAAGTTGGTTCAGAAAATAATATTACTATGATTGGTGATAGAAAGTTTGAAGTAATTTACAGCACTAATGAAGATGGTAGCATAACTATCTTAAATAAAGAAGTGGCAAAGGAAGAAGAGAAGGATAAGGAAGAGCCTAAGAAGGACGAGCCTCACGATGACGAAAATGACAGAGACCGTGATCAAGGTAATAACAAATTACCTAAGACTGGTGTAGCTGAAGACTTAGCTAGCATCTACTTTGCCTTCGTATTATTACTCGGCTTAGTATTTATCAAAAAGAGATATCTTGTAAAATAAGGAGTTAGTATGAAGAGATCAAAGATATTAATCAATATACTCATTGTTATAACAAGTTTATTTTTAATATACAAGGTCTACTCATACATTGACGTAAAAAGACAAGAGAAAGAGTCTGTGGACATCTATAAGAAGATTGAAGATATAGGTCTTAAGAGGACTAAGGACCTTGGCGAGGACCATGGTGATGCCTATAACGGTGCTGATGAAAATGATGAGGACGCGAAGAAGGTCGACTTTGATGCACTTGAATCCATTAGCAAGGACATCGTCTCATGGATCGAGTCGGATGAGGGAAGTATAGACTATCCTGTCGTAAAGGGTAAGAACAATACTTACTACCTTTATCACGCGGTCACTGGTCAAAGGAATTTGGTCGGATCCATCTTCATGGACTACAGAAACGAATCGATGGCGGACCCGATGATTATGATCTACGGACACGTGGTCAAGAACGGTACGATGTTCGCTTCGCTTCATGAGTTTAAGAAGAATCCCACTGAGACTGGCTTTACTATATACACAAGGGAGCAAGATTTTAGAACCACTTGCGTCCTTGCGGCCAGGGTCTCGGGCGAGACGTATATCAATCCAAAGGATTACAAGACTTTTGAAAAAAGAAAAGAACTCTACAGCTTTCTTAAGAAGCACGCTGTGTATGACACGGGCTACGAGCTTAAGGAAGATGACCAGATCATTAATCTAGTCACATGCACTTATGAGGCCAAGAATCAAAGGCTCATAGTGATGACGGTTGTAGATAGATAAGAGATGCCTCTATGTAGTGATACATAGGGGCTTTTCTTTTACCTTGATTATGGTAATGGCGGGCTTTACTATTGGTGATGCGATTATTTACTTAGGCTTAACACACATAAAACATGTTTTTAATAATGATAGTTTAATATTATATATAAAGGATAAAAGATATTTTGCTTGGAGGACCATAGATACATATAAATGATACATTGATAAAATTTATAAAAACGTGCTTTACTATGATATTTTCTTATACATTCGTATTCCGCACAATTCTACTTTACAAAAATAAAGTTCTATGATATAATATATGTAAATCAAAAGGAGAATGATTTAAATCAGTAAAGGATTACACAAAATATTACGCAAAATATAGATATGGGGTGATAATATGCTACTGATTGAAACTTTATTTATTGTACAAATATTCATATTCGTATTCTTTCCTACTATGAAGGAACAAAATAAACTAGTGGAAGGAATCAACAACTGCGAAAGCGAAATTAAGTTCGAGAAAGTACTTATCAAGAACGACTCCGAATGGGACGCTGCTTTACAAGAAGTTTATGACATAATTAAAGGACGAAGCGACTGTAAGTTTGGTGTCACGGACTTTAAAAATATTTCGTCTAGCTATAGTAAGTCGAGGCAGACGCTGACCATTAAGCCTAAGTTTAAGCAAGATATTAGCATATTAAATGTTAAGAAAGCTAAAACTGATGGCTATGCAAAGGAATTAAAAAATGTGGTTGAATCTTGGCCTAAGAATCTCAGCGACATAGAAAAAATAGAAAAGATCAACGACTACATAATCGGTAAGTCTGATTACTACTACGAAGTGCTTAACAGCGCTCAAGGTGATAACATGACTACAAAGAATGGTTTTTATTACTATTCTTGGCAAGCCATCATGGACGAAGGCAAAGGTGTATGCGAAGCGTACGCTGGGCTATTCAAACGTATGTGCGAGCTATGCGGCATTGAATGCGAAATTGTTTCTAATGCTGATCACGCTTGGAACAGAGCAAAGGTCAATAGCGAGTGGAAATACTTCGACGTAACTTGGAATGACACTACTAATAAACATAGGAAGTACTTTAACTTAACTCAAGCGCAAATGGCGGCTGACGGCGAACATTAATTAACATTTGATATTACGAGGTCTGCATCATATGATGCGGACCTTTTTATGCGATTGACAAAGAAGCTTCTTTGATATAAAATGTAAGTAGAAAATGATATAAGGAGTGATATACATGGCAGAATATAAAGAAACGCTTAAGAAGGTACTTGATGAATTTCAAGCTGAGGCGAATTTAAAGGAAGGCGAGATACTTGTCGTGGGCTGCTCAACAAGTGAAGTCGTTGGCGGACGTATAGGCAAAGCATCGTCAATGGATGTCGCTAAAGACTTTATCGATGTCTTTATGGATTTTGCGGAAGAACACAAAATCTTCCTTGCATTTCAATGCTGCGAGCACTTAAACAGGGCAATAGTCACTACAAGGGAGTGCATGGAGAAATACTTCCTTGAAGAAGTAAGTGTTGTGCCTAAGATGCACGCTGGCGGATCTATGGCGACTATCGCCTACAAAAAATTAGCTGATCCAGTCGTAGTTGAATGGATTCAGGCGCATGGCGGTCTTGACATCGGCGATACATTTATCGGTATGCACATCAAAGCTGTTGCAGTGCCTGTTAGAGTCAGCATTAAGGAGATAGGTGAGGCGCATCTAACGCTTGTTAGAAGAAGACCTAAGCTAATAGGCGGCGAAAGAGCACAATATAAGTAGACTTATGAGGAGTGATGAGCTCCTCTTTTTTATTGGGCGTGGCTATATAAGTGCCGTGCGCTATACATCTGCCGCGCATTTGTTAAGAAAAAATACAAATCGTGATAAGGCCATTAGCAAAAGCAAAAAAACTATTCATGGCAAGGCTATTAGTGTAAGCAAAAAAACTATTCATGGCAAGGCCATAAGCATAGTGAAAATTATCAAAATAATCTCTCTGACTGCTTTACAAAAAGCGGAATTTATGATAAAATGATAGGAGAATAATTTTAATCAAAAGCAAAGGAGGATAAAATGTACGATATAATTGTAGTGGGCGCCGGTCCTGCAGGTGTCTCTGCTGCTCTATATGCTAAGAGCCGCGGCTTCAATGTACTTTTGCTTGAAAAGGACGAGGTTGGCGGTCTTATAAAAAGTGTTTCGCACGTGACTCACTATGTGGGTTTATCTGAGGACGAATCGGGCGAAACGTTCAGGGAAAAGCTTGAGGCTCAAATCGCGGACGCGGACATCGAGCTAAAGTACGAAGAGGTTATCGAGCTTGATTTAAGATATGAGCTAAAAAAGGTTAAGACTAGACAAAATTCATACAATGCCAAGGCGGTTATACTAGCGATGGGATCTACTCCAAAGGATTTAGGTCTTGAGAATGAAAAGGAGATCGGGGTTGAACACTCTGCTTTGGGTCTTGATGAGGAGATTGAGGACAGAATCATCTTCGTGGCGGGTGGCTCGGACGGAGCGGCTAAGGAAGCTTTATATCTATCAAAGCTTGCGAAAAAGGTCTACCTTGTAGAAGAAAAGGACGAGCTTGGCATGATTGACGAGTTCAAAGAAAAGATTGAAGCTTCTGACAATATCGAGGCGATGACATCCTCCAAGATTGTGAGTGCAAGCGGAACTAGGGACAAGATCACTGAAGTTTGTATTTACGATTCGGCTGAAAAGGAAGAAAAACTATTTGAGAATGGCGAGGACGAATTTTTAATATTTGCCTACATTGGTCAAAGGCCAAACACTGAACTAATCAAGGACAGCGTTGAGATGGCTGGTCCATATATCAAGACTGACGGAGTTAAGACATCTATCCCAGGTGTATTTGCCTGCGGTGATATTATAGATAAAAAGATAAGACAGATAGCTACTGCTGTAGCTGAGGGCTGCACTTGCGCTATCGAAGCACAAAAATATTTAGGATATTAATATTAAAAAGAGGGGTGTAAAGATGGAGTTTATTGGAGACGCATTAACATTTGACGATATACTACTAGTACCAAATTTTTCGCAAGTTTTGCCAAAACAAACTAATACTGAAACAAGATTAACTAAAAAGATCAAGCTAAACATACCGATGATGAGTGCTGGTATGGATACTGTTACTGAATCAAAGATGGCTATCGCGATGGCGAGAGAAGGAGGTATTGGTATCATTCACAAGAATATGTCGATTGAGGACCAAGCTATCGAAGTTGACAGGGTAAAAAGAAGTGAACACGGTGTAATCACTGATCCATTCTATTTATCCGCTGAACACAAGATTGGCGATGCTGAAGCTATTATGAAAAAGTATAAGATTTCTGGTGTGCCTATAACTGATGAAGACGGCAAACTTGTTGGTATCATCACTAACAGGGACATGAGATTCGAAACTAATATGGAAAAGAAGATTGGCGATGTCATGACTAAGGAAAACCTTGTAACTGGCAAGGTTGGTGTATCTATGGACGAAGCTTTAGAGGAAATGAAGGTTCATAAGATTGAAAAGCTTCCTATAGTTGATGACGACTTCCATTTGAGAGGATTAATCACTATTAAGGATATAGAAAAATCCATCGAATTCCCTAACTCGGCTAAGGACGAACAAGGCAGACTTCTTTGCGGAGCGGCTGTTGGTATAACTGAGGACATGCTTGAAAGGGTAAAGGCTCTTTACGATGCAAAGGTTGACGTTATCGTTCTAGATACTGCTCACGGTCACTCAAAGGGTGTACTTGACGCGGTTAGAAGCATTAAGAAGGAATTCCCTGACTTACAAGTCATAGCAGGAAACGTGGCAACTTACGAAGGCACTAAGGCTCTTATGGATGCTGGTGCTGACTGCGTTAAAGTTGGTATCGGACCTGGATCGATCTGTACAACTAGAGTTGTTACTGGTATCGGCGTTCCTCAAGTAAGCGCTATCATGGCGGCTTACAAGGCATCTCAAGAAACTGGCATACCTATAATTGCTGATGGTGGTATCAAGTATTCAGGTGATATCACTAAGGCGATAGCTGCTGGTGCGGATGTTGTTATGATGGGATCACTATTCGCAGGTACTGACGAATCACCAGGAGAAGAAGTTATTTTCGAAGGCAGAAGATATAAGGAATATAGAGGCATGGGCTCACTTGCAGCAATGAAAGCTGGTTCATCTGATAGATATTTCCAATCAAAGGCTAAGAAGTACGTACCAGAAGGCGTTGAAGGTAGAGTTCATTACAAAGGAAAAGTTGGAGAAGTTATTTATCAATTGCTTGGCGGCTTAAAATCAGGTATGGGCTACCTTGGATGCAAAGACATTCCTACTTTAAAGACAAATTCAAAATACGTTCAAATTACAAGCGCATCACTAATTGAAAACCATCCACACGATATCACTATAACTAAGGAAACTCCTAACTATTCCCCAAAGAGCTATAGGGACTAAGATATGGAAAAGATGAAAAATGTTTTAGATAAAGGATACGTAAGGCTTGTAAACCACTTAGGTAGCGACCTTACTGTAGTCAACGCGGCAAGAGTTTCTTACCAAAAAGAATCTTTTGAATTAAATCAAAATGACGAGAAATTAATTAGCTTCTTAGCTAAAAATGATCACACATCGCCATTTAGACATGCGATGCTACAATTCGAAGTATACGCGCCACTAATGGTAGCAAGACAATGGTGGAAGTACATCATTGGCTCATCTCACATGGAAGGCATTGGTGACACAATGAACGGCTGGAACGAATCTTCAAGACGCTATGTTACTGAAGAACCAGTTTTCTATGTACCGAGCGAAAATGAATGGAGAAGCATGCCTGATAATAAAAAGCAAGGCAGTGGCGATCCAGTTGCAACTGAATTAGGAGCTGAATACACTAAAGATTTGCTTGAGCTTATAGAAAAAGGCGAAGGACTTTACGAAAAAGCTATGGAAGACGGTATTTGCTCTGAACAAGCAAGACTTTTCCTACCAGCTTACGGCTTATATGTAAGATGGTACTGGACTGCATCTCTTCAATCGGTTGCGCACTTTGTTAAGCAAAGGATGGACGCGCACGCGCAAAAGGAAATCAGAGATTACGCAAAAGTTGTCTACGACTTAAGCTTAGAAGAGTTCCCAGTAGCTATGAAGGCTCTTATTGAGCACGCAAATTAATGATAATATATTTTACAAGGCACGGATTAACTAAATACAACAAGGAGAGGAGAATTCAAGGCTTACTTGATTCTCCTCTTACACTTGAGGGCAAAGTGAAGGCGAAGGAGCTAGGAACTAGATTAAAAGATGAAGGCATCGAAGTCATATACTCCTCCGACCAAAAGAGGGCTATGGATAGCGCGAAAATTATTAACGAAGCGCTTGCACTAGCTATAATTGCTGACAAAAGACTTAGAGAGGTATCTATGCTTAGCCACGAGGGTATGACTTGGGCCGAGAGCGTTGCGACTGACCCAGAGCGCGAAGACTTGATTATGTCGAGGCCGGACCTCTTTAACGAGGGCGGCATCTACCCATATAGAGACGCACGTGAAGACGCCGAGGCCTTTATTGAAGCGCTCGTGAAAAAAGATTATAAGAAGGTACTTGTTGTGACTCATGGCAGCAAGCTAAGAGTGATAACGACTGTACTAGAAGGACTTGACTTAAAGAATACAAATAAGGTGGAGCTCATAAAGGGGCTGAGCCTTAAGATATATGATTACGATGAAGGCACGTTTAAGCTCCTTCATGACGATAAAGACTACGACAACTTTGTATAGGAGGCGAAAGATGACGGAAGATAGATACATGAACCCCTTGGTTCGAGAGCCAATATATAAATTACTAATTAAATACGCTGTTCCATCGATATTAGCCTTCTTGGTAAGTGCTATATACAATATAGTCGATCAAATCTTTATCGGCAATATAGTCGGGCACTTGGGTAACGCTGCTACTACAGTCAGTTTCCCCATAACCACAATATCAACGGCACTCGCCCTATTACTCGGCATAGGAACCGCATCAAACTACAGTATCTACAAAGGTAGAGGCGATGACGAAAGAGCAGAAAGGACAGTTGCAACAGGAATCACAGGACTTTTATTTTTCGCAGGACTTGAAATTACCTTGGTTATGGTATATTTAGAGCCGCTACTAAAATTATTCGGTGCGAGCGAAAACATATTCCAATACTCATATGACTATGCCTCAATCACATCCATGGCCATAGTGTTCATAGTATTTTCGACAGCTCTATCACATATAATCAGGGCAGATGGTTCACCAAAGTACGCGATGATGCTAAATGTAGTAGGAGCACTACTTAATATTGTTTTAGACTACATATTTATGGTTCCATTAAATATGGGCATCAAAGGCGCTGCATGGGCGACATTCATCGGACAAACTGTGAGCTTTTTACTAGCACTTTATTATATATTTTTCTTAAAAGACGAGCCGATTCGTAAAAAAGATTTTAAAATACATCCAGAGGAGCTAGGCGCCATACTTAAGCTTGGCTCGGCGGCTTGCATCAATCAATTGGCCATGGTAGTCGTTCAGATAGTTATGAATAACGTCATGACTTACTACGGTGCGATGAGTAAGTACGGACCCGACATACCTCTAGCCGCAGTCGGCATAGCATCAAAGCTCTACATCGTGCTTATCGGCTTTAACATAGGGCTCGCTCAAGGCGGACAGCCAATCATCGGCTACAATTACGGAGCCAAAATCTACAGACGTGTTAAAGATACTTATCTAACAACGATTAAAGTCTCAATCATTTACAGCACGATATTCTTCTTATTAGTTGAGATTTGGCCACATGCCTTTGTCAACATCTTTGGTAAAGGCGACGAGCTATATATGGAGTTTACTACCATACTGCTTCGTATAACTATGATTATGACGGCGCTTAACGGACTTCAACCAATCACGGCAAACTTTTACACATCCATTGGCAAGGCGCGTTTAGGTATATTCGTATCATTAACAAGGCAAGTGCTCTTCTATTTGCCACTTATTATAGTTTTGCCACGTTTCTTTGGCATACTAGGAGCGCTTTATGCAACACCAATCGCAGACTTCATAGCCTTTCTACTAGCAATGTTCTTTGTTATTAGAGAGTTCAAGGCCATGAGCAAGGCGGGAGATGAGGTAATTTTAGATGCAGAAATTCATTAAGTTTTTTAAAATATTTTTAATATCGCTGCTAGTTTTTATACTGTTCTTCGGACTATATTATTACAGGAAGCTATCAAAGAAGGACAACAAGCTAGTCATAGTCGACGAAACTAAGATAAATCAAAAGACTGAGGAGAAGCTTGAGGGCGAGTTGGTCTTCGCTTTCTTCGGTATAGATGGCGAGAGAGGGCTTGATTATATCAAGAAAAAACTTGCAACTCTTGATGGCAAAACTGCTGAAGACAGGTATTTTACTACAGGAAATCCATCTGACACGATAATGCTTGTTAAGATTGACAAGAAAACGGGTAAAGTAAATGTAGTGAGCATACCAAGAGACACCAAGGTCAAGATAGCTGGACACGATGGTATGAGAAAGATTAATGCATCCTTTGCGAAGGACGGCCCATACGCAGCCATCGATACACTTAGAGAGTTTTCTAACGTTGATGTCACTAATTACATCGCCGTTGACTACAAAGGCGTTAAGGCCATAGTCGACATTATAGGCGGGGTTGAGGTCGATGTGCCATTTGACATGGACTACGATGATCCGACAGATTCGCCGCCATTACACATTCACCTAAAAAAAGGCAAGCAAAAGCTTGATGGCAAGGGCGCGATGGAGTTTCTTAGATTTAGAAAGTCAAATAAAGGTCAAGGCGATAAATTCCTTGGAGACGTCGGCAGAGTCACTCATCAACAGTACTTTATCAAGGAGCTTATGAAGCAAACGCTTAGCGCGAACAACGTGACAAAGCTGCCACGCATGATACAAGCAGGACTTGAGCATATACTCACAAACATTAGCATAGATGAAATGCTTGAACTGGCAAAAGTCTTTACATCGTATTCGCAAGACAAGCTTACGATTGAGACTATACCAGGCACAGACAAGTACGAGGGCGGCGCTTCCTACTTCATCGCAGATGAGGAAGAGACTGCTAAACTATTCACAAAGATATTTAAGTAAAGGGAGGAAGAAAGATGGACGCATTTTATTTTTATAATCCGGTTAAAATTCATTTTGGAGAAGGATCAATCAGGGCGCTAAAGGACGAGATGAAGCCATATAAGAAGGTTTTACTTACTTATGGTAAAGGCAGCATCAAGAAGAACGGTATCTACGACAAGGTTATGGAAGCACTTGAAGGTAAGGAAGTTTACGAACTTTCAGACATAATGCCAAACCCAAGAGTTGAGAAAGTTTATGAAGGCATCAAGCTTGTAAAGGATCATGACATTGATTTCATCCTAGCAGTTGGCGGCGGCTCAACTATTGACTGCTCTAAGGCAATAGCTGCTGGCGCAAAGACTGATGAAGACTTCTGGAAGAAATATTTCATTGACAAAGACGATGTTTTAGATGCAACTCCATTAGGAAGCGTTTTGACAATGGCTGGAACAGGCAGTGAAATGGATAACGGCGGCGTTATCACTAACTGGGAAGAACAAAAGAAGCTAAGCTTTGGTGGCGAGCCATGCTATCCAAAATTCTCCATACTTGATCCGACATACACATATTCATTACCAAAGCACCACTTAATCAGCGGTACAGTAGATATGTTCAGCCACATCATGGAAGAGTATTTCTCAATGCCTGACGAAGAAAACACTACTGACGAAATCAGTGAAGCACTTATGAGAACTGTAATTGAAAACATCTATATAGCTTTAGAAGACCCAAGAAACTACAGAGCAAGAGCAAATCTTATGTGGGCATCAACACTTGCTATAAACGGACTAACATCACTTGGCAAGCGCTCAGACTGGCTAAGCCACAGACTTGAACATACATTATCAGCTTTCTATGACGTTTCACACGGTATGGGGCTTGCAGTAATGCATCCAAATTACCTAAAATATGTTTACAAGGGACATGAAAAGAAATTTAGAAGATGGGCAGAAAACGTTTGGAAGATGGATACATCTAATATGACAGACGACGAAGCCGCAATCAAATCCATTGAAAAGCTTCAAGACTTCTTCAAATCAATTGGCGCGCCAATAACACTTAAAGAGCTTGATATACCAAGGGATTCAATCGAGGCTATGGCTAAGAAGACAGATGTTTACAAGACAAGCTACTCGGATCTAAAACTTGAAGACATTATCAATATTTACGAACAAGCATACGAATAAACTATATATATAAAGGAAGATAGTTTTAATTGAAAGACATAGAGACAGAAAGACTAATATTAAGAGACGCGAGCGTAGCCGACGCCGAAGATATGTTTGAGTACGCAAAGCTTGAAGAAGTGACAAAGTATCTTTCGTGGAAGCCGCATCTAAGCCTTAAAGACTCAGAGAAATTATTAGACTCGCTTAGTAAAGAAGCAAAAGAAAAAGACTCATACGTGTTCAAGGCTATAGTCTTAAAAGAAAATGACAAGATGATTGGGACCATAGACGCGAGAATCATTGGCGATGGACTAAAGGACGCCGAGTTTGGTTATTGCCTAAACCCAAAGTACTGGAACAAAGGCTACATGAGCGAGGCACTGAAAGCCTTTATACAAGGGCTTCATAGGGAGCACGGCATAGAGAATGTATTCGGCTCATTCGAAAGAGAAAATATAGCTTCGAAGAGAGTCATGCAGAAGAATGAGATGTATTATTACGAGACGGTGAGACGGAACTTTAAAAACAAAGGGGAAATTGAGTTAATACGTTTCAAAGAGCTTAGGCTTTCATAATTAAATAACTTATATTAATGGCAGTGAGTGTGGACTCACTGCTTTTTTATGTGCAAAAAGCTTTTTGTATAACGAGTAAAATTACTAAGTAAGTGACGAGAGGATGTCATATGACAAGTGAATGATGTATGACGAGCATATGGCAAGTGACGAGCGTTTGATAAGGCAAAAAAGAAAAGCGTGGTGCGTGTGCTAAGGCTAGTTAATCAAGTAAGAGTAAGAGCTGTAGGTGAAGAAAGATATATAAAGAAAAAATTAAAAAACTTTAAAAAAACCCTTGACAAGTAAAGAAATAAATGGTAGAATGGATAAGTCATCTGGAAAAACCATATGACAAGCAAAACTGAATAAAAGTGAAAAGAACGATTTAAACCAATCAATTTTTTTATTGATAAATAATTTCGAATTTAAGAGCCAAGGATAACTTGGGATTAAATAAACCATTTAATCGAGAGTTTGATCCTGGCTCAGGACGAACGCTGGCGGCGTGCTTAACACATGCAAGTCGAACGAGAATCTGCGGAAAGAGGATTCGTCCAATTGAAGCAGAGGACAGTGGCGGACGGGTGAGTAACGCGTGAGGAACCTGCCTTTCAGAGGGGGACAACAGTTGGAAACGACTGCTAATACCGCATGACACATAGGTGTCGCATGGCACTTATGTCAAAGATTTATCGCTGAAAGATGGCCTCGCGTCTGATTAGCTAGTTGGTGAGGTAACGGCCCACCAAGGCGACGATCAGTAGCCGGACTGAGAGGTTGAACGGCCACATTGGGACTGAGATACGGCCCAGACTCCTACGGGAGGCAGCAGTGGGGAATATTGGGCAATGGGCGCAAGCCTGACCCAGCAACGCCGCGTGAAGGAAGAAGGCTTTCGGGTTGTAAACTTCTTTTGTCAGGGACGAGTAGAAGACGGTACCTGACGAATAAGCCACGGCTAACTACGTGCCAGCAGCCGCGGTAATACGTAGGTGGCAAGCGTT
>OGPS01000161.1_pt1 | contig 69921 bp, 77 predicted proteins | sample 1552931 | NCBI WGS metagenome assembly OGPS01 (sample SAMEA2580252, study PRJEB22360) | human gut metagenome | biome: human gut; feature: human-associated habitat; material: faeces | place: Denmark | collected 2008/2010 | reverse complement strand
CCCCACTGCTGCCTCCCGTAGGAGTCTGGGCCGTGTCTCAGTCCCAATGTGGCCGATCAACCTCTCAGTCCGGCTACCGATCGTAGTCTTGGTGAGCCGTTACCTCACCAACTAACTAATCGGACGCGAGCCCATCTCTCAGCGGATTGCTCCTTTGATATCAGAATCATGCGGTTCCGATATATTATGCGGTATTAGCGTTCTTTTCAAAACGTTATCCCCCTCTGAGAGGCAGGTTGCTCACGCGTTACTCACCCGTCCGCCACTAAGCTTTAAAAAGCAAGCTCCTCAAAGCTTCGTTCGACTTGCATGTGTTAGGCACGCCGCCAGCGTTCGTCCTGAGCCAGGATCAAACTCTCAAAAATATGGTATTTAAACACATTTGTGTTAAAATCATTCTTTGAGTTTTGAAGCTCATTTTGATACGCGACGTATCTGGATTTTTTTGTAAAGTGTTTTCTCACTTCGTAAAATTTGAAAAGATTATCTTCTCAAAGTAATTACGGGTACTAATTTTTAGTGTTGTTTAATTTTCAAGGTCCTTGCACTTTCAACAAATTTTTCATTTGTTTCTCAAGTGCGTTATTTATTTTACCACACTCGAAAGCGTTTGTCAAGACTTTTTCAAACTTTTTCAAAAAGTTTTTTGAGCTTTTTGTGAACTTGCAATCCAGAAATCAATCTGTGCTTTACTCACTTTTTACTCTTTTCTTGATTAAAAAACCTTTAAGTTTTTCATCACTTTCGTGCGATAGCTCTAATATTTTATCATATCTTCAAGCTATTGTCAAGACTTTTTTAAACTTTTTTCTAAAGTTTTTCGAGTTTTCTTTGAATTTCGGTTCAGGAATTCAATCCTCCGAACATTCATTTTCGACTCTTGTCTTTCTCGAAAATCCCCATTTTATCGGTTTTTTTCGCCACTCTCTCGCGACAGCTTGTTTATAATATCATAACCGCTCCCAAATGTCAACACATTTTTTCGGATTTTTTAAAATTTATTTTTGCACACTATATATAGACTTTACAGAGTAAATTTTGCCCACCTATATATGTAAACTTTCCATATCAACAAATCTCATTATAAACCATCAGCTTACCTTATAAACCGCATTAAGCATTTTATGATAGTAATCTTGCTTTGTTTCAGGAGTTAACTTTTCAACTGGAATTTCCTTTATAATAATCCTCTTGGCTTCATTAGAGTTTGAAACTTCACTCAAAGCCTGTGTATAGTTAAAATCATTTATTTTTGAGCTTTCTGCCTGCGAAACTATGGAAGTATCTTTTGTTGCTCTTTCATTATATGTACTATTTTTATCATTTGTAGCCGATATGGTTATAATTCCTGCTGAAGCTACTGTCGAAACTAATTTGTTGCTTTATTTATATTCTTTTATAAAATTAAAATATTCATCAACAAATGCCAATAAATATTTTACTCAAATATTAAATCGTCAAAGAAAAAAGTCAATATGCATTTTATAAAAATTTAAGCTTTTCTTACTGTTAAATTTGCTTTATATCACAAAACATACTATAAACCTATAATTCCTTATAAATATATATGCTATTAAAAAACATATGCCCTCCGCAAAAATACATTATGAAAACTTAAAAAGTATAAAAATATATTACAGTTAGTTACATAAAACCATTTTTACTTTAACATTTTTTCAAGAACATAACAATCTCTATACCTCAATTTTCAACAAAATGCTTGCTTATTTTCTATAAAATGTTATAATAAAACCGTATGCAACATACAATTATCATCTGAAAGGAGTAACGCATATGAATTATTCACATGAAGTTGAAAACATGTGTATCGTAACAAAAGGACCTCACCACGGTCCTGCCCCAATCCCTGAAGAAGGCAAGTGGGTTAAGTCCACACAAATTACCGACATCTCCGGTCTTTCACACGGTATCGGCTGGTGTGCACCTCAGCAGGGTGCATGTAAGCTTACCCTCAATGTAAAAGAGGGTATCGTAGAGGAAGCTCTTGTAGAAACAATCGGTTGCTCTGGTATGACTCATTCTGCTGCTATGGCTGCTGAAATTCTCCCAGGCAAGACTCTTCTCGAATGTCTTAACACAGACCTCGTTTGTGATGCTATCAACACTGCTATGAAGAACATCTTCGAGCAGCTCGTATACGGCAGAAGCCAGACAGCTTTCTCCGAAAACGGTCTTCCAATAGGTGCAGGTCTTGAGGACCTTGGTAAGGGTCTCCGCTCACAGGTTGGTACTATGTATAGCACAAAGGCTAAGGGCGTTCGTTATATGGAAATGGCAGAAGGCTATGTTCTTAAGACAGCTCTTGATGAGAATAACGAGGTTATCGGCTATCAGTTCGTTAAGCTCGGCAAAATGCTCGAAGACATCAGACACGGCGTATCCCCTGATGAAGCATACAAGAACAACATCGGTCAATACGGTCGTTTTGATGGCGCTGCTAAGTATATCGACCCACGTGAAGAATAATCAAGACTAAGGAGGACAGGCTTTTATGGCAAACGATGTAAAATTTGAAGGCAAGGAAAGAAGAATTGCCAAAATAGAAAAATGTCTCGCTGAGTATGGCATTGCTAGTCTTGAAGAGGCTCGTGAGCTATGTCTTAGCAAGGGTGTTGACGCCTACTCTATCGTTAAGGGCGTTCAGCCAATCGCTTTTGAAAACGCAGGCTGGGCTTATACTCTCGGCTGTGCTGTTGCTATTAAGAAAGGCGTTAAGTCCGCTTCTGAGGCTGCTGCAGCTATCGGTATCGGTCTTGAAGCTTTCTGTATTCCTGGCTCTGTTGCAGAACAGAGAAAGGTTGGCTTAGGCCATGGTAATCTTGGTGCTATGCTCCTCGAAGATAAGACAAAATGCTTCGCATTCCTTGCAGGTCACGAATCTTTCGCCGCTGCTGAGGGTGCTATCGGTATCGCAAGAACAGCTAACAAGGCTCGTAAAGAACCTCTTAAGGTTATCCTTAACGGTCTTGGCAAGGACGCTGCTTATATCATTTCCAGAATCAATGGTTTTACATATGTAAAGACTCAGTATGACTACTTCACAGGCGAGCTTAATATCGTTGAGGAGAGAGCTTTCTCTGAAGGCGAAAGAGCTGCTGTTCGTTGCTATGGTGCAGACGATGTTCGTGAAGGCGTTGCAATTATGGCTCACGAGGGCGTTGATGTTTCTATCACAGGTAACTCAACTAACCCAACTCGTTTCCAGCACCTTGTTGCAGGTACATATAAGAAGTGGGCTCTTGAAAACGGCAAGAAGTATTTCTCTGTTGCATCAGGTGGCGGCACAGGTCGTACACTTCACCCAGATAATATGGGTGCAGGTCCTGCTTCCTATGGTCTTACAGACTCTATGGGCCGTATGCACGGTGATGCTCAGTTTGCTGGTTCTTCATCAGTTCCTGCTCATGTTGAGATGATGGGACTTATCGGTATGGGTAACAACCCAATGGTTGGTGCTACTGTTGCTTGTGCTGTTGCTGTTTACGAAGGCTTGAACAAGTAAGTAGACAAGCCAAATATAGGCAATTTAAGTCAAAATTATATAAGATTTAAAAAATGCAATTTAAACACATCATATCGGAGTAAATCCTTTATGATGTGTTTATTCTTTTTTACGCAACATAATCCAATAAAGCCAGGTAAATTGATAGTTTTTTATGTTTAAAGCACATTGCTAAAGTATGATGATGTGTCTAATGTTTGGAGGGTTAGTTTATGCAAAGATTGAAGATGAAAATATATAATCTTACATTTGGAGAGTGTTGCGAGCTGTATATACAGGATTGTAAAGCACGTAATTTGAGAGCGGCAACAATTAGCCATTACAGGAGCAGTTATAAGCAGATATATAAATACTTTTCGCCTGATATGCCGATTGACGAGTTGACAATCGATAAATATAACAGTTATGTGATATATCTTAAAGAACATTTGTCAAATGATGTTAGCATCAATGCTTATTTGAGAGATTTAATAACAACATTGCATTACCTAATGGACAACGAGTATATGCCAACATTTAAAATGCAGAGTATAAAAATTGACAAAGCGGCAAAGGAAACATATACAGATGCAGAATTAAAACTACTCTTAAAAAAGCCGAATATAAACAAATGCACTTTTATAGAGTTTGAAGCATGGGTTATAACTTGCTTGCTTTTTAGTACGGGCATACGACAACATAGCTTGATAGAGCTAAAAGTTAAAGATATAGATTTTGATAATTTAATTTTAAATGTGAGAGTAACAAAGACGCGCAAGCCGCTATTGATACCTCTTAATGTGTCAATGATTAATATATTAAAAAGTTTTTTAGTACATCGTCAATTTATAGATATAGATGATTGGCTGTTTTGCAATGTTTACGGCAAAAAACTTACAAAGTCAACATCATATCATATGCTATATGAGCATAACCATAGACAAGGAGTTACAACAACGGGATTACATCGTTATAGGCATACTTTTGCAAAACAGTGGATATTAAACGGCGGCAGTGTTGTAACACTATCAAAGCTATTAGGACATAGTAATTTAAATACCACGCAAAACTATATTAATCTTTTGGTTAGTGATATTTCAAAGCAGGTCGAACAGATTGATTTATTAAATCAATTTGCAGATAAAAAATATATTAAAATGAGAGGTAAAACACAATGATTAAGTTTAACAAGAATGAGGACAACAAACAATTTATTAGCATCAGCATTGAGGACGGAACGGATGTTATAAAAGTATTTAACTATATATCCGCTCTCTATCCTGTTATTAAGAATAATCTGTACAAAATGGACAATGATGAGATTTTATTGAATCTTGAAAACGATGTGCATTATGATTTTTCTCTCAATGCTTTGCGTTCAACGGTTGCCAAAATAGCTAAGGCAAACACATATGTATTTTGCGTTTATATGCTTGAATCTACACAGCGGTATATTGGATAATTTATATCGAGCAAAGTACATGGCTTGACAAATTGCTTACACCATGGTATAATAATTACAATAAATAAGTTGCTAAAAATTGGAGGTGTAACAATGCCAGTTTTAATTTTACTCGGATTTCTTGTAGTTTGGATTATAGTAAGTTCGCATAAGGCTTGCAGTAAAAATACACATCCATATTCTCACGATGAGTTGGAACAAATGCTTGAGCAGATGGTCGGAAAATCTGAAAAGGATTGTAAGAAAATTTTAAAGCATTATAAAAAATAATTGTAAAACAGCACTTTTATTTACTTTTTAGCACTCAATAAAAAAAATGCTAATTTTTTTGAAAAACCTATTGACAAATAGCAAAAGTTGTGATATAATATGAATGTTATTGTTCAAAATACTGTGAGCAAACCAAATAAACTAAAATTAACAATCTTTACCGCTTTAAGTAGTACGGGTTAGTGCAAGAACTGTATGCCATAAAGCACAAGCGGAGCAATTTCCTAAGAACGGTTTAGGCTATGCTGATTGAATATAGGATTAGTCGATGTAGTTCGGCTAATAAAAAAAATTATTTTTTTAAGTCCGAGTTTTGATAAAAAACGGACTTAGAAATTTAGTTGACCTGTATTCGATTTTGCATAGCCTTTTTTGTTTTTTAATTTTACAATCCCACACAATGCGTGTTTACATAGATTAAGGCTTGGCTACTGAGTGTACATTAAGTAGACCGAACCACCTTGACAAAGCAATACATCAATATCAAAAAATTATAATCTGAAATGGAGTCAAAACGAATGAGAAACGATAGCAAAAACGAAAAAGAATGGATAACACTTAAAGAGGCTGCAAAATGTAGCATTTATTCAAAAAGACAAGTCCAAAAATTAGCCGAAAAAGGCAACCAACGCATAAGAACAAAAAAGACAGATGATGGCAAGCATATACTATTTAATAAGATTGATATACTTCAATATGCCGCTTCACATCCGAGAGATACTATACTAAATACAGTATGGGACGAGATAGAACCAATAGAAGGGGAAACTTTCAAAATGATATGCGGCTATGACTATAAATATTTTTTGAGTAATAAAAATCGTGTTATTGACTGTACCAATGGACAAGTTTTAACACCTCAACCGCACAAAGATACATACGGCAAAGAAACGGGATATAGCTATGTGACTTTAAGGCAAAACGGGAAAAACAAAAATGAAACAATACATAGATTAATAGGTAAGCTGCAATGCCCTAATGCTTTGAGAAAAAATATTTTTCATCACATAGATGGCGATAAAGCCAACAATAAAGCAAGCAATATATTACCTGTGTGGCAGTGGCAACATGATGAATTACATAAAATTTTGAAAGGAAGAAAATCAAAAGAATTGATTGGAGATGATAGAGATACATATAACAAGATGATTCAAGCAATCAAAGAGGAAAATAAACAGAAACTCTATAAAATTCCTCATTTAGATTTTGAATCAGATGATAAATTTAATTACTTTATGTATGTAACAGCTAAAGGATATAAAATCTATAAACAATGCGGAGATGTACCGCTTGATTGCATAGTAAAAGAAACAGCGGAGGCAATAAAATGAAAAGTTTATTTACAATCTACAATCAGCGTTTAGCTGGTTATCTTATGATGAATGGATTTCCTCTATTGAGGTTAACAGAAAATAAAAGAACAGGCAAGAATGATTTTATTTTTGCAAATGCACCGATGCTACAAGATTAGATACAACAAGTGGCAGATTGAAAAGCTAAGACAAAATATCCAAAAGAACTAAGGATAAACAATATATATAATATTTACACAGAATTGAACTCACAAACAAGAGAAATATTTTTGAAGTGCAGTTCATGATGTTAAGTAACTGCATCTCCTTAATCATATATTATATAAGAGTCTTATATAAATGTAAGATTCTTATTTTATATACAATATCTTATATAAGAATCTTATTTAATATAAGAATAGTATTAATATATATAAGATATTGTATTTGTGGTTATTGGATTTATTAAAGAATATCATATAATTGTTACCATTAGATACAATATGATTAAATAAACCATAAGCACACTTGCGTTGGTTTATTTGACTGTCTGTCAAGACATATACTATTCTTATTTAATTGATGTATAACAGTAAGAAACTTATTAAACTGACGCAGCGAATTTACATTCGCTTTGTCCCTGTTTATGCTGAACCTGAATATTATATCTGTTGGTTTCTTTATATGGTTCATCATAAAGTTGAACAATACTACTGAACAAGCTATGTTTTTGCTGATTTGCGGCTTATTAGATGAAGATACAGTGCGGACTATTGACCGTCTCAAACTTCAAGATATTTTTGATACATTAATGTTAAGAAACTATCAAAGAAAATATAATTGTCAATAAAACAGATTGTATTCTATAATGCTTATAATTGCTGTGTAACGCTTTTAAGCCTAAGATAATGTATTTTATACTACTTAATAACAAAAATGCCTATAAGGTGCCTTAAAATTGATTTTAGAGTATATCGAGTTGGATATAAAACAAACTCTATATTTTTTATCAAATACGGTTAAATATTTAAAATTCAAGCGTAAACGCCCCTATTTTGAATAGTTACGGGAGATTTTAAGCAAAACCTCACTCGACATTTTGTGAACTAAAGAAAATGCTCAAAACCACGATAAATAGGGCATTTAAGGCACTTTTAATGAAAAGATTTCCTCTATTCTTATATATACGCATTTTGTCAAGACATATAAAGTCTAATCTTCTTTTAAACCATAGATAAATGTAAACATTATCAACAAAACAAAAAATGTGCTTTGCACGACAAGAACAATATCACGAAGCATAAGCGTAGTGTTATTGTTCGCTGTCAAGTAAATGTGATTATAATTTTTTTGGATTATAATAATACAAAATCGGATTTTAGATATACTTGATGTTAGGTGTATCTGCATATAAACAATCTAAACCATATGCTGAATTATAATTTTGTGTTGGTTTAACTCTTAATCCGCTCTCATTTGCTTGTAATTGCCCTTATTTCGTATTTATTCTTTTTTGATGAAGTTTATCTAAACATAATCAAAGTGTCTTATAGGGCATTGTAGAGCATTTTAGAAGCTATACAAAGTTGATGAGGAAAATAAGCTAACAGAATGATTCATTCTATCAAGTCAGAATAGAGAAGTAATTATCATCAACGAGAGCGGAATAAATGGTTATTATAAGGTGTTAGCCTTAATATTATTTCTATTGGTTTTCTTATATAAAAGGTTCATCATATCCAAGATAAATTATTTTACTTTATGGTTTATAAATATGCAAATAGAATTTAGCTACAGAAAGGACAAAAAAATGAAAAAAATATACATGCTTAACTTGGCTTTTGAATTAACAAGACGTTGTAACTTAACTTGTCGTTGGTGTGCAAAAGGCAATCCTCAAAATATGGATATAACCAAAGAGAAAATCGACAAGACATTAGATGAAATAGAACCTTTTTACCTTTGCGGTATAGAATTTACTGGCGGTGAGCCACAAATGAACCCAGATATGTTTTTATATTTGGCTCAACAAATTGTAAAAAGAAAAATAAAAGTATATAAAATACATTTACAAACAAATGGCACAATAAAAAACAATGAAGTTAAACAAGCGTTAATAACCTTATCGGATTATTTTGAGAGTGCAAAAAAACAATCTTGGATGGAAGATATAAAAAAATTTGAAACCGAAGCAGAGGTTATTAGTTTTTATCCTAATTCAGTGGATAAAAATATTTTGATTGCAGTTAGCACAAGCGAGCATGACAACAAAGACACGATAGATGATGTTTGCAAATTCTATGATATTGGGCGAGATAATTGTATTGTGCAAAGAGAAACAGAACGTAAAAGTCATATAGATGGCAAACTTGGCATAATTGTGATGGAAGGACGTGCAGTAGAAAAAAACGCATTATTTACAAAAGACGAACTAAAAAATGTAAGACTTATATATAACAAATATTGTGTTGTTAAAGATGATTTTGAAAACGGCAATATTGCTATAAACAAAACGTTGACAGTATCGGCAAATGGCAATATATTTGTTGGTAATATGAAATCTTATGATAATGTGGATAAACAACCAATGTTTAATATTATGGATTGTCATAATGATTTTTATAATAGAGTAGATGAATGGTGTTGGCAAAACCCAATTAGTTCGGTTGCAAATGCAGATATAGAAAAACACTTATCTTTACAATGGCAAAAGCCACATGGAATTTATGTTGACCCGCAAGAGGAGCACACTTTTAGTGCAGCGGCAGAACGAATTAAAATGCTTGCAGATATAATCAGGGAATGTCACCCTAAGTTCCCGTATCTGAAGCATTGGGAGTTAAGTTTATTAGCTACCTGTTTAATTTGCCTTAAGTTGAACAATACTACTGAACAAGCTATGTTTTTGCTGATTTGCGGCTTATTAGATGAAGATACAGTGCGGACTATTGACCGTCTCAAACTTCAAGATATTTTTGATACATTAATGTTAAGAAACTATCAAAGAAAATATAATTGTCAATAAAACAGATTGTATTCTATAATGCTTATAATTGCTGTGTAACGCTTTTAAGCCTAAGATAATGTATTTTATACTACTTAATAACAAAAATGCCTATAAGGTGCCTTAAAATTGATTTTAGAGTATATCGAGTTGGATATAAAACAAACTCTATATTTTTTATCAAATACGGTTAAATATTTAAAATTCAATGCCGAGGTTAACAGGGGAATATATTACATTTCTATTTTTACTTGTTTTTATGTAAAATATGTAATGTGTAGCATTTCACTCTCATGTTATAAAATAACATAAATTTTATATTGTTTTCCGCTCTCAGCATATTTTTTTACCGACCGAAAATGTAATTTTTTACATATTTTAAAATATAAACCCTCAATAATAGGGGATTTAGAAATAAAACAACATTCTACCGAACAACATTTGTAATTTAGTAAAGTTCCAAAAATTGAGAGTTTACAAAACTCACCGAAAAGCTACCGAAAAGTAAGATTTTATAAGGAATGATTTTTTATGAAAGACTACACAAACGCCATTGTATATAATGAGCTAATCAAAGGTAACAAAATTTATTATTTGGTTAAATCATTTGACGGACAAGTATTAAGAATTGAGCAACTCAAGACACAGCTTAAAGGCAATATTGATGAAGCAATTAATCTTAAAAAACTACACAACAAAAAATTAAGTATTGTTTATTATAGTTATGGTAGTTATAAAGAATAATTTTTTAGCGAGAGTGATATATAACACATTATGAGTTTTGCGGCATCATAAACAAGAGCGGAAATGTAATATACCCACCTTAATAAATCAGTATTAAATTTAATATATCAAAAAATTATATTAAAACTGTTGACTTTTAATTGATAATGAGGTATTATAACAGTATCAAAAGTAACGAACGTTAAATTTAATACAAAGGTGATTTTAATTATGACAACTCAAAACATTTTTGGCTATTGTAGAGTATCTACTCAAAGTCAATCTATTACAAGGCAAATTCGCAACATACTTGAAGCTTATCCGATGGCAATAATTTATCAAGAGGCATACACAGGAACAAAACTTTATGAACGTAAAGAGTTTAACAAATTGCTAAAAAGAGTTAAAAACGGCGATACGATTGTTTTTGACAGTGTTAGCCGTATGAGTCGCAATGCTGATGATGGAATAGCACTATATCTTGATTTATTCTATAAGGGCATTAATCTTGTATTTCTTAAAGAACACCACATTGATACTGAGACTTATAAATCAGCTTTATCAAATAACCTTTCTCTTATTGGTGATGATGTTGACGACATCTTAAAAGGCATTAATAGTTATTTAAAAAAATTAGCCACAAAACAAATAAGACTTGCATTTGAACAAGCAGAAAAAGAAGTTAAAGACCTACGCAAACGCACAGCAGAGGGCATAGAAACAGCAAGGCAAAACGGTAAACAAATAGGCGGCGTTAAAGGAGCCACCCTCAACATTAAAAAGAAAGCACCTGCAAAAGAAATAATTTTAAAGCATAGTAAAGACTTTTACGGTACATTAAGTGATAGTGAAGTTATTAAGCTAGCAGGACTAAGCCGTAACACTTATTATAAATACAAAAAAGAATTGAAACTTGACACATAGACTTAATTTTAATATAATATTAATGTGTTTAAGTTGCGTTAGCGTAACATTTATTTTTGCTTGTTTAGTTGAGATGATGGGACTTATCGGTATGGGTAACAACCCAATGGTTGGTGCTACTGTTGCTTGTGCTGTTGCTGTTTATGAAGGACTTAATAAGTAATAATCAAGCCTTTTGTTACAATTTATAATGGTTACTAATAATTTATAGTAGTTCCAATAATTGCATAAAATGTGCTTTTTGTCCATATGCTTTTTAGGTGTGGATGATAATACTTCAATCAAGATGTTATTAACCATGTTACTAAGAAGTAATGTATAGTCTTTAATATAAAAAATCCCGAGGTGGTAAAATTCCTCGGGATTTTTTATATTTTATCTACAAAGTGCTGGTATTTCAGGTTGTAACATAGGTAGTTTAACATAAGGATTTTGCGAACCACTTACACCAGTAATATCAAAAGTTTCAAATTGAGTTCTTGTTAAAATATCACTATCAAATCTATTTCGATATAAATAAACAGCAACATTATATTTATCATGTTTGAGACTACCATTATAGTCTATAGAAGTATGTTTTGGTAATGTATTATTACCATTTACATAAACATTTTTTACTATTGCTGTTACAGAGTAAGCTAAGTTTGATGAATTTGCTATTTGAGTCCATGTGCCTATTCGTTCATTATAGTAATATATAAAAACAGTATTTTCTGCACAAGTGTAAACATAATCTGCATTAATCCTTGTTATATTAGAAGATGGTTTAAGAGTAGTAATGCAATCCTTTAATGCATTGTAAACACTTATTATTGTTCCAAAGTCTGTGAATCCTAATGCAAATTCACCTAAGATTCTTATAAAATCTATAGCTTGTGCAGTATGATTTGTAGTAATATTTTTACTTGCAACCCCTTCATGGTACATATATGCACCAGGTTGAGGGCGTGCATATATTCTCATAAATTTAACAGATTCACCATCAACAGACATAGAAGCTTGTACTTTGTTAAAAATAATATTATCTTGATTCATTACTATGCTTTTTTGATTGGGAATATCATTTCCAGTTAGTTCTAACATATCTTTATAAGAAATTTCATCAACAGACATATCAGATAATTCTTGTTCTAGTTCTTTTATACGAATTTCATCTTTAGATATTGTTGCTTGATTAAGTTCATCCATTACAGAATCTACATCATTTATCGTATATAAACTTCTTTTTCCATTTTCAGATAAGATGTATTCAATGCCATTAGTATTTGTAATTGCATCTGTTTCTGATGCTTTAACAACTGTATTTAATAGTGGCAATATCACTATTAAAGTTGAAAGAAATATAGTAATTATCTTTTTCATAAGTCCTCTTTCTCTTTTTTTACAAGCTTTAAATTTTCAAATTTCGCTCCGCAATAATAACAGCTTTTTACAGTATTACGCATAATTGGACGCTTTAGTGGTGCACCGCATCGGGGACAACGCCAAAATAATATGTCACCTATTAAAAATAAAATCATTAAAATTAATGCGACTACTGTTAAAAATATTATAGTTCCATCAGAGTAACTGCCACTTTCATAGCAAGCAAAAGCTATAATTAATACAGCTACAGCTGCTATAAAAATAGCAATAGAATATTTGACCCAAATATGTGGCGGTATTCTAAATCGTTTCAAACTTTGTTTCACCCCCTTTGTATAATATCTTAATATATAAATGTATTATAAGTCTATCTAATAATTGTAAAATAATAGTAAAATCTAAACAAAATACTTGATATTATAAAATAAGCTCTTGCTTGACAATATATATTCATTGCGGTAAAATAAAGGTTACTTTAATAATATTTTATGGACAGAGGTTGGCTCGATGAAATCATTTTTGAGAAGAACTTGGGCAAAGATAGATTTAGACGCTATTGAACATAATTATAATGAAATAAGAAACCATGTTTCTCCTGAAAGCGAGATTATGTGCGTCATTAAGGCAGATGGCTATGGTCATGGTGCAATTTTTCTTGCGAGAGAATATGAAAGACTTGGTGTAAAAAGATTTGCTGTTTCTAATATTGAGGAAGCTATGCAGCTTCGTGAGCATGGAATAAAATCTCCGATTTTAATTCTTGGCTTTACTCCTGCGGATTTAGCAAAGGTTCTTGCGGATAATAATATTTCTCAGGCGGTACTTTCTGAGGAATATGCCGAGGAACTTTCTAAATATGCTCAAAGAGATAGTGTAACCGTAAAGGCTCATATCGCACTTGATACTGGTATGAGCAGAATAGGCTTTATGTATCAGAATATAGACAGAGATTTTGCGTCTATTGATACGATAGAGCGTGTTTGTAAGCTGCCTTCCCTTAATTTTGAAGGAATTTTCACACATTTCTTTGTATCAGATGAGGCTGAAGAAGGCAAAGAAGATACACTTTGTCAATACAAGTGCTTTGATGATGCTATTGCAAAGCTTTCTGCAAGGGGAATTGAATTTCCTCTAAGACATTGTGCAAACAGCGGTGCTATTATTGATTATCCAGATACGCATATAAATATGGTTCGTGCAGGAATTATACTTTATGGCTTAGCTCCGTCAGGAAAGCTTGAGGGTAAGCTTAATCTTATCCCTGCAATGCAGCTTAAATCAGTTATTGCACAGATTAAAACTGTTGAGCCTGATGCAAAGGTAAGCTATGGCGGTACATTTACAACAAGCCGTCCGACAAAGATTGCTACTGTTCCTATTGGCTATGCTGACGGTTATACAAGAGCATTAGGAAATAATGCAAGAATGATAGTAAACGGAAAATACGCACCAATTATCGGCAGAGTTTGTATGGACCAGCTTATGCTCGATATTACAGATATTGAAAATGTTTCTACGGGTGATGAAGTAACTGTAATTGGTACTGATGGGGATTGCTGTGTTTCAGCAGAAGAAATTGCAAATTTGACTAATACCATAAATTACGAGATTATCTGTATTATTGGAAAGCGTGTTCCGAGAGTTTATTTTAAGAATGGCAAAAATGTTGGTACGCTTGATTATATTTATCCAAGCAATCTAAAGAACTAATAAAAACCATCACATTCTTTTGAAAAGAATTTAACAAAACTTTTGGGTTTATGCTATTATAAATAAAATCTGTCAATGTATGTCGATAAAAAATAAAACTCTTTGTTGACAGTGATTGTGCAGTATGTTAAAATAAAAACACAAAGAATTGTAAGACTAACCACCTTTTTTGCAAGAGGTGGTTATTTTTCATATAGAAATGTGAGGTATGTATAATGAAAATGCTTGTAATAGATGGAAACAGCATTTTGAATCGTGCTTTTTATGGAATAAGACTTCTTACCACAAAGGACGGACAATATACAAACGCTATTTTTGGATTTATGACTACCTTTGAAAAGGTTTTGTCAGAAACTAATCCTGATGCGGTTGCTGTTGCGTTTGATATGAAAGCACCGACATTCAGACATAAGGCTTATGACGGCTATAAGGCAAAGCGTAAGGGTATGCCCAATGAGCTTGCCTCGCAGATGAGACCACTTAAAGAGCTATTAACACTTCTTGGATATAAGATTGTTGAATGTGAGGGCTATGAGGCTGATGACATTCTCGGAACTCTTGCTGATACTTGTACCAAAAACGGTGATGAATGTGTTGTTGCAACGGGTGACAGAGATAGCTTGCAGTTAGTTTCACCGACAGTAAGTGTAAGAATTGCCGCAACAAAAATGGGTAAGCCAGAGGTTACACTCTATGACGAAGCTGCAATTATGGAAAAATACGGGGTAACGCCTAAGCAGCTTATCGAAGTCAAGGCTATTCAGGGTGATACTTCGGATAATATTCCAGGTGTTGCCGGAATAGGAGAAAAGGGTGCAGGCGACCTTATTAAACGCTTCGGAAATATAGATAATATTTATAAAAATATAGATACTATTGATATTAAAGACAATATCAGAAAAAAGCTTATTGCTGGTAAGGAAAGTGCTTATCTCAGTCATATGCTTGGAACTATATGCGTAGAAGCTCCGATTGATACGGATATAAATAGCTATATCCCAGCAAAAAGAGATTCAGCGGGAGCGGCTCGGCTTATGGCAAGCCTTGAGCTTTTTAAGCTTATAGATAAGCTTGGACTTAGTGGTGAAGAAATTCCTTCTATTGAAATTAAAGCTGAAAAAATTAAAAAGCTGAATGTTATAGTAGATTTTGATTATAGCAAGGCTATTGAAGGTTTTAAGGGAAAAACCGTTTCAATAGCTTGCAGACTTGAAGATAGTCAAATTTTAGAAATGGCTGTTTTATGTGAAAATGATATTTATTTGTTTTCTTTTGAAAGCTTTGAATTTCTTGCTGCCATCAAAAATATTTTTGAGAATGAGGATGTTAAAAAACAACTTCATGATATAAAGCCTATTGTAGCTATTCTGTTGAAAAATAATATTGAGCCTGTTGGAATAGTTTGTGATACGATTCTTGCGTCATATTTGCTTAATCCAAATTCGCCTGATTATTCAATCGAAAGACTTATGCAGGAATACAATCCACCTAAGTTTGAACTTGCTGAAAATGCACCGGAGCTTGCAAAAGAAAGTGCAGAGATTTCAGCATTATCAGAAGCTCTTATAAAATTAATTGAGGAAAAGGAGCAGACAAAGCTTCTTAATGAAATTGAAATTCCACTTGCTATTGTTCTTGCTGATATGGAAAACTGCGGTTTTATGGCAGACAGAAATGGCATTATGGAATACAATAAAGAAATCAGTGCAAGGCTTGATGAGATTACTAAGGAAATTTATGATACAGTGGGCTATGAATTTAATATAAATTCTCCAAAACAGCTCGGTTCGGCACTTTTCGAGAAGTTAGCACTTCCACATGGAAAAAAGACAAAGAGCGGATATTCAACAAGTGCAGAGGTTCTCGAAAGTCTGAAATATGAACACCCAGCAGTTGCCTTGATTTTACAGTATAGAACCTATTCTAAGTTAAAATCGACCTATTGTGACGGACTTTTAAAGGTTATTGGTGAGGACGGAAGAATACATTCCAGCTTTAATCAGACCGAAACAAGAACGGGCCGAATCAGTTCAACAGAGCCTAATTTGCAGAATATTCCAGTAAGAACAGAGCTTGGCAGAGAATTACGCAGATTCTTTATAGCGAAGGACGGTTGTGTACTTGTTGACGCAGACTATTCACAGATTGAATTAAGAGTTCTTGCACACATAGCGAATGATAAAGCTATGATAGAGGCTTTCAAAAATAATGAAGATATACATTCTATAACTGCATCACAGGTATTTAATTTACCGCCAGAAATGGTTACTAAGACAATGAGAAGCCGTGCAAAAGCCGTAAATTTTGGAATTGTTTATGGCATAGGAGCGTTTTCACTCTCTAAGGATATTGGTGTAACAAGAAAAGAAGCAGATAATTATATTAAGAATTATCTTGCACATTATTCGGGTGTTGACGAATATATGAAGCGAACTGTTGAGGACGCTAAGCGTGACGGCTATGTAACTACAATGTTTGGCAGAAGAAGATACTTGCCAGAACTTACTTCATCTAACTTCAATCTTCGTGCATTCGGAGAAAGAGTTGCAAGAAATATGCCTATTCAAGGCACATCGGCTGATATTATAAAGATTGCGATGATAAGAGTAAGAAACCGACTTAAAGCTGAAAATATGCAGGCAAAGCTTATTTTACAGGTACACGATGAGCTTATAGTAGAAGCTCCTGAAAATGAAGCCGACAGAACAGCCAGGATTCTTGAGGAGGAAATGGAAAATGCAGTTAAGCTGAATGTTCCTCTTATTGCAGAAGCAGGCAAGGGCAAAACATGGTATGAAGCTAAGGCATAATCTTGAAAGATTCTTTATTGGAAAGGAGTGCTGAATTTTATGAAAATACTTTTTGTTTGTACAGGCAACACTTGCAGAAGTCCTATGGCTGAGGGAATCTTTAAAAAGCTGACCCAGGGAGATGAAAGCATAAGCTGTTCAAGTGCTGGAATGAGCTTTTGCGACGGTGACGCTGTCAGCGAGAATGCAGTTATCGTCTGCAAGGAAATCGGAGTTGATATAAGCGGGCATAGGTCTAAATCTATATGCCGTGATGATGTTAACGAATATGATGTCTTTGCGGTTATGACAGAAAATCACGCCATGACGCTTGTTTCGGCAGGAGTTCCCAAGGAAAGGATTTATATTATGGGAATCAGTGACCCATTTGGGGGAAGTGTTGAAGTTTATCGAAAATGCAGAGATGAGATTCAACAGTCCTGCGAAAAGCTATATAAAAAGATTAAGGATATGTAAAGTATGAAAACAGAGATTTTCCCTATGGGTGAAGAACATTTGGATTCGCTTGCAGAGCTTGAAAAAATTTGCTTTTCACAGCCATGGTCAAGACAGGCTCTTGCAGATGAGCTTGAAAATGATAGTGCGTTTTTTTTCGTTGCTGAAACGGACGGAGAGGTTTCGGGCTATGTCGGGTTGATAATAACTGCTGGGCAATCATATATAACAAATATAGCTGTTTTCCCGAAATTCAGACGAATGGGTATAGCTAAAATGCTGTTTGAGAGATTGTTTTCGATTGCGGAAAAATGCGATTTGGAGTTTATTTCTCTTGAGGTTCGTCCCTCAAATTACAATGCAATTTCTCTTTATAAATCATTAGGCTTTGAAGAAATAGGCTTACGGAAACGATTCTACAGAAATCCAACAGAGGATGCACTGATTATGACTAAGACATTTTTGGGTAATATTATTTACTCAAATATAGAAAAAACTGGTGACTGATTATGAGAATTGAGCATATCGCAATGTATGTAAATGACCTTGAAGCGGTCAAGGATTTTTTTGTAAAATATTTAGAAGCAAAGCCAAATGTTGTCTATCATAATAAAAATACGGATTTTCGCTCTTATTTTCTTTCATTTTCAGACGGAGCAAGGCTTGAAATAATGAATAAGCCGCAAATTGATGATATAGAAAAAACATTAGCAAGAACTGGATTTTCTCACATTGCTTTTAGCGTTGGAAGCAAAGAAAAGGTAAATGAGATAACCGAGCGTCTAAAAACGGCAGGGTATAAAGTTATAAGCGGTCCGAGAACCACTGGAGATGGATATTATGAAAGCTGTATTATTGGTATTGAGGGAAATCAAATAGAAATAACGATTTAACAGATTTTAATGAATCAGTATTTGATGTATAATATATTTTGCCGATGTGAGATTCTCATATCGGCATTTTTGTATGTTCTGTTCTTTTGTGTCAAAAATATAGTTAAAACTATTGAATGATTTGGTAAAAAATGCTATAATAAAAACATGAGTTCGATATAAATTAAAGGTTTCGCTCAAGCCTTTGAAAGGGCTTATGGGTCAAGGTCAACGCCCTTGTCGCCGTCCGCAGGCGGCGAAATACTCTATGCTTTACAAAGCGTAGAGAACTCTCACAGATAGTTCTCTGAAAAATAAATACTGAATATAACTTTGAACTTGATTTTTTTAGATTAACTTTAAATTATTTTGCTAAATAAAAAAACTCTGCTCACGAAATATTGAGCAGAGTTTTTGGTTTTTAAGATATTTGTCTTTCAATTACTTTTTCTCTTTCAAGATATTCTTTTGAGCGCATGGGAATAGTAGAAATAATTTCAGGTTTTGCTTTAAGATAACCAGTTATGCCACCTGTTTCTATAATTTGCATAAGCTTATCTATAGAATTTCTTATAATCTTAGATAATTCTTCTTCGGTATAATCTTGTAGCTTGATAATTTCAAGCTCTCCATTATCTGTAATAAATTTTTCATGACCAGTTATATCAGCTGTAAGAAAGCTATCGAGGGAAATTTTTGTATTCATAGCTTTAATCAAAAAATAGCAATTAAAGCGATATTCATTACTTTCTAAAATATTTTGTAAGCTTATTTTTAATAAAAATTTGTCATATTCTTTTATATACATATATCTATGTTTTTTAAAGCCATACTCAAATGCAATTTCCTCGAAAATTAACTTTAAATTCCTTTTTGTCATAACAATTTCCACCACAGTTTAGTAACAACATCACAATTTTTTCCAATATATTGTAATTATATATTAAATTTTACAACATTTCAACCGATTCCAGATAATATTTCGAGGATTAATGTATTAGATATGAGGAAACCATCTCGTGTAAATTTAATTCCGTTGTCATCATATATAAGAAGATTTGTCTTGGCAAATTTCTTTGCGTTTTTAATATAATTTTCAGGAATTTTTATACCATAGCGTCGCTTAAAATCTTTTTGAGTAAGCCCCTTTGCAAGTCTGAGTCTTAGCATAATATATTCTTCGATAGAACCGCCTTCGCCATCTTGATAGGTTATTCCCTTATAAAATTCATCAAAAGAGCGTTCTGTATAAAATCGTTTTCCATTTATAAAAGAATGTGCCGCACAGCCTACACCAAGATATTCGTCACAATCCCAGTATTTAAGATTATGCTTGCTCTCCATACCATTTTTTGAAAAATTGGATATTTCATACTGGTGATAGCCAAGCTGTTCAAGTTTTTCACAAGCAAAAAGATACAATTCTGCTTGTGTATCTTCATCAAGAGTAAGTGCATCTTTTTCTTTATAGAAAGGTGTACCCTCTTCAATTTTTAGTATATAAGCTGAAATATGTTCAACACCAAGTTCGGCACAATATTCAATAGAATGTGCCAGACTTTCTTTTGTTTGCTCCGGAATACAGAGCATAAGGTCGAGTGAAATATTTTTAAAGCCAGCTTTTCTTGCACTTAAAACTGTTGTTTTGACATCTTCTGCGGTGTGAAGTCTGCCCAGCCTTTTAAGCTCATTGTTATTAGCGGATTGCATACCTATTGAAAGCCTATTGAAACCAGCTTGTCTAAGCTTTGAAAAATCAAAGCTTTCATCAGCCGAGGCAGGATTAAGCTCAGCAGTAATTTCTGCATTATCATCAATCATAAATGCAAACTTAGCCGTTTTTGCGATTGATGAGAGCCTGTCTGCACCAATAATTCCCGGAGTACCTCCGCCAATATAAAGAGTATCCGCTGTACGATTAAGTTCTTTGCCATACTTGGCAAGTCTTTCGTTTACAGCGGATACATAGCGATTTATTTCATCATCATTGCCACTTTTAGAAAAAAAATCGCAATATTTACATTTAGAGGCACAAAAGGGAATATGAACATAAATTCCTATATTGTTCATATTTTAAATTCCTTTCATAGACTTATTTGTCTGTTCGGTTAAATTTTCTATTTCTTGGTTTTTAGCTTTTCCTCGTTCAGAATAAACTGAAATCAGAATTGCTCTGAGTTCCACATACATAGAAATTATAGTTACAGCAAATAATCCTATATCTATCCACGCAAAAATTCTGAATGAACTTTCAAGCTTGACAGTATCTTGGATTCTTGTAGAGGTCACAAAAGAAACCATACTTTTCTCAAAATCACTCATAAGTTCCGAGCCATAGATAGAAGTATCTATCATACTTGTTACTATTACAAATAAGATAAGCATTGCGAGTAATGCTCCTGTGAATATAGGTTTTTTCGGCTTTACAACTATTCTCAGAACGAGAAAGCTTAGTATATATGCTGATAGGATAATTACTACAATAGGATTAATCAATTTAATCTACCTCTTATTATAACTCTGGGTGTCCTTTTAATCTATCAATCATCATAGCCGTTTTTAAAACTGCGGTTTGTGTTTTAGCATCAGGAAGTTCATTATTGAGAACCATTTCGACAGCTCTTTTGAGTGGAATCTTCATAACATTAAGAAATTCGCCTTCATCAAGCTTTTGAGTCTCAAAATGGTCTATTCTACAAAAATACATATGAATAATTTCTCCGCAATAGCCTGGGCTTGGATATAGCTTTCCTAAGCTTATATATCCACTTCCGATAGCACCAGTTTCCTCTAAAAGCTCACGCTTTCCGTTTTCAAGCGGATTCTGACCTTTTTCGAGTTTGCCAGCAGGAAGTTCGATTGTCACCTCTTTATATGGGTATCTGAATTGTTTTACAAAAAGTAGCTCATCGTTTTCAGTGAGAGCAGCAACACAAACTCCTCCTGGGTGTCCGACAATCTCACGAAAAGAAGTTTTTCCATCTTGAAGCTCAACCTTATCTAAGGTGACATGAATAACCTTACCATCAAATATTTCTTTGCTTTCGAGTGTCTTTTCAAATAAATCCATTATACTTTCCTCCCAGCTTATGCTACTTTATTAAGTATACAACAATTACTTGGATTTTTCAAGAAGATGGAGAAACTGATTATAAAAGACCATAGCCACCATTGATTGCATCATAAAATAATGCTCCGTGAGGTGCGTGTGGCGTAAAGAATATAAACATAGCCATAAATAAGACTAATGCCACAAGTGAGGGTATAAAAAAGCTACTTATAATTTTTGCCTTGGTAATTATCTTATATGAAATATAATGCGATACTAAAATGATTATAAATAATCCTACAAAAAGTAATATTCTCCATAAGCCTTCAAAAAACGAATTATATACAGCCATATAGAAAAGCCCTGCCGCCCAATATATGTAAAATGCAGCAACCTTAGACGGTACAAACCGTACAACAGGAAGCCGCAATATTGAAAGCTCTATTACACTCCATATAAAAAATGGAAAGGTGAAAGGCTTTAGCTGTTCCCAAGCACTGTTATTAACACTGGATATGAAAAAGCTCCATACATCACCCTCTGATAGTATAAAAGCATATTTTACTAACATTCCAAATGAAAAAACGAATGCTGAGCCGATAAATTCCATAAATGCAAGTTTCTTGTTATACATAAGCCCTCTGATTCACTAAAAATTATATTATATGAAATAAAGCGGAAATATTATTTTTAATCTGTTTTTTAACAAATCATGGCTATTATACTATCCTATTTTAATTATATTGTATTATACATAAAATATGATTAAATCAAAAAACAAAAAGCAGTAAAAATTGCACCTATGGCAGCAGCTATACAAAAAGTGACAATATTTTTAAAGCGTTTTTTACTTCGTTTAAGCGATGATGGCTCGCCCATATTTTCGAGAAGCTTTTTTGCCTCCTGTTCAAGCAATTCCTTTTGAGCTGAGGCATATTCTGGTTTTATCACGAGCAAGGCTCTTTCGTAATAAACACTGCCTGTATCAAGTACCTCAATTATGCTTCTATTTATACCCTTAATCATAAAAACAGCCTCCCGAATTTTTGTTATTTTAGCTACTATATAATTGTCTATTTTTAAGAAAATTATTCAATTTTTTAATTCTTTTAGGTAATTATACTATTTGTAATCAGAGTTTTCCCCCATAAATGTTGAAAACTCTGTTGAAAGTGTGGATAACTTTCTTGAAAAGCCTTGAAATAATGCGAATTTCTATGTTTGAAAACTTTTCCACCACGCATTTTTACTGGATTTTATTAAACTTTCTGTAATTTTAACATTGTCAACATTTTTTAAAAATTTTTTGTTGAAATCTATAATTTTTTCGATTATTTACTCAAATATCAAGCTTGACAAAAGGATTTTTTTGCAGTATATTTTCTTTGAATTTTAAGGATGGGATAGTGATATTATTGACAAAGCAGGAATATATGCAAAGACTGTATAAAGCATTAAAACCTCTTTCTAAAGAAAACAGAAATAAGATTATGAATGATTATGAACTTCAATTTTCGCAAGAGATGAAAAACGGTAAAACTGAACAGGATATTATATATGATTTAGGAAGTCCTGAAGATGCCGCAGAATATTTTATAAATATATATCAATCAGATAGGGGTTATCACGACCATTATAATATTGAACAGGCCAGCAATAAAAATAGCAGCACTGCCCATTCATGGGAGGCTGCTATCTGGGGAACTCTTTCAATTATTATTATACCTAGTATGATTGCGATTATGCTTGCTTTTTTCGCTTTGGGAATAGCTTTTTGCATAGCTGGTATGGTTATGGTATTTTCAAGCTTTATCCTTAATTCATTGAGCATAGGATTTTTCTTTATTGCTGTGGCAGGAGTTTTTCTGGCAGTTTTCGGAATATTTATAGCAATTCTTTCTATATATGACGGAATAACGCTTATCGGAAAATATTTTAGATTTATCAGAAATAGAATCAAATATGGAGGTAAAGCAAAATGAAAACAATAAGAATACTTGCTGTAATTTTCTTTTTGGTATTTTTAATTCTTACAGCTATTGGTGTATATCTCATAATAAAGGATTCCATTTCGCTTTATAGCATTGCTGATAGTCTGCCATATGGCTTTATTCGTGATAGTGCAATTTACTTATTTAACTTATTCTGATTTTCAGCTTGAGCTTTTGAAAATCTGCACCCGCAATAATTCTGGCGATAAAGATTATATCGCTTTGAAAGCTCTATTGAGCGTTTATAGCCCTCTCTCTTTTTGAAGTCTGAGAAAAGATACGGAACTCCATATTTATCCGCAAGAGCCGAGCCAATAGAATTAAGAGCTTCAGCGTTTTTCATAGGACTTATTGAAAGCGTAGTTGTGAAATAATCAAAGTTTTGTTCTTTTGCTATTTTTGCAGAGCTTTCAAGACGCAAATGGTAGCATTTCATACACCTTGCACCTCGTTCAGGTTCGTTTTCAAGTCCCTTTGCAATTTCTTCAAAGGCTTCAGGTTCGTAATCGCCGTCAATTATTTTAACGCTTATGCCCATTTCAGAAACAAGTCTATGTAATTCGCTTATTCTGAAATCATATTCGCTTTTGGGCGATATATTTGGATTATAATAATACAATGTAATATCAAAATATTGATTAAGGTATTCAAGAACATAGCTGCTGCATGGAGCACAACACGAATGCAACAACAGCTTTGGTCGAATACCTTTTTTTATTATATTGTCGATTACAGAATCAAGCTCTTTTTGATAGTTTCGTTTCTGCAAGGCTATACCTCCAAATACTTTAATGGATTATTATGAATATAATTCCAAACTGATTGATATTCCTTTTCATTTCGTATAACGCGGTCATAAAAGGATTTTTGCCATATTGAAAATCCAATTTGTTTTGTTATAGAGCCTTTAAACTGTTTAATAATTCTTGAAATAGTAGGGGCGAACTGTGTTCGCCCGTTAGAATCTTCATATATAAATATAATAAGATGAATATGGTTAGGCATAATTTGATACTTATCAACTTTTATGTTTTCATATATAGTATTTAGTTTATGTATTTCATTTTCTACGACTATACCTATTTTTGATAACGGTAGTTGTTCAAGCGGGCGAACACAGTTCGCCCCTACATTTTTCCACAGCAAATTTTCTTTATTTTTAGTACAAATAGTAATAAAATAAGCTCCATTAGACGAATAATTATAATCATTCAATCTTATATTTTTTCTTTTAGGTAAGTCCATAAATAAAATCCTTTAAATAGTTTTTACTTCTTAACCTGCAATACCTTTATTGCAGCATAATGCTTAATTGTAAAGGATTCGTCTGCGATTTCCTCAAGGAGCTTTTTATGCTCATTCTCCCATTTTACAAGTTCCTCTTCGGAGAGCGACGCACCTGTTCCACGACACGCTTTCATTCTCCCGTTCCAGCTCTCTCTCGTAAACGGAACATCAAGGTCAAATTCTTCACTATGTATTGTATCAAAATATTTATCCACAAATTCAGGCAGAATTATTGGGTGTCTGGTTTCGCCTGCACCATTCCATTTTGGATTGTATTTCAAAACAAGGTCTTCACTTGCTTTTGCGATTTTATCCTCAAACGGAAGCCACTCCATATATAAAACTGCCAGCTTGCCACCCTTTTTCAACATTCTTGCAAAATTCGGTATGACAGTTTCATAATGAAAATAGAAAAAGCACTGACACGCTGTAATAACATCAAAGCTATCCTGTGGAAAATCAATATCTTCTGCAGGCGAAACAATAAACTGAATGTTTTGTTTGTTTTCTTTTGCGAGAACTTTTGCGGCTTCTATCTGATTTTCTGAAATATCCGCACCAACAAAATCTGCACCATATTCATATAAATGTCTTGGCAGAACTCCTGTTCCAGTACCTACATCAAGAACCTTTTGTCCTTTTGTACATAAGCCTAAGCTTATAATTTTATCATAAAATTCCTTAGGGTAAATATCCCTATATTTCACATATTCAGCGGAAACTCTACCCCAGTCAAAGGCTTTGCCATCATCAATTTTTTCGTTTGTTATATCCATATTGTTGATAAATCTCCTTTCATGAAGTTTTTGGGTTTGAAAGATTTTTCTACAAAGAAAAACGGATTTATTTTCTGATATAATACGATAGATATTATATGTTATGGATCCTGAATATATTTTCTTTTAAAATCTGAAAGTCTCAAAATATCTCTTCCGAAAACAAATATTCTACATAACCTTCGATGTTCCATATCACAATTATGAACATCATTTCTTTCAAAAGCAATATGCATTCTACTTAATTCTCTTTCAGCTTCAGCAGCATCATATTCTGACCACATTCGTGCAACTAAATGTGCTCTATTCCACTTGTAACTTGCTAAGTCTTTTAGTGCATAATTAACAAGTTCTTCTTCTGATTCAGAAGCCTTAATCGTACGAAGAAAACCTCTCTCGGAATAGCCATATATATATTCTTGTCCATCTTGCTTTATAACAAACCCTTCAGGTGCCATATGTTTTCCAATAGTTATTGCATAAAAGGAGTAGCATTCTTCTTCTAAATATTTTTCTAATTCGGCTATGGTTTTCATAATATTTTTTACCTCTTTGTTTACTTAAACATCTCTAAAATTAAAATCTGTATATAATTTAACACCCATATTCTTTGCCATTATCAATTTTTTCGTTTGTTATATCCATATTGTTGATAGTTCTCCTTTAGTAGATTTTATGTAATTATAAACTGGAAGTTGTAAAGCTATTCCCCAAAAAAATTTGTATATTTATTGTTTTGGAAACCAAATCGATGTTGCTCCATTATTATCGCAAAATGTAATGCACTTATATTTTGTTCCAAAATCTTTTAATTCATCATATTGCTCATTTGCTTTATGGCTAAACCGAATAATTATGTAAGTTTCATCCGGCAAAGCTCCTGCGTTTCCAATAGCCAATATCGTATTCTTATTTTCTAACTCTTTTTCAATAATGCCAATAGTTTTTTTGAATTTAGGAATTTCGTTCGCTTTGCTTTTTATATATTCTAACGATGGATTATCTCTATTTATCATTTTTACCCCCACAGATACCGATTTACTTATCTTGAACAGGCTGATTTTGTAATCTACAGTCTTTTAAGAATATCCTCAGCAGTCTTTGCGATAAATGTTGCACCCTCTGCGATAAGCTCACTTTCGGGACGGAAGCCCCAATTTACACCGCAGAAATCTATTTCGGCATTTTTCGCAGTCTGGACATCAACATTGCTATCGCCTATATATAAGCAATCGCTCTTATCAAAACCAAGCTCTGCAAGCATTGCAAGCAATGCGTCAGGACAAGGCTTTCTCTCAAAATCAGGTCGCTGTCCCCAAGCCGCCACAAATTTATTATCAGGGAAAAGCTTTGCGGCAATAGATTTTGTGAATTTATCAGGCTTGTTTGACATAATCGCATATTTGATTGAAAGCTCGTCTAATTTTGTGAGCAACTCCGTTATACCATCATATGGTACAGTTTTATCAAGGCTGTGTTTAGTATAATATTCGTTAAAATCAGCAAGAACCTGTTTTTTCTGCTCATCAGTTGCCATTCCCTTCGGAATAACCATTGCTCTGTCTGCCAAGCTTGAAATACCGTTGCCAACCATAAAACGATATTTTTCTCTTTCATGTGGTTCAAAGCCATTTTTTACAAGAGCATAGTTCATAGCGTCAGCGAGGTCATAGAGTGAGTTTACGAGAGTTCCGTCCAAATCAAATACACAAATTTTTTTCATCTTTAATCATTCCTTAATCAAGTGCTAATTTGTAAATCTTATAAATATCGCTTGCATCAAGCTTCTTGAAGTTTCCGCACGAATTAGCTTTTTTAGCCATTTCTTCAAGGTGTGAACTATCTATTCCGACTGCTGAAAGTCTTGTCGGAAGTCCAAGAGATGTATAGAAGCACTCAAGTCGGGAAATGCCCTCCATTATAGTTTCATAAACCATTGAATTAGGCAATTCAACATTCATAACTCTCTGTGCAAATTGAACAAAGCGTTCTTCATTTTCTCTGTATACATGCTTCATCCACGCTGGAAATATTATTGAAAGTCCGGCACCGTGTGCAATATCATAAATTGCAGAAAGTTCATGCTCTATTGCGTGAGAACCCCAGTCTTCCTCTCTGCCCATACCAATTAAGCCACTGTGTGCGAGGGTTCCTGCCCACATTATTTCGGCTCTTGCGTCATAATTCTCTGGGTCTTGTTTTACAAGCTTTGCATTAGATATTATTGCTCGCATAAGACCTTCACAAAGTCTGTCGCTTACATCAACATGCTCTGTCTTTGTGAAATAGCGTTCCATTATATGTGCAAGCATATCTGATATTCCACAAGCTGTTTGATAGAATGGTAGAGAATAAGTTGTTTCAGGATTCATAATTGCAAACTGCGGACGAAGCTTTTCACTGCCATAGCCACGCTTCAGAAGTCCATCTTCTTTAGTTATAACAAGATTTTCACTTGATTCACTTCCTGCAGCAGGTATAGTAAGCACTACACCAACGGGGAGGCAAGCTTCAGGCTCATTTCTGTTTTCAAAGAAATCCCAGACATCACCTTCATATGAAAATCCAAGAGCAACAGCTTTTGCAGTATCAATTACACTGCCGCCACCAACAGCAAGTATAAATTCAATATTTTGCTGTCGGCAAATATCTATTCCTTCATAGACCTTTCTAAGTCTTGGATTTGGTACTATTCCAGAAAGCTCGAAATATTCAATCTGGTTTTCATTGAGCATAGCTGTGACTTTATCATAAAGTCCGATTTCCTTTATGCTTTCTCCACCATAAACAAGCAGAATTTTAGAGCCATATTTCTTTATAAGTTGTGGAAGTTGATTTTCCGAATTTTTCCCAAACACTATTTTAGTTTTATTCTGATAAGTAAAATCGTTCAAAACGTTCATTCCCTTCTGAAATTTTAGGTATAGAGCTGTTGCTCTTATTTTACCATAATACGCATATATTTCAAGTGAAAAAGTGAGAAATTTGTAATAAATCACAAAAGAAAGCTATTATATTTCTATTTTATAGTTTATAAACCAAATTATAATATGCAATTCTTTACATCATAGGCATTTGCGTGTTATAATAAAAATGTATAGCTTACTAAGCATAAAATCCTTAAGAAAGGAATGTTATATAAATGGCTTTCGACAGAAGCAAAATTCGTAATTTTAGTATAATAGCACATATAGACCACGGAAAAAGTACACTTGCTGATAGAATACTTGAACAAACTCAATCCGTTGCAATTCGTGATATGGAAGACCAGCTCCTCGATAATATGGAGCTTGAGCGTGAGAGAGGAATTACTATCAAGGCTCGTGCTGTAACACTTCTTTATAAAGCTGATGATGGTGAAGAATATATTTTCAATTTGATTGATACTCCAGGCCATGTTGACTTCAACTATGAGGTTTCACGCTCATTGGCAGCTTGTGAGGGAGCGGTTCTTGTTGTTGACGCATCACAAGGCATAGAAGCTCAAACTCTTGCAAATACTTATCTTGCAGTTGATGCAGGGCTTGAAATTGTACCAGTTATAAATAAAATAGACCTGCCAAGTGCAGACCCAGACAGAGTATGTAAAGAAATTGAAGATGTTATTGGTATTCCAGCAGAAGATGCTCCAAGGGTTTCAGCAAAGGCTGGTATAAATATTCATGAAGTTATGGAGAGAATAGTTTCAGATATTCCTGCTCCATCAGGTGATAATGATGCTCCACTTAAAGCCTTGATTTTTGATTCATACTATGACAGCTATAAGGGCGTTATTATATATGTCAGACTTATGGAAGGTCAAGTTAAGGTTGGAGATACAATAAAAATGATGAGTACAGGCTCAGAATTTACTGTTGTTGAATGTGGATTTATGAGAGCCACAAGCCTTGAACCTGCTGGAACACTTTATGCGGGCGAGGTTGGATATATTGCAGCATCAATTAAAACTGTAAGTGAGGCTCGTGTTGGTGATACTGTTACAACTAAAGAAAATCCTGCAAAGGAAGCACTTCCAGGATATAGAGCAGTTCAGCCAATGGTTTTCTGCGGTATTTATCCAGCCGATGGTGCAAAATATGGCGACCTTCGTGATGCTCTTGAAAAGCTTGAACTTAATGATGCGGCACTCTCATTTGAGCCTGAAACATCTGTTGCTTTGGGCTTTGGCTTTCGTTGTGGTTTCCTTGGACTTCTTCATATGGAAATCATTCAAGAGCGTTTAGAGCGTGAATATAATCTCGACCTTGTCACAACAGCACCAAGCGTTATTTATAGAATAACACTGAATGATGGCACTGTTCATATGATAGACAACCCTACAAACTACCCAGACCCATCACTTATAGCAAAAGCAGAAGAACCTATTACAAATGCGCATATTTATGCTCCGTCAGAGTATGTCGGAAATATTATGGAGCTTTGTCAGGATAGGCGTGGTGTATTTAAGGATATGAATTATCTTGATGATGATAGAGTTGACATACACTATGAATTGCCACTCGCAGAAATTATCTATGACTTTTTCGATACACTTAAATCTCGTACAAGAGGCTATGCTTCGTTTGACTATGAATTAAAGGGTTATTCTGAATCACAGCTCGTTAAGCTTGATATTATGCTTAATGGCGATGTTGTTGACGCACTTTCATTTATAATACACGCTGATAAGGCATATGGTCGAGCAAGAAAAATGGCTGAAAAGCTAAAAGAGAAAATACCACGCCAGCTTTTTGAAGTACCAATTCAAGCTTGTATTGGTGGAAAGATTATTGCAAGAGAAACTGTTAAGGCAATGCGTAAAGATGTTCTTGCAAAATGCTATGGTGGTGATATTACTCGAAAGAAAAAACTTCTTGAAAAGCAAAAAGAAGGTAAAAAGCGTATGCGTCAGCTTGGAAGTGTAGAAGTTCCTCAAGACGCATTTATGGCAGTTTTAAAGCTTGATAGCGAATAATTTTAGTTTAGATAATTAGTTTAGATAAAATTATTCTTAGATAAAGCAAACCTCCGAACCTGTTTTAACTTAGGTTCGGAGGCTTTTTATTTATAAAATTTGAAACGCAAAAAGCTCTCTGCCGAAGCAGAGAGCTTTAATAAGACTAATATAAATTCAACAAAGTTGATAAATAAAATCCTGAAATATAATATTCCAAGCTTCTGATTATCTCTTTGAGAACTGTGGAGCTCTACGAGCAGCCTTGAGACCGTATTTCTTACGCTCTTTCATTCTTGGGTCACGAGTGAGGAAGCCAGCCTTCTTAAGCTTTGGACGAAGTGCTTCACTATCGTATTGAAGAAGAGCTCTTGCTACGCCGTGACGGATAGCACCAGCCTGACCAGAAACGCCACCGCCTGCAACTCTGCAAACGATATCGAACTTGCCGTCAGTTTCTGTAAGAACGAGAGGCTGACGAACGATGAGCTTCAATGTTTCAAGACCGAAATATTCATCAATATCTCTGTCGTTAATTGTGATTTTGCCTGTACCCTGATAAAGTCTTACTCTTGCAACAGAGCTTTTTCTTCTACCAGTACCGTAAAAATAAGGTGTCTTATCGTACATTTAAATATTGCCTCCTTTCTTATTTATCCCAAATCTCAGGCTTTTGAGCCTCGTGCTTATGGTCTGCACCATTATAAAGGCGAAGTCTTGTCATAGCAGCACGGCCAATAGTGTTATTAGGAATCATACCGTAGATAGCAAGCTCAACAGCCTTTTCTGGCTTAGTAGCCATGAGTGTATCATAGCGAGTAGCCTTCATGTGGCCGACATAGCCTGTGTGGCGATAATAATACTTCTGCTGAAGCTTGTTGCCTGTGAGAACAACCTTATCGCAGTTGATAACGATAACATGGTCACCACAGTCTACATGTGGTGTATAAGTTGTCTTAAGCTTACCGCGAAGAAGGTCAGCAGCCTGAACAGCAACGCGTCCGAGTGGCTTACCAGCAGCATCAATGATGTACCACTTGCGTTCAATCTCAGCGGGCTTAGCCATATAAGTTGACATTAGCGTTTCCTCCTGTTTTCATAAACATTTTGCATATTCTCGAGGACACTGAATAGTATCCTTCTCAAGTCACAAGATAGATAATATCACAGACAAAAAGCGAAGTCAAGGCTTTTTTTGATTTTTTTAATTCTGAATATATATAACTCCCATTTTCTCATATTTTCTTTATTATACTAATTTATACTAATTTATGATTTTTAATTTTTAAGGTGTAGATTTTTTGGCATTGTACCCGATGCAATGCACCATTAAAGCGTATAATTATGCGTAATACTGTGGAAAGCTATTATTACGAAGTGAAATTTGAAAATTTAAAGCTTGTTCAAACACCTGAAAATTAAACTTAACATAAATATAAAAACCGAGGCTATAAAAGTCTCGGTTTTTTATTAAAGACTATATATTACTTCTTAGTAACATGATTGATAAGTCCGCCGTCCTTGATGATATTCTGAATAAACTCAGGGAATGGCTCTGCTTGATAGGTCTTACCTGTTGTAACATTTGTGATAACGCCTGTATCGAAATCAATATCAATTTCATCGCCGTTTTTAATCTCGTGAGCTGCCTCATCACATTCGAGAATTGGAAGTCCGATATTGATAGAATTACGATAGAAAATTCTTGCAAAAGTTGAAGCAATAACGCAAGAAATGCCAGAAGCCTTAATAGCTATTGGAGCGTGTTCTCTTGATGAGCCACAACCAAAGTTCTTCTCGGCAACAATAATATCGCCTTCCTTTACATTCTTTACGAAATCTGCATCAATATCCTCCATACAGTGAGCCGCAAGCTCTTTATGAGAGGCTGTATTCAAATATCTTGCAGGAATGATAACATCTGTATCCACATTATCTCCATACTTGTGTACTATTCCGTGTGCTTTCATTTATATTCAATCCTTTCCTCAGAGCTTTTCAGGTGATGTAATATAGCCTGTAACTGCACTTGCAGCTGCAACAGCAGGGCTTGCAAGATAAATTTCGGATTCAATGTGTCCCATTCTTCCGACAAAGTTTCTGTTTGTTGTTGAAACAGCCTTTTCACCCTTAGCAAGTATACCCATATGTCCGCCAAGACAAGGACCACAGGTTGGTGTAGAAACTACTGCTCCAGCCTGAATGAATATATCAAATAAGCCCTCATGCATAGCCTGAAGCCAGATATTCTGTGTTCCTGGGATAACTATGCAACGAACTCCCTTTGCAATATGCTTGCCCTTGAGTACCTCAGCGGCAGCACGAAGGTCAGAGATTCGTCCATTTGTGCAAGAACCGATAACAGCTTGGTCAATCTTAACCTCTGTATCGCCGATTTCATCAACAGTTCTTGTATTTTCAGGAAGGTGTGGAAACGCAACTGTTGGACGAAGCTTTGAAAGGTCGATTGTATATTCTTCATCATAAACAGCGTCATCATCTGCTGAAAACTCAACAGGCTCACCCTGAAATCTATCCTTGATATATTCACGGGTAATATCATCAACTGGGAAAATTCCGTTCTTTGCACCAGCTTCAATAGCCATATTAGCTATACAAAGTCTGTCGTCCATAGAAAGGCTCTTAACACCCTCACCAGTAAATTCCATAGACTTATACAAAGCACCATCAACACCGATTTCGCCGATAATGTGTAAAATAACATCTTTACCGCTTACCCACTTTGGCAGTTCACCGACAAGATTAAACTTAATAGCAGCAGGAACTTTGAACCAAGTCTTACCACTAATCATACCAGCAGCCATATCTGTTGAACCTACACCTGTTGAGAAAGCACCTAAAGCACCATATGTACAAGTGTGCGAGTCTGCACCGATTACAAGGCTACCAGGGCCTACAAGACCTTTTTCAGGGAGAAGAGCGTGTTCAATTCCCATTTCGCCGACATCGAAGTAATTCTTGATGTCATATTTATCAGCAAACTGGCGAACCTGTTGACATTGTGCAGCAGCCTTAATATCCTTATTTGGTGTGAAATGGTCCATTACCATAGCTACCTTTGTGTTATCAAAAACACTATTAGCCTGACAGCCCTCAAATACATTGATTGCAACAGGAGAAGTTATATCGTTTCCAAGAACGAGGTCGAGCTTTGCCTCGATAAGCTGTCCCGCCTTAACTTCTTTAAGTCCTGCGTGAGCGGCAAGGACTTTTTGTGACATTGTCATTCCCATTTTTATGACCTCCTTAGTTATATTAGGTAGTATAATTATCGCATATAAATTTGAAAAAGAATGTAAAGTATGTTACAATTCAAGCACACAATTTTCTCCTAATCTAAATTAAGTAGAAAACATAATCCACCACCGAATTATAAAAAAAGGAAAGGTTTGATTTTTCAAATGGAAAAAATGAATCATTATATAGAAACCTATTCATACGGACTTCCCAAAAGCCTTACAGAGCTTTTTGAAAGCATAAACTTTGTCAAAAAGCTTGAAAAGGGAGAAGAAATATATTCTCAAGGTGAAAAGGCAGAATCATTTTTTTATCTGAAGCGTGGTAAAGTAAGAGTTTATATGACCTCCGAAAACGGTATGGAAAAAACACTCTCAATAATATCTCGTGGAGCAATCTTAGGCGAGGCGGCATTCTTTGACGGTATGCCAAGGGTATCGAGTGCAAGTGCTATGCAAAAAACAGAAATTGTTGTAATAACAAGACAGATACTCGAAAACGCTTTCCGAACACACCCAGAAATCGCCTTAGAGCTTTTAAAGCTTCAAGCAATGACTATAAGAATGTTATCCTTACAAGTAGATAGCATCACCTTTCGTGACGCCGAAAGCCGTATAGCAAATTTCTTGCTTGAATCTGCCGAGGAGCGTGGTGATAACCGCTATGTCTTTGCCACGCAAGAAGAAATCGGGACTGCTGTTGCAGTATCAAGAGTAACAGCAAGCCGAATCATAAACGAATTTTCAAGGCAGGGCCTGCTTTCAACAGGCTACGGAAAAATCACCATAAATAACAAAAAAGCTCTTGAAGCAATAGCTTCAAAAGCTTAATATGATTTAGACTTTTGTCAATATTTGTCATTCAAGATTGCCTGTTTCAAACATTATAGCCGCAAGAGCCACTATTGGTGCAGTTTCTGCACGAAGAATCCTTTTTCCAAGAGTTGCGACTACCGCACTATTTTCTGCAAGAAGCTCAACCTCACGCTCTTCAAATCCACCCTCAGGGCCAGTAAAAATCGCAATTTTCTTTGCGGGTGATGAGAGTATCTCTTTAAGGCTTTTTCCCCCACCCTCAAAAAAGAATATCGCTACATCAAAATCAGAAAGCATTTTTGAGGCTTTTTCGAGAGTAATTATTTCGCTAACATCTGGAATAATCGCTCTGCGTGACTGCATTGCCGCTTGAAGTGCTATCTTCTGATAACGAGCCTGTTTTTTGGCTGCCGATTTTGCATCAGGTCTTGAAACGCATCTGCTTGTAAGAACCGGTATAATATGACTTATACCAAGCTCAACAGATTTCTGAATAACGGTTTCAAGCTTATCACCTTTAGTAAGTGCCGCAAATAGTGTCACTTCAACAGAAGGCTCATTCTGACATTCAGTTTTAGAAATTTCGTGTACAAAAACGCCCTCATCATTTATTCTGTCAATAAGACAATTATGTTCAACGCCCGAACTATCGCAAAGTGTTACAGCCTCTCCAACTGATTTACGAAGTGATTTTGTAATATGAATAGCGTCCTCGCCTGTTATGAGATGTTCGCCATCTACGCTTTCCGCAAAAAACCAATCCATAATTATCCTTTCTATCCCGAAACAGCCTCTCCATCAGAATCCTGTATAGAAACCTGTTCCTTTGTCTTAGACTTTTTACGAGCCTCAAGCTTTTTAGCTCGTTCTGCCTTTTTGATAAGTGTATTTTTTAATTTTACAAGTCTGAAACGATTATAGCGTTGAATTATAGCAAAGGGTAAGTTTCCAAGAAACAGAAGTATTGTCAATATAAAAGCTGTCCAAAAAGGATTTATAATAAAAAGAACAACTGCAAAGCAACAGTTCGCAATGTGATTCCATTCTCCACGACAGGTTTCTAAAATAAATTCATCAAGATATTCTATCGAAACATCATCAAGATGGTCTTTCGAGAAACCGTCTTTGCCAATATGCTGTGGCAAGAAATCCTTCCACTTGTTAATTTTGAGGTGGTCTGCATACCACTTACCATTTTTCTCCCATTTTCGTGGTTGATACCTTGCTCGTTTCGAGTCGAAATGCTCAATCTTAATACTTATGCAAAGGAAGAATGTGGCGTAGTGCCAGATAGTTCCAAGAAGCAGATTGATGAGCAATGCGTTGAGCAATGGTTCATTCCTAAGCATACTACGCCTGCCTTTCTATGTCGATTATTTTATATTATACCATATATTAGGAAATAAATTGTGAATAAATTATGAACGAGGTTGTTTAATAAAACAAATAGTGATAAAATTATTTGTGGGTACTAACCCATAGCAAAATTGCTTAATGAGCCTTGTTCGTGGTAGGTTATAGAAAGTTTGTTAATGTGGTTAAAATAACTACCAATTAGTTAACATATTTTTCTAAGAAAATTAAAAGTTTCGCTCAAGGCGGAGTGCCTCCGCTGTCAAGACGCGTTCTACTTTTTTGTTAAATTGTAGCTTGTTATTCGCGTCTGAATTTTTAAAATGAAGAGCTTCTTGTAGGGTCAAGGGACGGAGTCCCTTGTGGGTTTTAAGGGCAAAGCCCTTAACATAGGAGGAATATTTTATGAAAGCTGAAATTTTATGCGTTGGAACTGAGCTTTTGCTCGGTGATATAGTAAATACCAATGCAGTATATCTCGCAAAAGAGCTTGCAAAGCTTGGAATAAATGTTTATCATCAAGCTGTTGTTGGAGATAATCCGGAAAGACTAAAAGCAAGCCTAAAAGAAGCACTTTCCCGTTGCGACCTCGTCATCACAACAGGAGGTCTTGGACCTACTTGTGACGATTTAACAAAAGAAACAGCCGCAGAGGTTCTCAAGCTTCCTATGGAAGAAAACGCTGAAGAGCTTCAGCATATAAAAGAATATTTTAAAAAAATCAATCGCACAATGACTGAGAATAACCGAAAACAAGCCCTTATTCCAAAGGGTGCTGTTATACTTAAAAACGGCTTTGGCACTGCCCCTGGTATACTTGCAGAGAATAACGGCAAGTTTCTTGCACTTCTTCCTGGCCCGCCAAGAGAAATGCGTCCTATGTTTGATAATGAGCTTGCACCAATTCTCAAAAAATATACAGGCAAAACATTAGTTTCAAGGACAATACATATATTTAATGTAGGCGAATCCTCAGTTGAAAGCAAGCTTAAAGACCTTATGAATAGTCTTGAAAATCCTACTCTTGCACCATATGCTAAAGACGGCGAAGTACTTCTTAGAGTAACTGCCGCCGCAGAAAGCACCGAAAAGGGCTATGAAATGATAGAGCCTGTAATAGAAAAAGTTCGTGAAACTATCGGCAATGAATATATCTATGGAATAGATGTAGGCAATCTTCAAACGGCTCTTGTAAAAGCCCTACACGAAAAAAATCTCAAAATTGCAACTGCCGAAAGTATTACAGGCGGTCTTGTATCAAAGCGTATAACCGAAGTTTCGGGTTCGTCCGAGGTTTTCGAGTGTGGTATCTGCTCATATTCAAATAATATAAAGCACAGCGTTTTAGGAGTATCTCAGGAAACTCTTGATACTTTCACAGAATATAGTGCTGAAACTGCTTTAGAAATGGCTAAAGGCGTTCGCAGAATTTCTGGCGCGGATATTGGTATATCCACTACTGGAATAGCAGGTCCAAACGGTGGAACCGATGAAAAGCCTGTTGGTTTAGTATATGTAGCAGTTGATAGTGATAATTACAGCGATGTCAAAAAGTTGCTTTTAAGCAGAGGCTTTTCAGAGGAACGAGAGCTTATCCGTTATCTTGCCTCATCTCATGCACTATATCTGGGACTTACCGCCACAAAAAAGTTATAAATCTATAAAAGAAATTTAATCAGTATAGCTCATAAATAAACTATTCTCTTGACATTATAAGCAAGACACTGTTATAATAAATTAGCATAAAATTATTCTTGATTGCGTAAAATTATGTTATATTTACCGAAAGGAGCTGTACTTATGGTTATTACAATATCAAGACAATTCGCCAGTGGCGGACACGAAATCGGACAAAAACTCGCAGAAAAACTTGGTTTTAAGTTTTATGATAAAGAGCTTATCTATAAAGCCGCTGAAATGAGTGGCATAAGCCCAGATATTCTCAAGGAAGTTGACGAAAAGGCGACAAGCAGCTTGCTTTATTCACTTTCTCTCGGTGCCTCAAGCATTGTACACGGATTCTCAGGCACTGCCCAGTTACCTATAAATGACAGAGTTTTCATCGCACAACAGAAGCTCATCAAAGAATATGCCAACAGTAATTGTATCATAGTTGGAAGATGTGCCGACTATGTTCTCAAAGATAATAAGAACTGCATCAAAATCTTTATTTATGCAGATTTTGATTTTCGCAGAGAGCGTGCTATAAATGTTGAAGGAATTGATAAAAATTCCGTAAATGCCTTTATTGCTAAAAAAGACAAAACAAGAGCTAATTACTACAATTATTATGCCAATATTAAATGGGGCGATTATAATAACTATGACCTTTGCATAAACAGTGCATTTCTTGGTATAGACGGCACAACAAAGCTTATCGAAGAAGTTATAAATATAAAGAAAAAATAAAGAGGTACTAATATGACTGAAATCAACGAGATTATCGCAAAATTTAAAGAAATAACAAAAACTAAGTGCATTGGAATAAATACAACTGAAAGTAAAACAGGTCCTTTTGAGAGCAGCTTCGGAGGAACACCTTATTTTCCAAAGGATTTTGAATATCCTTATGCAGAAAATTTTAATCAAAGGGGTACTCAAATCCCTATGATGCTTTTAGCACAGATAAATTTTGAGGAAGTTCCTCATTTTGAAAACTTTCCAGAAAAGGGAATTTTGCAGATTTTCATAAATCCTACCGATGATTTATATGGTGCTGATTTTGATAACCCAACAGTTCAAAAAAATTATAAAATCTTCTATCACGCTGATATTGACAAAAACCCCGAAAATCAGCAAAAAGCACCTATTATCAAGGATTATATTGATGAAAGTAAGGGTGATGAGATTGATTCTCCAATAGATACTCCATTAAAGCTTAGCTTTGAGATTCAAGAGCAATATATGACTTGTAGTGATTATAAGTTTGATGAAATTTTCACAAAGCTTTATAATGAAGAAACAGGCTCAGATTATGAAGAGTTTTTTGATATGCCAGACGAAATCACTGATAAAGTGTTCGATGAAATTGAAGAAAATGGTCATAGAATGGGCGGATATCCGTTCTTTACTCAGAGCGACCCAAGAGAATATGACGAGGAATCTCGTGAATACAGCACCTTACTGTTGCAGATTGATTCTGAAATCCATGACGGAGAGTTTGTAACTCTTTGGGGCGATTGCGGTGTTGCTAACTTCTTTATCAAACCTGAAAATTTAAAGAATTGTAAATTCGATGATGTAGTATATAATTGGGATTGTGGCTAATTGAGGTGAATTTTAATTGAAACAGCACGAATTTCTTGGCAGAGCGTCTAAAGGACGCTTTTGCATAAATGGCGTTGATGTTTTCAAGTATCCGTGGCACAGCTTTGGTGAATGTGCTGTTGTGCTTGAACCTGATACAAAAAAGCCCTATGCTTTTTCATCTTATAGCGTTACAAGCGGAGATAAAGAGATACGCTTTTTCGCTGGAAAGTTTGATGATGACGAATGGGCTTTTTACGATTTTGAATAATAATTTTTTAGAAGGTGTATTCTATGTATAGTTATCTTGAAGCAAGCTCGCTTCTTGATTTTGACCAAACCATTGCTAAACCACTTTTTGATGGTGTAAAGTATCCGTGGGAGGTTTTGCCAAAAATCAGCGACTTTATTATTGCTCTCGGCGAAACACTCGACCCAAACGAATATGAAAAGCGTGGCGAAAATATCTGGATTGCCAAATCCGCAAAGGTTTATGACAGTGCTTATCTGATAGGTCCTTTAATAGTTTGTGCAAATGCTGAAATAAGACATTGTGCATTTATCAGAGGTTCTGTTATTGTCGGAGAAGGTGCAGTTATAGGCAATTCAACAGAATTGAAAAATTCAATTATTTTCAACTATGCTCAAGTTCCGCACTATAACTATGTTGGTGATTCTATTCTTGGATATAGGTCGCATATGGGTGCAGGCTCAATTACATCTAATCTCAAATCCGACAAAACTCTTGTAACAATCATCACAGATGATGGCAGAGTCGAAACTGGACTAAAGAAATTTGGTGCAATGGTCGGTGATTATGTTGAGGTTGGCTGTGGCTCGGTTTTGAATCCTGGTTCAGTTATAGGCAGAAAAACAAGTATATATCCGCTCTCTATGGTTCGTGGATATATCCACGAAGGAAGCATTTACAAGAAAAAGGGCGAAGTCGTAGAACGCACACACGGTTTCTGCGAATAATATAGTCGCTCGACTTTATCTATAAAAATTAGATATTCTCACAAAGTAAAACACGCACAACTCTTTTTTCGAGTTATGCGTGTTATTTTTGTTAAGGGCAATATTTGTTCACCTATTCGGTAGTTATCTATCAAATCTATACTAATCTTGACTTTTGCTTGTTTCCTTTGTAGTAGAAGCTGGATTATCCTTAAAATATTGAGTAAGGAGTTTTTTGGCAACATTCATAGCAACAGAACTTTTTGCACCATGCTCAACCATAACACCTATTGCTACCTGTGGATTATCAGCAGGTGCATAACATATAAAGTTTGCGTGGTCACTTCCATTATTTTCAGCCGTACCAGTTTTACCAACAACCTGAATCTTAAAATCTCCGAAAACTGAACTATAAGTTTCGTTTACTGCCTTAATCATACCCTCTTTGACTATTGCAAGATTTTCTTCACTTACGCCCATACTGTCAACAACGGTTGGATTATTCGGGTCATTCTCGGATATAACAGTTTTTCGGTCATAACTGACAACCTTTCGGACGATATGCGTTTGAAGTCTTGTTCCGTTATTAGCAAGGGTTGCCGCATAAGTTGCAAGTTGAATAGGTGAAATAAGCGTATCCGATTGACCTATTGCCGCCTGAACTGTATTTCCTGGATACCATTCACTGCCCCAGCTTTTGCTATTTTCAGGGCCGGCTATTGCACCGCTTGTTTCTTCGCCCTCTCCAAGCTCTACACCTGTCGGACTTCCAAAGCCAACACGCTTAGCATAGCTTTCTATGCTTTCAATTCCGAGCCTTCTGCCTAAATCATTAAAGAAGTAGTTGCACGAAACCGCAATAGCCTTTGTAACATTGATTGAGCCATGAACACCCATACAATTAATTCTTAAACCATCGTAATAGTCATATGTGCCTGTGCAGGTAATATCTGTACCTTTATTTATAGCTTTTTCTTCAAGAGCCGCAGAGGCAACAAGTGGCTTAAATGTAGAACCCGGTGTAAATGCACTCTGAAAAGCACGATTTATAAGCGGGTCGCCTTTTGTTGTGGCAATTTTAGAATAATCCTCCCAATATTTTGAAAGGTCATATGTCGGATATGTTGCCGCACATATAACGGAAAAATCTTTCACATCAAGCATAACAACCGAGCCAGAAATACAGTCCTCGCCAGAATGTTTTGTTCCTGCCTGTTTTGCAAGGTCCTGCGCCTCTTTGGTAGCTTCTTTAAGAGCTTTTTGTGCAAGTAATTGATACTTAGTATCTATTGTAAGATAAACAGTATTACCTGGCTCAGCATTTTTAGTTTCAACAACATCAAGAACATTGCCATTTGAGGAGGCACGAATCATTTTACTTCCCGATTTGCCACGAAGCTGGTTTTCATACGATTTTTCTATTCCGAATTTTCCGATTTTATCATTGAGAGAATAGCCATCATCTGATTTTTCCTTATATTCCTCGCTTGAAATAGCACCATAAGCACCAACTATCTGTGCGGCGGCTGTACCATTTGGATTTGTTCTGATAGTTGAGCTTCTGACATCAACACCTGCTATATCCTGAAAATTTTCCGAAACAATCGCCATAGTATCAGCACTTATTTTTTCTGCAAAAGTATAAGGAGTAGATTTGCTGTAACCCATTTTTTTCATATTATAGCGAACGCTTATAATATTTCTCTGTTCCTTTTTGGAATACCCATCGCACTTATAGCTTTCATTAAGCTTACTCATACATTCCTCAGCAGTGGAATAGGTATTCATATTAAGGTTATCCTTGCTTTTGAGTTCAGCAATTTCGTCCTCCATATCATCTGCAAACTTGTAGCTATCACCCTCCATAATAATTGGCAAAGCATCAACCCATTTCTCACCGCATTTTTCCATAAGAAGAATCAATGCAAGAATTGTGTCATTAAGCTTGTCATCTTCCATATAGAGCTTATCTATAACCACCTGATAGCCTGTACTATTGATAGCTAAGCCCACTCCATTAACATCAAGAATTTCTCCTCTAAGAGCCTCGGTTTCAACCGTATAGCTTGTAGATGTTTTTGAAATCTCGTCATACCTGTCACCATTTATAAGCTGCCAATCTGCAAGCCTTGCAGTAAACATTCCAAAGATAATAAGTAAAACGATTAAAAGAAACGCAGTACGCCCATGCTGGTGCTTTTTTTCTGTTTTTTGTTCTTCCATAATAACTGCATTCCCCCTTTTAAACTATCTGTCGATTAACTGTGTTTAGTTATGAAAATTTATTGTTATTTAGTTAGCAAATATTGAACGGACGAACGCAGTTTGCCCATTCAATTAACATATAAATTTACAAGCTCACTCTCAAAGCAAGAACCCTATTGACATAATAAGCTATTGGAGTAAGAGCTACTGTATAGAGTATTCTTGAAAGATAATGACTTACGAAAAAATATCCATTGTTGCCATATCCACACATAACATAGAAAAATAGGAAATGCAGTGATAATGCCATTGCTACCACTATAAACGAAATTGCCATTGCAACGGATAGTCTTGTGCGAATAAGCTCACTTGTAAGATAGCTTATAAAATAACAGCACAATGTCATAATTATCGCAAAAAAGCCGATAACTCCACCATTGCTTATGTCGGTAAGAAGTCCACCAGCAAGTCCAAACCAAAGAGCAGTCAATTTTGGTTCAAACATAGATATAGTCAAAACTACAGGAATTATAAGGCTTGGTTTTCCACCGAAAAGCTCAGGAATAAAATTTGGTATTCCCTGAATAACAAAAAGCACCAAAAGCTCTGTTGAATATATGATATATCTAAATATTCTGAATCTTCTTTCCACGAAAATTCCCCCGATTATTGTTTTGATGCTGTACTTTCTTGTTTACTGCTTTCTTTTGAGCTTTCAGACTTAGAAATAGTACCTTTTCCGAGATAATTGGTTATAATCGCAACTAAACTTACTTCTTGTATATTCTCATATGGCTTGATTATTGCCATAGGTTGACTATCATATTCGTCAAGCTTGATTTCCTTGATTTCTCCGATACGAATTTTTTGTGGGAAAATTCCACCAAGCCCCGAGGTAACAATAATATCCCCCTCCTGCATTGTATGTTGTGCAGGAATTTTAGTCATAAGAGAGAGGTTATCGTCTGAATATTTCGATGAGCCTGTAACAATTCCACTATCACTTGTGCGTGAATTAAGCACTCCCACCTGAATATCTGGTGAAAGTATGGTTCTTACCTTACAGGTAGTCGCATCAACCTCGCAAACCATTCCAACAAGACCGTTTTCGGTTACAACAGGGTCGTGAAGCTCCACACCATCAATAGTCCCCTTGTCTATATAAAAGCCATAAAAATTCTCATTAGGGTCACGCCTTATAACTGTTGCAGGAAGTATATCGTAATCGGGATTTTCTTCCTTTAAATTATAATATTTTTTAAGCTGTTCATTTTGTCCTTTAATGTCATAATAATCAACAAGCATATCACGAAGCTTACGATTTTCAGCTTCAAGAGAATTGACCTCCTCTTGAAGCTCATCAGCGGATTTTTGTGTATCTTTGGCAGAATCCACCGCATTTACCGTAGCTTTCTGCATAGGCATCGTAAAAAGATTTACAATATATGTTCCGAAAGAACTATTTCCTGCTGTAACTATGACGAGTATAAGTAAAACAGAAATAGCCCCAAGCAAAATCTTGAAGCTTTTCCCTAAAAATAAATTTTTCATAAAATGGTCACCCAATTAAGCTTAGTAAGCCATTTATTTCTTTTTCATAAAGAAGTTGCCGTCAATATTCATCTCAAGTCTTTTGCCTGTACCCTCGGCAACACAATCAAGCGGTCTTTCTGCAACATGAACGGGCATATTTGTTTCCTGAGCGACAAGAAAATCCAAACCACGAAGTAAAGCTCCACCACCAGTAAGCATAATTCCATGGTCGATAATATCTGCTGAAAGCTCTGGCGGAGTTTTCTCTAATGTACTTCTTATAGCCTCTACTATAACAGAAAGCGGGTCTGCAAGGGCATCTCTTACTTCTGCTGCACTGATTACAACATTTTTCGGCAAGCCGTCAACAAGGTTTCTGCCCTTAATCTGCATATCTCCCTCGCCCTCATAAGGATAAGCCGAACCAATTTTTATTTTTATCTCCTCAGCAGTTCTTTCGCCGATAAGAAGATTATATTTCTTTTTAACATACTGAATTATTGATTCATCAAATTTATCTCCAGCAACTCTTACAGAGCAGGCTGTAACAATATCTCCAAGTGAAATCATAGCGACTTCAGATGTACCGCCACCAATATCAACAACAAGACTTCCTGTTGGTTCAAATACTGGTAAGCCTGCACCAATAGCAGCCGCCATAGGTTCTTCTATAAGCCTTACATCTCCAGCACCAGCCTGTCTTGCAGTATCCTCAACAGCTCTGCGTTCTACATCAGTAACACCTGACGGAATACAAACAATAACCTTTGGCTTGCTAAAAATAGAGGGCTTTACAGTTTGTCTGATAAAATGCTTAAGCATAGTCGCTGTAATATCAAAATCCGCAATAACACCATCTTTAAGCGGACGAACAGCAACGATAGAGCCTGGTGTACGACCAATCATTTCTTTTGCAGCAGTTCCGACAGCTAAGACTGTATCGGTCCTTACATCAACCGCAACAACGCTCGGTTCACGCATAACAATTCCCTTGCCCTTCATAAAAACAAGAGTATTAGCAGTACCGAGGTCAATTCCAATATCCTTAGAAAATAATCCCATATATATTCTCCTTCTCCCTTTGTCCAATTACTGTCTATATGCCAACAAAATATAATCTATACTCAAAATAGTCAAGCGAACGAATACAGTTCAACCTTACATATTCACATAGCGGTAGTTACTTTCTCCGCATGAAATAAACCTTCCTTGCATCATATGTCGAGGTTTTGTTTGCAAAACTAATTATGCGTTTTAACAGTGAAAATACTCCGCAAAGTTTCGCTCAAGCCTTTTCAAAGGCTTGCGGTTTCCAAAGGCAGAGCCTTTGGTGGGTTTTAAGGGCAAAGCCCTTAACATTTTCCTGTTGAGCCGAAACCGCCTTCACCTCTTGATGTATCGGAAAGTTCATCAGCTACAACAAATTCAGCTGGCTTTACAGGCATAATTACCATCTGTGCTATGCGTTCGCCTGCGGAAATAGTGTAGCTTTCGTTTGAAACGTTGCAAAGTCCAACGCAAACCTCTCCACGATAATCGCTATCAACCACACCGACACCGTTTGAGAGTGTTATTCCATGCTTTACACCAAGACCACTTCTCGCAAAAAGAAATGCTGCACAATCTGAGCTTTCAAGCTCTATTGCAAGTCCGGTAGGAATCATTGCAAGACTGCCTGGCTCAATGGTCACAGGCTCATCAATGCAGGCATAAAGATCTGCTCCTGCTGAACCGATTGTTGCACGCTTAGGCACAACAGCATTTTCTTTTAACTTTTTCACTTTAACAGTATAGCTCATTTTTATTTCTCCAAATCATTTAATTTCATTTCAAAAAGTTTTCAACTTAAACCCCTATAATATAAACCTCTGGTAAATTCTGCTTTAGGGGCATTTTTTTCAACATAATCCTTAAACTTTCCACTGCTTTCAACAGAGTTTTCAACATTAAAATGCAGAATCTCAAAGTCAACATTCTTTATTTCGCTTTGTCTGTCTGAAAGTATAAGCGGAACACTATTCAGAATTTCACAGCTTTTCTTATCGCAGATTATCGGAAATTCCTTTCCTTTACGGTCACGGATTATTGGCGGAGTTTTGCAATTTTTACAACCTTTTCCGTCATTCTTCGCAGGGCAATTTCTTGTAAGCATAAGCGGAAGTCTGCCATATGAAATTATTCCTCTTGGAATATTTCCGCCAAGCTCTGCTATTTGTGCAAGAGTTAATTCAAAGGAAACCTCCACATCAAGCATACCAAAGGATTCTGCCCATTCAAGTGCGGCAGTATTCGCAAGATTCAAGCCAAAACCACCGTGAATATCCATTCCCAATTTTTTAGCAAGAGCAACTGCCCCAAGATTTGATGCCAGAACCTCATAAACACCAAGTTTCTGCAAATCTTTCAAGCGATTTTCTATTTCATCTTCTCTGCCAAACATTGCTCTCGGAATCTCAGCCGCAATAGCAAATCCTCTATCCATAAGAGAAATTATTTCGCTATCCGCAAGAAACATTGGAACATAAATAAGTTCACAATCGAGAAATGTATCGGGAATATTTCCATTGCGGAATTTTGCACGAAAACCCATACCCTTTGTATTATGTGTAGCTGACTTTGGAAGATTCGGCATTTCAAATGCAATCGGATTAACTTTTTCACGAATTGCAAGCAAAGCTTGTAGCGTATCTCTACGCATAGCGTTAATAGATTTTGCTGACAAAGTCAAGTCACTATCTATTATACATTCTATCTTATCAATATAGAACGGTGTACCGCCCGTTTTATTCAAATAGCTCTGACAGCGTTCAGCTGAAAGCGGAGTATTTATTGCTGTTTCTGGAATATCACCCACTGTCTCAGCAGAGTTTCCGTCATTATCGCATACAATAAGCTTTGCTGGTTTGCTGTTTTTAACTTCAAGCTTAAACGAAACAGGCACAAGTGGCATTTCGTCTTTGTAGCTTGTACGAATTTGTGTAAGCAATTTATTTGTAGCAGAAGTCACATCATCTTTAGAGCGTGTTCCAAACATATCCGGACCAAGCTTTTCGGTATAATAACCGTCAGTAAAGCCTGAACGAGAAAATACAGCACGAAGTCTTTCAAGAATTTCTTCATCAACAAAACCTTTGTCTAAGCTTTGTCTGCAAGCCAAAACCGCCGCCGCAACATATTCAGGACGCTTCATTCTACCCTCAATCTTAAATGAAGTAACACCAATTTCGTGAAGTTCTCTAAGATTGCTTATCAAAGAAAGGTCTTTCAGGCTTAAATCGTGACCGTTGCCACCTGCATTAAAAGGAAGTCGGCATGGTTGTGCACACAAACCACGATTTCCACTTCTGCCACCCAACATCGCACTCATATAGCATTGCCCTGAAACGCTCATACATAACGCACCATGAACAAAAACTTCTAACTCTATCGGGCAATTCATACTTTTCAGTTTATCAGCAATTTCTTTAATCTCAGTCTTAGATAATTCTCTTGCAAGAACAACACGCTCAAAACCCATATCATAGAGCATTTTTGCCGCCTCTGCGGTATGTACAGACATCTGTGTTGAGGCGTGGAGAGTCATATTCGGTGCAGCTTTTCTTATAAGTGAAACCAAACCTATATCCTGAATAATTATAGCGTCAATGCCTATTTCGCAGGCGTATTTTATAAGATTAAGAGCTGATTCCATTTCATCATCGTGAATAAGTGTATTGCAAGCAAGATGAACTGCAACATTTCTTGCGTGACAATACTTTACTGCCTCAAGCAGTTGTTCACGGTTGAAGTTTCCAGCATTACCTCTTGCACTAAAAATATCCGCTCCAAGATAAACCGCATTTGCTCCCATTCTTACAGCAGGATATATAACCTCAAGACTTCCAGCGGGAGCAAGAAGCTCTGTTTTAAGCATTGTCATCTGAGGAATTTTCTGCTGTATCGTCAGCAGAATTGCCAAAGAAGCTCATAATATCCTCTGCGGCTTCCTCTCGGCTTTCTGTTGTTATAAGTCTTTTTCCTCGGCGAGATGAACGCCTTACAGGAGCGGAAAGTGGTTCTGATGTTTCGTGCGATTTTTTAGAATCCTTATCAGCCAAACGCTGTCTTAAAGTTTCAATTTCCGAGCGAAGCTTTTCTGCTTCTTTTCGGGCATCATCAGCCTCTTCACGAGCCTTTTGTGCCTCCTCAAGATATTCATTGAGTTGATTTTTCATATTTTCTGTTTGGTCAGCAAGCTTTTTAGAGAGGTCGCAAAACTCCAATGCTGTTAAAATAGCAATATTAGAAATTGACACTCTCGGATTTGTTTCCAATGTTTGTTTCATTTTTCTATCTACAACAGAAGCAATCTTCTGAGTATATTCCTCATTATCTTCACTTAAAATATTAAACTCTGTGCCACAAACTTTTACTTTAATTTTATTTTTTGACATTTCAAATTCCTCCATTTCAATTTATTATTTTTAGGAAAATCTTACTAAATTATATAATTCTTATAGCGAAATTTTTCAACCACCTAGTCAAATCTATTATAATACATTTTTGTCGAATTATAAAGCTTATAATTAAGAAAATGTCAGAAATTTTTCTTCAATTTTAAAAACCTTTAATTTATAAATTTTCCCGATATAATTTAGTATTTTTTATATTTAAATTATCTCATAATATAGCCAATATTTTCATTAAAATTTAAATTCATATATTCACAAATTCATCTCATAAGTATAGCAATTATTAACTAAAAATAATTTTTAAGTAAATTTGACAAATTTTATTGAAATTATACCGAAAATAGTATATAATTATACCTAAGTTATTTTCCACATCATACGCATTATTTTTTGGAGGGATATTATTATGATTAAAAAAGCTCTTACACCAAGTGAAGCTCGTGATATGATTGTTTCTAAGCTTTCACACAACTTCGGAGTAATTCCTACCGAAGCTACTGACGAGCATTACTACAAAGCAATTGCTCTCATTCTTAGAGATATGATGAGCCACGAATATGCAACATTTACAAATGCCGCTGAATCTCAAAATAAAAAGACTGTTTACTATCTCTGTATGGAGTTCCTTATGGGTCGTTCTCTCAAAAATACTCTCTATAACCTCGGTCTTACTGATGTTATGACAAAGGCTTTGCAGGGACTCAATATCAAGATTGAGAATATATATGAACAAGAGCCTGATGCAGGTCTTGGCAATGGTGGTCTCGGTCGTCTTGCAGCTTGCTTTCTTGATGGTCTTGCAACACAGGATTATCCTGCTATGGGATATTCACTTCGCTATGAATTTGGTATTTTCCGTCAAAAACTCGTTGATGGCTGGCAGACAGAGCTTCCTGACCGTTGGCTTCCAGGCGGACAAGTATGGCTTCAATCTCATCCTGAAAAGAGCGTAAAGGTTCTCTTTGATGGCAGAATCGAAGAAAACTGGGCAGACGGCTACCACAGTGTTAATCATGTTGACGCAACAGCTATTGAGGCTGTTCCTTATGATATGATGGTTGCAGGCTATGGCGGAAAGGGTGTTTCCCGACTAAGACTTTGGGCTGCTAAGTCCAACGATTTCGATATGAAGCTTTTCAATGGTGGCGAATATATTCGTGCTATGGAACAAAACGCTATGGCAGAAGTTATCACAAAGGTTCTTTATCCTGAAGATAACCACGCAGAAGGCAAGAGTCTCAGACTTAATCAGCAGTATTTTCTTGTTTCTGCTACAATTCAGGATATTGTCAGAAGACATCTAAGAATATATGGCACTCTTGATAACTTTCCAGAGCTTGTTGCTATTCACCTTAATGATACACACCCTGTTCTTGCTATTCCTGAACTTATGCGTATACTCCTTGATGAGTGTGGATATTCATGGGATAGTGCATGGGATATTGTTACACGCTCTATTGCATATACAAACCATACAGTTATGGCAGAGGCTCTTGAGTGCTGGCAGGTCGATATGTTTGCAAGAAAGCTCCCAAGAATATATCAGATTATTGAAGAAATCAACAAACGCTTCTGTGCTGAAATGCATGAAAAAGGCATTGATGGCTCACAAATTGCAAGAATGGCTGTTATCAATGACGGCATAGTTAAGATGGCTAACCTTGCTGTTATCGCAGGTCATTCTGTAAATGGTGTTTCTAAGCTCCACAGTGAAATCCTCAAAGAGTCTGTATTCTCAGATTTCTATAAGGTTACACCAGAGAAATTCAAAAATGTTACTAACGGTATTGCTCATAGACGCTGGCTCAATCAGTCTAACCCTGGGCTTTCTAACCTTATCCTTGACCTTATCGGAGATAAGTTTATCACAGACGCTTCCGCTCTTCAGGGACTTATGAAGTATAAGGACGATGAAAGCGTTCTAAAACAACTTGCAAAAATCAAGAAAGCAAATAAGGTAAAAATGGCTGAGTATATACAGACTAATAACGGAATTATTGTTGACCCTGATTCTATCTTTGATGTACAGGTTAAGCGTTTGCACGAGTATAAGCGTCAACACCTTAACGCTATTAATATCCTTAGCACATACCTTTGGCTCAAAGCAAATCCAAATGCAGAATTTACACCTAAGACTTATATTTTCGGTGCTAAGGCTGCTCCTGGTTACTACTTTGCAAAGCAGATTATTCAGTTTATTGTAGAGCTTGGCAACCGAATCAACAATGACCCTGATGTCAATAAAAAGCTCAAGGTTGTTTATCTTGAAGATTATCGTGTATCTGTTGCAGAAAAGCTCATTCCATCAGCAGAAATCAGTGAACAGATTTCCCTTGCAGGCACAGAGGCCTCTGGCACAAGTAATATGAAGTTTATGATTAACGGTGCTGTTACACTTGGCACACTTGATGGTGCTAATGTAGAAATTCACGAATCTGTCGGCGATGATAACATTATTCTCTTTGGTATGACAACATCTGAAGTTAATGCTCTCAAGCATCGTGGTTATAATCCTCAGGAGTATTATAATAATAGCCGTGAGATTATGGATATTATCAATTACATTGAAAGAGAGTTCAGTGGAAAGTTCCACGATATTGCAGAATCTCTCAGAAATAAGGACCCATATATGGTTCTTGCAGATTTCTCAGATTATTCTATTGCACAGCAAAACGCATCTGCTCTCTATGCTGACCCAATGCACTGGAACCATATGTCACTTGTCAATATAGCTCAGGCAGGACGCTTTGCAGCTGACCGTTCAATCAGAGATTACGCTAATACAATTTGGGAAGCTACACCAGTTGAGCTTTAATTGATTAAAAAACAAATCATTTTCATTCCTTAAAATAAAACGAGAGGACACTCCGAAAACGAGGTGTCCTCTTTGCTTTTTTTAATCTATAATTGACGAAAATTATCTAAAATTGTATAATGTAAAAACAGAGTATATCAACACAGATGACGGTCAATCCTGCTCCCAGAAATGGGGGTGTTGCTATGGAAAACTATGTGACATGGTCTGAGCTAATTCAGCTTATCATAGCATTTGCAAATGTTGGAACATTTATTGTTGCAATCATAGCACTTTTTAGCAATAAAAGGAAATAACCGTCCTGCTCCACCAGAACGGTTATTGATTATTATATAAAGCTGTCTGGGAGCGACCGTGTGTTGGTATACTCTCATTGCTTATATTATACATTTATTCATTAAATATGTCAACTAAATCAAAAATTTTATAATTGACTAATTGACGAAAACTAAACAAAAAGATATAATAAGCACTAATTAATACTATAAGATTTTCAATAACGGAGGTTGATTTATTATGACAGAAAAAGAAAAGGCTCAAGCTGGTCTGCTCTATAAAAGTACTGAAGAAGAATTGAAATCTGAACTTATGCGTTGCAAAAACTTATGTGCTGAATATAACAGACTTATGCCATCACAATCAGAAGAAAGAAAAGCTCTCCTTAAAAAAATTCTTGGCAAGACAGGCGAAAATTTCTGGATAGAGCAATCATTTTGGTGCGATTATGGCTATAATATCGAGATTGGTGAAAATTTCTATTCGAACCATAATCTCGTCATTCTTGACCCAGGCAAGGTCACATTTGGCGATAACTGCTTTGTTGCACCAAACTGTGGCTTTTATACAGCCGGACACGCTCTTGATGCAGAACAAAGAAATGAAGGCTTTGAAATTGCTCTGCCAATTACTGTAGGCAATAATGTATGGATTGGTGGAAGCGTCTGCGTTATGCCTGGTGTTACTATAGGAGATAATACCATTATTGGCGGAGGAAGTGTTGTAACTAAGGATATTCCTTCGGGTGTTATTGCTGCTGGAAATCCTTGTCGTGTAATAAGAAAAATTACCGAAGCTGATAGGAATAAATATAAAAGAAGTTTGTGAAAATTTCGTCTTGACATTCTCAAAAAAATTCTGATATAATTATAGTCGCCGAGTAGCAAGAGCGTAAATCCAGGAATTGGATTTACGCTCTTTTTTTTTGCAAAAAATTACAAGTTCTGAGAAAGGAAGATTTTAACCTATGGAAAAAACAAAAATGAACAAAATGGGAATTGTTCCAGTCAATAAACTACTCATAACTATGGGTGTACCTATGATTTTATCTATGGTTCTTCAAGCAGTTTATAACATTGTTGATAGTGCTTTCGTATCTAATATGTCACACGATGGTGAGGCGGCCCTGAATGCCTTAACCCTTGCATTCCCTGTACAAATGCTTATGGTGGCAATAAGTATTGGTACAGGTGTAGGCACTAATGCACTCTTATCAAAGGCACTTGGTCAGCGTGATAGTGAAAAAGTCAACCGTGTTGCAGGAAATTCATTTTTCCTTGCTATAATAATTTGTGTCGCCTATATAATCTTTGGCTTAACAGGTGTTCGTGCATACATCTGCTCACAAACATCTAATAAACTAATTCAAAATATGGCGATTGACTATCTGAACATTTGTTGTATAATCTCATTTGGAATCGTATTTTTCTCAATTTTCGAGAAACTTCTTCAAGCAACAGGTCGCTCAATGTTTTCAACCATTGCACAGATTTCAGGTGCAATTGTAAATATTGTTCTCGACCCAATAATGATATATGGTTTACTTAGTTTTCCAGAAATGGGTGTAAAGGGTGCTGCATACGCAACTGTTATAGGTCAGTGCGTTTCGTGCATAGTTGCCTTGATTTTCCACATCAAAGTAAATAAGGAAATCTCAAATAAAGCTAAGTATATCAAACCATCGTGGCATATTATCAAAGAAATTTATGCTATCGGTTTGCCAGCAATAATAGCACAGGCACTTATGTCTGTTATGACCTATGGACTTAATATTATACTTGGCATACTCAGTGAAGCTGCCGTAACTGCATATGGACTTTTCTACAAAATTCAACAATTTATGCTCTTTGCCGCATTCGGATTAAGAGATGCAATCACACCAATTATATCCTTTAATCATGGTATGAAAAGTAAAGAAAGAATACAAGACGGCATCAAATTCGGTATGATTTATACAATTTCAATTATGCTTATCGGAACACTTTTACTTGAGCTTTTCGCAGAACCGTTTGCGGAAATATTTGGTCTTTCAGGCGACACAAAATCTCTTTGTTTAAGTGCTATGAGAATAATTTCTGTAAGCTTTGTTTTTGCCGGTGCAAATATTGCCTTTCAAGGAATCTTTCAAGCTCTCGAAAGCGGTACAGAATCCTTAGTTGTATCAATTTTCCGTCAGCTTATATTAGTCTTGCCTGTTGCATGGATATTCGTAGAAATTATCAAAAATTCAAATACAAGCACAGACCTTGTCTGGTATACATTTTTAATCGCTGAGGCAGTCTCAACCGGAATAGCTTGTATATTTATGAAACGAACCTATAATAAAAAGATAAAAGTCTTAACTCCATGTCCTGTACATATTTAAGCTAAAACAAAAATCACAGCTAAGAGCCATAGATAAAGCTAATATCCAAAAGCAATTTTTAAACCTCCTTGTGTTAATTATTACTCATTATAAATCAAAGCATCTTTATTTATATAATTAAACTATTTTTTCCGTCAAATATACCAACTATGTCAGCATATTTGACAATTTTTCTTTAAAGTAGTAGAATATTTTATATATAATAAAGTGAAACGAGTTTGTTAATTATGAAAAAATTTAGCCTTTTATATCCAAATAGCAGTAACTATGAAGCCAAGGTTCTTGACGAAGCCGCTTGCAATGACCTATCATTTGACTTTCTCTTAGATGCTTTAACAAAAGAAAAATCTGAAAAGCAAATCATAAAAAGAATTTTATCACAAATGGTATCTGACGAAAAGGTTATAAAATATCGCATAGATATTTTTGATGATTTGCTACACCACCCCAAAATGTGTGAAACATTAGAAAATCTTTTAACACAGCTAAGCGACCTATGGGAATTAAAGCGTATGCAAAAAGATACGGAGGTTTCAGCAATATGGGGACTTATTAACCGACTTCGTGAAGTAAACGACTATATTCAGTGTATAACTCAAATGAAGCTTGCTATGGATGAAGCCGACCTCAAATCAGATGGTTTAAAAGAGCTTTATGCTATGGTAACAGAAATATATAATGGCAGTGGTTTTCCACAGCTGAAAAAGGATATTGATGAAACCTTTGCAAAGGCACAAAAGCTAAAGAGTGTGACTGTTGGTGTAAACCTTGATAATCTTCTTCGTCCAAAGGAGGCTGGTGTTGTATCATTAAATGATGCCGAATTTACCCATACAGGATTGCTCAAAAATTTTATGAATTTTGCTGCAAAGAAAACCTCTGAAATTCACGAAGGTGTAGAAGTTGAAAGTATGAATTTTCACCCTGCCGCAACAAATAAAAAGACTTCACTAACAGGTATGAGCATAAATAATGTGGCTGAACTTTCTACACTTCAAATTGAATCATCGCTCACAGGCGGCGACCCATTTTCAGCGGCTATGGAAAAATCGGTATCAAATATTCTCAAGAAAATAGTCAAGGATATTCGAGATGTTCTCCGCAAGTATGTCGATATAAGCGGTTATTCCCTGACATCAATTTCACCTGAGCTCATTTTCTATATTCGCTGGGCATCGCTAATACGAAAAATACAAAATCTCAATCTCCCAATCTGCAAGCCACAGGTTCTGCCAACCTCACAGCGTGTTCTGCAAACCGATGGTTTATACAATCTTAAACTTGCTATAAAGGCTGTTAATGGTGAAGACATCGACATAGTAACAAACTCTCTCGATTTTAATGAGGAACACCGTATCTACATTATGACTGGTCCTAATCGTGGCGGAAAAACTACTTTCACACAGGCTATCGGTCTTATGTATCTTCTGGCACAGCACGGAATATTTGTTCCAGCATCAGAATTTTGGTTCAGTCCTTGCGATACGATTTATACACATTTTCCAGCCGATGAAAATAAGACCGTAGACCTTGGCAGACTTGGCGAAGAATCTGTCCGACTTTCTGAGATTATGCAAAATTCAACTGAAAATACACTTGTGCTTATGAACGAAACCCTTGCCACAACCAATGTTGAGGAAGGTGTATATCTTGCGAGAGATATAGTTCGCTTTATGTGTTATATCGGAGTTCGTGCAATCTACAATACACATATGCACGACCTTGCAAGAAATTTAGAGGCTTTTAATTCCGACCCCGAAATACATAGTCGTGTCGAAAGCATTGTTACAGGCATAGAAAACGGACGCAGGTCATTCCATGTACAGGTACTGCCACCGCAAAATGCCAGCTATGCAAGAGATATTGCAATAAAGTATGGCATAACCTTTGAACAGCTAAAACAGAGCCGAGAATTAAAATAATTTATTAAAACTTATAAAACGGAGATTTCAATATGACCTATGATTTCATTGAACTTGACCGAAACGGAACTATTCCGCTCTATCAACAGCTATATGACAAAATATCCTCCGCAGTTGAAAACGGTAGCCTTACTATCGGTGCAAAGCTCCCTTCAATTCGTAAACTATCAGAAGATTTACAGCTCAGCCGTACAACAATAGAATCAGCCTATCAACAGCTATGTATTGAGGGCTATATAAAGAGCCTTCCACAGAGAGGATACTATGTCCAATCTGCCCCTCAGAAAAACACGATAAAAAACACAAGCTCCGTTTTACCAATAAATCGTGAGAGCAAAGAAAACATTCTTTATGACCTCGGAAGTGACCTTGCTGACCGAAACGAAACTGATATAAAGCTTTGGCGTTCACATATAAAAGATGTTCTGAAAAAGGAGAATGTCATAGCCTCCTATGGCGACCCACAGGGAGAGCTTGCACTAAGAAACGCACTTGCACTTTATAGTCACGGAATCAGGGGTGCTGTTACAGACGGAAGCCGTATTCTGATTGGCTCAGGTACGCAATCACTTTTATACATAATCTGCGGACTTATCTCCGAAATAAAGCCACGCACAGCAGCTATGGAGGAGGACGGTTTTCCACTCGCCGAAAGAGTTTTTGCCGATTGTGGATTTTCCATTCATAAGCTTAAAAGCGACAATGATGGAATCATTCCCGAAGAGCTTTACAAAAACGGCTCAAGCATATTATTTATAAATCCATCTTGCAATAAAAACGGACAGCCTGTTCGTATGAGCCGTAGAAAAGAACTCCTCAAATGGGCGGAAGAAACCGATTCAATCATCATAGAAGATGACTACAACGGCGAACTAAGATATAGCTCCCGACCATTTCCTGCACTGCAAAGTGCCAATAGTGAAAGGGTAATTTATATAGGCTCATTCTCGAAAATGCTCTTGCCGTCCGTAAGAATAGGCTATGCGGTTTTAACGCCTGAATTGCTTAAAATCTACGAATCAAGAAACGGCTTTTATAATCAGACCTCATCAAAAATTGAACAGCTTGCACTTGCCGAATATATCAAAACTGGCGAACTTGAACGCAGACTTCGCCGTTTGCGTAAGCTATATCGTGAAAAAAGCTCTTTGATTATGCAGGCTCTCGAAACTACTTTTGCAGATTCTGACCTTAAATTAAAAGCCACACTTCAAGAAACTGCTCTATGTTTTATACTTTCGCTCAATACAAACCGCTCTATGGCGGAAATGCTTTCACTTGCAAAAAATCAAGGTGTCCGACTTTCCGCTCTAAAATCTGACAAAAAAAATACCACCGAGCTTAAATTAGGCTTCGGTGGTATTCCCACAACGGATATTATCAATGCAATAAATGCTTTAAAAAAGGCTTGGTGCTAAAGTAGTGTATTAGAGAAGTTTATTGATGCGGTCGAAGAAACTACCGAGCGGGCGAACACAGTTCGCCCCTACGATTAGCTAACACACCCCCAAAAGACACTTAAAAGTTTTGCTCAAGCTTTTTCAAAAGCTTGCAGTTTCCAAAGGCAGAGCCTTTGGTGGGTTTTAAGGGCAACGCCCTTAACATCTCTTTCTCCTCAAGCGGTGGACGAAGTCCGCCACTTATTTCTTCTATCGTTAGCAATTAGCTAACGCTTTGAGAACTCACCCTAAATTGCCACCCCATTAAAAGTCACATACATAATAAGATGTAATGGTGCAAACCTAAGCAATTCAGCATTCAGAAATTCCTTTTTATCATCAGCAACCTCTGTCAGTATATCAACATAAATTTTGCTTTCAGCAATATTCTCAGTAATATTACACTCTAAGCCCAAGGACGCAACTTGTTTTTCAAGTGCGTCCTTTCCTATTACGCTCGGATTTATCTGAAGCCTGTTCATAAGCTTATTTCGTCTAATTTCAAGCGTGTCACCATTCATATAGGTTCTTGCCATAGATTCAAGCTGTTCAAGTCCGTAGCCCTCTGCTGTCTGAACGAAACATTCACGCAAAAGCACATCAACCTTATCATAAACAACTTGCAAAGCAACAGCATAAGCCCTTATCTCCGCATCAATAAGACCGCCTTGCTTAATATCATAAATTTCTGTTGCAGAAAGCTTATTCTTTATGGATTCATATGCAGTCACCACAAAACCCCCTATACAACAGTAATGCTGACTGCTCCAAGCGTATAAAGCTTAGTGCAATCGCCTTCATATTCTTTAGTCACACTTGTATCAAAAATATAATTTTTAACACCGTCAATATGATAAATAAGCTCTCCAAGCTCGCAGTATTTAACCCCATCGCCAACGCAAAGCTTTCTGAAATATTCAGTTATTTCATTCTGAACTTTACTTTTAACATCATCAGCATAATATCCGTCCTTAACAGAAATCGACAGCTTTATTACCACGCCTGTCAAAGTGGCATTTTCAACCGAAACACTAATATTTATACCCTTTTTATCATTCATTTCTTGCTGTAAAGCAGAAACCACCTCATCACTACACTTTGACGCACGACCTGCAATATAAACTCCAACAGTTCCCGTACCTTGAGCAAGTGGCTTTATGCCAACAGAATATACACCGTCTACACCTAAGGCAATTCGTCTGTAATATTCCTCGTTATCGCCATTTGATGGATTATAATAGCTCTCAGCAATTCTTTCACGCAAAGACTCATCACTTTCTGCTGATGCACCACCGCCGAATATACTTGAGTTATTCACGCTTATAGCCTCTGAAAAGTAAGTTACAATAGAAGTAACACGATTCACAGGAATATTATATTCTGAACCGCCATTTTCTGCGTGTGCCTTAACCATAACAAAGCTTTCGTTCACAGGCAGAACAGTATCCTCGTCAGTAACATATCTCAAGCCTCCGTCACTCACCGCACAAACCGTTCCTTTTGGAACAGTAAAAGAATAAGAAAGCGGTCTTTCTACATAGAACATTAGCTTTCCGCTTGCCTTTATAGAAGGCTTTCTTTTAAGACCTCGCATTTCTGCGTGTTTGTCGAGATATTCGCCCGTTGCGGTTGTAGGAAACATCTGTCTTTTAAGAAAATCAATACTACTTTCAAGCGAAAAGATTTCCCCTGCAAGAGTTTTCATTCTTATACCTATATCTGATGCATCATCAGGCACATAGCCAGCATTTTTTTCAAATTCAGTTTGCATTCTCTCAAGAATTTCACTATAAGTTTCGCTCATTTTATCCCTCCTCATCTTCAAATGGAATTTCTATCATAAAATCCCCAAACTCAGAATTAAATTTAGCTTTTAAAGCTCCTTTTTCGATATGAGCTGAAACCAAATCCACATCAAAAAGCTGTGGCAAAGCTTTTCGGATAAGCCTGATAAGCTCGCTATTTTCCGTCTTAGCTGTTATTTCACTTCCAAGCTTTCGGTCATATATAAAACCTCCAAGCTTTGCTTTTAATCTTATATAAATTTGCTGTTTAAGCTCATCAAAACCGCTTATAGGTATCGGCTTTCCAGCGGAATCCTTTTTCAAATCTCCATTTTCAAGCAATAAATCCAAGCATTCCACCTCCGCTAAACAGACTTGCCATTTATGGTAACATCTCCACAAATTTCAATCTTTCCATCAGCCATAAGCTTTATAGTAGCCGTACCATTTTTATTTGAGAGAAAAAGCTCACCGGGCAAAGGGCAATCGTTCGGATTAACTCTATCCATAATAGTACCCACGCATACATCACCGCTCTCGGTTTTAAGAACAACCGCATTTTCATCAATCTTCGGCGAAAAGCTTATTCCACTCGGAGCCGCAATAGTCAGATGAGAAACACCGTCCCTGCCAACAGCCGTAATTTCCGAATTATTCGCCGAGGAAATAGCCGCATTTATGCAGTTACTTTTAGCTTGATTTCTCTTTGTAATGTTCTTAGCTATCCACATTCAATATCAAACCTCCATTCAATTACACAATAAATTCAAGATTGTAAGCTCATTGTCGCCGTCAGCCTCATATCTCAGCTTATTTACTCTAAGATTTCCGAGCTTGTAATCGGGCAGAACAATCCAATCCCCGATATTAACAAGCACCCTGCCAGAAATAGTAAGATTCAGCGTATCATAAAGTTCATTAGATTCCTTGATATTCTGATAACAAGATGCAATTCCAACACCGCCATTATCAACAGCATTGAGATAACGCACCGAATCAACACCAAGTCTTTCGGCATTTTCATTGTTTATAATCATCTCATAACCGTTGCCACGCAAGGTTCTGACACGATATTCCGAAATAAGCTCACAACGCTTTCTAACTCGGCTCAACGAAATAATTTTATGCTCACCCTCATTAGTAAGCACCGTAGTTTCGCCCTCGTTTTCGGAAATATCAATCACGCCGTCCTCATTAACTCTCGGATATGTACCAAGAAACTTTCTGCAATATTTTTCAAGAACACTCCATTCGCTCTCACCTTTGGCAATGCTCATACTTCCGCTTTTAGGCTTGTCGTTGCCGATATACTCCTTAAATCCTAAGCGTGAGAAATTTCTCTCCATAAAAAGCTGCATATCAGGCAAGCAACAGCTTTGGGGCATAGCCTCATTATCAAGCAGCAGAGCCGCAAGACTTCTTGCATTGATTTCAAGTATAATTCCACTCTCTGAAATAGTTTCAACCTGCTCATCAACAATTCCACGAAACACGCATTTAGAGCCGTCAAAAACAGCAATTTCAGCATATTCTATTCCATTTATACCAGAAAGAAAAAGCACATCAAGACTATCAGCCGGAACATTCTTTTCACGAATGAGTGTAACACTTTTCGGATTAAAAAAGATATATTCATTCTTCAAAGCGTCTTTCAAAATATATTTCATCAAAGCCTTATCACCTCTCCCGCATCAAAAGCCAAATCAGGACGCATAACATTCGGATTTTTTTCAAGAAGTTCCTCAACCATAATATTGTTATCGTATGAAATATCCCAAAGAGTTTCGCCACCCTTTGCTATATAGCTTTTAGGTGTCTGCACCTCAAAATGTTTCGCTGAAGTATCCTCGCAAAAAGAAAAGCTGTATTTAATCAAACTATCCGAGGGTTCTTCCAAAAGTTCAAAATTTTGAAAAAACGCATAAAAAGGTTCAATCCCCGGAAGTAAAAGCAAACCCGAACCTCCGCTCAGAAAAAGCTTGCGAATCTCCGCAAACTGCTTTTCGCAATCATAGCCGACAAGCTCACCCTCTCCACTGATTTCACACGCTTTTCTTCCAAAGCTCACAGTATTTTCTGCCTGAAAAGGCACAGAATTTTTAGTAACCCTTGCCCTATGCCTAATCTTAATAACACTTGGATTTGTTGCAAAGCTATATCCCTTATATGACATCTTTTTCAGCTTATTCATCTTGACCTCCATCTAATTGCCTTGGATAGCGTCTTGCTTCTCTCTCAACATTATCCGAAACAGCCTGTGAAAGTACAACTGCTTCTCTCAGCCTGTTCATTTCACTTTCAAGCATTTCATTTATATCAGCTTTCATTACGCCATAGCACTCTCCGTTCTTTTCTTAGCAAGAATTTCAACTTTCTCAATAACATTGTTTTTGTCGAGTTTTTCGCTGTGAATATTAAAGTAACAGCCATCAAAAGAAAGTGCCTTATTTCCGATAAATATTTCTATTGAAACGCCATCAGAATTAAACAGATTAACATCGAAAGCTTCAAAAACAACACTTTCAAGAATAAGCTTATACTGCTCTCTGCCCTTGATAATTGCAGTTGGTTCAGTCATAAAACACTCGTAAACCTCGTGTAGCTTTCTTTCGGTGATAATCTCACAGCTTTTTGCTGTACAAAGTAATTTTCCACCAAAATTAATTACAGCATTACTGCCCTTAAACGCTGAATAAACTGCCATTTAGATTTCCTCCTTAAAGACTTCGGCTAAAGCGTCTTTTCCGCCATAACAGCCGCAAATATCAATTTCAGCCTCCGCACAATAAGCATAAGGCTTAGTTGTATATTCACAAGCAAGAAGCCTCATATCTCCTATTTCATCAGGAAAAATACTTTTCAGCTTTTTGCATATCCTGCTAAGAACTTCGATAACCTCTCCACTATCACCATTTTCGCAACTATATGCCTTAATATGTATTTTTCGCTTTATGCCTCGACAAAGCTTTTCCGAAAGCAAGCCGTCCTCATCATCACATTCCGAGAAACCAATCACCGCATAATTATCCCTTACAGGATTTTGTATTTTATTCTGCGAAAAAGCCCCAAAAATTTTGATATTCCAAAGTTCAGTATCTTCTTTCAAAGCATTTTCATACTTTTTGCAATCAACAAAAATACCTCTCACCCCCCGATAAATCTATCTAACAAATTTTTTCAGATAGCATTGTGCATAAAGTCCTATCTTACCAATAGATACCATATGCTTGCTCAAAATCACATAGCTTTCATTACGACACTCGACTTTATCTCCACGCTTTGCGTCAATGACAAGTTCCGTTCCGCATAACATAACAAAACATTCCTCATCAATACAACCGACTTCCTGACGAATTTTATCCGAGAAATCGCTTTTATCAATAAGCGGATAAATAACCGCAAAATCAACCTTATCATTGATTTTGGTTTCAGCACCTATTCGGCGAAAAATTCTTTCTATCCTGCTTTTTTTCATACAATCCTCCCGAAGATAAAGCCATCATCACGCAGAAATTCCTTAACCTCAAGCAACACATCTTCCCATACCGCATCAGCATATTTCATACTGTTTTCATTCGTGGAATTAACGCTAATTTCACCGACTTTAAAACCACTACCTTCACCATTTGCAATATTTCGCTGTATATATCTTATAAAGGCAAGAGCAGCGGCAGCCCTGTTAAGGCTGTCACCGCATTCCTCCTCATTTATATCAGATTTAAGTCTTGCCCTTAAAGAACGCACCGCATCTTCGCAAAGGTTTTGATAGTTTCCTCTTTCAGACTCAGAAAGCTCTGCCAGCTTCAAAAATATCGCAATAACCTCATCAATACTCATACAGCACGCACCTCAAAGATAAAATTAAGAAAGCTTCATTGCCTTAGAAGCACTTGCACAAATCTTTCCAAAGCCTGTTGTAGTGCTTATTGCAGCTCTCTCAAGCTGTCTGTCGATAAGCTTGTCATAGTCAGTAATAACACCACCAGATTCAACAAGCTCAAGTGAGCAGTTCTTGTCAAGACCGATAATAGTATCAGCGTCCATAGATGGAACATGAATAAGCTTTGCACCAAGTGGAGTAATCATACTGCCAGTACCGTGGAAAGTAAGTCCTGCGGAGGCATCTCTCATTTCAGGAAGTGCGAGAATCTTTTGCATTAAAGCAGTAGGAGCAAGAATAGTATTAAGCTCATACGGAGCAAGTCCTGCCCAAAGGCTTACAAGGTCTGTATAGTCGATTTCACCCGTTGCACTAATAACTGTTGCCGGATTTTTATTTCCGTCACCATTAAGAATAACGCTCACAGCATCCTTGAGCTGTTCTCTTGCAATCTGCATACCAATCTGACTAAGCATAACAGTAAACAAATCAAGACGCTGAAATCTCAAAGCCTCATAAGATGCAGAAAGAATTCTGCCACGCTTATTAAGCGAAATAAGACTGCCCTGTGTCTTAATAACAGTTTCAGGAATAGTCGCAGTTTCCTTAACAATATCAAAAGTAGTCTTGTCATCAGAAGGGTCAGAAGTAATAGAGCGATAGTCCATACCATCAATTCTTGTAGTTGCTGCTACAATATCCGGAATTACATCAGAGCGTTCCATACCGACAGCAACCGCTCTTGAAACATATTCAGGGAATAAAGCCGCAGAATCAGAATTTTCAAAAAACTTTTCAACTCTGTCAGATGACTTACCGCTGACCTTAATATCAAAACGCTTCAACTGTCGCTGAAAAGCGTCCAAGCCCTCAAGAGCAGTTCCCTTATAATTTTCAGACGGGTCAAGCTCCTCAAGAATATCAGTAAGGCTCTTGCCCTTGTTAGCATACATACCCTTTTCGATTTTAATAGTTTCAAACTTTGCCATAAAAAATTTCCTCCTAAAATTAAAATAAATTTTTTGTTTTATAAGCTTTTAAATCAAATCACTACTTGTAAGGTTTAGTGTATTCAACTTAAATTGCGTGTCTGTCCTTAAATGCCTTTGTAGGCATTATTCTTTTTGCTTGTAACCTCGTCCTTAACCTTGCCAAGCTGTGGAACACCCTTGCCAAGTCTTGCCGATTTCTTTTCATATACCTGCTTAAATGCTTTAAGCTCAGCAAGCGTCATCTTTTCAGTAACGCTCTTAACAGCCTCCATAGGCAATTCTGGTTCAACAATCGCATAAAGCCTTGTCACATCTGCTTGAAGTTCATTTCGATAAGCCTCACCGTCACGAGCCTTTGCTTTGAGTATATCAAGTTCTTTTACAAGCTCCGCAACCTCGCTTTTACTTAAAATAACATCACCACTTGAACCAAGCTTTTTAAAAATGTCCTCCACTTCGTTTTCCCCTCTCATAAATTCATTAAATGCTTTTATAACGCCAGCTGACCTCTGAGCGGGAACAGCCACAAACGACCATTCATAAGCGTCCTTAGGCTTGCTCAAAACCGCATAGCACAGCTTTCCGCCGTAGCTCTTACCCTTAATATGTGAACAGTTCTTAAAGTCCGAACCACATATTGAGCAAACACTCTTGCCCATAGAGCAACCAACACTTACTTCCTTTTTGATACCGCTGTCAAGCTCAAGGATAATGTCCTTATTCTTTTCACTAATCGGCATATAAGCTTTGGCAATAAGCCTTTTATACTGCTCTCCATAACTTGTCAACTTTCCGTCAACAGTTTCAACCTTGCAGTCATAAATTCTTGCGGTCTGATTTTCAGCCGTAGGATTGTGGTCAAGAATACCGCTCTTGCCGATATACATTTCTGCTAATTTTTCAAGAGATGTGCTGTCAAAGCACTCAAAATCTCTGTCAATTTCGTTATCGCAAAGCACAACAGAAAATGTATAAACTTCATCAGCCGAAAATCTTCTTTTTGTATATTGATTGATTAAATCAAGCTCCTTGCTGTCCATTGATTTCCACCTCGTTTCTCAATTTTATATTTTGAATTTCAACAGCCTCCGCATTAGCGTTGTTAAGTCGAGCCTGTGCAAGCTCAGTTTCGTCTTGAAGATTGATGTTATCCCATTCAATCGTAAAATCGCAGTCGAAACCAATCGTTCTAAGATAAACACCACAAATTTTTCTGATAGTCGGCTCAATCAAACGCCTGTAATACTCAAGCTCACTTGTAAGAATATCCGCCTGCTGAGATGCCATTCTTTCCGTTGAACTCCATTGAAGTCCGAGTAAAAACGGCGGAATTGAAAGCTTTGAAACTATCTGCTCCAAAAGCTGTCTTACAGGAATTTCACTATCGAGAATCTGATTATCCGCACCGATAACCTTTATGCTGACATCGCCTACTGAAACGAAATCCGAGGCTCTGCTGTCATGCATAGTTTCACTCCAAGCCTTGGCAATCTGTTCGGTTCTTTCCTTTGCAAAGGCTCTGTCATTACTGTCAGTCGGCTTATACGAAACCGCAAATCTCACATTTCCGACTCTCTCCCAGTTTGTACCGACTGTATTAAAAATCGTCAGCAAAATTCCACTTATAAACGGCAAGCCTTTTAAAAGAGAAGTTCCATAAACATTTCCCGGCTTTGGCGAAAGCGTACAGATAGAAATAAGCTCGTCCATATCAACAGGAACATTCCCCTCAATTTCCTTTCGATAAATTCTTACATCAAGCGGATTATTTCCTCTTTTCAACACAATGTCATCAAGGCTCGCATTATATAAAGCACTTATCTCGCAATTTTCAGAAAGCACAACCTCGCCGACAGCCGTACCATAGGTCAAAAGCTGTTCCAAAAAGCACGAAACAAAAATATCAATTCCAACACCAGTACCATTGACATTAACGCTTCTGAGAAACTCCGCAAGCTTAATCTGAGCATTTTCATCTTCGCATACAGCCTTAAACCCACCAACAAGACGAACTGTCTTTTTTATTGCAGCGTCAATCACAGGAATAGCCTCTTTCAGCGAATCATAAAGCTTAAATTCACAGCTTGTAAACGGCGAATAACCGCTTAAATCGCTGAATGGGTGTACATTTCTTATTCCGCTTGCCGTCTGAACGGGTGAAAAATTTTCTTTTCGTTTAAAAAGCTTCATACCTCATCACCTACCTTTCTGCGGAAACGGCAAAGAAACCGCCTCCGCTCTTATTCAAGAGCGTTGTCACAAAATACCTCATATCGTCCATAGCGTGGTCATTTTCTTTTATAGGAGCATCACGACCATTGCTATCCCAGCGGTAAAGTCCAAATTCTCGGATTATATCAGTACACGCTCTGCAAATCTTAATTTCGCCCTGTTTTAAAGCTGTCGAAACTCTTCTTATACCGTCAAGGACATTGTTTTCCGCAGGATATACTGCGAATTTTCCCTTTCTTCTGACAAGCTCTATAAAGCTTGCCGCTGATGGGTCAACCGTAATTCTCTCAACATTCCTATCGCCCACTAATTTCAGTAAGCCATCGTAATGTTCCTCGTCTGTTTTTTGATTACCCTCTCTGCGTGAATCGAAGTAATACTCGTCAATTCTGTACCATACAGTACTCTGTCTGCCCCAAAGTCCGAATGAAGCAGGATTCACCGTACCGTAATCACACGAAACGACATATTCATCAAATCCACCCTTAGGTTCATCACAAAAGGCTGTAATATCGCTCATAAAAGGATAAACAAGACCTTCTGCGGCAACCCATTTTCCAAGCACAAAGCGTTCATAAAAAGTCCCCGAATAAAGGCTCTCATAACGCTTAATCATCTCTTTAGAAAGTGACGGATTATCCTGCATAGTAAAATGCAGATATAGGGCATTTTTTTCCTTGCGTTTCTGAATCCATTCTGTATAGAACCAGTGCTTAGGAAATTCAGGATTGCAGTTGAACCAGAATTTCGAGCCTTCAACGGAACATCTTGCAAGAGCCTGTTCAACAAAGGAACGAACCAACAATGCCGCCTCATCAAACATAACCCCCGAAAGTGTCATACCTTGAATCAATGAAGCCGAACCCTCATCACGACCTCCGAAAAGATAGAAACGATTTTTCTTATCGTGATAGCTTATATCAACATAATTTGCCGAAACTTTCTCCTCGCAGATAAAGCCTTGATTTTTTAGCAATGACACCAACGGAACTAAAACATTTCTGCGAACAGAGCGAATAGTTTTTCCGCAGATTGCAAAATCACCGCCGTCAAATCTCGCAAAAGCCCACAATACAAATGAAAGACTCATACAAACCGTTTTTCCACTTCTGACCGCACCATCACAAATAATAGCGTCATAACCGCTATCCCTACTTTCGGGATACCACCATGTCAGAAGTTTAAGCTGTTTTTTAGAAAAGCTTTCAATCTTCGCCATAGTCATCAGCCTTTTCTAAAGCCTTTGCACCATTCTTGATTGCATCGAAAAGTGAGCCTTGCTTTTTACTGCTTTCCTTATCGAAATCACCCATTTTTTCAAGTGCTTTAAGCCTGTCAAAAAACTTAATTTCCATTGCACCGTCCTTAGGCTTTTTAATTTCTGCAATATTGGTGAGGTCGAGCTTTTCAATCTCATCATCAGACAGATTTTCGCAATAGAGAAGCTTTATTGCGTCAGTCACCTTTCCTAAAGCAAGCCTTTCATAACCAAGACACGCCCTTGCCTGACTACTTTTAATCATAGTTTCGCAGATAGCGTTAATTTTTTTGCGAATATCCGCTCTGCAAAGAAGCTGCGGACCATCTTTTTTTGGATTTTCATATCCCGCAGAATCTGCGGCTCTGACTGCATCACCCCACAGGGCAAAATATTCGCAAAATGTCTTTTCCTTTTCAGACATTCTGTTTCTTATACCCGTTTTTACATCATTCCTTTCATTGAATGTAGAGATATTTTTTATCTGTCAGCACTCCGTCAAATTTACTGTCTTAAAAAAGTACCTCTCACTATACCCGACGAAATCAAAAAAATTTGACCTCAAAAGGTCAAATTTCATAATTTATTTACCATTTATTAACAAAATATTTAATATTAAATAATCGCAATTGATTTATAGTAATGTAATTTTAATATTTTTAAATACCTGCTAAAAACAATTTTTCATTTGCTTTTTTATTACTCTTGCATTTTCTCAACCACTGTGCTATACTTTATCCACAATATAATTCTTCGGGGCGAGGTGAAATTCCTCACCGGCAGTTATAGTCTGCGAAAAGTGCTTGCACTTCCGATTCGGTGAAATTCCGAAACCGACGGTATAGTCCGGATACGAGAAGATTTATCTTTGACAGCATATAGGCTGTCTTAATATCATTGCATAAAAATTGCCCCGTATGATTTTATTTCATACGGGGCTTTTCTGTTTGGTGGGATTTATTATGAATGATGAATTTTATATGCAGCGAGCCATAGAGCTTGCTAAGAGAGGCGAAGGCTTTGTTTCGCCAAATCCTCTTGTCGGAGCAGTTATTGTCAAGGACGGCAAAATCATCGGTGAAGGCTGGCACGAGAGATGTGGTGAACTTCACGCCGAAAGAAACGCCCTTAAAAACTGCAAAGAACCAACTCAAGGCTCTACAATTTATGTCACTCTTGAGCCTTGCTGTCATTACGGCAGAACGCCTCCTTGCACAAAAGCCATTATTGAGGCAAAAATCAGCCGAGTAGTTATCGGTTCTCGTGACCCAAATCCGCTTGTTTCTGGCAAGGGTGCAGAAATTCTGCGTAAGGCTGGAATTGAAGTTATTGAAGACTTTATGCGTGATGAATGTGATAAACTCAATCCGATTTTCTTTAGATATATAACAACCAAATTGCCCTATGTTTCGCTCAAATACGCAATGACAGCCGACGGCAAAATCGCAACATATTCCGGAAAGTCGAAATGGATTACAAATGAATTTTCGAGAAATGATGTTCACCGCCTGCGTAAAAAGCATAGAGCCATTATGGTTGGCATAGGTACAGTTCTTGCAGATAATCCTATGCTTAATTGCCGAATTGAAAACGGCAGAAACCCGATAAGAATAGTTTGCGATAGCAAGCTAAGAATACCGCTTGATTGCAATATCTGCAAAACCGCAAACGAAATAAGCACACTTGTAGTTTCTGCGATAGAAAATTCAGAAAAGCAATCCGAGCTTGAAAAAATGGGTGTAAAAACTCTCATACTTCCTGATAAAAATGGAAAAGTCGATTTAAAAAAGCTTATGCAATATCTCGGCGAAAAATCCATTGATAGTGTACTTATCGAGGGCGGTGGAACACTTGCATATAGTGCCTTGCAAGCAAAAATAGTCAACCACATTTATTCCTACATTGCACCGAAAATTTTCGGTGGAGAAAATGCAAAAACACCAGTTGAAAGCGTTGGTGTAGAAGCTCCTGATGATTGCTTCAAGCTAAAAAGAACCAATGTTCGTGAATTGGGCAGTGATATTCTTATCGAATATGATGTTCTGGAGGTGCAGTAATGTTTACAGGAATTATCGAAGAAATTGGCACTATAAGAGAGGTTCGTTCTGGCAAGCTTAAAATTTCCGCATCAACTGTCCTTGAAGGAACAAAGGTTGGCGACAGCATAGCTGTAAACGGTGTCTGCCTAACTGCGACAAGCATTGACGGCAATTCATTCACTGCTGATGTTATGCCCGAAACACTCAGGCGTTCCAACCTCGGCGAACTTCACTCAGGCTCTAAGGTCAATCTTGAAAGAGCCGCCGCAGTAGGTTCAAGACTTGGCGGACATATCGTTTCCGGACACATTGACGGTACAGGCAAAATCATTTCCATAAAGCGTGAACAAAATGCTGTATGGGTAACAATCTCTGCAAAAAGCGAAATTCTTGAACTCATTGTCAAAAAAGGTTCTATTGCCATTGACGGCATAAGTCTGACTGTTGCAGAAGTCACAGACGAAAATTTTTCCGTTTCATTGATTCCGCATACAAGTGAGGTTACAACCTTGCTTTCAAAAAGAGTTGGTGAGGTCGTAAACTTAGAAAATGATGTCATAGGAAAATATGTCAAAAAACTTATGGGCAAGAGTGAAAAAAAAGGCATAACACTTGAGTTTCTCGCCGAAAACGGCTTTTAGCGGCGAGCCGCCGCTCCCAAGACGCGGTCTACTTTTTTGTTTAATTAAAAAAGCT